>Ga0134125_10005628_pt1 | contig 14203 bp, 12 predicted proteins | sample KB31751_FD_96464 | JGI IMG/M metagenome (GOLD analysis project Ga0134125, IMG submission 96464) | Terrestrial soil microbial communities with excess Nitrogen fertilizer from Kellogg Biological Station, Michigan, USA - KB3-175-1 | ecosystem: Environmental > Terrestrial > Soil > Unclassified ... | reverse complement strand
GTGCCTGGAAATCAGCTCGACGAGACTGTGAAACTCGGTTTCTACCGCCATCTGAAGGAGGGTTTTGTTCCTCCCGACAGGAATGTCCAGCGGCTTGCCCGCAGTAATCCACTTCTCTATGTCATACAGCCTCCCGGCGCGGCAGAGTCTCAGGAGTTCTTTGGCATCCACGAATGTTTCGAGCGCAACTGTGGTTTGCATATGGGTTTTCGTAAACAACGCGAACGCTTTTCGTTCTGCCATTGTTTTTTGGGTGTGCCGAGACTCGTTGACAGTGTCTTCCTCTGTCATTGTCGGCAGAACGGTACATTTTACAGCGGTGATAAACTCTCGCAAGGAGTTGCCTGACATGACAAAGGATCGGATGCAACGTCGCGATACGCAGACGCGGAAGCCAAGCTTTTTCGCCGTGCGAAAAGTGATCTTTGAGCAACGTGGCGACGAACGGATGGCTGGGTTCTGATTCCACCCCGCCGGACGACAAATGAGGGACTAACGAGGGACTGGGGACTAAATCAGGGACTAGAGTGCGTTTCTTGCAGCAACTTACAGGTGCTTAGGTGTCATCCGTGCGCTTGCAAGTTTTTTTGTATCAGTTTCCCTTTGCTCATAACCCAAAGGTCGGTGGTTCAAATCCACCCCCCGCAACCAATCCTAAGCCCCACAATAACAATCACTTGAGTGTGGTTGAATGAAGCCCAGCCGAGCCGGCGTCAGTGCCTTTTGGTTCCCATTACTGAGTAAGACAGAACAATCAGATTTCCCAAAAAGCAGATTAACAACTGCGCTGTTTGCTATTCGCTTCTGTTCCGAGACCGCCTGCGTGTAAACGTTCATCGTGCTTTGCACAGTCGAGTGTCTCAGCAATTCTTGCTGCACCTTGATATCCGCCCCCATACTGCGCAGCAATGTGGAATAAGAATGCCGGAACGTGTGCCACCCGATTTTCCCCACGCCGGCACGTGCTGCGGCGGGTCTAATGTATCGCCGCAGGATATCTTGTTGACAGCGCGGTCGCCCAAATCGATTTTCGAAGACCCATTCATCCGCCTTTGTGCATGAAACTCGGTTTCCGCGCAATTCCAGCAACGCATTAACGAGTGAGGAATCGACTGGAAGCGCCTTCCGTGATGCTTCAGTCTTCGTATCTCCCTGCCTGCCGTTGACAACACCTCGTCGAATCAAAACTGTGCAGTCGTCCCAATTGAAATCACTCCACTGCAGCCCCATGATCTCGCTCGCGCGTAGGCCGAGGCATGCTGCTACTAGCACCATCGTGCGGCAAGGCTCTTGTAACTGCAAAAGCAAACACTTGATTTGGTGAACGGTTAGAGTGAGCGGTATGGAGCGACGACCACCGCTCTGGCGGACCAGAGCGATAGGATTGCGGTCCGTGAAGTTCCACCGCAAGGCGTGCGCGTAGATAACATGAAATATTGTCCGAAGGTTCAGTTTCGTTTTAGGTGCCAAACAGATCGATCGTAGCCACTGTTCCACAGCAAGAGGTGTGACTTGCTCAAGCAAGTAGTCACCCCATTTCGCAGAGATCCACCGGTTCAACGCTGAGCCGTAAGATTGCTGAGTCGAATGGCGACGAAATGGAAGCTCCTGTTCAATGTAGCAACGGATTAGTGCACTGATCGTCATTGGCCGTCCGTGACGATGGCCCATGTTCAGCCAAATTCTGAACGGTTCGATAGCACGAATGGCATCCGCCCGGGTGGGATACTGCTTCACGGTTCCTACGATTCTGGCTCGACGGGCGCGTCTGCCATCTGGAAGAGTCTCATAGAACCGAAATTGCCATATATCTTCACTTACGTTGTGATGCTTTTTGGTCAAACATCCATATCGATATCTCCGTCGCTGCATTGCTGGTGATTTCCTTTCTGATGACGCGATGTCTTGCATCGTGAGAGTGGCGAGGAGTTTACGCCACGGCAGAAGATGCACTGCAACAGGAAATCGATGGTCAGCTCGCCAGCGAGAAGGTGCGGTTCTAGCCAACTGGACCCTATCGGACTAGACAATGCGCGAAATGGGCACGGTCCCACTTGAGCATTTTTCGGCTATTCGACTTTCGCCCGTATTGCCGATGGAAATAGTTGGTCCAGATCGAGGTTAAGCTCCAGAACATTGACTCTGGGTTCGCCTAAAATCCCGAACTGTCGAGACTCGGTATGCTTGGCAATGAGTGTTCGTAGTTGCTCGACTGAAATAGCTCGTGCTTTAGCTACTCGCGGTAACTGGAACTCTGCATTTGCGGGAGTAATGTGCGGGTCGAAGCCGGAAGCTGATGTGGTAACCATATCTATGGGAACTGGTGGACCGGGGTTGTCAGCCTTCGCGGCCACCACGTCGGCCTGTACACGATCCAGAAGCTTCTGGTTAGTCGGACCAAGATTTGATCCCCCCGAGTTTGTGGCATCGTAGCCGTTCCCAGCGGCAGATGGACGAGAGTGGAAATGCTGCGGCCCAGAGAACCCCTGGCCGATGATGCTGGAGCCGATCACCTTGCCGTCTTTCACGATGAGCTGACCATTCGCCTTGTGGGGGAAAATCAATTGCGCCAGTCCGGTCACGACCATCGGATATACGAGGCCAAACAGAACCGTCGTCACGACGGTCATCAAGATTGAAATCCAGAGATTCTTCTTCATAGCAACTCCTACGCAAGTCTCGCGTATGTAATCAGCATGTCGATGAGCTTGATTCCAATAAAGGGAATAATCACTCCGCCCATGCCGTAAACCAGCAGGTTGTTTCTCAGCAATATCGCGGCCCCCATGGGGCGATATTTCACGCCACGCAAAGCCAGAGGGATCAGCGCAATGATGATCAGCGCATTAAAGATGACAGCCGAGAGCACGGCCGATTGAGGCGTGCGTAGATGCATCACATTGAGTGTGTTCAAAACTGGGAACGTTCCGGCAAACATTGCGGGAATGATGGCAAAGTATTTCGCAACATCGTTCGCGATGGAAAATGTGGTCAGAGAGCCGCGCGTCATCAGTAACTGCTTGCCGATTTCAACGACTTCAATCAGCTTGGTGGGATTGGAATCGAGGTCCACCATATTGCCGGCTTCTTTCGCCGCCTGAGTGCCGGTGTTCATGGCGACGCCTACATCGGCCTGCGCTAATGCCGGGGCATCGTTCGTACCGTCACCAGTCATTGCAACCAGCTTGCCGTCCGCCTGTTCACGTCGGATCAGATCCATCTTGTCTTTCGGGGTGGCTTGGGCGAGGAAGTCGTCAACCCCTGCCTCCCGAGCAATGGCCGCGGCCGTGAGCGGATTGTCCCCAGTGATCATTACGGTGCGAATTCCCATCGCTCGCAGCTGATGGAAACGGTCGCGAATGCCCCCCTTGACGATGTCTTTCAGCTCGATAACTCCGAGAGCGCCGCGAGTCTTTTCCGCGACGACAAGGGGGGTTCCACCAGACCGCGCGATTTCTTCGACTGTGGCTTGAACTTCGGCGGGAAATCTGCTCCCGTTCTGTGCGACGAAGCTGGCAATAGATTCAGCTGCGCCCTTACGAATCTGGAAACCATTCAGGTCAACTCCCGACATGCGTGTGTTTGCAGAAAACGGGACAAAGGCGGCTTCGTGCGATGCAAGCTCCCGCCCGCGTAGTCCATACCTTTCCTTGGCAAGGACAACGATGGAACGTCCTTCAGGAGTTTCATCTGCCAGCGAAGAAAGCTGCGCAGCATCAGCGAGCTCTTTATCCGTTACCCCGGGAGCCGGAATGAATCGTGATGCCTGGCGGTTTCCAAGCGTGATGGTGCCGGTTTTGTCGAGGAGTAGCGTGTTCACGTCGCCGGCAGCCTCCACCGCGCGACCGGACATCGCTAATACATTGTGCTGAATGAGACGATCCATACCGGCAATGCCGATTGCGGACAGCAGGCCGCCGATGGTGGTCGGAATCAGACAGACCAAAAGTGAGACCAGCACAAAAACTGTTTGCGGCGAGCCGGAGTAAATCGCGAATGGCTGCAGCGTCAGCACCGCCAGCAAGAAGATGATCGTCAACCCAGCGAGCAGGATGTTCAGGGCGATCTCGTTTGGCGTCTTTTGGCGTTCTGCCCCTTCAACCAAAGTGATCATGCGGTCGAGGAAGGTTTCGCCCGGGTTGGAGGTGATGCGAACTTTGATTTCGTCGGACAACACGCGCGTGCCACCGGTGACCGCCGAGCGGTCGCCACCAGCTTCACGTATCACGGGAGCTGACTCGCCGGTGATCGCTGATTCGTCCACCGAGGCCACGCCCTCAATGATCTCGCCGTCCGAAGGAATGAATTCACCCGAGGAGACCAGAACGAAATCACCAGCCTTGAGTTTGGAGCTGGGAATCTGCTCGAGCTTGCCTTCAGGATTCAGACGATTCGCAACCGTCTCAGAGCGGGCCTTGCGAAGTGTGTCCGCCTGGGCTTTGCCGCGTCCTTCCGCCATAGCTTCGGCGAAATTCGCAAACAGCACGGTGAACCACAGCCAAAGCGTGATTTGCAGGTTGAACTTGAACGCGCCGCTGTGCTTGAAGAGGAGCACAGTCGTGATCACGCTGCCGATCTCGACCACAAACATGACGGGATTTCCCATCATCTTTCTTGGGTTCAGCTTCAGCAGTGAATCCCACAGCGCACGCCTTACGATCTTCCATTCCCAGACTGCTTTTTGTTTTGCCATATGTAGGCCATCAGCTCTCAGCCATCAGCTATCAGCTAAAACTCGTAGCTCCTGCTATCTGTTTCCGAATTCGAATCGTCTTTTCATCCACCATTTGCGCACTGCAACAAGTGACCACACGCCCTCAACCAATCCGAAGGGCCATGCGCCCTGCAGAAATCCGTAAGCCGAACCCAGCGCGCAGGAAAATGCAAACGCCAGCACAAACCAATTGCTGCGGGCTTCGAGCGCATAGGTCACCAACATGAGGGTCACTGCAAACAAACCGAACGCCGACAATAGAGTCATTCCACTTGTGTCCTCTCATCAGAATGCCTTTCCCGCCAACATGAGCAGGTGCTCGAGAATGGGGCCGAGACTCAGTGCGGGGAAGAACGTCAAAGCACCCACAATGAGTATGACGCCGATCACCAGCACGGTGAAAAGAGGCGTCGTGACGGGAAAAGTCCCTAATGACGGCGGGACATATTTCTTCTGAGCTAGGTTTCCAGCGATTGCCAGCGCCGGGATCACCATAAAAAAACGACCGAACAGCATAGTCATTGCGCCGGCAGTGTTGTACCACGGCGTGTTGGTCGTGAGTCCGGCGAAGGCGGAGCCGTTGTTACCCGCCTGTGAAGTGAATGCATATAGGATTTCGCTGAGTCCGTGCGGTCCTGGATTCGCGATGCTTGACGTGCCGAAGGAATATATGGCCGAAATCGCAGAGAATCCCAGTATCAGAAGTGGAAAGATGAGCACTACCAGCATCGCCATTTTTACGTCATAGGCTTCGATTTTCTTACCCAGATACTCGGGCGTGCGACCGACCATCAGACCGGCGATGAATACTGCAAGGATGATGTAGATCAGCATCCCATACATGCCGGATCCGACGCCGCCAAAGACCACTTCGCTCAGCATGATGTTGGCAAGCGGAACCATTCCTCCGATCGGAGTGAACGAGTCGTGCCAACTGTTGATTGCGCCGCAACTGGTGTCGGTCGTGACCGTCGCCCACAGCGCGCTGTTCGCGATGCCGAAACGGACTTCCTTGCCTTCCATGTTTCCGCCCGGCTGCATGGCGCTGGCACGTTGATCGGTTCCCGCCAGCAGCAAATTGCCACGCGCCTCGCCCCAGTACGCAACTGTCACACCGGCGAAAAACAAAATTGACATCGCGGCCCACACCGCCCATCCATGACGCTGCGAACCGGTCATGCGACCGAGGGTGTAGGTTAGCCCGCTGCCAAGAGAGAAAATCGCCACCAGCTCAATGAGATTCGACAGTGGCGTGGGGTTTTCGAAAGGATGCGCGCTGTTCGCGTTGAAGAAACCGCCGCCGTTCGTTCCCAGTTCCTTAATGATCTCCTGCGATGCGACTGGACCTTGTGCAATGGTTTGATCGGTAACGGTGTCCATTACCGCCTTTCCTTGCGCATCGACCATGGACTTGCCGTCCGAGCCGGTTTTCTGGATCCGCATTGGCTCGACAAGTTTTGCGGTGTTATAGGGCTTGAAGTTCTGGACGACTCCCTGGGAGACCAACACCAAGGCGCCAAGTATGCAAACCGGCAATAGTACCCATAAATTGCATCGCACCAGATCAACCCAGAAGTTCCCGATGGTGTTCATCTGGCGGCGAGCAATCCCGCGAATGAAAGCGATTGCGAGAACGATCCCGACCGCAGCCGACATGAAATTGTGATACGCAAGACCGGCCATCTGAGTCAGATAACTCATCGTCGTCTCGCCGCCATAGTTCTGCCAGTTCGTGTTCGTGGTAAACGAGGCTGCGGTGTTGAACGCCAGTGCCGAGGGGCTGACAGTCCCGAATTTCTGCGGGTTGAGGGGCAGAAAGCCTTGCAGCCGCTCGAATCCATACAGCATGAGCATCGAAACCACACTGAAGAGGAGCATCGAAACTGCGTACTCGGCCCAGCGCATCTCATGGTTCTCGTCAACCCAGGTGATGCGATAGATCAGGCGCTCGATCGGCCGCAAAACGGGATCGAGAAGGGTCCCCTCGCGATTGAAAACCCTTGTCATGAAGATTCCGAGTGGCTTCGTAACCAGCAGCACGAGCGTAAAGAAGAGCAGTATCTGAAACCAGCCATTAGCTGTCATTAGAATTTCTCCGGTCTCAACAGTGCGTAAACCAAATACGCCGAAGTCAAAGCGCTGATCGCGAGCATGATCATCGATTCGATACTCATTGCATCCTCACTTCATTCGTTCGCAGAACTCGACATATCCAATCGAGATTGCGAAAAACGCGACCGTTACTAACACCCAGAGCAGATCCTGCATAAGAACTCCTCTACTCACAGCCTTTTCCGCTGGCGTACTTCTTCCGTGCTGTAAAGCCGAAGTAACTTGCCGGTCGGTTGCCGCCTTTCGGGCAGCTTTCTGACTTCCACTCGGGTCCGCTTACCCGACTTGCGTCCGTCTCTCCAGAGCGCGAACAGGAAATAGAGGAGAAAGGCGCAACCTGCTAACGTGATTACGAGGAAGATCGTTAAACCTGCCATGCCTGCCTTCCTGAGCTTTCGCTTTGAACGCAACTTCATTTCAGCAGGTCGGGTATAAGGATGGACTAAAAGGTTCGTAAAGAAAACGTAAGGAGGGAGATCAGTTGAAATTCCAACCGAGTTCAATCAGCAATAAGCGATTGCCTTTGGCCGCGCCTGAATTGCCGATTTCGTAACCGAGGTACGCGGTGGCCTTTGAAGTTAGTTTGATGGCGGCTCCAGGCGTGAAATAACCGGCGCTTTGATTCCCGGTAAACCAGTCGGCGGCGAAAGTGACGTGTTTCCCTGCCGGCTGCTCAATGCCGAACTGGCCTCCGGCTTTATTTCCGTTCGCGACAACATGAGCAGTGAAGTCAAATGCGCCGAACGTCAGGCGGGTGTCACTTTTTAGTGTTTTGGCAAATTCGACATAGAAGTAATTGCCCGCGTCATAGCTTCGGTTTTGCACTGGAATAAAAACGTCATCTCCCAGCATGAAGGTCCAGCCATTCTTGCCACCGTCGTAAGCTTTCCACTTAATCGTTGGGGTAGGTGTGGTCTGCGAAAGACCGGGCGAGGTGATGCCGTTAAGATTCATGCCTATCTCTACCCTGTGTCCGACTCCTGCGACCACACGCGGCGTATAAGTCCCAGCACTCGCGTTCCAGAGATACGCGAAATCGAGCTCCCCGTAGACCTTGCCTTTGTCAAGAATGTCGCCGCTAGGGACGTTAAAGATGGTTTCCTGGGCGAAAGCAGGAACTAAAAACGCTGTCATTAAAAGCGAGCATTTGAGAAAGAAATGGCGAATCATACGAGCCCTCCGATCAGTACACCCCATAGCCAGTGTTGAGGAGCCTGGCATTTATTCCAACAGATCGTCCGTAAAGAAGAGCTAAAGAGTCCGTAAGGAAATTATGAAATTACGACTGGTGGGGACCGGAACTACTGTGAATCGACTCCGTTCGGCTCAAAGCGGTAGCCCACCCAGGGCTCGGTGACAATGTAGGCGCCTGTTCCTGGGTGTGTCTCGATCTTTTTTCGCAGCTGGCCGATAAATACGCGCAAATATTCCGGCTGCTCGGTGCTATTTGCGCCCCAGACTGCTGACAGAAGTTTCCGATGAGTGACGACTTTGTGAGAATTGCGCGCAAGATATACCAGCAGATCAAATTCTTTCGGTGTCAGCTTCACTTCGGTGTGGCGCACCGAAACGGTGTGAGCATCGACGTCAATCCGAAAATGCCCCTCTTCAATAATTCCTGGACTGCTTTCCTCTTGCGGCGCACGCCGAAGATTCGCCCGTACACGAGCGAGCAGTTCATTAATTCCGAAAGGTTTGGTGACGTAATCGTCGGCGCCTGCGTCAAGAGCCTGAATCTTTGTGCGCTCCTCCCCTTTGACAGAGAGCACAATGATCGGCGCATTCGATTTCTGCCGAAAACGACGGCACAGCTCCAATCCATCCATGATTGGCATGGAAAGATCTGTCACCATCAGATCTGGCGCCCAGTCATTCGCAATCTGAAGTGCTGTGTCTCCATCGTTCGCAACCCGAACATCGTAAGCATGCGCGTCAAGAGAGGTCCGCAGCACACGCGTGATCTGTGGCTCGTCATCCACGATCAGAATTCGCCGATGTTCCGACGCTTTGTGCTCAGCGGGTTTCACTTAGCCTCCTGCGTCACGATGTGCACGTCAATCGGTGGCGCATTGCGCAAGAATTTCTGGATAACAGTCAGATAGAGATACTTTCGCCAGCCTTCCTGTGCAGAACGGCCGAAGACAACATGTGTGATGTGCTTTGCGCGAACGAACTCGGCCATTCTTTCGGCAACGCTGCCCCGCTGCAATCGGACCACAGTTGCGCCCAGGTTCTCAGCAAACTGAATGTTCTCCTGCAAGGTACGCCGGTTGTCACCATCCTGGTCAGCCGGAGAGTCCACGTACACAACATAGAACTCGGCGTCGATCCCGTGTGCCATTCGGCCACCGCGCGCGATCAGATATTGCGCAACTGGGTTCGAACTGATCGCGACCGCAATCTTTTCGCGAACCGCGACCGCGGACTGCAGGCCTTCGCGAGACCAGTGCGCTTCAAGACTCTTATCGACAACTTGCGCCACTTGGCGAAGCGCGAGCTCTCGCAGCGCGATCAAATTTCCCCGACGAAAAAAATTTCCCAGCGCACGCTCCGCCCGGTCAACCGGGTAAATGTCACCGCGTTTCATGCGGGTCTGCAATGCTTCTGGGGTGAGATCGGACATGACGATCTCTTCCGCGCGTTGCACGACCCAATCGGGAACGGTTTCACGAACATGAACACCAGTGATCCTCTCCACCAGAGGGTTCAAACTCTCAATGTGCTGGACGTTCACCGTAGAGACCACGTCAATCTTCGCGTCGAGGAGATCGAGGAGGTCCTGATAGCGCTTGGGATGTTTGCTGCCCTCGATATTCGTATGCGCCAACTCATCCACCAGAACAACAGCTGGTTTACGAGCAAGGATGCCATCGACGTCCATCTCGGAAAATACGGTTCCCTTGTAATCGATCTGCTTCCGCGGTACCGTCTCGAGTTTTGCGACCAGCTCAGCGACTGCTTTTCTCCCATGTGTTTCGACTACTCCGACAACTACATCCTCGCCACGACTGTAGCGTCGAATGCCTTCGCTGAGCATGCTGTAGGTTTTGCCAACGCCAGGTGCATAACCGAGAAAGAGCTTGAAGATGCCTTGCTTTTTCTCCGGCGCGACTTCCTCAAGCCATTGTTCAGGACGTTTGTGCACGACTTCATTGTGATCTGAGACAAGCTGTTTGTCGAGAAAACCGACCTTAAAGCTTTCTCGTCTCTTCGCATCGAAGTACCAAGCTCTCAAGTTCGACTACCAAAGTGGATTACAATCTGCACGTGAAATCCCCGAGGGGAGTTGCCCTCAAAGTCATCGTTTGCGCCGTGATCGTGCCACTGATCGTGCTGTTCTACAAGCACGGACCGCACGCCAATGCCACGACGGTTGCCCTGACTTTTTTGCTGGCCGTCTTGGTCGTCTCAGCAAATTGGGGCTTCTGGTATGCGGCGGTCCTCGCCGTGTATTCAACTCTTGCTTTCAACTTCTTTTTTCTTCCGCCGTTCGGGACATTCACTGTTGCCGATCCACAAAACTGGGTCGCGCTGTTTGCATTCCTGGCCACTGCCGTGATTGCGGGCCAATTGTCAGAGCGGGCACGACGAGAGACGTTGAGGGCAACGGAGCGCCGCCGCGAGATAGAACAACTGTACGCATTTACGCAGCGCTTGCTGACGCTCGAGAGCGTGCCTGAACTTCTCAATCGTGTTCCTCGTCACCTCACCGAAACATTTGGCACCAAGGGGGCAGCAATCGTAGTGTCTGATAGGACCGATGTATATCGCTCGGATGCGGATACGCGAGAGATCGACGCGCCCCGCATGTTCTCAGTTGCGACCCGAGGCGAACCGGTCATTGACTCCGACCACCTTCTGGCTTTCATACCACTGCGGCTAGGAGTCCGAACGGTTGGTGCAATTGGTATTTCCGGTACAACCTTGTCCCACCAAACCCTCGATGCTCTCTCGACTCTGGTCGCAATAACAATGGAGCGAACTCGCGCCATCGAAAACGTCGGTAAGGCCGAGGCTGCTCGCGAAAATGAAAAGCTGCGCTCGGCGATTCTTGACTCCATTGCCCATGAATTCCGTACGCCACTTACGGCGATCAAAGCATCAGTGACCAGTTTGCTTTCCGGGGGCTTTGAGGCTTCACAAGAAAATGACTTTCTCACCGTAATCAATGAAGAATCGGATCGCTTGAACCACCTGGTCGAAGAAGCGACTCAGTTAGCACGGCTCGAAGCAAAGCAAGTTGAGCTCGACCTGATACTGCACGAAATCGGCGAAGCCATACATGGAGCGCTGGAATCCGCGAAGAAAGTCGTTGCCGACCACAGTGTGGAATTGAAGAAACAAGGTGAGCTCCCGCCGGTTGTTTTTGATCTCGACCTAATCACGAACGTTGTCTACCAGCTACTGGAGAACGCAGCGAAGTACTCCCCGCCTGGTGCTCCGATTCATGTTTCTGCAGAAAGCAACGAATCTGAGATCGTGGTCAGCGTTGCGGATCGTGGGCCAGGCATCGATGAACTTGAGCAATCACTCATTTTCGACAAGTTCTATCGCGGAAAGGACAATCGCTATTCAGTGCAAGGCACCGGCATGGGCCTGGCAATCGCGAAAGCCGTGGTGGAAGCGCATGGAGGCAATATCCGGGTGACCAGCCAGCTCGGCCACGGTTCTGTTTTCTCCTTCACCCTGCCCTTAAAAACTGCAACCACAATTTCCTAGCTGAACGTAACTTCCACATTCCAACAGCTTTCCATTTCATCTTTACGAATTCTTTACGCGCGACATGCTGCAATAAAGGTTTATGCGCGTTTCCAGTGCTTCGAGACCCAGAGCGAGTAGTCCTGCAGCGCGGGTGCTAGTCGCGTCGAGTGCGATGCTCGCTTTTATCTCCTTTTGGCGCGTCGCCGCCATCGTCTTGAATGACATGGGATCTTCCGCCTTCTACGCAGGAGCGATCTCGGAACATTTCATCGGCAAAACGGCGCCCTGGTTTGTGCTGGCAATCATGCTGCTCGCGGGCACGGTTGCCGCTCTTTACATCGAGAGTTGCGGGATGTTCGTGCGCGGCGGTGTTTATCGCGTCGTGAAAGAAGCGATGGGCAGCACACTGGCAAAGTTTTCTGTCTCTGCGCTGATGTTCGATTACATCCTGACCGGACCAATCAGCGGCGTCTCCGCTGGCCTGTATCTTATGGGCTTATTGAACGAATTGCTTCAGCATGCGCACATGCGGACCTTGCCCATGAATGCCGGTGCAGCGGTCTTCGCCATTATCGTGACTGTGTATTTCTGGTGGGAAAACGTCAAAGGCATTCCCGAATCAAGCGAGAAAGCGCTGCGCATCATGTACGTGACCACCATTATGGTCGTCACACTGGTCGGTTGGTGTTGTTACACACTCTGGGTAAAGGGCGGCCACTTACCGCCTTGGCCCCATCTCCGCAACATCACCTATCTCACGGGAGATCATGGCGGCGCGCTCGGCTTTTTGAAACACTCATCCTTGCCACACACCATTGCCTTGATCGGGATATTGATTGGCCTCGGTCACTCAGTCCTGGCCATGAGCGGCGAGGAAACGATGGCTCAGGTGTATCGAGAAATCGAGCACCCCAAGCTGCCCAACCTGAAGAAAGCCGCGCTGGTCATCTTCATATACAGCCTGGTGTTTACCGCTGGTGTTGCGTTCTTTTCGGTCATGATCATCCCGGACTCGGTGCGAGCGAATTTCCAAGATAACCCGATTGGAGGTTTGGCTATGTACCTGGTCGGGCCGCTCTCACTCAAGCTCGCATTCCGGGCGTTCGTTGTCGTCGTTGGCGTGCTGATGTTGGCGGGAGCGGTTAATACGGCTATTGTCGGCTCAAATGGCGTGCTGAACCGAGTCTCTGAAGACGGCATCCTTCCCGAATGGTTCCGAAAACCACATCGCAAATTCGGCACTTCTTACCGCATTTTGAATCTAGTCGTTGCGCTTCAAATCCTCACGATCATTCTTAGTCGCGGAGATATCTTCATTCTCGGCGAAGCGTACGCATTTGGTGTGATGTGGAGCTTCTCGATGAAAGGCTTGGCCGTGCTCGTGCTTCGTTACAAAGAGCCCGGCAAACGCGAATACCGGGTACCGCTGAATTTCAGAATTGCCAAAACAGAAATACCCGTTGGCCTAGCGCTGATCACGCTAACTTTGATCGCCCTCTGCACAATCAACCTGTTCACGAAAGAGGTCGCGACTATTTCAGGAGTCGCATTCACAATCATCTTCTTCGTTGTCTTTGAGATATCGGAAGTCGTGACGCGCAAGCGCGCCGGCGTTCACGCAGAACTTGATCAATTCAATCTTGAGGCTGGGGACGATCTAACGCCAAAAGCGCTCGGCGTGCGGCCCGGCAACGTGCTGGTGATGGTGAGAAACTACAACACTTTGTACAGCTTGGGCTCGACTCTGGACCGGATTGATCCACGCAAGCAGGACGTAATTGCGCTTCACCTGAGGTTCCTCGGACGTGCAAGCGGCGGCGAGTACGAATTGCAACCGGAGCAGCTCTTCAGTACGGAAGAGCAGATTCTGTTTACGCGTGCTCTGGGCTTGGCCGAGAAGAAAGGAAAACCCATTCACCTTGCAGTTGCCGGCGCCACCGATAAGTGGGAAGCTGTGCTAAAGGCAGCGCAGAGCCTGCAGTCATCAGTAGTTGTCTTAGGTGCCTCTCCTAATCGGCCCGTGACTGAGGAAGCGCGGATCGCCGGTCTTGCATGGGAACGCCTGCCCGATCCTAAGCCGCAGTTGGCACTGGTTGTTTATTTTCCCGGTGGGCAAGAGCACGTGTTCTATTTAGGCCCGCACGCTCCCCACCTGACGCCAAAGGAAATTGATCTGCTGCACTCAATTTGGCTCGAACTCAGCAACGATGTCGCGCCCGAGGAGATACATCACCACGATGTTATCCACTACGCTCTCGAAAGATTGAAGCAGGACCTCAGTGACTCCGAGCGCGAAGAAGCCCTTCGCGGCCTCCGAGAACACCTTGGTGAAATCAGGAACCGGCGAGTGCCGACCGCTTGAACCGGGTTCCTGCGTAACCGCGTCGCCTAGTAGACTAGTGCATCAATGTTTCGGCGACGCGAACCTTCGTTATCAGGACGACCGCGTTAGTTAATGATGGAACGTCTACGCATCGCGCGGCACCTGTCCGTTAGCTGTCCAATATAAATTCCTTGCCGTTCCTTACAATGACTTCGAGCGCCACCCGCGTCTTGTAAGTTGTTGAAATTCCGATCCTCGGTCGGCTCATAACCCAAAGGTCGGTGGTTCAAATCCACCCCCCGCAACCAAAATTTATCAACGATTTACGAGCGCCAATGTTCTGGCGCTTTTTG
>Ga0134125_10005626_pt1 | contig 14205 bp, 20 predicted proteins | sample KB31751_FD_96464 | JGI IMG/M metagenome (GOLD analysis project Ga0134125, IMG submission 96464) | Terrestrial soil microbial communities with excess Nitrogen fertilizer from Kellogg Biological Station, Michigan, USA - KB3-175-1 | ecosystem: Environmental > Terrestrial > Soil > Unclassified ... | reverse complement strand
CGGGTGTTGCGCCGGCCGTCATCTGCACCGCCTGGTTCGACCCGCTGCGCGATGAAGGCGCCGCCTATGCGAAGGCCCTGCAGGCCGCCGGTGTGCCGACCCGCTATCACGAGGGTCTCGGGCTGATCCATGGCTTTTTCGGACTTGGAGAGGCCTGCGAGGCCGCGCGGATCGAGGCACAACGTGCGCGTGCAGACTTCAAGGCACTGCTCGCGCGCGGCATTTGAACGAGCAATTTTTCCGATGAAGGCCGCGCGCGAGCTTGATCGCGTCACGATTTGGGGTTCCAATCGGTTCACTCTGCTGATCTAGGGAGGTTCTCCATGAAGAAGTTGCTCCTGGCCGCCGTCGTCGTCACCTTCGCCGCCGGCACGGCCTTCGCGCAGGATTCTTGTGCAACCAAAGCTGTCGGCAAGGACGGCAAGCCCTTGGCCGGCGCCGCAAAAACCTCGTTCATGAAGAAATGCATGGCGGACGAATGCGCGGCCAAGGCGGTCGGCTCGGACGGCAAGCCGCTCGCCGGGGCTGCCAAAACGAGCTTCATGAAGAAGTGCGAAAAAGGCGCCTAAAGCTCTGCATCATCAAAGTAAAAGGGCGGCACCTTGGCCGCCCTTTAACTTCAGAAATGCTCGAAACAGCCGGCCGCTTGTCGTCAAGTGCCGACGCGCAGAGGCGCCCGCAGCTTGCGCAGACAGGCGATCACCGACAGCGCGGTGATCCGCCCGGTCTTGGGATTTTCCGAGGGGATGTTCTCGATCATCATGGAGAAGCGCGCCGAATCCGCATCCACCTCGATGCGGTGGGTGTTGCGCGTCACCGTCGGGTCGGCCCAGATCTCGACCATGGTGCGGTCCGGACCGACACCGGCGAGCGACAGCGCCGCCGCCACATTGATATTGGCCGGAAAACCCTTCGCCGCTTCACGCGCGGTGCCCTCGAAGATTTTCGAGGGCGCGGTGATGCCGTCGAGGTCGATCCCGTGGTCGATGACGTAGGGCGCACCGGCGAGGCCGCGGGGCGGCTTGCGCGTCGACATCCGCACCGAATGGATGGTGCCGACCGACGCGGCCGTCACCGCATCGAGGCCGATCAGCGCGCCTGTCGGCACCACGATCTGCCCGCCATGCTTGCGGGCGAGCTCGATCAGGTCGGCATTTTCCAATAGCGCACCCGCGCTGAGCACGATCGCCGTCTTGCCGCGCGAAACTGCCGGCGCGACGATCGACCTCACGAGCTTGCTCGGGGCGCATTCGATGACGATGTCGGCGGCATCGGCGAGCTGCTCGACCGGCAGGGCAACAGGGGCAGATTTCAGCTCGCTTAGCCAGCCATGATGCTTCTCAATGCTTTGCGCCGAGACTGCGCTGAGCACGAGGCCATCGATCCCCGCATCGATGGCCTTGGCGACGCTGGTGCCAATCGCCCCGAGGCCGGCAATCGCCACGCGCAAGCTCGTCCTTAAACCAGTGCTTGCCTCTGTGGTCGCCGCCCTCCCAGCCTGGAGCAAGCTTGCAGTTTGTTCCGTCAATCGTGCCTCCTCCGGACCGGTCCATCACCTAACCAGGCCGCGGTTACCGCGGTCTCACCGTCGGTTCAATCCCGCTTGAACCGGTAATCGAAGCGCTCCCCATCACCTTTGATCAGGCCGAGCGTCGGGTGAGGAAAATGGATAGGCAGGATCAGCGTGTCGGTGTCCGCGACGGAGGCAAAGAATTTCCGGCGCGAGAGTGCGGATTGCTTCGGGTCCCAATCGGGTTTGGCCGACCAATCCGGCTCGCGGCACTGGATCACGTGGTGCATCAAATCGCCCGTGACTATTGCGCGTTTGCCTTGCGAGAAAATGTTCACGCAGCAATGGCAGGGCGAATGCCCCGGCGTCGGCGTCAAGGTGATGGTGTCGTCGAGCGCATAATCGTCGTCGACCAGCACCGCCTGCCCCGCTTCAACGACAGGCAGGCAATTGTCGCGGAATACGGTGCCGGGCGGATTCTTGCCTTTGGCATGCTCCGCCTCCCAGGCCGCATATTCGCGTTTATGGAAGATATATTTCGCGTTCGGAAAGGTCGGCACCCAGCGCCCGTTACGCAGCACCGTGTTCCAGCCGGTGTGGTCGATATGAAGGTGTGTGCAGAACACGTAGTCGATCATCTCGAAGCTGAGGCCGAGCGCGAACAACTCCTTGCGCCAGCGCTCCTTGCCGGGAAAGTCGAAGGGCGGCGGATGGCCCTTGTCCTCGCCGGTGCAGGTATCGACCAGAATGGTGTGGCGCGGCGTGCGCACCACGAAGGTCTGGTAGGTGATCAGGATCTTGCCGAGCGCGGCATCGAACACCTCCGGCTCCATGGTCCGCAAATGATGCTTGAACACCGCCTCGTCATAGGCGGGAAAGAAGTCTTGCGGCCGCCGCCACGGGCCTTCCCGCTCGATCACCGCATCGATGGTGACGTCGCCAAGCCTGATCTGCCGCATCGCGTCCTCCCGATTTTTCGGCAGCGTATCGGGAGGTCACCGCCGCTTCAAGACACGCGGGTCAGCAGAACTGCTATGCGTGCCGCTTGAAATACTGCACCTCGCGCTCGTGCTTTTCGGCGGCGGCGCGCGTCTTGAACGTACCGAGATTGCGGCGCTTTCCAGTCTTCGGGTTGATCTTGCGGGAATAGAGCCGGTATTGGCCGGACGACAATTTGCGGATCATGGCTTGCTCTCGTTGACCTTTCCCACCAACCGCAATCGGCCTTCGCATGTTCCGTCATTGCTAGGAGCGAAAGGAACCACCCGCCGTCGCTCGCTGTGCGAGCTATGGCGAGGCTTGGAGTCGCGCCGAAGCGTCTTTGCGCGTAGGCGGAAGCAATCCGGGTTGCATCCGCAGTGAGAGTCTGGATTGCTTGGCTTGCGTTGCAGCGCCCGGCTGGCAAATTCAAGGCTCAAGCCCGTTGGCACGCAGTGCAGGCGCGACCTCCGCTGAGGCGAGAAAGCGCAATAGTTGATCCGCTTCGGCCGGCCGCTCGGCGCTCGTCAGGCGTCCGGCGGAGAACACCGCGGGCGTTTGCAGATCAAGCGGGATCGGGCCGACGACGTCGATGCCCGGCACCTGCTTCAGTTCGCTGATCTGTTGCACGGCGAAATCGGCCTCGCCGGAGAGCAGTCGCTCGGCAGTAAAGCCCGACGGGATGATCGTGGCCTTGACATTGACCTCGCCGGCGATGCCGAGACGTTCGAGCAGTTGCGCGAACAAAATGCCGCTTGCCCCGAGGCGCGAATAGGCGACCGAACGCGCAGCCAGAAGAGCGGTGCGGAGCGCCGCGGCGGTTGCGATATCGGGATGCGGTGCGCCAGCCTTCACGGCAAGGCCGACATAGGAGCGCGCGAGGTCAGTCCGGCTTTCGGCAACGACCAGCCCCTCTCGCGCCAAATCATCGAGGCCCTCGCGCGTCAGAATAGCGAGATCCGCGGCCTCGCGCCCACGCAGCCGCGGCAACAGCGCGAGCGTCGGTGCGAAATCGGCATCGATGCGTATTCCCCTTGTCGCCTCGAACTGTGCCGCCAGACCGAGAACTGCGCCCTTCAGGCCAAGGGTCGAGAGCAGCCGAACAATATTAGCCATCGAATTCCCGGCTCGTTGCAGATCAGGCTAGATCAGAACACTTGCGTATCAGCTTGAGGACGGCGTTCAACCGCAAACTAGCTTGCCCACCAGCGCGGTTCCTCACAAAGCCTGCGCTGGGATCGTCCGTGCCGGAAAATCCGATGTCGACCCCGTCTCGACCGCAACGTCATAAAACATCAAAAAAGCAATGGTCCGCCGGAGCGGTTTGCTCTCCGGCGGACCAGAACTGGACCGAACCCTGTTAAGCCGCGGCCTTGGCGCCGGTCGGCACAGTGGCGATGGTCTTCAGGACCTGCGACGCGATCTGGTAGGGGTCGCCCTGCGAATTCGGACGGCGATCTTCCAGATAGCCCTTGTAGTTGTTGTTGACGAAGGAGTGCGGCACGCGGATCGAAGCGCCGCGGTCGGCCACGCCCCAGCTGAAGGTGTCGATCGAGGCCGTCTCGTGCTTGCCGGTCAGGCGCATGTGGTTGTCCGGACCGTACACCGCGATGTGGTCGTGACGGGCCGTCTTGAAAGCGTCCATCAGCTTCTCGAAATACTCCTTGCCACCGACTTCGCGCAGGTACTTGGTCGAGAAGTTGCAGTGCATGCCGGAGCCGTTCCAGTCGGTGTCGCCGAGCGGCTTGCAGTGGAATTCGATGTCGATGCCGTACTTCTCGGTGAGGCGCAGCATCAAATAGCGCGCCATCCACATCTGGTCAGCGGCGGTCTTGGAGCCCTTGCCGAAGATCTGGAATTCCCACTGGCCCTTGGCGACTTCCGCGTTGATGCCTTCATGGTTGATGCCGGCCGCGAGGCAGAGATCGAGATGCTCTTCCACGAGCTTGCGGGCGATGTCGCCGACATTCTTGTAGCCGACGCCGGTGTAGTACGGCCCCTGCGGAGCGGGATAGCCGGATGCCGGAAAGCCGAGCGGACGGCCGTCCTTGTAGAAGAAATATTCCTGCTCGAAGCCGAACCACGCATCAGCGTCGTCGAGAATGGTCGCGCGCTTGTTGGAGGGATGCGGCGTCTTGCCGTCGGGCATCATGACTTCGCACATCACCAGCACGCCGTTGGTGCGCGCGGCGTCCGGATAGACGGCGACCGGCTTCAGCACGCAGTCGGAGCTGTGGCCTTCGGCCTGCATGGTCGAGGAGCCGTCGAAGCCCCACAGCGGGAGTTGCTCAAGCGTCGGGAACGAGGCGAATTCCTTGATCTGAGTTTTGCCGCGCAAATTCGGCGTCGGCGTGTATCCGTCGAGCCATATATACTCGAGCTTGTATTTCGTCATTGAGCCTCTCTGCTGCTGATAGTCTCGAAGGCGGGGCACCTGAAAGAACCGGTCGCGACCCGCAATACCCGGCCACGATCGGCCGGGTTTCCTCAAGCATTTCGCGTGCCAATCCACAGCCCTCGGAAACGCCCCACCTGCGCCCGGTGGACCGCCAAAGTCCGCATACCCGCCGCCGTCGCAGGTGCGGCATAGCAGCGCGCCTTGGGCGATCACGGGATACGAGAAACGTCAGCATTTATGCCGGATTCGCGCTTGAATCCGTGGCAGGCATCGCCCCTCTTCCGCTCTGATTAAGGTCGCGGCAACCGCTGGCAACATTCGGCAAGCGAAAGAGACGATTCCGGCAACCTTCGCCAGGGCTCCCACCCGGGCTGATGACCCGTGCCTCCGGACGGGCAGGAGCAGGACTGCCTAATAATTATACAGCCAATGACTTTTCTTTGATCACATTGCGTGGGCGGTGGCGCCCGCCGATATGAGAATCAGTAACCACAACCGAAGGAGTCGGGCGCATGATTGAGGCCATGCGCATCGGCCAGGGAGAATGCTGATGACGACGAGTCCAAAGTGCGGATCTGCCAAGATCTACCAATTTCCGATCGGAGGCCGCGCGTTGCCTGGCGGTCAACGCCATGAGGAGACCAAGCCCGCGATCGACCAGACGCCGCCCCGTGTGAACGAGCCTCTCTGCAGCGGCAGCTGGTATCACGAAGAGGCCATCCGCGAAGTCGTGCCGTCTCGGGAACAGTGATGTCAGGCGGATATCCAGAGGCGTGCAGGCATCAGAATCTGGACAGCACGACGTGAAAAACGGCCGAAACGAAGCGGTTTCGGCCTTTTTCATTTGGAATCGGCAGATTTGCAAGGGCTGGCCGACAGCGTGCACATCGCATTGCTCGAGGCTGACGTGTAGACGCACGTCACGACTTCCGGCAGCATAAGGCGTCATGATGCTTCCGCGGCAACCGATAGCTTGCGCTCTTCCGATGCCAGACGTCCCGGCCCGCCATTTCAATCTGCAGGGCGCCAGCAATTTTCGCGATCTCGGCGGTTATCCCACGCATGGCGGGCGCATGGTCCGTTGGCGCCAGATATTCCGCTCCAACCATCTGGGCCACCTCACCGCGGACGATATCGAGATCGTCCGCGCGCTCGGCGTAAGAAGCGCATTCGATTTTCGCGGGTTGGAAGAGCGCGCCGTCGCGATCTGCGGCTTGCAGGAAATCACGGTCCATTCCCTGCCGATCGAACCGACGGTCGTTGCGGCCTTACGGGCGAAGCTCGCTAGCGGCTCGCTTTCCGCATCCGACGCACGCGAAATCATGCGCGAGTCCTATCGCAACTATGTGCGGCTCAACACCCACAGCTTCCGCGCTCTGTTCGCGCATCTTCTCGGCGACCATACCCCGCTGGTGATCCATTGCACGGCTGGAAAGGACCGCACCGGCTTTGCCTGCGCCCTGGTGCTGCACGCGCTCGGCGTGCCGGATGAAGTGATCGGCGAGGATTATCTCCTGACCAACCGGTTTTACCGCCGCGACCTTAACTCCGCGACCGATCTGCCCGATGACGTCAGGCAGGCCATCGGATCGGTCGATGCCTCCTTTTTGGCCGCGGGCTTCGATGCGATCCGCGCCGATTACGGCGATCTGGAAAGTTATTTGGCGGAAGGGCTCGGCATCAACGAGCGTGAGCGCAGGGCGCTCAAGGCGCGGTATCTGTCGTGAGGCTGGCGGCTAAGCGCCGCGCCGGGAGCGGTTACGCGGCGGCGTCCATATCGGCTTCCGCATCGAGGTCGGCGATGACCTCTTCGAACGCGGTGATGGCCTGCTGAACCGCGGCGATCTGCATCAGCTCCCAACCGCTGATCGGGCCGTTGCGGTTCTGCAGGGCGACGACGAGATCGCGCCGCTGCTCCTTGAGCTGGACGAGTGGTAGGCCGTGGTCAGGTAGATCTCGCATGATGCGCTCCAGCCCCGCATTTGTAACGAGGCGTCAGGATAAGCGGATGGTTCTGGCGATCCGCTTACACAGATTCCGAGAATTTTAGGGAATATGCGAGCATTGGGTGGAACTGACATGGTGGAACTGACATGGCGCACCACATTGTCAGCCGGTTTGGCATGGCGATAGGCGGCACCCCCTGTCCGATGAAGGAGATCAACGGATGAACGGCAAAGTGCTCATCGTCACCGGCGCCTTGGGCGCGCTTGGCCGGGTCGTCACGGCGACGGCGCTGGCGCGCGGCGCACGCGTTGCCGGCCTCGATCACGCGTCCTCGCAGGCCAAGCCGACGCCAAATCGGATTGAACTCCGCGGCGTCGACCTCACCGATCCGGCGCAAGCCCAAAAAGCGGTCGATGCAGTAGCCGCGCATTTCGGCAGCCTCGATGCGTTGGTCAATATCGCCGGCGGCTTTGCCTTCGAGCCGGTCGCCGAGGGCGACGGCAAGACCTGGCAGCGAATGTATGCAATGAACGTGCTGACCGCGCTGAACGCATCGCGCGCCGCGCTCGGACACATCTCCAAATCCTCAACCGGCCACATCGTCAATGTCGGCGCGCTCGGCGCGCTGCAAGCGGGCGCCGGCATGGGCCCCTATGCGGCCTCGAAGTCCGGCGTGCACCGCCTCACCGAAGCCTTGGCCGCGGAGTGGAAGGGCAAGGTCACGGTCAATGCCGTGCTGCCATCGATCATCGACACGAAGGTCAATCGCGCCAGTATGCCGAACGCCGACTTCTCGAAATGGGTCAAGCCAGAGGAACTAGCCGAAGTGATCCTGTTTCTGGCGAGCGACGCGGCAAGCGCGGTGACCGGCGCGCTTATAGCGGTACCGGGCCGCGTCTAAATTTTCGCCGGCAGATGCGCATCCGCGGCAAATGCCGTCCTCGTGCCATGCGCCGCCTGTTAGACTCGGGCCCAACTGAGTCGCTAGCCTTGCCGGAGCCAAGTTGGAGACCGCGCTTTACCTCCCCGTCAAACGTTTCCTCGAAAAGCTCGGCTTTTCGGTCAAGGGGGAAATCGGCGGCTGCGATTTGGTTGGGCTCAAGGGCGACGATCCGCCGATCGTCGTGATCGGCGAACTGAAGCTCACGTTCAATCTGGAACTGGTGCTGCAGGCGGTTGATCGTGCCGCCGCCTGCGACGAGGTCTGGCTCGCCGCCAAGATGTCGGTGCGCGGCAAGGGACGCGAGAACGACGCGCGCTACCGCAATCTCTGCCGCCGGCTTGGCTTCGGCATGCTCGGCATCACCGCGCGGGGCGACGTCGAGGTGCTGGTCAAGCCGCCAACCACAAGCCCCCGGCGTGATTCCAAGAAGCGTTCACGTCTCGTCGCCGAACACCAGCGGCGGCAAGGTGATCCGGTGCTCGGCGGCTCGACGCGCGCGCCGATCATGACCGCCTACCGCCAGCAGGCGCTCGCCTGCGCATCCGCGCTTGCGGGCGGGCCGCGCCGTGTCCGCGATCTCAAGCCCGCGATACCCGATGCGCCGAAGATCCTGCTGCACAACGTCTATGGCTGGTTCGACCGTGCCGAGCGCGGCATCTACATCCTCACTGACGCGGGCCGCGCCGCGCTGGAGCGCTGGCCGCAGCCGAGCCATGACAATGCCCCTGCTCTCAGCGATGGCAGTTTGTAAGACACGAAATGCGTGGGGATTCCGCCAATGCATGGCTGGATTGCCATCTCAATTTCATATTGCAATGCAATATGTTGGCTTCTAGGTATCCCGGGTTAGACGAGAGGCGCCAATGAGCGAAGACTGGAATACCAAGTATGGACCGCGACGCGTCAGGCGCGATCCGCCCACCCTCGAAGAAGCAATCTTCGCCGCGGCCGGCATCACTGAAGACCTGGACGCGCAGGCGGAAATCGCCGCGGCGCTGATGGGGATGCCGCTCGATGTCGTCCAGGCCGAAGTGAAGAAACAAAGCCGCGTGGCTGCCCGCAGCGGCGGCGTGACCCGGGTCATTGCGGGCGAGCAAGGCGCCCAGCGCGCTGTCGTGGTCGAGCGGCGGGTGGTCAGGCGGCTCGCGACCACCAAGCGGACCGGGACCTGACCCCCCTCGCCTGCGCGACCCTACGCGGCATCTGAACCGTTTGATTGATCAACCGGGTGGGGCGGGCGCGGCTCAAGCCGCGCGTCCCGAACCGGACATCCTGGACAACAGCTTCCAGCAGGCGCGATTGAGATCCATCATCGCGTGCGCCACCATGAGCGGCGTATCGACCACGAGCTTCGCAAGCTCGGCCTGTGGCTGCGGCCGAACCTCGATCGTACCAGTGGACTCGCCGCGCCGGAATTCGAGGCAAGCACCGAATTTCGCGGCGAGCGCACGCATCGCGTGATTCTCCGCGCCGGTGGTAATGCGCAGCCGGCGATGGCCCTTCCACTGCGCCTCCGCAATCAGCCGCTTGAACAGGATGCTGCCGACGCCCTGTCGGCGCACGCACTTCTCCACGCTGAACGCGACCTCGGGCAGCCCATCCTCCGACTGTCCCGGCGGATGCAACTCGGCCGCACCGCGAACGACACCGCTTTCCATATAGACAACGATGAGAGTGCCGTCCTCGGCGCAGCGGGCGGCGTAGCGCTCGATAAAGCCATCATCCAAAAAGCCGTTGAAGCGATCATGCCGACTTTCGGGATCGAGCCGCTGCAAGTGATCCCGTAACAGCGGCAACTCTTCCCGTTGGCTCAAGGTCCGCACATAGCCGAAGCCCGGCCGCGAACGATAAGTGTCTTCCTGTATCACTTCAAACTCCTCTTGGAAGCCCTCGAGGAGGCGTCGAATCCCTAGTTCTTGAAATATTGTGCGCCGCACCATCAAATTCAAGGCCGCGTGCGGCCTCAACTTTCGGCTATCAACAGCAAGGAGCCGTGACGGATCTCACTCGCCGCAATTCATGCGAGCACCATCTGGGTCTGGGTGACGACGGCGACGAGTTTGCCCTCCTCGGTCTCCAGCCGGGTCTGCCAGACCTGGGTGCGGCGGCCGCGATGCACCGGCGTGGCGGTGGCGATCACCGTGGTCCCCTCTTTGGCCGGGCCGATGAAATTGGTCTTGCTTTCGATCGTGGTGGTGCCCTTGGCCTCCTCCGGCAGGTTGATCACGGTTGCCGCCGCGCCGACGGAATCGGCAAGCGCCATGACCGCGCCGCCGTGAAGGATATGGCCGAGGGTACAGAGTTCCGGCCGTACCAGCATCCGCGCCACAACCCTGTCTTGGCTCGCCTCGGTGAAGGTGACGCCCTTGAACTCCGCAAACGGCATTTTCAGGGAATTGATCTTCTCCAGCGGCGTCATACGTCCTCCCGTTTGGCCCGTCGGCTCCAGCGCAACAGCATGGATGGTGCGGGTCATTCAGGCAATGACCTCGGAGGTAATGAACCAGCTGCAAGTGAATCCGAGGAAATAAATGATCGCCGGAGTTCTGATCTGCGCCATGCGGCACAGATTTCGTCAGCGTCCAGCCGTTCGCGGGGACCGGGAGCAACTTATGAAGCGTAGATTGCAACTCCTGAACCTCGAACGGCTTGTGCAGGAGCCGCGCGTGCTCGCCCATAGCGGCCTCCACGGCCGTCGTCTCTGAAAAGCCGCTGGCGAAGATGATCGCCATGTCGGGCCGCTGCGCGTGCGCCTTGCGTGCGACCTCAGCTCCGTTCATTCCCGGCATGGCACGATCATCGCGTCGGGCTTGATACGGTCGAGCGCCGCCAGCGCCGATGCGCCGTCTTCTATAACGACAGCACGATAACAAAGTACGGCCAGCGACTCCGACAGGAAACTCCGCACATCGGAATCGTCGTCGACGGCCAGGATCGTCGCGGCGATCGGATGCGATTGCTCCTGATCCGGGCGCTCGTCCATCACACCTGAAACTGGTTCGGTAGAGCGCAGAAAGAGGCGAACAACAGTCCCTCCACCGATCGCGCTTTCAATGCGAACGGCGCCACCGGACTGGTTGACCGCTGCGTACACCTGGCTCAGGCCCAATCCGGTGCCTCTACCGACCTTCTTGGTCGTGAAGAACGGCTCGAAGACACTCTCCACGACTTCTGAGGCATGCCGATGCCCTTGTCGGCAATCGAAAGTTCGACATATCTGCCGTCGGGCAGCTCACGATCCCCTGCGATTTGGCGGAGCCTCGTTGCGATCGTGATGTCGCCGCCATCAGGCATGGCGTCGCGCGCGTTGAGGGCGAGATTCAACATACCCATTTCAAGCTGGATCTGATCGCCGAGCACGTATTCATCGTCCGTCTTCAAATCCATTTGGATCCGAATGGTCGCTCCGATGCTTCGATGCAGCATCTCGGCAAACCCCGCCACCGTCTTTGAGATATCCAGCGGCCGGATCTGCAGCTTTTGCGTGCGCGAGAATGCAAGCAGTTGTCCGGCGAGGCGCGCTCCACGTTCGGCCGCTTTCAATCCGGCCTCCGACAAGCGGCGAACGCGGTCCGGGTCATTCGGTTTGCGGTGGACGAGATCGAGGCTGCCTGCAATGGCCTGCAGAAGATTGTTGAAGTCGTGCGCAATGCCCCGGTCAATTGACCGACGGCTTCCATTTTTTGCGCTTGGCGGAGCGCCTCGTGGGTATGCTCGAGTTCGCGCGTGCGCTGAACTATTCGTTGCTCCAGGGTCTGGTTCAGCTCTCGGAGCTTGGCTTCACTTTCGCGCGGCGCCGATTCGGCTTTGACACGTTTAGTCGTCTCGGAGACGATGCAGAGAACGCCTGCGACCGAGCCGTCCGCATCTGGCACCGCGGAGTATGAGACATCGAAGTAGGCAGTCTCGCCGTAGCCATGCCGTTCGATATAGAACGGTCGATCCTCCGCAAAAAATGTCTTGCCCGTATCCCGAACACCGCCGAGGAGAGGCCCGAGATCGCCCCACAACTCGGCCCAGTTCTCGTGCGCCGGCCGACCTATGGCGCGGGGGTGCTTGTCGCCGATGGTCGGGACGTAGGCGTCATTATAGAGGGCGATGAAACAACACGATCTGCGCCCTGGCCCTTAGGATCAGTCCGACGGTGGTCTTCAGGCCCGGCGTCCAGCTTTCGGGTCTGCCCAAGGGAGACGTGGACCAATCGTGAGCCAAAAGCACAGCGCCCATCCCGCCATCGGCCAGGAACTCAGCCTGTCCGGAGGGACGGTCCGCCATGGTCCCACAGAGTTCGTCGTTCCGCCTCAGCGCACTCGTCCCGGCTCAACGCACCACCCATGCCGACCGGGATGGCAGCCACCGCTAACCCGCGCGGCCATGATTGGTTCCAATCGTGGTGCGCGAGCGGCATTGCACTGCGAATTCCCGAACGGCTCGACGCCGCGTGCAGTAGGCCGCTCCGACGCTGGGAAAGAATTGGTCAATGGGACAACGCAGGAGCGCGCGCAACCTTGCAGTCCGTCCTCTTGCAACTTTAGACGCCCTAGCGGAGTTTTCGGGGCGGAGTTAGGTTTCTCAACATACGGTTAGGTTTTCTCAAAATACCGAGAGTCCTGTTTATGCGCAGCATTCGCTGGCTCGCCGTCGTGCCGTTCCTCGCCCTCATCGTCGGCCCATTCTTCGTCAACCGGGCTACCCCGTTCGTCCTCGGCCTGCCGTTGCTTCTCGCCTGGATCGTGGTGTGGATCATCCTCACCTCCTTGATCATGGCTGTGATCTACGCGACCGATCCGGCCAACCGGGAGGACGAGCCATGAACGGCGCACTGCCCTTCATCATCGCCGCCGCGCTGCTGGCGCTCGCCCTCGGCTTTCTCGCCAGCCGCGGCAAGGACATGAATCTCGAGCAGTGGACGGTGGGTGGACGCGGGTTCGGTGCGGTCTTTGTATTCCTGCTGCTCGCCGGAGAAATCTACACCACCTTCACCTTCCTCGGCGGCAGCGGCTTCGCCTACGGCAAGGGCGCGCCGGCCTATTACATTCTCGCTTACGGCACACTCGCTTACGTGCTCTCCTATTTCATGCTGCCGCCGATCTGGCGCTATGCCAAGAAAAACGGGCTCTACTCCCAGTCGGACTTCTTCGCGAGCAAATACGACAGTCCGACGCTCGGCGTCATCGTCGCGATCGTCGACATCGTGGCGCTGATCCCCTACCTGGTGCTCCAGTTCAAGGGTCTCGGCATCATCGTCGATGTTGCCGGCTACGGGTCGATCTCTCCCACTGTCGCGATCTGGATCGGCGCCATCATCGTCGCCGCCTATGTGATGGTGTCGGGCGTGCACGGCTCCGCCTGGACCGCGGTCGCCAAGGACGGCATGATCCTCGGCATTGTGATCTTCCTCGGCATCTATCTGCCCTATCATTATTACGGCGGGCTGGAGCCGATGTTTGCGGCGATCGAGCACGCCAAGCCGGGATTCACCGTGCTGGCGCCACACGGCGAGAGCTTATGGTGGTTCTCCTCGACCGTGCTACTCACCGCGCTCGGCTTCTACATGTGGCCGCACTCTTTCGGCTCGATCTACACCGCCAGGAGCGCCACGGTGATCCGCAAGAACGCGATCGTGCTGCCCCTCTATCAGCTGATCCTGCTGTTCGTGTTTTTCGTCGGGTTCGCGGCGACCCTTCAGGTTCCGGGTCTCACCGGTCCGCACATCGACCTCGCACTGTTCAAGCTGTCGGTGAAGACGTTCGATCCCTGGTTCGTCGGCGTGATTGGCGCAACCGGCGTGCTCACCGCGCTGGTGCCCGGCTCGATGATCCTGATGACCGCCGCGACCCTCATCGCCAACAATCTTTACCGCGCCGCCAACCCGGCGGCCGACGACCGGCAGGTATCACGGATCGCGAAGCTCTTGGTGCCGGTGGTGGCGCTGGTTGCGGTATTCTTCACCTTGAAGGGCGGACAGACCATCGTCGCCCTCCTGCTCATGGGCTACAGCTTCGTGACCCAGCTGTTTCCTTCCCTGGTGCTCAGCCTCGCAAACCGCAACTTCGCCACGCGCGAGGGAGCCGCGGCGGGTATCATCGCCGGCGTCGCCACTGTCGCGGCTGTCAGCCTGACCGGCGTGAACTTCCACTCGCTGCATTGGCTGCCGGCGCCGGTGCAGGACTTCAACATCGGCATCGTCGCGCTGGCGGTGAATTTCATCGTGCTGGTGGTGGTCAGCGTTGCAACCCGGCGAGTCGAGGCGCCGGCGGGCGCGGCCGCAGAATAAGAAGACCCCTCCTTTCGCTGTCTTCGCACCTAGTACCCACTTTCCTTGGAAAGTGAGTCATGATTCAACATCGGGATGATACCCGAAGCAAGAGAAGTCCATCTTTCGAGAAAAGATCGCAAGGTGCTTGAAGCTTGTTGCCGGTCCCCGGT
>Ga0134125_10005624_pt1 | contig 14207 bp, 12 predicted proteins | sample KB31751_FD_96464 | JGI IMG/M metagenome (GOLD analysis project Ga0134125, IMG submission 96464) | Terrestrial soil microbial communities with excess Nitrogen fertilizer from Kellogg Biological Station, Michigan, USA - KB3-175-1 | ecosystem: Environmental > Terrestrial > Soil > Unclassified ... | reverse complement strand
TTCGCCGTCGAAACATGCGCGAGGTTGAGGATCAGCACCAGCGGCGCGAACACCGCGAGATTTTCGACGCTGTTATAGTGGGCCGCCTGCAAGCGCTGCGCCCACGAGGACTGCGGCGGCAGAGCGGGCGAGGGGTTCGCCATCGCTCCGATCAATCCGCGCACCAGCGTGCGATCGAGAATGTAAGGCACCCACAGGATGCCGGTCAGGATCACGGAGTAGGTCAGCCAAAGCAGTTCCTTGGTCATCTCAGTCCCCCTTTGCTTTCGGTTAATCCCGCATCTTTACATAACGGCCTGGCGCATCCTCGATCGGCTTTAGCTTGCCGCCGCCGATTGCGCGCGCGGGCACGGTGTCGTCGTCGCGCGCCTTGATCCAGTCGAGCCAGTTCGGCCACCAGGAGCCGGGGTGTTCGCTCGCCTTGGCGCGCCATGTCTCGACGTCGCTGCCGGTCGGTTTGCCGCCGGTCCAGTATTGATATTTCGGCTTTGCCGGCGGATTGACGACGCCGGCGATATGGCCGGAGCCGGCAAGCACGAAGGTCACCTCGCCGCCGAAAAATTGCGAGCCGTACAGCACGGACTTTGCCGGCGCGATGTGGTCTTCGCGCGTGGCAAGATTATAGACCGGCACCTTGACCTTCTTGAGGTCGAGCGTTTCGCCGGCAATTTTCATCTTGCCCTTGGTCAGGTTGTTTTCGAGATAGCAGTTGCGCAAGTAAAACAGGTGATTGGCCGCCGGCATGCGCGTGGCGTCGGAATTCCAATAGAGAATGTCGAACGGGAAGGGCTTCTTCCCCTTCATGTAATTGTTGACCACGTAGGGCCAGATCAGATCGTTGGAGCGCAGCATGTTGAAGGCGTTGGCCATGCGCGAGGCTTCGAGATAGCCCTGTTCCTTCAGGTGCTGCTCCAGTTGCGCGATGCGTTCCTCGTCGACGAAGACCATAAGGTCGCCGGCATTGGTGAAATCGACCTGCGCGGCAAAGAACGTCGCCGACAGCACGCGCTCCTTCTTTTTGGCGGCGAGATAGGCGAGCGTGATCGACAAAAGGGTGCCGCCGACGCAATAGCCGATCGCGTGCACCTGCTTCTCGCCGGTCGCCGTTTCGATCGTGTCGAGCGCGGTGAGCACGCCTTCCTTCATGTATTGCTCGAAGCTCTTCTCGGCGAGCCGCGCGTCGGGATTGACCCAGGAAATCACGAACACGGTGATGCCGTTGTCCACGCACCACTTGATGAAGGATTTTTCCGGCGTGAGATCGAGGACGTAGAACTTGTTGATCCAGGGCGGCACGATCAGCAGCGGGACCTTGAATACGTCCTTGGTCGTCGCCTGATACTGGATGAGCTGCATCAGCTCGTTCTCGAAGATCACCTTGCCCGGCGTGATGCCGAGATTGCGGCCGACCTCGAACATCGAGGCGTCGGACTGGCGGATCTTGAGATTGCCCTGGCCGGCCTTGATGTCTTCGCCGAGCATGTGCATGCCGCGCGCGAGGTTGCCGGCGTTCGAGGATAGCGTCTCGCGCAGCAGCTCCGGATTGGTCAGCACGAAATTCGACGGCGAGATCGCGTTGGCGATTTGCTTGACGTAGAATTCCGCCTTCTGCCTGGTATGCGGGTCGATGCCTTCGGCGCCGGCGACGAGTCGGTCGGCCCATTGCGTGGTCAGCAGATAGACCTGCTTGAGGAAATCGAAGAACTGGTTCTCCGACCATTCCGGGTCGGCAAAGCGCTTGTCCTTCGGGTCGGGGGCGACCAGCGGGGCGGTTGTCTCGCCGGTCATGCGCTTGACCATCCCGCCCCACAAATCGAGATAGGCGCGGCCGAGATTTGTCTGCAATTCGAGCGCGCGCTGCGGATCGGACAGCCAGTACTCGGTGACCTGACCGATGGTCTTGACCATATCGGTGACGTCTTCCGAGAGTTCGGCTTTGATCTTGCCTTCTTCGCGCGGCTTCATGTAGGCGGCGAGCGCCTTGCCGCCTTCCTCGACCATGCGTGCGATATTTTTCGCGAACGCCTCGATGTCGACCCCGGTCAGCTTGCTGGGGTCTTTGGCCGGCGCTTTCGCGGTGTCGTGCGTGGGCTTGTCCATGCGCATCGCATCAGGTTTCGAAAAGACATGGCTTTCGAAAAGACATGGCTTCCGAAAAGACATGGCGCGGCCTGCGGCCTCCCGCAAGACGCGCCTGTCCGAATGGTTTCAGCCCGACCTGGCGCGCCCCGCCGATATTGGCAAACCTTGCTCGCGCCATATTAGCCGGATAGGCCCGGCGCATGGTACAATTCGTTGAGTCTGCATCGATTTTCTGCGTCAGACCCTAAGGCCCCGGAAACCATGCAGCGAGCCTCGACCGGACGGATTTTAGCCGCCCTTGCGCTGGCAATGGCCCTTGCCGGATGTTCGGCGTCGGCACTTATCGACAAGTTGCCGGCCAACATCGCCGAGCCGGCCGGCACGCCGGCGCGCCCCGCCGAGGCCTATCAATATCCGGCGGTGCACGACATGCCGCCGCCACGGGCCGACCAGCCGTTGACCGACGAGCAACAGGTTCAGATGCAAAAGGACCTAGAGCGGACTCGCGACCGGCAGGAGGGCCAAAGCGCCGCCAAACCCGGCAAAAACGCCGCAAAGCGCGATAAAAAGAAGCCGGCCGAGGCAAATCAGGCGCAAGCCGATGGCGACAAGACGAACCCGTGATAAAAGCCAGCCGAGATTGACTGGCGCCGGCCCAAGGCCGGCGACTTAAAGGTTTGAGCCGATGGACGAATTTCACCGCATCCGCCGTTTGCCGCCCTATGTGTTCGAGGAGGTCAACCGCGCCAAGGCGCGCGCCCGCAACGGCGGCGCCGACATCATCGATCTCGGCATGGGCAATCCCGATCTGCCGGCGCCGGCGCATGTGCTCGACAAGCTCAAGGAGACGCTCGGCAAGCCGCGCACCGACCGCTATTCGTCGTCGCGCGGCATTCCCGGTTTGCGCCGCGCGCAGGCTGCCTATTACGCGCGCCGCTTCGGCGTGAAGCTCAATCCCGACACGCAGGTCGTCGCCACTTTGGGCTCGAAGGAAGGTTTCGCCAACGTCGCGCAGGCGATCACCGCGCCGGGCGACGTCGTGCTGGTGCCCAACCCGAGTTACCCGATCCATGCTTTCGGCTTCCTGATGGCGGGCGGCGCCATCCGTTCGGTTCCGTCAGAACCGACGGCGAATTTTTTTCCGACGCTCGAGCGCGCGATCGAGCATTCGATCCCCAAGCCGATCGCGGTCGTAGTCTGCTATCCGGCGAACCCGACGGCCTATGTCGCGAGCCTCGACTTCTACAAGGACCTCGTCGCCTTCGCCAAAAAGCACAACATCCTGGTGCTGTCGGATCTCGCTTACGCCGAGGTCTATTTCGACGACAACCCGCCGCCGTCGGTGTTGCAGGTGCCGGGTGCGATGGACGTCACCGTCGAATTCACCTCGATGTCGAAAACCTTTTCGATGCCGGGCTGGCGCATGGGCTTTGCTGTCGGCAACGAGCGCGTCATCGCGGCGCTGGCGCGGGTGAAATCCTATCTCGATTACGGCGCCTTCACGCCGGTGCAGGTGGCGGCAACCGCCGCGCTCAATGGGCCCGACGATTGCATCAAAGAGATGCGCGAAACGTATAAGCGCCGCCGCGATGTGCTGGTGGAAAGTTTCGGGCGCGCCGGTTTTCCGGTGCCGAGCCCGCGCGCCTCGATGTTTGCCTGGGCGCCGATCCCCGAACCGTTCCGCAGCCTCGGCAGCGTCGAGTTTGCGACCTTGCTGGTCGAGAAGGCGGATCTTGCGGTGTCGCCGGGCATCGGCTTTGGCGAATTCGGCGAGGGCTTCGTGCGTATCGCGCTGGTCGAGAACGAGCAGCGCATCCGCCAGGCCGCGCGCAATATCGGCCGCTTCCTCAAGACCGGCGTTGAAAAACTGCACAACGTCGTTCCGCTCGCCACCCGGCGCTGATTCATGAACAAGCCTTTGAAAGTCGGTCTCGCCGGTCTTGGCACGGTCGGCACCGCCTTGGTCGCCCAGGTGGCAAGCCAGCGCGAGGCGCTTGCCGCGCGCTGCGGGCGGCGCATTGACATCGTCGCGGTGTGCGCGCGCCGCAAGGGAAAAAATCGCGGCGTCGATCTGAGGAAAATGAAATGGTTTTCCGATCCCGTGGCGCTCGCGCGCGACCCGGGCATCGATGTCTTCGTCGAGTTGATCGGCGGCGCCGGTGAGCCGGCGAAAAGCGCAATCGAAGCAGCGCTCGCCGCGGGCAAATCGGTCGTTACCGCCAACAAGGCGCTCTTGGCCAAGCACGGCGTGCGGCTGGCGACGCTTGCCGAAAAGCATCACGTCGCGCTGAATTTCGAAGCCGCGGTCGGCGCCGCAATTCCGATCGTGAAGACCTTGCGCGAGGGGATGGCCAGCAATTCCTTCGAGCGCATCTACGGCATCCTCAACGGCACCTGCAACTACATCCTCACCCGCATGGAGCAGGACAAGCTCTCCTTTGCCGATTGCCTGAAGGAAGCCCAGCGCCTTGGCTATGCGGAAGCCGATCCGACCTTCGACGTCGAGGGCCACGACACCGCGCAGAAGCTTTCGATCCTGGCGAGCCTTGCGTTCGGCACGCGGGTCGACCAAAGCGCCATCTATGTCGAAGGCATTTCCTCGATCGCGCCCGCCGATCTCGCCGCCGCCGACGAACTCGGCTACCGCGTCAAGCTTTTGGGCGTGGCGGTGAAAACGCCGAAGGGCATCGAGCAGCGCGTGCATCCGACGATGGTGCGCAAGGATTCCGCCATCGCCCAGGTGATGGGCGTCACCAACGCGGTGACGGTCGACGTCGCCGGCATCAATCCCTTGACGCTGGTCGGCCCCGGCGCCGGCGGCATGGCGACCGCATCGGCGGTGCTCTCCGACATCGGCGACATCGCGCGCGGCGTGCGCACCGCGCCGTTCGGCCGACCGAGCGATAAGCTCGTCCCCGTGCGCAAGGCGCCGATGCAGCGCCACGAAGGTGGCTATTACATCAGGCTGCAAGCGCGCGACAAACCGGGGACGGCCGCCTCCATCGCCACGCGGCTGGCCGAGCAGGACATTTCGCTGGAATCGATCGTGCAAAGGCACGATCAGAAAATGCCGGCCGGCGAAGCCAAGGGCGGCTCGGTTCCTGTTATCCTGATTACCTATGCAACCAGCGAGGACGGCGTCCGCAAGGCTCTTGCCGCCGTCAGCCGCGATCGAGTGATCTCGGGCCGTCCGCAAGTCATTCGTATCGAGAAGAACTAGAACCGGGAGCGCGACCATGGCATCGATCACCGTTCAGCCCGACTTGCTGATGGAGCGCATCCTGACGCTCGAGATCGTGCGCGTGACCGAACGCGCCGCCGTCTCGTCTGCGCGCCTGCGCGGGCGCGGCCAGGACAAGGCCTCCGATCAGGCCGCGGTCGACGCCATGCGGCGCGAGCTCAACAAGTTGCCGATCGACGGCACGGTGGTGATCGGCGAGGGCGAGATCGACGAGGCGCCGATGCTGTTCATCGGCGAGAAGGTCGGCAACAAGATGGGTCCGAAGGTCGACATCGCCGTCGATCCGCTCGAGGGCACCACGCTCTGCGCCAAGAACATGCCCGGCGCCATCGCCACCATCGCCATGGCGGACGCCGGCACGCTGCTGCACGCGCCGGATTGTTACATGGACAAGATCGCCATCGGCCCCGGCTATCCGAAGGGCACGATCGATCTCGATGCGCCCGCGGACGAAAACATCATCAATCTTGCCAGAGCCAAGGGCGTCAAACCGTCCGAGATCACCGCCATCCTGCTCGATCGCCCGCGGCATGCCGACATCATCGCCGCCGTGCGCAAGACCGGCGCCGCGATCAGCATGATCACCGACGGCGACGTCGCCGGTGTCATCCATTGCGCCGAGCCGAAGACCGGCATCGACATCTACCTCGGCATCGGTGGCGCGCCGGAAGGCGTGCTGTCGGCGGCGGCGCTGCGCTGCATCGGCGGGCAAATGCAGACCCGGCTCATCATCGATACCGAGGCGCTGCGCGAGCGCACGCAGAAAATGGGCATCAAGGATCCGAAGCGGAAATACCAGATCGAGGACATGGTCAGAGGCGACTGCCTGTTTGCGGCGACGGGAGTGACCACGGGCCCGATGCTGCAAGGCGTGAAATTCGGCAAGTCGGTGATCGAAACCGAAACCGTCGTCATGCGCTCCGCCACCGGCACCGTGCGCCGGGTGGTCGCCGAGCACCGGCAACTCGATAAATTTCATCTCGACTGACGGACTGACCGTATCCCGCGATAAAGCGGGCGAAGGGGGATCGGATGAAGCGTCTTGTCATGCTGTGCCTGCTCTGCGGCGCGCTCGTTGCGCCGGCGCGCGCCGACGATACGCCGTCGCCGGACGCCTTGCGCGCGGCGCAGGAGCTTTCCGACCTCATCAATGTCGAAACGATCGCGCAGATGTCGCGCGCCATGACGGCGCAAATCTGGCCGCGCATCGAACAAAATCTGGCGTCGAAGATCGACGCGGCGACACTTGCCGAATTGCGCGCCGAATTCGAGCGCTCGGTGGCCTCATTTGCCGTCGAGACGACCAAATCCGCTCCGCCCATCTATGCGCGGCATTTCAGCGCGACGGAGCTGCGTGAAATCCTGGCGTTCTACCGCACGCCGACCGGCGCAAAATCGCTGCACGTCATGCCCATCGTCATGAACGATGTCATGGCGCAGATGGCCCCGCGCGTGCAAGCGTTCCAGCAGGAACTCAACGGCAAAATCGTCGCCATTCTGGAAAAGCGCGGCTACAAGAATTAAGCCGCGAAACCTCTAGACTGGTTCGCCGAGGGCGAGCGAGGGCGCTGCATCCTGCTCGCGCGCGAGAAGGCCGCCGAGATAGCTCGCGATAGCGCCCATGCCGCTGCGCGAAGTTCCGGCGCGGCCGTCTTTGCCTTCCGCGTCGGCATTGTAATTGGTGTTGGTGTTGACGTCGTAGGTATAGGGGCGGCCGTTGTCGTCGACGATGAATTCGACGCCGGCGATTTGAATGTCGTTGGCGGCGAGGAAATCCTGCCAGCGCGTCACCAGCGGATGGGTAAAGCCGGGCAGAATCCGGAATTTGTCGCTCGGCGCGACCGCGGGGCACACCTGCGCCAAAGCCGGCGCCTCGATATTGCAGGCATCGGCCGGGCAAAGCTCGAAGCCCTGCGAGGTGTCGACCCGCACCGCGTAAAGAAATTTGCCGCCGACGAATTCGACGCGCGTAATGAACGGCTGCGGCGCCTTGATATAGCGCTGCACCAAAGTGATGCCGTCGATCGACTCGACGAACTCGCCGGAGGCAAGATGCTCGTCGAGTGCTGCCGCCGACAGGAACAGGCGCACGCCGAGCCCTTTGCCGGCGCGATTGTGCTTGAGGATCAGGGGGAAGCCGAGCTTTCGCGCCGCCTCCGCAGTGTTCTGCTTGCCGACCACGGCGATGGTCTCGGGCGTCTCGACGCCGAATTTGTCCAGCGCCTCGTATTGCGCCACTTTGGAGACTTCAAGCTGCAGCGCCCGCTCGCCGTTGACCACGGTGCGGCCGTGACGCTTGAGCCAGGCGAGCACCGCGCCGGTCAGTTCCGGCGCGTAGCGGTGGTCGCGGGTGTGCGAGGAGGCGCTCATCCGGTTGTAGAAGACGCCCTGGGGCGGTGCGGCGCGCAGATCGAGCACGCCCTGGTCGAGATGCCATTCGGTGAAGGGCACGCCGCGCGCGTCGAATTCGCGGCGCAGCGGCACCACCCAGTCGTTGTTTTCGTGGATGACGTGGACGCGGGGCGAGAGGGTCTGCGGTGCGTGCATGGCGCCGTCCAATTCCGGATGCAAAATCTCGACACTTGAAATATTCCGCCGCGGAAGGGACAACAACGCCGCCGCGAACAAAGAAATCGGCTGCTAGCGCGGGCATTCCGCGCAGATAAAATATTCTCCTGGCGCGGCGCGTTTTGGATCAATATCCCGTCCGCATCCGGCCCGGAATCGAACGGATTAAGGCATGGCTTTGCCACTCGGCAATTCGCAGTCGCGGTTTTTTCTCGGCGTCGAAGCCTCGGCGACCGGCCGGGCCTGGCGCGACCGGCTGGACGAGTTCGCGCAGGCGCGCGCGCTTGCGATTGCGCAGCGTTACGGTCTGCCCGAATTGCTGGCGCGCGTGCTTGCCGGGCGCGGCGTCGAGGCCGACGAGGTCGAAGCCTATCTCGACCCGAGCGTGCGCCGCCTGATGCCCGATCCGCATGTGCTGACCGAAATGGAGATCGCCTCCGCGCGCATCGCCGATGCCGTCGAGAAAAAAGAGAGCATCGCTATCTTCGGAGACTATGACGTGGACGGCGCGACCGCCTCGGCGCTTCTGGCCCGCTACCTGCGCCTGTGCGGACTAGACCCGATCGTGCACATCCCGGACCGCATTTTCGAAGGCTACGGGCCGAACGTGGACGCGATCCGCTCTTTTGCCGAGCGCGGCGCGCGGCTGCTCATCACCGTCGATTGCGGCACGACCAGCGTCGAGGCGCTCGCCGAAGCAAAGAAGCTCGGGCTCGACACCGTCGTGGTCGACCACCACCAGGCCGACGAGCAACTGCCGCCGGCCGTGGCCATCGTCAATCCGAACCGCGCCGACGACCTGTCCGGGCTCGGCCATCTCGCGGCCGTGGGCCTCGTGTTTCTCACTTTGGTGGCGACGAGCCGGCAGTTGCGTCTGCGCGGCTTCTGGATGGAAGCGCGGCGCGAGCCCGATCTTTTATCGCTGCTGCATCTGGTGGCGCTCGGCACCGTCGCCGACGTGGTGCCGCTCACCGGACTGAACCGGGCTTTCGTCGCCAAGGGGCTGATCGCGTTGCGTCGCCGCGACCATGTCGGCACGACGGCGCTGATGGACGTGGCGAGGCTATCCGGTCCGCCGGAGCCCTGGCACCTCGGCTTCCTGCTCGGGCCGCGCATCAATGCCGGCGGCCGCATCGGCCGCGCCGATCTCGGCGCGCGGTTGTTGCTGGAGGAGGACGCGAGCGAAGCCGCGCGCATCGCCGGTGAGCTCGACCGGCTCAACACCGAGCGGCGGCAGATCGAGGCGGCAACGCTCGCGCAGGCCGAGGCCGAAGCGATGGCGGCGCTTGGGCTCGAGGAAAAGGGCGCGGTGGTGGTGACCGCCGGTGAGGGCTGGCATCCGGGTGTGGTCGGTCTCGTCGCCGCGCGGCTCAAAGAACGCTACGGGCGGCCCGCCTTCGCCATCGCGCTCGAAGCCGGCGGCACCGGCACCGGCTCGGGCCGTTCCATCCCCGGCGTCGATCTCGGCGCCGCGGTGCGCCGCGCGGTGCGCGAGGGCTTGCTCATCAAGGGCGGCGGGCACGCCATGGCGGCGGGCGTGACGCTGCGCAAGGACGCGCTCGGTGCGTTCCGCGGCTATCTGGAAGAGGCGCTCGCGCCGGGCACGGCCGCGGCGCGGCGCGACCGTGCGCTGTCAATCGACGGCGCGGTCAGCGCCGGCGCGGTCAATCCGGCGCTGGTGGAGATGCTGGCGCGGGCCGGGCCCTTCGGCGCCGGAAATCCGGAACCGGTGCTGGCGCTGCCGGCGCATACGCTCGCCTACGTGGATCCGGTCGGTGAGAACCATATCCGTGCGCGTTTCAAATCTGGCGACGGAAAATTCGTCAACGCGATCGCCTTCCGCGCCGCCGGCACTCCGCTCGGCCGCGCGCTGCTCGATGGCCGCGGCAGCACCATGCACGCGGCGGGTTCGCTCTCCGTCGACCGCTGGCAAGGGCAGGAACGCGTGCAGCTTCGATTGATCGACGTGGCGGCGAGTTGAGCCGTCGTCAGCGTCCGAGAAGCGGGGGTGGCCTGCGTGCGGGCCATTGCGTCGCCGTGTCGTAGCCGTAGGCCAGTTGCAGGCACGACAGTTCGGCGCGGTTGGGCGCGACGATCTGGATGCCGACCGGCAGTTCCTGGCCGTCGAAGCCCGCTGGCGCGGCAAGCGCAGGGCACCCGCACATGGTGATCGGCCCCATGCCGTTCATCCACTCGTGATAGGTCCGCGCCGGACGCCCGGCGAATTCCTTGGGCCAGTCTATTTCGGCGTCGAACGGCGCGATCTGCGTCGTCGGTGCGACGAAGAAATCGTAAGTGTCGAAGAATTTCCGCACCGCCTGATACCACTCCGTGCGCACCAGCGAGGCCTTGGTGACGTCGACCGCCGAAAGCTTCAGCGCATTCTCGACTTCGTAGATGGCTTCCGGCTTGAGCAGCGCGCGCAGCTTCGAGTCGGCGTAGGGCGCGAGCAGCGTCGCGCTCATCTGCCATGAACGCAGTTGCAGCCAGCTTTCGAGGACGGGCTCGAGCGGATAGTCGGGCACCGCTTCCTCGACCGTGCAGCCGAGCTGTTCGAAAACCGTGAGCGCGCTTTTCGAGATTTTCAGCACCTCCGGCTCGTAGCGGATTTGCCCGCCGAAATCGCCGACCCACGCGATGCGCTTGCCTTTGAGGCTGACATCGAGCGGCCCGCGCAAGCCGTCGTCGCCGCCGATCGAGAGCGGCACGCGCGCATCGTACCCGGCCTGCACAGAAAGCAGCATGGCCAGGTCAGCGACGTTGCGCGCCATCGGGCCGAGCACGCCCATCGACGGCAGAAAGGCGTCGCGGCCGTCCGTCGGCACGCGCCCGATGCTGGTGCGAAAGCCGTAGATGTTGTTCCAGGCGGCCGGGTTGCGCAGGCTGCCGCCGTAGTCGCTGCCGTCGGCGACGGGAAGCATGCGCAGCGCGACCGCAACCGCCGCGCCGCCGCTGCTGCCGCCGGCCGAGCGCGATTGATCGTAGGCGTTGCGCGTGGTGCCGTAGACCGGATTGTAAGTGTGCGAGCCGAAGCCGAATTCCGGCGTGTTCGTCTTGCCGATGAAGATGGCGCCGGCCTTGCGCTGCCGTTCGACCATGACGTTGTCGGCAGCGGCGACGTTATCCTTGTAGATCGGCGAGCCGAACGTGTGCGGCAGGCCCTTGACCGGGGAGAGGTCTTTCACCGCGAAGGGAAAGCCGTGCAGCGGCCCCACCGGTTCGCCGCGGCCAAGCTCGGCGTCGCGTTCGCGCGCCTGCGCCAGCAATCCTTTGCGGTCCTGCAGCGCGACGATGGCGTTAACCTGAGGATTGATCCGCTCGATGTGATCAAGATAGGCGGTCATCACGTCGAGGCAGGAGATTTGCCGCGAACGGATCGCATCCGCCAGCGCCAGGCCGTCGAGCATGACGATGTCGGAAGCGGATGGAGTGGCCGCGGGCGGCCGGCGATCGGTGTGTGTATCCAGCGTCATTGCGGCGGGAAGCGTATCACGGCGTGACGCCCCGCCAACAGAAATGTGGCGCGCTTACCGCGCCTTTCGTAGCGCGTCGAAATCCTCGCGCAAGGCATCGAGCGACTGTCGTGCGGCGTCGGGCCGTCCCGATTTGAGCATAATGTCGACGGCGACCAGCCGCGCATTCACCCCGGTCATCAGGTTGCCATAGAGTGGATTGCCGTCGAAGGCGGCCGGGCGTTTGCCGGAAAAGCGCGCTTGCAACGCCTGCCAGGCCTCGCGCAGCGCGGCAAGTTCAGCCATTGTCTGCTCGGCGTCGCCGCGTTGCAGAAAGTCGGCCGCGGCGCGGTCGTGGCTGAGCACGGCGTCCGCCATCGTGTTGAAATCGGCGAGGTCGTCTGCCCTCGCGCCCACGGTCAAGGCCAGGGTGAGAACCGCGACACAGAAAATGTGGGCTCGCATCGGGAGAGACCGTTCCATAGCGCGAAAACGTATCGTGCTTTGCCTCAACGCATCGTTACCCGGATTGGCGAGTGCCCTGTTTTTGCGTCCGGGCCCCGTTTCGCCTATCACTTTGCCGGACAAATTCATTTCCAGGACGCCTATGGCCAAGCTCAATCTCTCAATCGCCGTCCGCGACTACGATCGCACCCGCCCCTTGTCCGACGGCCTTGTGCAGATCGACGGGGTCGAGCCCGTGTTCATGGCGCTCGACCCGGAGGAAATCTTCTTCCGCGCCTTTCGCCATGCCGAATTCGATATCTGCGAATTGTCGCTGTCGAGCTTCACCGTAAAGACCGCGCGCGGGGACTGCCCCTATATCGGCGTGCCGGCTTTCGTGTCGCGTGCCTTCCGCCACACCTCGATCTACGTGCGCACCGACCGCATCAAGAAACCCGCCGACCTCAAGGGCAAGAAGGTGGGCGTACCGGAATATCAACTGACGGCGAATGTGTGGGCGCGCGCCATTCTCCAGGACGACCACGGCGTCAAGCCGTCCGATATCCACTGGATTCGCGGCGGCCTCGAAGAAGCAGGGCGCCTCGAAAAAATCGCGATCACGCTGCCGAAGGACGTGCGGCTCGACAACGCGCCGGAGGGCCGCACGCTTTCGAGCATGCTCGAAGCGGGCGAGATCGACGCCTTCATCGGCCCGCGGGTGCCGTCCTGCTTTAGCCGCGGGCACCCGCACGTCGGCTGGCTGTTTCCCGATCCCGTCGCCGCCGCGACCGACTATTACAAGCGCACCGGCATTTTCCCGATCATGCACATCATCGGCGTGCGCCGCGAAATCGTCGCGCAGCATCCCTGGCTGCCGGCCGCCGTGCTCAAGGCCTTCGAGCGGTCAAAGGCGATCGCCCTCGAAAAACTTTCCGATACCTCGTCGACCAAGGTGACGCTGCCGTTCATCGAGGAGCGGCTGATGGAGGCGCGCGCGCTGATGGGTCCAGACTTCTGGTCCTACGGCGTCGGCGCCAACCGCAAGACGCTGGAGACGTTCCTGCGTCATCATCATGCGCAAGGTCTATCGTCGCGGCCGGTCACGGTGGAGGAATTGTTCCATCCGACCACGTTCGAAGCCTTCAAGCTCTAGGATCGCCTGATCCGTTCCAGGCCGCCGAGCCGGCCGATGAGCGCGTTGGCGCCGATCGCCAGCACGAACAGCACGATCAGCATCGCGTACATGCGCGGCATGTCGAAGACGCTGTAGGCCTGGATGATGAGAAAGCCGATGCCGGCGCTCGATAGCTTGGTTTCGGCGAGCAGCACCCCGATCAGGGCAAAGCCGAAGCCCAGTCGCACGCCGTTGACGATCGGGTGCCGCATCGCCGGCAGATAGATCTTCGTCACCATCTGCCAGGTCGTCGCGCGGAAGCTTCGCCCGACGCGGATTTGCACCTTGTCGATCTGCCGCATGCCGGCGGCGACCGACAGCGCGACCGGAAAGAAGCAGGACAGCGTACCGAGCGCGATCTTGGACGGGGAGCCCAGCCCGAACCACATGATCATAACCGGAAAGAAAATGATCTTCGGCGTCGGGCCGAGGTAATAAAGATAAGGCTCGAATGCGCGAGCCAGAAACCGGTTGGCGCCGAGCAGAATGCCGACGGCGAGCCCCGAAATCCCGCCGATTGCCAGCGCCGTGCCGATCTCGCCGGCGGTGACGCCGAGATGGCGGTAATAGTCGGCATGCGTCAAAAGATCGGCGAGCGCGTGCACGATCCGCGACAGCGACGGCACCACGTCACGATAAAGCCAGCCGGAATAGGCGAGAAGCTCCCAGATGACGAGCGTGGCGGCGACGATCGCCGCGCGCAGCAGCGTCACCGAGCCAAAGCCGCGCACGGCGGCCGGCGCGCTCAATCGACCGGTCTGAGCCATCGCTCCGCCTTTTCCAGCGCCATGAAGAACAGCACGCTCACCAAAATCACAAAACAGATCGCGGCATAGGTGCCGGCAAGATCGTAACGCTCGGCAAGATCCTCGATGAGCTGCCCGAGCCCGCCGAAATTGATTAGGAATTCGGTGCCGACGACGTTGATCAGCGCGAAAACAAGACCGAGGCGGACGCCGACGAAGACCGTCGGCAGCGCGGCCGGCAGCAGGATTTTCCGGAATTGCTGCATCGGCGTCAGCCGGAAGCTGTAGCCCACATCGATCAGCACCTTGCGCGTGCCGGAAAGGCCTTCGACGGTCTTCAGGATGACCGGCGGTAGCCCGGAGACAAAGCCCATCATGATGATGGTCCAGGAGTTGCGGCCGAAGATCACCATGAACAGCGGATACATCAGCACGAAGGGCGCGGAGGCGAGCGCGGCCACCCAGGTTTCGCAGGCAAGCCGCAGCAATCGAAAACGATA
>Ga0134125_10005622_pt1 | contig 14211 bp, 16 predicted proteins | sample KB31751_FD_96464 | JGI IMG/M metagenome (GOLD analysis project Ga0134125, IMG submission 96464) | Terrestrial soil microbial communities with excess Nitrogen fertilizer from Kellogg Biological Station, Michigan, USA - KB3-175-1 | ecosystem: Environmental > Terrestrial > Soil > Unclassified ... | reverse complement strand
TCCGGCCCCGTCCCTCACCGCTGCTCCGTCCTCGGCACGTCTCCGGTGACGCCCCTCGAAGAGCAGGATGAACCTATAATAGGTATTCCACCCCATAGGTCAACAGTCTTTTTAAAAGAATTTGTGCTGCGGCGCGGCAGGGCTTCGCTTATCCCTCCCCTTTCAGGGGAGGGATAAGAACGCCGCCAAGACGGCGGATGACGCTGCGCTCATCCGCCCTACGCGTTCATCCGTCGGGACAGGGTTGCCGCACCCCCACTGGTGGCGGCACGGCCGCTTGGCTAATGCTCGATTCATGACCGATTCCACCGCGCCCGCGGGCAGTCCGCCGGTGCCGCCGCGCCCGGCGCTCACCGAATTGTTCGTCTCGTTCGTGAAAGTCGCGCTGTCCGGCTTCGGCGGCGCGCTGCCCTGGGCGCGGCGCATGATCGTCGAGCAGAAGGGCTGGATGACGGCGCAGGAGTTCAACGAGGCCTTCGCGCTGTCGCAGTTCCTGCCGGGGCCGAACGTCGTCAACTTCTCGGTAGTGTTCGGCGCCCGTTTCGGCGGCGCTCCCGGCGCGGCGGCCGCCTTCCTCGGCCTGATGCTGCCGCCGCTCGCGATCGTGCTCGTCCTGGCGGCTCTCTATGCGCGCTACGGCGACATGCCGGCGCTCGGCCGCATCCTCTCGGGCGTCACCTGCGCCGCGGTCGGGCTCTTGATCGCGGTCGTCGCCAAGATGGCGATGCCGCTGTTCGCCGGCCGCCGTGACTGGGCGCCGCTGATCGCCATCGTCGCCTTCACCGGCGTCGCCATCCTGCGCTGGCCGCTGCCTTACGTCTTCCTCGGCCTCGCGCCGGTGAGCATCGCGCTCGCGTGGATCAAGAGCTGACGCATGCATAGTGACGTGCTCGCGACCATGGCCGGCTACTTCGCGACGCTGTCGCTGTTCGCGGTCGGCGGCGCCAATGCCGCGATCCCCGAGATGCAGCGCATCTGCGTCGACGTCATGCACTGGATGACGGCGAAGCAGTTCGCCGATTCCTTCGCCATCGCGCAGATGTCGCCGGGGCCGAACGTGATCATCGTCGCGCTGATCGGCTATCACGTCGCCGGCGCGGCCGGTGCCGGCGTCGCCACCATCTCGATGGTCGGGCCGAGCTGCGCGCTCGCCTTCATCGTCGCGCGCGTCTGGGACCGCTTCAAGCACGCGCGCTGGCGCATCGCGGTGCAGAACGGGCTGGTGCCGCTGTCGCTCGGGCTGATCGGGGCGAGCGCCTTCGTCATCGCGCGCACCACCGACCACAACGCCGCCGCCGCCGCGGTCACGATCGTGACCGCCGTCGCCGCCTACACGACCCGGCTCAATCCGCTGTGGCTGTTCGCCGCCGGCGGCGTCGCCGGTTTTGCCGGCCTGGTCTGACGCCGCGGCGTTCGTTCAATTTCTCCCGCAATGTCGGTTAGCTGGTGGACGCACGGGCGGGGCCATGCAACCATCGGCTTTATCGGGCCGTGCCAGCGTGAGGAGGCCGCGATGACAACCGTATTCACATCCGAACAATGCGACGTGTTGCAACAGGCGCTCGACATCGCCTGGGAGATGTTCCTGCGCGCCCACAAGCCGGGCGCCGAAGAGGCTGAGGCGATCAAAGGCGCGCTGACGCGCGCAATTCTGGACGAGTACGAGCACGGCGAGCACAATGCCCGGCGCATGGCGATCGCCGCCGTGGCGCACATCGAGCAATTCGAGGCGCCGGCCGTGTCCGGGCGCATGCAGAAACCGGTCGTGTGACCGCGACGGCAGATTGTACCGAGCCACAACCGCTCAGGCGCGTGTACGTCCACCAGGTTGCATCGACGGCGATGGCGTTGCGCGCGGTGCATGTCATATGCGCGGTAGTCCGCATTGTGCGCCTTGATATCACCGTCCGCATCTGTACGTTGTCGCGCTGCGTCAGCGAGCGTACAATCGGGAACTGTCATAGTGGCGGACACCGGTCGTGCGCCCCGCTGATTGGAGCACGCGATGCACCACAACGACATACTTGCTCGCCTGCATGATGCGCACCCCGATTTCGTCACGCGGCGCGCGCGTCAGGTTTCGTACGTGCACGGCGACATCGTCGGCGAGGCCGGCGCGCCGATCGACGACATTCTGTTTCCGAGCTCGGGAATGATCTCGCTGGTGGTCGATCTGGCCGACGGCGACCGCATCGAGGCCGGCATGGTCGGCCGCCGCGGCATGGTCGGCGGCAGCGCCCTGTTCGGCGGCCGCACCCACCTCAACACGGCCTTCGCCCAGCTTCCCGGCAGCGGCTGGACCGTCAAGGCGGCCGATCTCCTCGAGCTCGCCGACCGCGCCCCGGAGGTGCGGGACCTGTTCTTCCGCAACGAGCAGTACGCCCTGGCGCAGGCGCAGCAGACGGCGGCGTGCAACGCCAAGCACCGCATTCCGCAGCGGCTGGCCACCTGGATCCTGCGTGCCCATTACGATTCCGGCGAGGACGAGTTGATGCTGACGCAGGAATACCTGGCGCAGATGCTCGGCGTGCAGCGCGCCAGCGTGTCGATGTTCGCCGGCGGCCTGCAGGACCGGGGGCTGATCTTCTATCGCCGCGGCCGCGTGCGCATCCTCGATCGGACCGGCCTCGAGCGCGAAGCCTGCGAGTGCCACGCAGCTTTGCGCGGCCGGCATACGCGCCTGTTCGAACATGAAGTAAGTCAAGGCGCATGATCGGGCGGCGGCTAGCGTTCAATGCTCGATAGGCCGCGCGGGCATCCCCGCGCGCCGCGGGGGCTGCCTGAATGCGCTACTTTTTCCACTTCATCGGCGGCGAGAGCCGCCTCGACGACGAAATCGGGGCGCCGCTCGCCGGGCCGGCCACCGCGCGCGCCGACGCCGTTCGCGCCGCGCGCGAGATGATCGCCGACCTGCTGCGGCGCAACGAGCCGCTGCCGCCCGACGGCGCCATCGAGATCACCGACGAGGCGGGCCGGCTCGTCGCCTGCGTGCCGCTCACCGAGGCCGCCTTCGGCGCCATGCCGGAGAACCGCTACCGCCGCATCTTCGACAACGCGGCGCGGAGCTGCCTGCTGCTGACGCCGGATTTCACCATCATCGAGGCCAATCGCGCCTACCTGCGCGCGACCATGACGCATCTTGCCGCGATCGCGCGGCGGCCGCTGTTCGACGTGTTCCCCGACAATCCCGGCGATCCGGACGCGACCGGCGTGCGCAACCTGACCGCCTCGCTCAATGCCGCCCTGCGCGGCAAGGCCGAGGACGCGATGCCGGTGCAGCGCTACGACATCCGCCGCCCGGACGGCGCCTGGGAGATGCGCTACTGGAAGCCGACCAACGTCCCGATCCTCGACGACCAGGGCGACGTCGAATACATCGTGCATCAGGTCGAGGACGTGACCGCGGCGATGCGAGGCGAGCGCGGCCGCGCCGGGTGAGTGCGCCGCCTCACCCGGCCAGCGCCGCCGTCAGCCCGGCGAACCAGATCACGATCTGCACGCTGAAGGCGGTGATGTTGGCGTCCCAGCGCCCGGTGAAGATCGGCACCGGCGCCTTGAACGGCTGGTAGCCGTTGTCGTCATAGGCGCGGCCGCCGTAGACCGGCATGGCGATCAGCGCGATGAAGAACGCGGCGTAGACGATGGCGCCCATGATGGCGACGAGATAGAGCCGCTCGACGGCGAGCGGCCCGGGCGACCAGATCAGCGCCAGCGACAACAGGCCGAAGCCGATATAGCTCGAGATCTGCCAGACCACGTGGAAGCGCGCGTGCGGCGTCCATTTCGGGTTGGTCGCGTGCGTCGCGTTGAAGTCGGCGATGACGGTGCCGACGGCGTAGCCCGCGGTCATCAGCGTGAACAGGATGCGGGCGATGAGAAGATGGTCGAACGCAAAGCTCATGGCAGTCCCCCGGTGTCGCGGCCCGGCCAAGGTTCCGGCGCGGCCCGCCGCCGGTCAAGGGGATAAAGGCTGCCCGGACGTTGCGGGGCAGGGTAATCTTGCCCATGTTGCCGGTTCGAGTCCGGAGACCTGCGGGCGATGCGCCAATATCTCGACCTGATGGAGTTGATCCTCGCGCACGGCGTGGAAAAGCGCGACCGCACCGGCACCGGCACGCTGTCGGTGTTCGGCCATCAGATGCGCTTTAATCTTGCCGACGGCTTCCCGCTGCTGACGACGAAGAAGCTGCATTTGAAGTCGATCGTGCACGAATTGCTCTGGTTCCTCGCCGGCGACACCAACGTCAAATATTTGCAGGACCGCGGCGTGCGCATCTGGGACGAGTGGGCCGACGAGCGCGGCGACCTTGGGCCGGTCTACGGCCACCAGTGGCGCTCGTGGCCGGCCAAGGACGGCGGCACCATCGATCAGATCAGCCACGTCGTCGACATGATCCGGCGCAATCCGGATTCGCGGCGGTTGATCGTCAGCGCCTGGAACCCGGCCGACGTCGACAAGATGGCGCTGCCGCCGTGCCATTGCCTCTTTCAATTCTACGTGGCGGAGGGGCGGCTCTCCTGCCAGCTCTACCAGCGCTCCGCCGACGTGTTCCTCGGTGTGCCGTTCAACATCGCGTCGTATGCGCTGCTGACGATGATGGTGGCGCAGGTGACCGGCCATAAGCCCGGCGACTTCGTCTGGACCGGCGGCGACACGCACCTCTATCTCAACCACCTCGAACAGGCGCACCTGCAATTGTCGCGCAGCCCGCGCGCGCTGCCGGCCATGCGCATCAATCCGGAGGTGAAGGACATCTTCGCCTTCCGCTACGAGGACTTCACGCTCGAGAACTACGATCCGCACCCGCACATCAAGGCCGAGGTGGCGGTGTGAGTCTGACGATCCGCCGCGCCGAGCCGGCCGACGCCGCGCTGGTGTTCGATCTCGTCTGCGCGCTGGCCGACTACGAGAAGCTGCGGCACGAGGTCGACGCGACGCCGCAAGAGCTGTCGCGCGCGCTGTTCGCGCCCGAGCCGCGGCTCTATTGCGACATCGCCGAATGGAACGGCGAGCCGGCGGGCTTTGCCGTCTGGTTTCTCAATTTCTCGACCTTTCGCGGCCGCCACGGCCTCTATCTCGAGGACGTGTTCGTCAAGCCGGACTTCCGCGGCCGCGGCATCGGCAAGGCGCTGATGCGGCATCTCGCGCGCACCTGCGTCGACAACGGTTATGCGCGCTTCGAATGGGCGGTGCTCGACTGGAACGCGCCGTCGATCGCGTTCTACGAGTCCATCGGCGCCGAGCTCAAGAGCGAATGGATCATCTGCCGCATGAGCGGCCCGGCGCTGGCGAAATTTGCCGCCGTCGCGCCGGCATCGTCGAAGGCTGCGCCATGAAGATCGTGCTCGTCGTCGCCGTCGCCGAGAACAACGTCATCGGCCGCAACGGCGCGCTGCCGTGGCACCTGAAGTCCGAGCTCGGGCACTTCAAGCGCCTGACGACCAACCATCCGGTGCTGATGGGCCGCAATACGTATGTCTCGATCGGCAAGCCGCTGCCGAACCGCACCAACATCGTGCTCACGCGCAAGGCCGGCGCGGCGGCGCCGGGGCTGATCTGGGCGGCGAGCCTCGAGGAAGGGCTGGCGCTGGCGCGCGCCGATGCCGAACAACGCGGCGCCGACGCCATCATGGTCATCGGCGGCAGCGATGTGTTCGCGCGCACGCTTCCCATCGCCGACCGGCTCGAGTTCACACGCGTGCACGCCTCACCGGAAGGCGACGTGCTGTTCCCGCCGCTCGACCTCTCGCAATGGAAGGAGACCCGGCGCGAGCCGCACAAGGCCGGCCCGGGCGACGACCACGACTTCACGGTACTGACCTACGAGCGCATGCGCTGAACGCTGCGGCTGAGCGCCACAGGCAAAATCGCCGCCGCCGGATCGACACAATTCACACGATCGCCGGCGGATCGCGGGGGAGGCGGCACCGGGCTCGCGTTGTAACCGGCCGTGCGGTCACATATAACCCTGCCGACAGGAGGCCGCCGGGCGACAGGCGCCGGCGCCGGGAGACTGATCGCGCATGCCATGGAATACGCAGGGCGGCGGCCCGTGGGGCTCGGGCGGCGGCAAGGGCCCCTGGGGCTCCGGACCGCAATCGTCTTCGGGGCCTAACCCGCCCGATCTCGAGGACATCCTCCGCCGCGGGCAGGACCGCCTGCGCCGCTTCCTGCCGGGCGGCCAGCTCGGCGGCCGCGGCTTCGCGCTGATCGCGCTCGGTGTCGTCGCGCTGTGGGGCTTCTCCGGCTTCTTCCGCGTCGAGCCGGACGAGCTCGGCGTCGTGCTGCGCTTCGGCAAGGAAGTGCGCGAGGTGCAGCCGGGCCTGAACTACCATCTGCCATATCCGGTCGAGACGGTGCTGACGCCGAAGGCGCTGCGCGTCAACAAGATCGACATCGGCATGCGCGTCGTCGACGACATCCGCCGCGGCGGCACGACCACGCGCGACGTGCCGGAAGAGAGCCTGATGCTGACCGGCGACGAGAACATCGTCGACGTCGACTTCTCGGTCCTGTGGAAGGTGAAGCCGACCGGCGTCGGCGATTACCTGTTCAACATCCAGAACCCGGCCGGCACGGTGAAGGCGGTGGCGGAAAGCGCCATGCGCGAAGTCGTCGGCCGTTCCGAGATCCAGCCGATCCTGACCGGCGCGCGCCAGACCATCGAGACCGCGGTGCAGGATCTGATGCAGAGGACGCTCGACAATTACGGCGCCGGCATCCTCGTGCAGCAGGTGCAATTGCAGAAGGTCGATCCGCCGCAGCAGGTGATCGACGCGTTCCGCGACGTGCAGGCCGCGCGCGCCGACCTCGAGCGCTCGGTCAACGAGGCGCAGACCTATGCCAACCGCGTGATCCCCGAGGCGCGCGGCAACGTCGCCAAGATCACGCAAGCGGCGGAAGCCTACCGCTCGCAGACGGTCGCCGAGGCGACCGGCCAGACCTCGCGCTTCCTCCAGATCTACGAGCAGTACAAGAAGGCGCCCGCCGTCACGCGCGAGCGCATGTACCTGGAGACGATGGAGCGCGTGCTCGGCAATTCCGACAAGGTGATCGTCGACCAGGGCGCCTCCGGCACCGGCGTCGTGCCTTATCTGCCGCTCGGCGGTTTCGCCGGCCAGAGGCCGCAGCAGCCGGCGCCACGCGCGCCGGCGCAGCCGCAGCAACAGCAGCAGCCGGGAGCGCGCCCATGAGACTGAACGTCCTCGGCGGCGTCGTTGCCGTTCTCGCCATCGCGGCGCTGATCGTCGTGTGGTCGTCGCTGTTCACCGTCTACCAGACGCAGCAGGCGCTGGTGGTCCGCCTCGGAAATCCGGTCGGCGTCGTCAGCGACCCTGGCCTGCACGTGAAGGCGCCGTTCATCGACACCGTCATCAATGTCGACCGCCGCATCCTCGACCTCGAGGCGCCGCCGCAGGAGGTGATCGCCTCCGACCAGAAGCGGCTCGTGGTCGACGCCTTCGCGCGCTACCGCATCGAGGACGCGCTGCGCTTCTACCAGACGCTCGGCTCGATCAACGGCGCCAACTCGCAGCTCTCGATCCTGCTCAATTCGGCGCTGCGCCGGGTGCTCGGCGAGGTGACCTTCACCCACGTCGTGCGCGACCAGCGCGCCGAGCTGATGAGCCGCATCCAGAAGCTGATGGACCAGGAGGCGAAGTCCTACGGCATCCACGTGGTCGACGTGCGCATCCGCCGCGCCGATTTGCCGGAGCAGAACAGCCAGGCGGTCTACCAGCGCATGCAGACAGAGCGCCAGCGCGAGGCGGCGGAATTCCGCGCGCAAGGCAATCAGCGGGCGCAGGAAATCCGCTCGCGCGCCGATCGCGAGGTGACGGTGCTGGTGGCCGACGCGCAGTCGCACGCCGAGCAGATCCGCGGCGAGGGCGACGCCAAGCGCAACCAGATCTTCGCCGAGGCCTACACCAAGGATCAGGACTTCTTCACCTTCTATCGCTCGATGCAGGCCTATGAGGCGGGGCTAAAGAGCAAAGACACGCGCTTCCTACTCAAGCCGGACTCGAACTTCTTCCGCTATTTCGGCGATCCGTCGGGCAAGGGGGCGGCGACCGTGCAGGCCTCACCGCCCGCCACGGCCGCTCCGGCGCGTTGACCCGGGAACCGCGGCCGCACCATGGGTGATTTTCTGGCGGCGTTCGGGCTGGTCTTCGTCATCGAAGGCTTGATCTTTGCGGCGTTTCCGGGGCCCGCGAAGCGGGCGATGATGAGCGTGATCGAGACGCCTGAGCATTCGCTCCGGCTGATCGGCATCGGCTCGGCGGTGGTCGGGCTGCTGCTCGTCTGGCTGGTGCGCTGGAGCTGAGGCGCGGCGCCGCGCCGAAAACAAGCCCGTGAACGGCTCGAAAAGAGGCGGGACCGTGGACCTCCCGCCCTTGAATCGCCGTGTTGGGCGGGCCACCTTCAGCCGAGTTCCCCTCCTGGAGATCCGACGCCCATGGGCGCACTGTCATCCCGTCTGGCGAAGCCCGTCATCCGCTCGGGCCTCGCCGCCATCGCGGCTGCCGTCATCCTCGTGCCGATGCTGACGCAGCCGGCGGCCGCGCGGGGACCCGAGAACATCGCCGACGTCGCCGAGCAGGTGATCGACGCGGTCGTCAACGTCTCGACCAAGCAGTCGGTCGACATGAACAACCGCATGCCCGATCTGCAGCCGGGCTCGCCGTTCGAGCAGTTCTTCGAAGATTTCATGAAGAAACGAGGCCAGAACGGCCAGAACGGGCCGGCGCAGCCGCAGCCGCCGCGGCGCGTCTCCTCGCTCGGCTCCGGCTTCATCATCGACGCGGCCGGTTATGTCGTCACCAACAACCACGTCATAGCCGACGCCGACGAGGTCAGCGTCATCCTCAACGACGGCACGACGCTGAAGGCCGACATCGTCGGCCGTGACACCAAGACAGACCTCGCGCTGCTGAAGGTGACGACCACGCATCCGCTCAAGGCGGTGAAATTCGGCGATTCGGACAAATTGCGCCTCGGCGAATGGGTCATCGCCATCGGCAACCCGTTCTCGCTCGGCGGCACGGTGACCGCCGGCATCGTTTCGGCCCGCAACCGCGACATCAATTCCGGGCCCTACGACAACTACATCCAGACCGACGCCGCCATCAACCGCGGCAATTCGGGCGGCCCGCTGTTCAATCTCAACGGCGACGTCATCGGCGTGAACACGGCGATCATCTCGCCGTCCGGCGGCTCGATCGGCATCGGCTTCGCCGTGCCGTCGAAGACCGTGGTGCCGGTGATCGATCAGCTGCGCCAGTTCAAGGAAGTGCGGCGCGGCTGGCTCGGCGTGCGCATCCAGCAGGTGACCGACGAGATCGCCGAGACGCTGAGCATCAAGCCGGCGCACGGCGCGCTGGTCGCCGGCGTCGACGACAAGGGCCCGGCCAAGGGCGCGCTGGCGCCGGGCGACGTCATCGTCAAGTTCGACGGCAAGGACGTGAAGGAGATGCGCGATTTGCCGCGCATCGTCGCCGACACGCCGGTCGGCAAGGACGTGCAGGTCGTCGTCGTGCGCAAGGGCAAGGAGGAGACCAGGACGGTCAAGCTCGGCCGCCTCGACGACGCCGAGAAGAAGCAGGCGGCCCTGACGCCGAAGGAGGCCGCGCCCGAGGGCGACACCGCGGTGAAGAAGACCCTGGGCCTGACGCTGTCCGGCCTGACCGCCGATCTGCGCAAGAAGAACAGCATCAAGGACAGCGTGAAGGGCGTGCTGATCACCGGCATCGACCCGAAGTCGCCGGCGGCCGAGAAGCGGCTGGCGCCGGGCATGGTGATCGCGGAAGTCGAGCAGGAGGCGGTCGGTTCGCCGGCCGAGTTCGAGAGCCGCATCGCCAAGCTCAAGCAGGCGGGCAAGAAACTCGTGATGCTGCTCGTCGTCTCGCCCGACGGCGACCCGAGCATCGTCGTGCTGGGGATTCAGTAGGGGCTTTCGTGTCCCGGATGCGGCGCAGCACGAAGTGGTGCGACGCTGATCCGGGACCGCAACGATCTCCGAGGTCTTGACGGTCCCGGGTCTGCAGCGCGGCATTGCATGCCGCACTGCGCCCGGGACACGCGTCAATTTTCGACGAACTCGTCCCGCCGGTAGCCCTGGACATAGAGCAGCGCCGTGAGATCGGCGTGGTCGATGCGCGCGGCGGCGGCTTCGGCCACCTTCGGCTTGGCGTGGTAGGCGACACCGAGCCCGGCCTCGACGATCATGTCGAGATCGTTGGCGCCGTCGCCGGCCGCCATTGTTTCCTCGGGCTTCAGCCCGAACTCCTGACGCAATTCCAGCAGCGCGGCGCGCTTGCCGTCACGGCCGAAGATCGGCTCGGCGACGCGGCCTTCGAGCTTGTGGCCGTCGAGAACCGTCAGCGTATTGCCGCGCGATGCATCGAAGCCGATCATCGCCGCGACGCGGTCCGTGAACAATGTGAACCCGCCGGAGACGAGGCAGGTGTGCGCGCCGTTCGCCCGCATGGTGTTGACCAGCGCGCGGGCGCCGGGCGTCAGCCGGACGCGGTCGCGCAAGACCTCGTCGATCACCGACACCGGCAATCCTTCGAGCAGGGCGACGCGTTCGCGCAGCGCCGGCTCGAAGGCGATCTCGCCGCGCATGGCGCGCTCGGTGATCGCGGCGACATGCGCTTTCAGGCCGACGTAATCGGCGAGCTCGTCGATGCATTCCTGGCCGATCATGGTCGAATCCATGTCCGCCAGGAACAGCTTCTTCCGCCGGTGCGCGGCGGGCTGCATGACCACATCGACCGGGTGCTGGCCAAGGGCGGCGCGCAGGCTCGCCGCGAGCGCGCGTTGGTCGATCGCCGATTCCGGGCTAAAGGGAATGTCGGCGGCGACGCCGTCCGCGAGCCAGGCTGGCTCGGCGGCGCGGGCGAGCAGCGCGCGCACCCGGCCAAGCAGGGCGGCGTCGAGCGCGCCCGGCCGGCCGGCGATCAGGGTCACGACGTGAGTCATTGAATGTCCGCGACGAAACGAGCGGTGCTTATCGCAGGGCCGACCGCGAGCGGCAAGTCGGCGCTGGCGTTGCGCGTTGCCGAGAAGCTCGGCGGCGTGATCGTCAACGCCGACTCGATGCAGGTCTATCGCGATCTGCGCGTCATCACGGCGCGGCCGTCGTCCGCGGAAGAAGCGCGCGTGCCGCATCGGCTCTACGGTCACGTCGACGCAGGCGAGAACTACTCGACCGGCCGCTGGTGCCGCGACGTTGCCGATGTGCTGGACGCCGCCGCGCGCGACGGCCGCGTGCCGATCTTCGTCGGCGGCACCGGGCTCTATTTCAAGGCGCTGACGAGCGGGCTCGCCGCGGTGCCGCCGATCCCGCCGGACATTCGCGCAAAAGTGCGCGGCCGGCTCGCGGCGGAAGGCGTCGCGCCGCTCTACAATGAATTGCTCGAACGCGATCCGAAGACGGCGCACCGGCTGATGCCGAATGACCGCTCGCGCATCTCGCGCGCGCTCGAGGTGATGCTGGCGACCGGGCGCTCGCTCACCGACTGGCACAGCGACGGCCTGCCGCCTTTGATCGACGGCGCGCGGGCGGCGAAGGTGTTCATCACCTGCGAGCGCAACGAGCTGGTGCGGCGGATCGAGGCGCGCTTCGCGGCGATGCTGAAGGCCGGCGCGCTGGAGGAGGTGCGGGCGCTCGCCGCGCGCGGGCTCGACCCGATGTTGCCGGCGATGAAGGCGCACGGCGTGCCCTGGCTGATCCGGCACTTCAACGGCGAGATTTCCCGCGACGAGGCGGCGGCCGGCGCCATCATGGACACCCGCCGCTACGCCAAGCGGCAGGTGACGTGGTTCAGGAACCAGATGGCCGGCTGGTCGGCGGTGCCGGCGGAGGCGGGCGAGGCCGAAATCGATCGCCAGTTGACGGCGCTGGGGTCCGGGCAGACAATTCCGGCCGATCCGCGGGATTAAGGGCGCCGGAAGCCCTTGACCGGGCGTGCTGCGGTGCCTATAACCGCGCAAGGAAAGTTCGGGTAGAGACCATGTCGCGCAATATTCTTATCGTAGTCGAGGTTCGGACGCCTTGCGGGCCCTGAGGGGCATCACCGCGGGAGCGTCCGGACACAGGCCCCTTGCGGGCCTTTTTTATTGGCCGGGGCGAGCGTTACGAGCTGCGTGGAAGAAGGATGACGAGCATGACCAAGGAAATGACCGGCGCCGAAATGGTGATCCAGGCATTGGCGGATCAGGGCGTGCAGCACCTGTTCGGCTATCCCGGCGGCGCGGTGCTGCCGATCTATGACGCGCTGTTCGAACAGAAGACGGTCAAGCACGTCCTCGTCCGGCACGAGCAGGGGGCGGTGCACATGGCGGAGGGCTATGCGCGCTCGACCGGCAAGGTCGGCTGCGTCCTCGTCACCTCCGGCCCCGGCGCCACCAATGCGGTCACGGGTCTGACTGACGCGCTGATGGATTCGATCCCGGTCGTCTGCATCACCGGCCAGGTGCCGACGCATCTCATCGGCAACGACGCCTTCCAGGAGGCCGACACGGTCGGCATCACGCGGCCGTGCACCAAGCACAATTATCTGGTCAAGCGCATCGAGGACCTGCCGCGCGTGCTGCACGAGGCGTTCCACATCGCCTCGAGTGGCCGTCCCGGGCCGGTGGTCGTCGACATCCCGAAGGATATCCAGTTCGCCAAGGGCGTCTATTCGAAGCCGAAGGAGTTCGCCCACACCGGCTACAAGCCGCGCGTGAAGGGCGACATGGAGAAGATCAAGCAGGCGGTGGCGCTGATGGCGCACGCCAAGCGGCCGCTGTTCTACACCGGCGGCGGCGTCATCAATTCGGGCCGCGCGGCGAGCGACCTGCTGCGCGAGCTGGTCAAGCTCACCGGCTTCCCGATCACCTCGACATTGATGGGGCTCGGGGCCTATCCGTCGGCCGACCCGCAGTGGCTCGGCATGCTCGGCATGCACGGCACGCTGGAAGCCAACATGGCGATGCACGATTGCGACGTCATGGTCTGCATCGGCGCGCGCTTCGACGACCGCATCACCGGCCGGCTCGACGCCTTCTCGCCGGGCTCGACGAAGATCCACATCGACATCGATCCGTCCTCGATCAACAAGAACGTCAAGGTCGACGTGCCGATCGTCGGCGACTGCGCGCATGTGCTGGAAGACATGGTGCGGCTGTGGCGCACGCAGGCGCATCATCCCGACAAGAAGACGATGTCAGCGTGGTGGGCGCAGATCGACAAATGGCGGGCGCGCAAGTCGCTCGCCTACCGGCCGTCGAACGAGGTGATCAAGCCGCAATACGCGATTCAGCGTCTTTATGAATTGACCAAGGACCGCGACGTCTACATCACCACCGAAGTCGGCCAGCACCAGATGTGGGCGGCGCAGTTCTACGGCTTCCAGGAGCCGAACCGCTGGATGACGTCCGGCGGCCTCGGCACCATGGGCTACGGCCTGCCGGCCTCGGTCGGCGTGCAGCTCGCGCATCCGAAATCGCTGGTCATCGACATCGCCGGCGAGGCGAGCGTGCAGATGACGATGCAGGAGCTCTCGACGGCGGTGCAGTACCGGCTGCCGATCAAGGTGTTCATCCTGAACAACAAGTACATGGGCATGGTGCGGCAGTGGCAGGAGCTGCTGCACGGCGGCCGCTATTCGGAAAGCTATTCGGAGGCGCTGCCGGATTTCGTCAAGCTCGCGGAAGCGATGCACGCCTACGGCATCCGCTGCGAGAAGCCGGGCGATCTCGACCATGCGATCAAGGAGATGATCGACGTCGACAAGCCGGTGCTGTTCGACTGCGTCGTCGATCCGGCGGAGAACTGCTTCCCGATGATTCCGTCGGGCCGCGCGCACAACGAGATGCTGCTCGGCGACGCCGCCGAGAAGCTGGAAGACGCGATCACCGAAGAAGGCAAGATGCTGGTGTAAGGCCCGGCAATGACAGGCTCTGGAAACCGGACGATAGCAATGAACGCACCGACGACCTCGCACTATCCATCCGCGCCGACCGCGCAGCGCGCCGAGACGCACACGCTCTCGGTGCTGGTCGACAACGAGCCCGGCGTTCTCGCGCGGGTCATCGGCCTGTTCTCCGGCCGCGGCTACAACATCGAGTCGCTGACGGTGTCGGAGACCGAGCACGCCAAGCACCAGTCGCTTATTACCATCGTCACCACCGGCACGCCGATGGTGATCGAGCAGATCAAGAAC
>Ga0134125_10005621_pt1 | contig 14211 bp, 14 predicted proteins | sample KB31751_FD_96464 | JGI IMG/M metagenome (GOLD analysis project Ga0134125, IMG submission 96464) | Terrestrial soil microbial communities with excess Nitrogen fertilizer from Kellogg Biological Station, Michigan, USA - KB3-175-1 | ecosystem: Environmental > Terrestrial > Soil > Unclassified ... | reverse complement strand
CCGCAAGGACATCTGGAAGGGCGACACCGTGGTGGTGCGCCGCGCGGGCGACGTGATCCCGGAGGTCGCGCGCGTCGCGAAGAAGGGGCCCCGCAAGGAGGCGTTCAGGCTGCCTTCCAAGTGCCCGGTGTGCGGCTCGGCGGTGACGAAGAGCGAGGACGAAGCCGTCGCGCGCTGCACGGGCGGGCTCTTCTGCCCCGCGCAACGCAAGCAGGCGCTCCTGCACTTCGCCTCGCGCCGCGCCATGGACATCGAGGGCCTGGGCGAGAAGCTCGTCGACCAGCTGGTCGAGGCGAACCTCGTACGCACGCCCGCGGACCTCTACAAGCTCGGGCTCTCGCAGCTGGCCGAGCTCGAGCGGATGGCCGAGAAGTCGGCGGCCAACGTCGTTGCCGCCATCGAGAAGAGCAAGGACGCGACACTCGCCCGGTTCATCTACGCGCTGGGCATCAGGAACGTGGGCGAGGTGACGGGAAAGGACCTCGCACGCCACTTCGGCAACCTCGACGATTTCGCGGAAGCGACGGTCGAGCAGCTGATGGAGGTCCCGGACGTGGGGCCCGTGGTGGCGCAGTCGATCGCGCAGTTCATGTCGCAGCCGCACAACCTCGAGGTGATCGCGCAGCTCGACGGCAGTTTGCGGCTAAAGAGGAGCGAGCCCGCGCGCCCCGCGAGGGACGGGCCCTTCGCGGGTAAAATCGTGGTCCTCACCGGAACCCTCTCGGCGATGACCCGCGACGACGCCAAGGACCGCATCGAAGCCGGCGGCGGCAAGGTCACGGGATCGGTGTCGAAGAAGACGGACTTCGTGGTCGCGGGCGAGGAAGCGGGCTCCAAGCTCGACAAGGCCCGCGAGCTGGACGTGAAGGTCCTCGACGAGAAGCGGTTCCTGGAGCTCCTGGGCGAACAAGAGAAAAAGAAACCGAATGCAAAAGGTAACTAAGGCCGTCTTCCCCGTCGCGGGCCTCGGGACGCGCTTCCTCCCGGCCACGAAGGCCTCTCCCAAGGAGATGCTGCCCATCGTGGACAAGCCGCTCATCCAGTACGCGGTGGAGGAGGCGGTCGGCGCGGGCATCACCGACCTCATCTTCATCACGGGCCGCGGCAAGCGCGCGATCGAGGACCACTTCGACAAGGCCTACGAGCTGGAGGCGGAGCTGCAGGCCCACGGCAAGAACAAGCTTCTGAAGGAGGTGCGCGGGCTCCTTCCCGAGGGCGTGAGATGCGCCTACGTGCGCCAGGCCGAGGCCCTGGGCCTGGGCCACGCGGTGCTCTGCGCGCGCCACCTCGTGGGCGACGAGCCCTTCGCGGTGATCCTCGCCGACGACCTCATCGACGCGCAGGTGCCCGTCATGAAGCAGATGGCGCAGGTGCATGCGAAGACCGGCGGCAGCGTGATCGCGGTGCAGAATGTCGCGCGCGACGAGACATCCTCCTACGGCATCGTGTCGGCGGACAAGGTATCGGCCGGCGTCTCGCGCATCACCAACATCGTCGAGAAGCCCAAGCCCGAGGAGGCGCCCTCGACGCTGGGCGTGGTGGGCCGCTACATCCTCTCGCCGCGAATCTTCCACTTCCTCGAGAACCTGCGCCCGGGCGCGGGCCGCGAGATCCAGCTGACCGACGCCATCGGCCGGTTGCTGCGCGAGGAGAACGTGAGCGCCTACGAGTTCCAGGGCACGCGCTACGATTGCGGCTCCAAGCTGGGATACCTCCAGGCGACCGTGAACCTCGCGCTCAAGCACCCCGAGCTCGCCACCGACTTCAAGTCCTTCCTGGGCGGCCTGCACCTTTCCGGGAAGAGGCAATGAAAGGACGCGAGGAAGCCCTCCGGCTTCTCGAGGAAGCCGATCCCCTCTTTTCCGCCGAGCAATGCCGCGCGGCGGTCGCGCGCATGGCCGCCGAGATCTCGGCGAAGCTCGCCGGGGAATTTCCCGTGGTGCTCGGCGTGATGGGAGGCGCGGCGGTGTTCATCGGGCAGCTCCTGCCGCTCCTGCGCTTCCCGCTGGAATTCGGCGCCATCGAGGTCACGCGCTACAACAACGACATCGAGGGGCGCGAGATCACCTGGCGCCTGCCGCCCCGCGACAACGTGCGCGATCGCGTCGTGCTCGTGGTGGACGACATCCTCGACGAGGGCATCACGCTCGCGGCCATCAAGAAACGCCTGCTGGAGATGGGAGCGCGCGCGGTGTACAGCGCGGTATTCGCCGACAAGCAGATCCCGCGCGAGAAGCCCGTCGCGGCCGATTTCATCGGTGTCATGGTCCCCAACCGCTACGTGTTCGGTTTCGGGATGGACGCCTACGGCCTGTGGCGCAACCTGCCGGCCATCTATGCGCTGAAGGGAACATGATCGCCGTCATCGGAGGAAGCGGCCTCGCGCGCCTGGAGAACCTGGAGATCACGCATCGCAAGATCGTGAGGACCCCGTACGGGGAGCCCGCCGGGCACATCACATTCGGCGAGATCCGGGGACAGAAGGTCGTCTTCCTGGCGCGCCACGGCTACGCCCACACGCTTGCGCCCCACGAGGTGAACTACCGCGCCAACATGTGGGCGATCCAGGCGCAGGGCGCCACCGACGTGATCGCGGTGTGCACCGTGGGCGGCATCGCCGCCGGCCTGGGCGCCGGGAGCATCGTCGTGCCCGACCAGATCATCGACTACACCTGGGGCCGGCCCTCGACGTACTTCGAGGGCGCCGAGCAGCCCGTGGTGCACATCGACTTCACGCACCCGTACGACGAGGGCCTTCGCGCGCTGGCCTTGAATTCCGCGAAGGACGCCGGAATCTCCGTGGTGGACGGCGGCACGTACGCCGCCACCCAGGGCCCGCGCCTTGAATCCAAGGCCGAGATCGACCGCCTCGAAAGGGACGGGGCCACGATGGTGGGGATGACGGGCATGCCCGAGGCGGCGCTCGCCCGGGAGCTCAAGATGGGCTATGTGCACCTCGCGGTCGTGGTGAACCCGGCCGCGGGGCGAGGGGCCAGCGCGCTGTCGGTGTCGCTCGACGACATCGGCCGCGTGATGGAGGAAACCATGGGAAGCGTCCGATCGATCGTCGCGAGGATGGTGGAACGACATGGCGGTTCGTGAAGTGCTGAGGATGGGCCACCCGGTCCTGAGGGAGAAGGCGAAGCCCGTGGAGGACCTGGGCTCCGGGGAGCTGAAGCAGCTCGTCTCCGACATGAAGGAGACCATGGCCTTCAAGAACGGGGCGGGCCTCGCCGCGCCGCAGATCGGCGTGTCGCAACGCGTCGTGATCTTCGGCGTCGAGGCGAACCCGCGCTACCCCGACGCGGAGCCCGTCCCCTTCACGGTGCTCGTGAACCCCAAGCTCGTGATGCTCACGCGCGAGGTGGAGGACGATTGGGAGGGGTGCCTCTCGGTGCCCGGCATGCGCGGCCTGGTGCCGCGCTACACGAAGCTTCGCTACACGGGCTTCGACGAGAACGGCGAACCCATCGACCGCGTCGCGGAGGGCTTCCACGCGCGCGTCGTGCAGCACGAGTGCGACCACCTGGACGGGATCCTGTACCCGCAGCGCATGACGGACATGAGCAAGCTCGGATTCAACGAGGAGCTTTTCCCCGGCGAAGACCTGCACGACGACTAGCGGAGGAACCATGGCGACCATCGAAGCGAATCCCGCACCCACCAACACCACGCACGTGATGTACCTGATGCATGCGCTCTCGCCCTTCACGCTGTGGACGCTCGCCCTGGTCGCCCTCGTCGTGGGCGCGGTCACGCGCGATTCGGTGCGCGGCACCTGGGTCGAGACGCACTACTCGTGGCTGCTGCGCACGTGCCTCTGGGGGATCCTCTGGGCGGTCATCGCGGGGATCGTCACCGTGGTCCTCGTCCTCACCATCGTGGGCATCCTGATCTCGTGGCTGCCGCTCACGATCGTCACGATCTGGTACCTCTACCGGGTGATCCGCGGCTGGCTCCTCCTGAACGAGCGGCGCCCGGCGCCCTGAGGGTCAGCCGCCGAAGGGCTCGAGCCGGCCTTCGCGGTAGATCGCGACCGGCGTGATCTTCCCGTCCTTCATCCGGAAGAGCGTCATCTCGGCGTTCTTCCGGTCGCCCTTCGCGTCGAACTCGATGGGGCCGGTGGCGCCCGCGAGCTTCGTCTCGTAGAGCTTCGGGCCGAATTTCGCGGGATCGATCGAGTCCGCGCGCTTCATGGCATCGATGATCACGTTGGTCGCGTCGTAGAAGTAGGCCGCGTAGAGCTTGGTGTCGCCGTAGCGGGCGCGGAAGGCGTCGCGGAATTCCTTCGAGGCGGAAGCCGCCGGAAGCCCCGCCTGCGAGCAGGCGAGCCCTTCGCCCGCGGGCCCGGCGAGCGCGGCCATCTCCTCGGTGCAGGCGCCGTCGCCGAACGCGAACGCGGCCTTCACTCCCAGCTCGCGCGCCTGCTTGAGCATGAGGCCGCCGGTCGCATCCATTCCGCCATGGAACACCGCATCGGGCGCCTTCGCCTTGATGCGCGTGAGGATCGACTTGAAATCGGTCTCCTTGTCCGTGGTGTGCTCGCGGCCCACGATCTTCACGCCCGCGGCGCGCAGGGCCTTCTCCACCTCGGTGGCGAGGCCGTCGCCGTAGGCGGTCTTGTCGTCCACCACCGCCGCCTTCACCGCGCCCAGGTCCCTCGCCATGTAGGCGGCGATCGCGGGGCCCTGCTGGTCGTCGCGCCCGATGGTGCGGAAGACGCCCTTCAGCCCCCGCTCCGTGAGCTCGGGGCTCGTCGCGGAACCGGAGATGACCGGGATCCCGGCTTTCGAGTAGATCTCGGAAGCGGGAATCGTCACGCCGGAGTTGAGGTGCCCCACGACCGCGGCGACATGCGCATCGACCAGCTTCTGGGCGACCGTCGTTCCGGTCTTCGGATCGCCCTGGTCGTCCTCGCTCATCATGCTGAAGACCACGCGCTTGCCGCCGATCACCATGTGCTTCGCGTTCGCCTGGTCGATGGCGAGCGCGACTCCGTTCTCGTCGTCCTTGCCCTGGTGCGCGATGGAGCCGGTGAGCGGGCCCGCGTGGCCGATCCGGACCAGGACCGGCTTGGGGTCCGAGGAGGTGCCGGGCGGCGGCGCCTCGCGCCCGCACGCCGCGAGCGCCAGCGCGGCGAGGGCTAGGAAGCGACCTTGCACAAATCCTCGCCGATCGCCTTGCGTCGCGCTTCGCTATCCAGCTCGGCGCCGGTGACCACGAACACGTCCTCGGCGCGCGCGCCCAGGGTGGTCACGCGCGCATCGACGAGGTTCAGGGCGTGCTCGAGGAAGACGCGGGCGAGCGAAGACAGAAGCCCCGGGCGGTCCGCGCAGCTCACGTTCACGACCCAGTGGCCCTCGCGCCGGCCCGCGACCATCGTGACGGCGGGCTCGATCGGGAAGTGCTTCACCCAGCGCGAGACGCGGCCCGAGGGCGGCGGCCCCAGGGGCAGGTTCGTCGCGATGCCCGCGGAAAGGCCCGTCTCGATGGTCTGGATCAGGTCCCGGTAGTGCTCGCCCGAGCGCGCCCGGGTGAGCACCTGGAAGCTGTCCAGCGCCCAGCCGTGCCCCGTGGTGTAGATCTTGGCCGCGGCGACATCGAATTGCATGCGCTCGAAGAAGCTCGTGATGCGGGCGAAGAGGCCCGGCTGGTCGGGCGCGTACACCAGGATCTGGAGGCCCTCGCCGATGGGGGAGAGCCGCGCGCGCACGATGGGCTTGTCGGGCGTGACGCGCGACCACAGCGTGCGCGTGTGCCACGCGATCTCCGCCACCTCGAAGCGCTGGAAGTAGGGGTCGTCCAGCGTCTTCCACAGCGCCTCGTGCTTTCCGGCCGCGGGGACGTACTGGCGGAAGATTCGCAGCGCCTCTTCCTTCTTCGCGGCGATGGCGGAGGCCGCGTAGTCGAGCTCGCCGCGCAGCACGCGCCGCGTCGAGCGGAAGAGGTCCTCGAGGAGCTTGCCCTTCCACGCGTTCCATACCGCCGGGCTGGTCCCGCGGATGTCGGCCACGGTGAGGATGTAGAGCGCGATGAGGCGCCGCTCGTCGCCCACGAGGCTCGCGAATTGCGAGATCACCTCGCGGTCCGTGAGGTCCTGCTTCTGCGCCGTGGCCGACATCACGAGGTGGCTTTCGACCAGCCACGCGACCAGGTCGGCGTCGTGCTTCGAGAGGCCATGCGCCTCGCAGAACCCGATCGCATCCTTCGAGCCCAGGTGCGAGTGGTCGCCGCCGCGCCCCTTGGCGATGTCGTGGAAGAGCGCGGCGAGGTAGAGCACCTCGGGGCGGTCGAACTCCTGCATGAGCTGCGAGAGGAACGGGTACTCGTGGTCGAAGCGCGGGATCCGGAAGCGGCGCAGGTTGCGGATCACCATGAGGATGTGCTCGTCCACGGTGTAGACGTGGAAGAGGTCGTGCTGCATCTGGCCCACGATGCGGCCGAACGCGGGAAGGTAGCGCCCGAGCACGCCGTAGCGGCTCATGCGCCGCAGCGTCCAGGTGAGGCGGTCGCCGCGGATCACCTCCATGAAGCGGCGGCGATTGTGCCGGTCGGCGCGAAAGCGCCGGTTGATCGAGGGCAGCGCCCGCGAGAGCGCGCGCAGCGCCGTGGGGCCCAGCCCCACCACGCCGCGGTTCTCCTCCAGGCGGATGAACGCCTCGAGGATCATGCCGGGCTTCTTCTGGAAGAGCCGCTCGTCGCGGGGCTCGAGCGTCATGTTGGAGACCACGAAGTCGTCGTCGAGCTTTCGCACCTTGCGCTCGGCCTCGGGCGTGATGCGCGCGAAGAGGTTCGAGAGCAGGATCTGGTTGGCGCGCCAGATCGCCTTGGCCGCGAGGTAGTAGCGGCGCATGAGGAGGTCGGAAGGCGCCATGCCGCCCTTCTTCACGAGCTTCAGCTGCTTGGCCATCTCGATCTGGTGGTCGAACACGAGGCGGTCCTCGCGCCGTCCCGCGAGGTAGTGCAGCCGGATGCGAAGGTCCTGCTGCACGCGCTCGTTGATGCCGATGGCGGCACCCTCCGAGGCCGTGATGATCTCCTGGTCCACCAGCGCCTTCCACGAGTGGCCGAGGTCCGCGGCGCGCGCGAGCCAGATCACCATCTGCAGGTCGCGAAGCCCCCCGGGGCTTTCCTTGATGTTGGGCTCCAGGTTGTAGGCGGCTTCCTGGAAGCGCTCGTGGCGGCGCTTCTGCTCCTGGAACTTCGCCTCGAAGAAGGCGCGCACGTTGCGCCGCTCGCGCAGCCGCGCGTCCAGGAGCGCCAGCAGCCCGGGGTTCCCCGCGACGTTGCGCGACTCGAGGACGCTCGTGTCCACGGTCACGTCCTTCGCGGCCTCGTCGGCGCACTCCGAGATCGTGCGCACGCTGTGGCCCGGCTCCACCCCGCAGTCCCACAGCATCGAGATGAAGCGCTCCACCGAGGCGTCGGGCGCGCGGCCGTCGGGCAGCAGCACCAGCACGTCCACGTCCGAGTGCGGGAAGAGCGCGCCGCGGCCGTAGCCGCCGACCGCGACCAGCGCGAATTCGGAATCGACCGCGGCCTCGCGCCACAGGCGCCCCAGGACCTCGTCCACGAGCGCCGCGTGGTCGGCGAGGTTGCGCACCGGATCGGGGCGCCGGAAGTAGCGCCGCTCGAGCTTCTCGCGCTCGGCGCGCAGCCACGCGCGCGCAAGAGAGGCGGGAGAGGAAGGCTTCGTCGAAGGGCTCCGGACTGCCGGAGCGGTGGAGCTCATGCCGTCACTATAACTTCAGGACGATTCCACCACGAAAGGCACGAAGAACACGAAAAAGAAAACGCTCTTTCGCGCCTTTCGTGGTCAAGCGATGTGGGTTGCGGCAGCCTCGACGAATGCAGGCGGCGCCGGCGTGCCCGCCGACAGCGTCAAGACTTCGAATCCTTCTTCCGTGACGAGCACCGTGTGCTCCCATTGCGCGGAGAGCGAATGGTCGGCGGTGACGATGGTCCAGCCGTCGGCGAGCTGGCGGATGTCGCGCTTGCCGGCGTTGATCATCGGCTCGACGGTGAAAGTCATGCCCGGCACGAGCCTCAGGCCCTGCCCGGGGCGGCCGTAGTGGAGGATCTGCGGCTCCTCGTGGAAGCGCCGGCCGATGCCGTGGCCGCAGAACTCGCGCACCACGCTGTAGCCGTTCGATTCCGCGTGCTTCTGGATCGCGAAGCCGATGTCGCCCAGCGTCGTTTCGGGACGCACCGCGGCGATGCCCTTCCACATGCACTCGTAGGTGACCTCGCAGAGGCGCCGGGCCTGCACCGAAGGCTCGCCCACGTAGAACATGCGGCTCGTGTCGCCGTGCCAGCCGTCCTTGATCACGGTGATGTCGAGGTTCACGATGTCGCCGCCTCGCAGCACCTTGTCGCCCGGCACCCCGTGGCAGACCTGGTGGTTCACCGAGGTGCAGATCGACTTGGGATAGGGCCGGTGGCCGGGCGGGGCGTAGTTGAGGGGCGCGGGGATCGTCCCCTGCACCTCGACCATGTAGTCGTGGCAGAGCTTGTCCAGGTGGCCTGTCGAGACCCCCGGCTTCACGTGGGGCGTGACGAAATCGAGCACCTCGGAGGCGAGGCGCCCCGCGATGCGCATGCGGTCACGGTCTTCGGGGCTTTTCGGTGGCGACAAACGGCGGTTCCGGGCGCGAAATCAGGGCAATTATAGCGTTAGGCGGGGACGCCCGCCGCCGGTTCCGGACAGGGGCGAAATGTTTGATCGAAAGGGCTTTTTCGCGCTATAATCGTGAGCTATCCGGATGGGAGTCGATCTACGTCCGGAAATACACACCCCGCACAAGGCTAAGGTGCCCCGGAAACCGGGGTTCGCTCGCGGGGGAGGCCAACCTTACCCACAGGAGTTTCCAAGCATGTCCGTCACCATGCGCCAGATGCTGGAGGCCGGCGTTCACTTCGGCCACCAGACGCGCTACTGGAACCCCAAGATGGCTCCGTACATCTTCGGGGCCCGCAACAAGATCCACATCATCAACCTGGAAAAGAGCCTTCCGATGTACCAGGAAGCGCTCAAGTACGTGCGCCAGCTCTCGTCCAACAAGGGGCAGATCCTCTTCGTGGGCACCAAGCGCCAGGCGCGCGAGATCGTGAAGGAAGAGGCCCAGCGCGCCGGCGCCCCGTACGTCGATTACCGTTGGCTGGGCGGCATGCTCACCAACTTCAAGACGGTGAAGGGCTCGATCAAGCGCCTGAAGGAGATGGACGCGATGGTGGCCGACGGCTCCATCGAGCGCCTCTCGAAGAAGGAGCAGCTGCTGAACCAGCGCGAGCGCGAGAAGCTCGAGCGTTCGCTGGGCGGCATCAAGGACATGGAGCGGGTCCCGGACGCGCTCTTCGTGATCGACGTGGGCTTCCACAAGATCGCGGTCACCGAGGCGCGCACGCTGGGCATCCCCATCGTGGGCGTGGTGGACTCCAACAATTCGCTCGACGGGATCGACTACGTGATCCCGGGCAACGACGACTCCACCCGCGCGATCCGCCTCTATGCGCGCGGCGTGGCCGACGCGATCCTCGAGGGCCGCAGCCAGGTGATCAGCGAGATGGTGAGCCAGGGCTCCGACGCCGAGGACTTCGTCGAGGTCGAGGAACAGGAAAAGCAGTAAGGGGTCACAGCACGACCCGCACGAAAGGGGCTGATTTGGCCCCTTTTTTGTAACCGTCACCCTCGCGAAGGCGGGGGCCCAACCAGGGAGCGCAAGCGGCCCGGTTGCAACTGAGAGATTGGAAATGGCAGAGATCACCGCAGCACTCGTGAAGGAGCTCCGTGAGATCACCGGGCTCGGGATGATGGAATGCAAGAAGGCGCTCGAGGAAGCGGGCGGGGACATCAGGAAGGCCGAGGAGCTGCTGCGCATCAAGAGCGGCGCCAAGGCGTCCAAGGCCGCCGGGCGCGTGGCAGCGGACGGCGCGATCGCGACCTGGCTTTCGCCCGACGGCAAGGTGGGAGCGCTCGTCGAAGTGAACGCCGAGACCGACTTCGTCGCCAAGAACCCCGACTTCGCGCAATTCGGGGCCTCGCTCGCCGAGCTCGTCGGCAAGCACAACCCGAAGGACGTGGAAGCGCTCTCGCAGATGAAGATCGGCGGCGAGACCGTGGAATCCGCGCGCCAGAAGCTCGTGCAGAAGATCGGCGAGAACATCACCGTGCGCCGCTTCGAGCGCATCGAGGCGGGCGGCAAGCTCGTCCAGTACGTGCACCCCGGCTCGAAGGTCGCCGTGCTCGTGGACCTCGAAGGGGCGGAAGCCGTGGCCAAGGACGTCGCGATGCACATCGCGTTCGCCAAGCCGAAGTACATGTCGCGCGCCGATTACCCGGCCGGCGAGATCGCCGCCGAGAGGAAGATCCTGGAAGCGCGCGCCGCCGAGTCGGGCAAGCCTCCCGAGATCGTGGCCAAGATGGTGGAGGGCGGCATCAACAAGTTCGTCGCCGAGAACACGCTCCTGGGACAGCCCTTCGTGAAGGACGACAAGCAGACGGTCCAGAAGATGCTCGAGTCGCAGAAGTCGAAGCTGCACGGCTACCGCTTCCTGGTGGTGGGCGCGGGCATCGAGAAGAAGCAATCCGACTTCGCCGCGGAGGTCGCGGCGATGGCAAAGAACGCGGCGTGACCGAGACCACCCAGGCGCCCGGTCGCGCCGCCGAAGCCAACCCGCCGGCGCACCCGGCGTACCGGCGCATCCTCCTCAAGCTCTCGGGGGAAGCGCTGATGGGCGACGATTCCTTCGGCATCAACCGCGAGATGGTCGAGCGGATCGTCTCCGAGGTGAAGGAAGTCTCCGACCTGGGAGTGCAGGTGGCCGTGGTGATCGGCGGCGGCAACATCTTCCGCGGCGTCTCCCAGGGCGCGGCGGGGATGGACCGCGCCACTGCCGACTACATGGGCATGCTCGCCACCGTGATCAACGCGCTCGCCCTGGGCGACGCGATGAACCGCGGGGGCCTGGTCGCGCGCGTGCAGTCGGCGCTCTCCATCGAGCCCGTGGTCGAGCCCTACATCCGCGGCAAGGCGATCCGCTACCTCGAGGAGGGGAAGATCGTGATCTTCGCCGCGGGCACCGGCAACCCGTTCTTCACGACCGACACCGCCGCGGCGCTTCGCGGCCGGGAGGTCGAGGCGAACATCGTGCTCAAGGCGACCAAGGTGGACGGCGTCTATACGGCCGATCCGCTCAAGGACAAGTCGGCGCAGCGCTACGCGAAGATCACGTTCGACGAGGCCTTCGTGAAGAACCTGAAGGTGATGGACGCCACGGCGCTCGCGCTTTGCCGCGACCAGAAGCTGCCCATCAACGTGTTCTCGATCTTCAAGGAAGGGGCGCTGCGGCGCGTGGTGATGGGCGAGGACGAAGGTACACTCGTCCACAACTGATTGTGAGCGGAGGAGACCGGATGGCCATGGCTGACATCAAGAAACAGGCTTCGGAGAAGATGGCGAAGTCCATCGATACCCTGAAGCACGACCTGTCCAAGGTCCGCACGGGCCGCGCCCACACCGGCCTCATCGACCACCTCCGGGTCGACTACTACGGCACCGAGACGCCCATCAACCAGGTGGCGAGCGTGACGCTCTCGGACGCGCGCACCATCGCGATCCAGCCCTTCGAGAAGAAGATGGTCCAGGCCGTGGAGAAGGCGATCCGCGATTCCGACCTCGGCGTGAACCCGGCGACTTCCGGCGACGTGATCCGCGTCCCGATGCCCCCGCTCACCGAGGAGCGCAGGAAGGAGCTCGCCAAGATCGTGAAGCACGAGGGCGAGAACGCGAAGGTGGCGGTGCGCAACATCCGCCGCGACGCCATGACCCACGTGAAGGCGCTCCTCAAGGAGGGCGAGGTGAGCGAGGACGACGACAAGCGAGCCGAGAAGGAAATCCAGGCGATGACCGACAAATCGGTCCAGGATATCGACAAGCTCGTCGCGGAAAAAGAGAAGGACCTGATGGCCGTATGAGAGGCGCGAGGCACGAGGCACGAGGCGCGAGATGACCCAGTTCGAGTCTTCGACGCAGGTCATTCCCGAGGCGCCGCTCGTGCCGCGACACGTCGCGATCATCATGGACGGCAACGGGCGCTGGGCGAAGAAGCGGTTCCTGCCGCGCGTGGCGGGGCACCGCAAGGGCGTGGAGGCCGTGCGCGAGACCGTGCGCGCCTGCGCCAAGGCGGGCGTCGAATACCTCACGCTCTTCGCGTTCTCGAGCGAGAACTGGCGCCGCCCGCCCGAGGAGGTGTCCTTCCTGATGCAGCTTTTCCTGCGCGCGCTCGAGCAGGAAGTGGGCAAGCTCCACGACAACGGCATCCGCTTCAAGGTCGTGGGCGACCTGGAGCCCTTCGATGCGCGCCTCATCGGCCACATCGCCCGCGGCGAGGCGCTCACCCGCGACAACAAGGGCCTCACGCTCACGGTCGCCGCCAACTACGGCGGGCGCTGGGACATCCTCCAGGCCGCCGAGCGCTGCCGGCGCGAGGACCCGGCGTTTCCCGTCACCGAGGAGCGCCTCGCGAAATTCCTCTCCATGGCCTACGCGCCCGAGCCCGACCTCTTCATCCGCACCGGCGGCGAGAAGCGCGTCTCCAACTTCCTCCTGTGGCAGCTCGCCTACACGGAGCTCTATTTCACCGACGCCCTCTGGCCGGACTTCGACGCGGCGGCGCTCGAGGCCGCGTTCGACTCGTACCGCGACCGCGAGCGGCGCTTCGGCCGCACCAGCGAGCAACTGAAGGAAAGCGAGCCGGTCCACCAGGCCGGCTGAACGCCTTTGCTTCTCACGCGCGTCATGACGGCGGCGGCGGTGCTGGTGGTCCTCATCGGCATGCTCTTCCTCGCCACCCCCATCGCCTGGTCGCTCTTCGTCCTCGCCGTCGCCCTGGTCGCGTGCTGGGAATGGTCGCGCATGAGCGGGCTGGCCGAGGGTGCGCAGATGGCCTTCCTGTTCCTCTCGGGCGCCCTGGGCGCGGCCTTCTGGCTGCTCTACGCACGCGATGCCGAAGGGCTCTTCGTGGGCTTTGCCTCGCGGGCGTTCATCGCGGCGGCGATCTTCTGGATCGTCGTCGCTCCCGCCTGGCTCGCGCGCCACATGCGCCCCGTGCCGTGGGTCTGCGCGGTCGCGGGCTGGCTCGTGGTGTGGCCGACCTGGTTCGCCTTCGTGGTGCTGCGCGACGTGGGCCCGTGGCTCCTCCTCGCCACGGCGGCGCTCGTCTGGATCGCCGACATCGCGGCGTACTTCGCGGGCCGGCGCTTCGGCACGCGCAGGCTCGCCCCGGCGATCAGCCCCGGCAAGACGTGGGAAGGCGTGTACGGCGCGATCGCCGCGGTCGTCGCCTACGGGCTCATCCTCGCGGCGCTCACCGCGCATAGCTCCGCCCCGGTCGCGGCACTTTTCTCGGGCGGCATGGGCTGGGCCGCGGTCGCATTCATGGTCGTGCTGGCGGCGCTCTCCATCGTGGGCGACCTCTTCGAGTCGTGGATGAAGCGCGGCGCGGGGCTGAAGGACTCGAGCGGGCTCCTCCCGGGCCATGGCGGCGTGCTGGACCGCATCGACGCCCTCACTTCGACGCTGCCGGTGGCGGCCCTCGCCATCGCGATCAGGGCGGGCAACGCGTGAAGCGCCTCGCCGTCCTGGGCTCCACGGGCTCCGTCGGCGTCTCCACGCTGGACGTGGCCGCACGCCACCCCGGGCGATTCCGCGTCGTGGCCCTCGCGGCAGGCAAGAACGATGCCCTGCTTGCGGAGCAATGCGTGGCGCATCGCCCGGACCACGCGGTGCTGGCCGATCCCGATGCCGCCGAGCGGCTCGCCCGGGCCCTGTCCGCGCGCGGCTGTGCCACGCAGGTGCACAGCGGCCCGGAGGCCCTCGAGCGCATCGTGGCCTCCGCGGAGGTCGACGCCGTGATGGCCGCGATCGTGGGCGCCGCGGGCCTGCCGGCCACGCTCGCCGCGGCGAGGGCGGGCAAGCAGGTGCTCCTCGCCAACAAGGAGGCGCTGGTGATGTCGGGCGCGCTCTTCATGAAGGCGGTGGCCGAGGGGGGCGCGACGCTCCTGCCCATCGACAGCGAGCATTCCGCGGTCTTCCAGTCGCTGCCGCGCGGCTTCGTGTGCGGCCGCGCGGGCGAGTTCGAGCGCTCCGGCGCGCGGCGCATCCTCCTCACCGCCTCGGGCGGGCCGTTCCGAACCACGCCGATCGAGCGGCT
>Ga0134125_10005620_pt1 | contig 14217 bp, 13 predicted proteins | sample KB31751_FD_96464 | JGI IMG/M metagenome (GOLD analysis project Ga0134125, IMG submission 96464) | Terrestrial soil microbial communities with excess Nitrogen fertilizer from Kellogg Biological Station, Michigan, USA - KB3-175-1 | ecosystem: Environmental > Terrestrial > Soil > Unclassified ... | reverse complement strand
TGAACGGGCAGCCGATGCTGGAATGGTAAGCAAGGGTCTTATTCCCCAGAAAGGTCTTTCCCAGGTATTTCTCCATCGGATAGAAACTGTCCAGTCGGTCATAAGGCAGCGGAGGCAGACTGGATTGGTCGATCAGTTCTTCCTTCGGTGTCTTGATCACTTTCCCGTCGCGCAGATAGATCAGGTTCCTGATCAGATCGACGGGTGACTGTCTTTCCAGCGTGGTGATCAGTTCCGGAAAAGCGCGGTCGCCGGGTCCGTTGATGACGAAGTCGACGTACCCTGATTCCAGTATGACCTTGAAATGACTCGCGGGAAAATAGCCGCCCCAGATCATGACGGTATTTGGGAATTCTGCTTTGATCCGCCTGGCGAACGGAATGGCCTGCTTGGTTTGCGGGCCGGGCATAACCGTAAATCCAATATATTTATACTCGCCGGTTTCCAGGTAGGACCTGATTTTTTCAAAAGGATCCAGCTCCCGGTTCCCATCGACGATCCCCCACTCGAAGATCCCTTCGATGCTGGCGGCGACCTGGAGAATGGAATTCGGCACCCTGAATTTGTTTACGGCGGCCCGGGGGTTAAAAAGCAGTACTTTATTCATACAATTAAACTGTAATACATCGCACTTGTTTCTCTTCTGGATAAAAACGTCCTTTTTTATCCAGGGGATGCCTGACGAAAGGCATCTGAATAAAGCAAATTGCCGTTTTTTGCCTATAGCATGTCCCTACTACAAACACTTACCAGGTATTTTGGGAATTCCCGTCATCCCGAGTCGGACCCGGCCAAGGCTTACGATATTTGGGCTCAGAGCTATGATGAGCAGCCGGATAACCTCATGCTGGCCCTCGACCGGTCGCTGTGCCGGGAGTTGATGGCCGGCTACCCGATCGCCGGAAAGACGATCGTCGACGTAGGTTGCGGAACCGGCCGCCACTGGCCCGATCTCCTCGACCGGTCCCCCGCACGCCTCCTGGGCTACGATGTCTCCGGCGGAATGCTGAACCGCCTCCGGCTCAAATATCCTTCTGCCGAGACCCACCTCATTTCAGGGACGACCCTCACAGGCCTCGGCGACGCCAGTTGCGATCTCGTCCTGTCCACGCTCACTGTCGCACATCTTCCCGACCCTGAGGAGGCGCTCACCGAATGGTGCCGGGTATTAAAGCCCGACGGTCATGTGATCATCACCGACTACCATCCCACCGCCCTGGCCAGGGGCGGACAACGCACGTTCCGCGAGGGGAAACGGCTGATCGCCGTCCGCAACCATGTCTATCCGGTCGCCCGGATATTGGCGCTCGCCAGGCAACTGGGCTTGAGACCGGTGAACGTCATCGAAAGGAGGGTCGACGAAAGCATGCGACCCTGGTATGAACGCCGGAACGCCGTGCAGGTGTTTCAGCGATTTCTCGGTGTGCCCATCATCTACGGCCTCCACTTAAACCGACCGGATGCGGCTCAATAACCTTCGATTGACTGGAGCGGAGGGTCTCCACGACATTTGGGTGGACGCCGGCAAATTTCTCGCCATCCGGCCCTCCGGCACTGGTAGCGGCGAAGTGTCGCTCGATTTCGGGGGCGCCCTTGCGTTCCCGGGACTTATCAACTCCCACGATCACCTCGACTTCAACCTTTTTCCCGCGCTCGGCAACAAAATTTATAACAACTACACCGAGTGGGGGCGGGATATCCATACCAACAATTCCGCCGACATCCAAAAGATACTGAAGGTCCCGCAACAATTGCGTACGCAATGGGGCGTGTACAGGAACCTGCTCAACGGCTTCACCACCGTCGTCAATCACGGTGAACAGCTCGATATCGACCGGCCGCCGATCACCGTTTTCCAGGACTGCCATTGCCTGCATTCTGTCCACTTTGAACGCCATTGGAAATGGAAGCTCAACGACCCGAGAAGAACCGGGCGGCCCTTTGCCATCCATGTCGGTGAAGGGACCGACGCCGTTGCCAAAGAAGAAGTGGACGAATTGATCCGCTGGAACCTGCTCCGGCGTCCGATTGTGGGAATTCACGGCGTCGCGATGACGGAACAACAGGCAGCCGCTTTCCACGCCCTGGTTTGGTGCCCCGTGTCGAATTATTTTTTGCTCGACCGTACGGCACCTGTCGATCGCCTGTCTCCCGTGCTTCCCATACTTTTTGGCACCGATTCGACGCTTACGGGGGGCTGGAACGCATGGGACCAGGTTCGCTTTGCCCGCGATTTGCGGTTGATCGGGGATGCCGGGTTGATGGAGACCCTGACCACCGCGCCGGCGGACGCCTGGGGCTTGCATGATCGGGGGCGCATCGAACCGGGCTGCTCCGCCGACCTTGTGATCGCTCGCATCCGGCCCGGTTTGGCGGCCTGGGAAGCCTTTTTCGCGATTAACTCCGACGACCTTCTGCTCGTCCTCCATGAAGGACAAATCCGGCTTTTTGACCCGCTATTACTCGAACCTATAACCGAACAAGGCCTGACCGCCGACGATTTCCAACCTGCCTGTGCCAATGGCAAATATGTAGCGGGCGACCTGCCGGCGCTGATGAAAGAGATCGGCAGCTATTGCCCGGACATCCTCTTTCCGCCGCTGCCCTGACCGCGCGTGTCACGATACGATCGGATACCCGAGACAGCCGCCTTTCTGATGGAGGAAATACAGGAAATGCAAATGGTGAAGCCGCGGCGTCGCCGGTTTGAGGATCACATCCTCCGTCCACTCTCCGCAAAGCAACATGTGACTGCCAAGGTCGCGCGTTTTCGTGATCCGGATCTCCTTATAGCTCTCCACCCACTCCGGCAGGTAAAAGCCAAACCGGTCGGTGGAAATGACGCCAAATGGCAATTGATCCAATGGCGGAGGCGCTGCGCTGTGGTTCCGTCCCAATGTGTAAATAACCTGCTTGTAATTCGCCGGAGCTTCGGCCACGACGATCCGACCGTCATCCAAAATGCGCTTCAGGACCTGGTTGGAATGCCGCATCCCCAGCAGGTAGCGGTGGACCGGGCGGATATCCGCCAGCAGATCCATCGGGAAAATGTAGTTGTTGTCATCGTCAAACCGGAAAGAAATGATCCGCACCCGGCGGGGGTAACTGTATGCCGCGGCAACAGCCTTCAGTCGTTCGAATGTCACTCCGGGCTTCCTGTAGAATTTCTGATAGAGTAACCAGGCCCTCATGCGATCGATATGACGGATCCGCGTCGACAAGACCCGGAACAACAATAACGTGCCATCGTGCTCGGCGACCTGGTCCTTGTAATCGAGTTCCATCACACCCAACGCCTGCTCCGCAATCGCATCTTCCGTCAATTCGGTATCAACCGCAATGTCTCCTTCCGCTCCCTGCATCGCGTCGCACATGTATAGCTTGCACGGCCCCGGCAACGCCGGAAATTTGCCGGAGAACCCCTTTGCGCCCAAATCCGGGTCCCAAATGCCCACGACCCTTGGGTCGAGCCCCAACAACCATTGGTTGCCGGTGACTTGCCGGACCTGCCCGTCCGCAACCAGGTATACCCGCTCCCGGAGCTGGTCCCCGGCCCCAACTGTGATGAAGTCACGGATCACTGTTTCCCCGGTCAATGCCCTTGCATACAACCTTCCCAATCCAAGACCCATATCGATCGATTTTTTTACTTTTAGCATCCTCTTCATCAAAACGCTCGTTTCAGTCTGGCAGATGCCTGTCATAAAGAATCTTCGGACGATCCCGCCGGCGCTGCGGTTCCTTCCCCTCCTGGTGTTGATGGGATACGGGTTGTGGCGTTCCGTCTCAGCCCCGCCTTCCGACTTTGCAGGTTATTACTACGGTGGCCGCGCACTCCTCCATGGACAAGTACTGGGCGCGTACGACATGACCACCCTTAACGATCGCATCGCCGCAGACGGCTTTTCCGGTGTGCTGGTTTCCTATGCGCCGTTCCCGCCATTCACTTCGCTGGTGTTCGCGCCTTTTCTGGTATTCCCGATGGCGGTGGCGAAGATCGCATTTAATATCCTCAGCATCGCCCTTTTCCTGTTCAGCCTCGACCGGCTGGCACGCCGCTGTTCGACCCCACCCTACCTGATCCTGTTGCTTCCCGTCATCTTTCTGATCCCCCTGGTGAACAACCTTGCATTCGGCCAGGCCTATTTGCTCCTGTTCGCCCTGCTGGCAGAAGGCTGGCTCGCTTATCGCAAAGACCGCCGGACGCTTGCAGCCGCACTTTGGGCGGCCGCCATCCTTTTCAAACTCTTCCCCGCATTTCTTTTCGTCTTTCTCCTCCTGAGAAAAAAATACCGCCAGTTCGCCCGGCTGGCCATTGCCTGTACGTTGTTGCTGATAGTCTCCCTCTGCGTAAATGGAATCGACGCCTGGAAATATTATATTTCCGTCATTATGCCGCGGATGGGCCACGGTGAATTGAACGATAGCTTCACCTATATTTTTCAATCCGCTTTCATGCTCCTCAAAAGGGCTTTCCGGTATGACACGCTGCTCAATCCTCATCCGTTCGTCGACAATGCATGGCTGTTTACGGTCTCGATGTCGCTCTTCAAGGCAGCCGTCCTTTCCGCCGCCGTCCGGCTGACGCTTCGCGGGAAGGACGAATTTTTCCCATTCACCGTCTGGATCGCTGCAAGCATGCTGGTCTCGCCTAACGGCAGCAGCTATTCGCTGATCCTGCTCCTTTTTCCCTTGCTGGGCCTTGCCCGGCGCATCAGCCCGGAGGGTCCGCCCAACCGCGCGGTCAATGGTACGCTCGCCGCCGGGATCATTTTGCTGGCGGTTGCTTGCGCCGTGCCCGTCGCCCGTTTCGGCCGGTTGCCGCTGTTGCTGCAATTCCCGCGGCTGTATGTCGTACTGTTGTTTTATGGCCTGCTGGCGCTCCGGCTGCGGCCCGCGGCTGGTCCGGCGCTTTTGTTCGCGCTTACGGCCATGTTCCTCTGCCTGGACATTCGCGGAAACCTGCGCCGGAAAGAACCGGGCGGATATGTGCTTTCCGCGGAATCCCATTTGTTCATCTGCCATTACGGGGCCCGGGATCACCGGCTGGTCTATACCTGGCGGGACGACAGGGGAATTCACGATCAACCGACGGGTATACTGGTGTCTTCCATGACCGCGGAAGGCCTGACGCTCCGCGACAACCAGATCAGGTTCCATGACCGGCAGGTCACCTTTTCTTCCGACCGGAAAGCCCAGCCCATGCTCGTCAACGGCGGGGAGATCTGGTATCTCTCGGACCTGAACCGGGGGTTCGGCTTCTATACGCTGCGGAAAATCACGCCGGCTGCGGTTTCGCGGGTTGGGGCGCCTCCGGCAGCGGCTCCGCCAGATGTTGCAACAATATGCCAAGCTTTTCAATGACCGCGTCCGCCTGGATGTTGTTCATGCAAAAATTATTGCCGCCGCAGGGAAGTGTGTCGTAATGATGTACACAAGGCGAGCAAGGGCTTTTCAGATAGTGAATGAGATGGCGCTTCCTGTCCCCGCGGTCGACTTTCAGATAATTGTCGGGATCGGTCGGGCCCCAGACTGAAACCGTCGCCAACCCAAGTCGCCGGGCGATATGCAGCGGCCCGCTGTCGATGGTGACGAGGCAAACGGCATTCTCGCGCAGAAAGGCATAGTAGGCCGAAAAGTCCTCTGCCATCCCGGCGTAATTGAGTATTCGCTCCTGCCGGCCCCGCAGTTCCGGATAGTTGATCAGCCGGTTGATGTCGTTCCGGTCGGCCGCCGTTCCCAGAAAAGCAACCCCGTAGGTGGTGTGCTCCAAAACCCATTCGGCGATCGCGGCACAGGTCCGGTCGGGCAATTTTCGCACATCCGCCAGCCCGCTGCAGGTATTGTTGACGAGGATATACGGTTTGTCCAGCTCCCTGTCGCGGCGGACCGGCGGCAATGCGGTCTCGTTTCTTCCGGTGACCTGTTTTGCCATTTTCAGGTAATTGTCTCCCAGGAACGCCGCCTGGTCAAAGACAACATTATGCGTATTGAGGAAGCGCCGGAAGGGAACATAGGAAAGGTAGAACCCGATGCGGTTCCGGGCCAGCGTGAGAAGGGCGAGCACCGTCGTCAGCTTTGAATAGACTTCCAGGTCGATTACCCATAGCCTCCGCCAGCCCCAGGCACGAAAAAGGAATCGTACAACGCCGGCAAAGGTGGCAAGGAGATTGCCGGTGTCGATGGCCCGGATCTCATCAAACGCCCCGAAAGGTTCGATCCCGGCCGCCAGGTTGCTATCGGTCAGCAGGATCAGCCTGGCCTGTGGAAAACGCGCCCGAAGCGCCGCAATCGCATCCGACGCCACGATCAGGCTACCCAGGCCGAGCAGCTTAATAAAGACGATACGTCGCGGCGGCCGCCCGGTCGAATGATCCCTCCGCAGGACAGCGCCCAACGCCCGGGCAAACGGAAGCAGCAGGCCGATCAGCAGATAACCCGCATACCAGTCTATTTTTTGTTTCCGCCGGACGTCCATATAAGGTAAGAACGGGGCTAAGGTTTTACGAGTTGCCTGCGGCGGGCTGACCGGCGCGCAACGGACCGTCAAGTGATATGCGATGGGTGCAGAAACTAAGGCTTTGCACATTATGAGTGATCATAAGGATCATCTTCCCCGCACCCGCGAGGCTCCTGAGCTGCAGCAAAAGCCTCTCTTCGGAGGCTTCATCCAGTTCGCTGCAAGGCTCGTCCAACAGGATCAGATCGGCTTGTTTGTAAATTGCCCGGCCGATCGCGATCCGCTGCCGTTGGCCGCCGCTGATATTCTTACCGTGCTCGGCTATGATCCCGTGCAAGCCGCCCGGGAGTTTCGCCAGCAGCTCGTCCAGGCCGGCGACAGCAACCGCATTCCGCAGCCGCTCTTCATCGTATCCCCGCTCCTGCAGCGTAATATTGACGAGAACCGAATCGTGAAGCATGAACGGCTGCTGCTTGACATAGGCTATGCGATCCCAGTAGCGCCGCCGGGCGTTTTGAACGACTTCCAGGCCATTGATCCGGACCGTTCCCGCTGACTCGCTGACAAAGCCGAGGAGGATATTGAACAGCGTGGTCTTTCCTTTTCCGGAATGCCCCTGGATGCCCAGGAAATCCCCCTTGTGCAATTCCAGGCTGATATCCCTGAGGACGGCCTGCTGCCCGTACTGAAATCCCACCCGGCTGCATTCCAGCGACTCAATGGCTTCGGGAAACATTTCCGGGCCCTGCTTCTCCGGCCCGGCATGCTGTGGCTTCCTGTCCAGCAACCCGTTCACCGTGAATTCGTATGTTTTCATCTGTCCGGTCAGGTTCAGCAGCCGGGAAATGCCCGGAATGATCTTATAGGCCGCCGCCAGAAAAGCCCCGAGTGTAACAAATTCCGTTCCGTGGCCGTTGCCGCCGAAATGACCGATCGCTATCAGCGCCAGCAAGCCGAAAACGGCGAAAATTTCCGCCAGCCTCGATGGCGCCCCCTGCATCGATTGGACGGTGGCCAGGTGGCTGTTGAGGATAGCCTGCGAATCCCCGTAGCGCGATGCGAAAAACCGCTTCTTAGCGTACAGGTTGCTCTCCACATAGCCGGCAATCGATTCCTGCAGGTGTTGCCACATTACGTCCCGGCTACTCTTGATAAAGGTCCGGGCCTTATGCAATTTCCTTTTGGCGAGCCAGGCGGTGATCACCACGGGCGGCAACAGCAACACAAGAAGCAGCAGGAACAATTTGGCATTGAAGAGAAGGACCGCGACAACCGTCACACCGATCAGCGTCGCTTCGGTAATACTCAACTGCAGCCCTCCCAGCACGAACTGACTGAATTCGATCGGTTGCTGCGCGATCCGGAGTACGTGCGTCGCCGAATCGGTATGGGCAAATTGCAGGTAGTCGCCTTCCAGGTAATACAGCAAGTTCTGCCGCGAGATCCTCGAGGCCACGCCGTACCGTAGCCTGGCCTGCGCCGCATAAATAAGAAAGCTAAGCCAATTTTTTACCGCGAAGACCAAAAAGAACAAGCCGATCGGCCAGAGCGAATGCGGATCCTGCAGCCATACCGGCAAAAAATTCACCCGCCCCGCCGGGCCCTGCGCGTACAGCCGGATAACCCATAACAGCAGTGCCAGCCCCGCAATATCCGCCACGCTGCCGACCATGTCCGTAGCTGTCAGCACGAACAACCGCGACCGTTCCCCCGGCGTCAGTACCTTCAATATTTTCCGCACCAGCATCAGCATGTCATGTTGTTCTCCGCTTCTTTTTCAGGTTGAAATTCCTCGAAATGTTGAACCCGAAATAAATGTCACCTTTACCCCAGGTACCGGTGGTCTGCGCCAGGAACTGGGTGGGAACCATACTTTGCGAGTTGGTGAAGACCAGTTGAAACACGTGCCCTCCCGTTTCTATGTCCCAACCCAGAGAGAAAGAATTGTGCACGGTATATGAAACGATCTGATTTGCCGGCACCACGTCGTACTCCGCATCGATACTCATCCGGTTGGTGATCTTCATCCTGCCCCCCAGTCCCACGGCCAGGATATTGTTCTTGTCCAGCGGTGTGGGCACAAAATTATAATGGAGGAAGGTCGGCGAAACCTGGAGCGACAGCCGGCGTCCGAATTTGCGCGCGATCAGCAGTTCCCCGGAATAGGCAACACGATCGTCCGTACTAAGGAAAACTTCACCCGTCACGTGCTGAGTGAAGTCGGTCACCGTGCCGATGAGGCTCACGGATACCGGCATTTGCGGCCCCTCGGTCTGCTTCAGCAGTTTGAGCTTCAAATATCCGTCGTAGGTCTTCAGATACGAACTCCGGCCCACCCCCACCGTCAGGTCATCGGTGATGCCGTAATCGAGTCCCAGACGGAGCGTCGCGTTGTCGAGCCCGAAGAAGTTATAGGACCCGCTGTTGAGCGTCCCAAACCGGTGTTGGATCACGAAGTTGAGATTCCCGTTCGCCGGTTGCTCGACGGTTTGCAGGTTGACGATATGCTCGGCCTTGAATGTCCCGGTGACATAGGTCCTTTTGGGGTGTGCCGCCATGGAATCATTCAGCATGTTGAGCAGCGAAGAGTCCTGTGCGGAGGCTGCCAGACCAGCCAGCAGCAGCAGAAAGAAGAGGGGGTATTTTCTCGTAGCCATAATGATCTTTTTATTTTGTCGTACAATCAATATTTACCTTAACCAGGATCAATTTATCGATCTTGTCGCGGACGACCGACGGAATGCCGATATTGAAATCTTCTGGCCTCAGCCTGAACTCCGCCACTCCGACGAGGTGCCCTGCCCTCACTTCGAGTGTAGCCGAAGTTTCTACGGGATGGGTCATGTTGTGCAGCGTAAGGTCCCCTTTCACCATGACTTTATATACCCCGTCCCTGGCCAGATCGACATCGCCACTGTAGCTGCCCGAGAACGTTGCCTTCGGGTATTTGTCGCTTTCCACATAGTTTTCATTAAAATGCTCCTGCATCAGTTCTTTGGGGAAGATGAAACCTTTCAGGAGCGCGGCGAACGCAAGGTTCTTCTTTCCCGGGTCGACGATCGCAAACACCTGGTTGTTCTCTCCTCTGATGTCTTCCAGCGCGGTCTTTGAATAGAAACCGATAAAACCGGTCCTGGTCTGGTACAGCTGCGAATGGGCGGCCGGGCAAATGGCCGCGAGACAGATCAGGACGGCAATAATGCTCTTCATCATAAAATCGAATGGTTGTTAGGTTAATTATTGGGCATCCCCTGGTGGATCCAGGCAGCGATGGTATTGATCTGGCAACTGTCCAGCGGCGGTCCGCCATAGGGCATCGGTGTGTAACCGGGAGCGGCAGTGATGTCGGCGAGCACAAACGGCGTTTTGGCCCAGCCCGAAAAGGCGCCATAGCTGCTGAAATCGATGCCGCTTGCCGCGCCCGGGCCTTTATGGCAGCCGTAACAATAATCTTGGAGGATGTCGACGACCTGGGTACTGTACCGGACATTCGCCGTGTCGCAGGTTCCTCCGGAAGCGACCGCGTTGTCTTTGGCGCAGCCCGGCAGATAGAGCAGAAAGGCGCCGGCGACGATCACTGCCGGCAGGATCTTCAGGGTCATAATACAATTGGTTGATATGAGTAAACGCGATTTCCCGGAATGGTATTATTTACGGAGAACACAATCGGCCAGATTGACGTCCATCAGGAACCCGGTGCACCGTCCTTTGACCGTGACTGAATCGCCGCTTTTCGGCTCCGGGTCGACCTTCGTTCCGGCAAACAACTGGCAATTGATCCCGCCCCCTCCCGGTTGTGGTGAAAGGATCCAGATCTCCGAGTTTCCGCTATGCTGTATCTCCGCCAGTTTTCCCGACACTTCGATGACTTTGCCCAGGTAGATGTGATCCGCGGCATGTTCGTTTGCCTGATACTGCCGGTACAAAGAATCCGCAGAGATCGTAAAGTCGGCGGCTTCCCCCGCCGTACTTTGATGCGGCTTGACATACAGGTGGTACGCCCAGCCTGCAGCTACGATCACCAATAGCAGGATTCCCATCCACAAAATGGCTTTCTTCTTCAGCATAGTATATTCCGTTAAAAAATGGTCACCATAGGCGGCGCGTCAGCCCGATATTCAGGCCGGCGCTCATAATAGGTAAATTCCCCGTCCCGATACCGGATAAGGGGACCCGGATATAAGGTTCGAGCCGGATATTACCAATCTTTCCCAACCGCTGTTCGAAGCCGGCGCTGAGATTAGCGATCGTGAACCAATATTGCGATGGCCTTTTGATGCTCCAATGACTGTCTTCCACCGTTCCGCCGGAGCTGTAGTCGTACTGATAGAAATAATTCTCGCTCGACATCAGATAGGTCGACAGCCCCGCGGTTCCAAAAAAGCGCATCCTGGCACCCGTACTGAAATTGTACCGGACATTCACGGGGATCTCCCACATATAGCAGGTCCCGTCGACATTCAGCAAATGTTGGTTGGGATACAGCCGCACCTTGCTGGTGCTGAAATACTCGCCGTCGGTATAATATCTCTTGCGATCGACGGATACGCCCGACTCAATAGCCCACCGGTCGTTAAAAGAGTAGCCGAGCAGCAGCCCGAATGTCGTGCCCACCCCTTTCATGGGCTGGAACTTCACCGTGCTGAAATCCGGCGCCGCCGTCAATCCAATGTAGCCGTGCGACCGGTGGCCGGACCGCGGAGTCGGGTTCGGCCCTTTCTTCATCTGTGACGCACCTTCTATTACCGGGGCGACGGGCAACGGCGCGTTTATCCTCACATTGTATCCCTCTCCGATGGGAGCCCTGCGCAAATCAAGCGCAGCCCACAGCAAGTCATGATGCTCATCCGCCCCTGCGGGACCTTGTCCGGTCCGCCCGGCCAGCACAGTCTCTCCGCCACTGTTCCCTGCAGCCGCCTCATTCCCCTTAGCCAGATCGAGCCGCGTCCGTCCTTCGCCACTCGCGCGATTTCCCGTTCCCGCCTGTCGCGTCTGCACTTCGCCGTTCCGCCCTCCGCCGATCCGGGTTGGGGCCGCGGGGACTTGTTTGCCGATCTTAGCCCCGCTTCGAGCAGCTTCTCTGGCGATTTGAGCCCTGCGCCCGGCCATTTCTTTGCCGCTCCCGGATCCGTTCACTACAACCTCAGGGCCGCTCTGCGATCCGGTCTTCTCCCTGCGCGAGATTGGCTTATTTGAATGATTTGCCTGCGACCCGGGCGTGCCGGCCAGCGTATTTTCCTTCGCAGCTGCGCCTCCGGTTGCCACCCGGCCGCTACCCACGGCAGCCGGTGCCGTTTCCGTCCGGACGGTTAGATCTTTCGGCGCACCCTGATGCACCGCCGCCCGCCAGGTCAGATAACCGGCGCCGGCCAGCGGCAGCAGCAGGAACCACCAGAATGCGCCCCGACGTCTGCGCCGATCCTGCTCTTTTTCAGATGGCAGTTCCGGTTCGGCGTCGAGCGCGCCAGCCAATCGGTCCCAGTCGGCACTATCCGTCCGTAACGGGTATCTTTCGGATGCCCGCCGGAAAAGATCGTCCATATCGCCACTATTGTGTGTCATAACTAAATGCGGAGTTTTCGGAGGTTAAGGCTTTTTGCAAGTGCACTCTCGCTTTGGATAAATTGGATTTTGACGTGCCCGTGGTGATGCCCAGCATCTTAGCGATCTCCGGGTGCGAATACCCTTCGATCACGTGGAGGTTGAACACCATTCTATAAGCGGGCGGCAATTCCTTGACCAAAGCGATCAATTCTTTATATAACACGGAATTATCCGATGATTGTCCATCGTCTTTGTGTTCCCATACATGTTCGGGGATCGGGTAGTTCTGCGTATTGTTGATTTCCCGGCGCATGTAATCGATAGCGGCATTGATCACGACCCGTCGGATCCAGCCGATCAGCAGCATTTCCACCTTTTCTTTGTCGCGGACCTCGAAACGGCTGAAATTCCGGAACATCTTCAGGAAGGCGTCGTGCACCACTTCCGTCGCCTGCTCGTAAGTATTCACGTACCGGAATGCTATCTTAATGCATAGGCCGTAATATTGGTCGTACAGCAATTTTTGCGCATGCCTGTCCTGCTGAGCGCAACCCGAGATTATTTGAATAAGTTTTTCCAAAATGTGCCGCTTGCTGTCCTGTCAATGATTGATTCTTAATGGAAACGCGATATTATTCCCGGCGGTTGCCTGCCAGCCCGATCGCATTGGAGGCGAGCTCGCACAAACGTCCGCACCTGTGCCGACTCATCCCGGGAATCTTGCTTGATTACCCATAATATATTGAAAATCTGACTTTTACACATCGACGGTAATTTGTTGACGATAGCCGCCGCCCCGGTCTGCGGAAATAACCTCCGGCGAGATTCAACCTGCAAAATACTCAGTTCTCCCATTTCCGCAACACTTCTTTCCGGCCCGTGTCGCTGCTGAGGATCGTGACCAGGTCCGGCAGGGCCGTCCGGTATTGCTCGCCGATAGGCAGCTTTTCACCCGCCAGCCAGGCGAACCGGGCATCGAATGCCCGGACCTTTCCGATGGAAACTATATAGCCGCGATGGATGCGGCAGAACAACTCGCCGGGCAGAATCCGTTCCCAATGTTTTAAAGCGACAAGCACCATGGCGGCCGGCCGGTTTTCCATCACCAGCCGCGTATAATTCTTCCGCGACTCGATATACAAGACGTCCTGGATGTCGACCCGCAGGTTCCTGCCTTCCTGGCGAATAAAGAAAAAAGGTTGCACGTGTAATGGGGTTTATTGATATATCCCTTCTACAGCACCGATCGCGTTTTAACCAATCAAAAGCGCCCATTTTAGCAAAATGCGGTATTTTTGGCTATGGCGAACAGGTTTTCGGATACCTTATTCCAATTGATCCATTCTCTCGAAAAGTCTGAAAAACGGCACTTCAAACTCTACATCAAGCGCAGTTCCACCAAAGAGGACCTCAAGATCGTCCAACTGTTCGACGCCCTCGACAAATTGAACGATTATGACGAAAAAAGCCTGTTGAAACGCCTGCCGGGCATCGAAAAACCCCAGTTGTCGAACCTGAAGACCCACCTTTACAAACAGATCCTCGCAAGCCTGCGCCTGTTGAAGAGCGCCGACAGCATCGACCTCCAGCTGAATGAGATGTTCGACTATGCCCATATCCTGTATAAAAAGGGGTTGTTTCAGCAAAGCCTGCGGCTGCTGGACAGGGCCAAGGAGACCGCAAAAGCCAACCAGAAGTTCAATTTCCTGGTCCAGGTCCTTGCCCTGGAGAAAAGGATAGAGACGCTCCATATTACGCACAGCATGCAAATGCGGGCCGAACAGTTATCGGCCGAATCGGTCGAGGTCCTGGGCAGGATCAACATGGTCGCCCGCCTCTCCAATCTGGCGCTCCTGATCTACAGCTGGTATATTCGCAACGGCCATTCCCGAAACGAAAAGGATGAAGCCCTGGTGAGGGAATACCTTCGTGAGCAATTGCCGGCCGATGCCTGGCGGCAGACCGGCTTTTATGAGCGACTGTATCTTTGCCAGAGCTACAATTGGTATGCGTTCATCCGGCAGGACTTCCTGATGTACTACCGGTATTCACAAAAATGGCTTGACCTGTTTGAGGAGCAGCCGCTGATGATCCGCGTCGAAACGGGGCATTACATCAAAGCCCTTCACAATCTCCTGAACGCACACTTCGACCTGCGCAATCACCGGAAATTCGACGTCGTGCTGCGCCGCTTCGAGGCATTTGCCCAAACG
>Ga0134125_10005619_pt1 | contig 14218 bp, 11 predicted proteins | sample KB31751_FD_96464 | JGI IMG/M metagenome (GOLD analysis project Ga0134125, IMG submission 96464) | Terrestrial soil microbial communities with excess Nitrogen fertilizer from Kellogg Biological Station, Michigan, USA - KB3-175-1 | ecosystem: Environmental > Terrestrial > Soil > Unclassified ... | reverse complement strand
GCGGTGATCCCGTGCTGGGTGCGCGCGCTGCTCGAGGGCGAGACGCCGACGATCAACGGCGATGGCGAGACGAGCCGCGATTTCTGCTACGTCGCGAACGTCGTGCAGGCGAACGTGCTCGCGGCAACCGTCGAGGATCCGGCGGCGATCGGCCAGGTCTACAACGTCGCGCTGGGCGGCCGCACCACGTTGAACGAGCTGTTCGCGCAGTTGCGCGATTCGCTCGCAGCGCATGTGCCCGAGGTCGCGGCGATCAATGCCGCCTACGGGCCGTTTCGCGACGGCGACGTCCGCCATTCGCAGGCCGACATCGGCAAGGCGCGCCGCCTCCTCGGTTTCGCACCCGCGCACTCGCTTGCCGAAGGGCTCCAGGCGGCGATGCCCTGGTACGTCAAGCACCTGCGCACGCCGGCGGGCACGAGCGCGCGCGCCGTCGCCGGACGCTAGGCCGATGCGGTCGCGGCACACGACCATTGTCGTTGCCATTGCCGCGGCGTTGGCCAGCATGACATCCGCGCATGCCCAGTCGCAAATCGGGGCGTCCGTCGCCTCGCCGCCTGCGACGATCGCGTCGCTCGAAGACTATGCCGAGAAGGTCGACGTCGTCGCGCTGAGGACGCTCGCGACGCATTACGAGAATGGCGAGGGCGTGGCCAAGGATTCGCTGCACGCTTACGCGCTCTATTGCAAAGCGGCGAAGGCGGGCGACGCCGAAGCGCAATACGACTTGGGCTGGATGGTGCTGAACGGCCGCGGCGTCGCGCGCGACGATGCCGAGGCCGCGTACTTCCTGTCGATGGCCGCCTCGCAGGGCCATGCGCAGGCCAAGACGCTGCTCGCGTACGCGGGACCGCCGTCGGATGCACGGCCGGAATGCCTGCGCGACCCTCCACCACCGCCGCCTCCCCCTCCGCCACCGCTCGACGACGGCAGCTCGTTCGTCGCGCGCAACGCCGGCGAGGCCCACGTGGCCAAGCTCGTCCGCGAGCTCGCGCCGAAGTTCGACGTGAGTCCACTGCTCGCGCTGGCCGTGATCCGTGCGGAATCCAACTTCGATCCGCGTGCGACTTCGCCGAAGAATGCGCAGGGGCTGATGCAGCTCCTGCCGGCGACGTCGCAGCGCTTCAACGTGCGCAAGCCTTACGACATCGCGCAGAACGTGCGCGGCGGGCTCGCCTACCTGCAGTGGCTGCTCGCGTATTTCGAGGGCAACGTGCCGCTCGTCGCGGCCGCCTACAACGCCGGCGAGAAGACGGTCGATCGCTACGGTGGCGTGCCGCCGTATCCCGAGACACGCGACTATGTGAAGCGGGTGATGAAGATCTTTGGACGGGAGACGCACCCGTTCGATGCCAGAATCACGGGACCATCGCCGGAATCTGCTCGCCTGACATCGGCCATCTCTCGCTGATGCAAACAGGATGGACGTCCCGGGCGAAACGCGCGAGCGCAAGCGCGCGTTGCAGCGATACCCGTGGCGGCGACCCGGCGGGCTTCTCAGTTATTCCGCGAACGCAGAGGCGACACTTGAAGATGCAATAGGGCGCGTCATGTCGTTGACGTCGGCGGCCACGGCTCAAACGTTCTGCCGGAGTGCATCAGCAAGTTCCACTCTGGATATGCGATAGGCTGGCCAGAGTGCTGCTCCTATGGTTGCGAACAAGCCTATTGCGAACGTAGTCGCGACGATCGAGCCGACGATCTGGACCGAGGCTGTGTAGCCGCTCTCCGCATTGGGTGGTGGGGGCATTGGTATGCCAATCTCGGAAATCGCGATCGCGAGCAGGACTCCGATAACGACGCCAATCGATGCGCCTGCAAGGCCGATGACGATGTTTTCAACCACAACCAAACGAAAGATATCGCCATTGCGATCGCCGAGCGCGCGCATGGTTCCGAACTCGCCGACACGCTCGAACGTGCTCATATTGGCGCTGCTGATGACGCTGAGAACGACCATGATCATCGTGATGAGTTCAAGAATGCCGAATTGACGCCGGTATAGCTCGATTGTTTTCTTGTAGAAGTCGGACAGCTCCATCCAGCTTAGAACTTCAACATCGCGACCGCGCATAGCGCCTTCAATTTTAGTCTTTGCCTGCGTCGTCTGTGAAGTCTCCTTGAGCATGACAACCAGCGCGTTTGGTGCGCCGCTGTCAAGTAGCTCTTGCGCTGCATCAAGCGAAATACGAATGGCGCGATTGTCATAGTCTCTCGAGAAGCTGCGGAATACACCGACGACCTTGAAGTCAGCGGTGTTCATCGCGCCAACGGTGGTGTTGGTCAACAGTGTGACGTTGCTGCCCACATGCAGGGCGAGCGACGTTGCAACCCCTTCACCAACCACGATGCCATCGCGGTCGGTGTCGGCAAGGTTTCGCCCCTGAATGAATGTGACAAAGCTTCCGAGTTGGCGCTCAGGCCCGGGCTCAATGCCCTCGCCAATCACTGCGAAATCGCTGCGGCCGTTGTTCAGAAGGGCAGAGAAATTCTGGCGTGACATCACCTGCTGCACCTCGGGAAATGACCGCAATACGGCAATGATCGATGCCGCATCGGTAATGCCGTATTCGGAAGCCTTCCTGGATCCGGACGTGAAGTATCCCGCTCGGTAGATCTGCAAATGTCCGAGTTGAGAATGAATGGTGGCTTCGGCAAGCTGGACATAGACGTCTTGCACGAATCCGCCTACCACCAGCAACCCGGCGACGCCGATTGCAACTGCTGCCAGCGTGAGTGTGCTCCGGAGCCGATGGCGGAGCACATTACGAGACGCCAGGCGGATCGGTACGGTATTCATCGCGAGTATCGTGATCGTATCGTCAACGGCTATGGCGTAGGGCATCCACTACGGGCATCCGGGCTGCTTTGACTGCAGGCAGGATGCTGGCAACTGTCGTGGTGACGATTGCGAGGGTCAAGCTATCGAACAGAGTCGCGCGCGTGACGAGCACGCCCCCCAGGAACCCATGACTCATTCCGGGCGGCGCCGGCATGGGGATCCCGATCCAGGTTGCGAACGCGGCAATGGTCGAGCCAAGCATGAGTCCGACACAGGCTCCGATCAGGCCCAGAAGAAGACCTTCAAGCAGGAACATTGCAACGATTTCGCGCCGCTTTGTCCCCATGGCCATCAGCGTTCCAACTTCCGAGGTTCGTTCCACGACCGTCAGAAACATCGTGTTCGTGATGCTTAGAACGATGATCGCGCCCACGATGAGCCGGACAATGTCGAGTTGTCGGGAAAAAAGCTTGACCGTCTTGTTGTAGAAGTCGGCCAGATCCCACCAAGGAACCGCATCCAGGTTGTTGCCGACGATCTTCTCGATTTGGTGCAATGCGATCGGCGTGTCCGCAGTATCGCGAAGAAGAACTGTCCAAACGTGAGATCCGCTGACACGCAACAAGCGCTGTGCGGTACTTAACTGAATACGCATCGCACTGTCGTCGTAAGCCTTGGTGACCGTAAAGAAGAGTCCGCGAACGGTCAGTTCCACGGCGTTCACTCCGCCAGCGCCCGTGGTCGCGAGTAACACGAGCTCGTCGCCCGGCTTGACACCCAGGTTTGCGGCAAGTCCTTCGCCGACAATGACACCAGCGGTGTCCTCGGCATCCAACCTATGGCCAGCCGATATTGTCATTGCGTCGCTTAGATGGACCTCCTTGTCCGGCAGCACGCCCTCCACCAGGACTGAAAGCGTGGTGTCGCCATGACTTGCGAGTCCACTGAAGTACAGTCGCGGCGCGATTGCGGCGACGGTCGGCAATGCGCCCAGACGCTCCGACAGAGACGGCTGACTTGGGATCAGATACCGGTAAGGGTCGGCAGTTCCGTGCTGACGGTATCCAGGCTTGGTGAGCTCGACGTGGCCCAAGCGAGAGTGTATGGAACTTTCGCGAAAGTCGACGAAGATGCGCTCTATAAAGCCGCTCGCGAGCAGCAACGCCGCTGCGCCGAAGGCGATCGCCCCCACTGCAAAGGCTGATCGGACCGTGTGGCGCCGAACGTTTCGGCCCGCCATGGCTATCCGAAACATCGCCCTCCCGCTTGCTCGAATGAGCGCCATCAACACGGTGAGAATGTCGTCAAGATTGCGATCAAATGCGAATGAGAATCCCGTTTGAGCGATCGGGTGCGGGCAGGCTCATGGACTCGCCCAAACGGGCGATTGCACGGGCGTTCGCAAAATGCGCTGGATCGCCGCACCCGAAACCTCTGTCGGTCTGCTTTACACCCGGGCTGCCAACAGGCACAAAAAGAATCAAAACGATATGGATTATCTGTTTTAAAACAGCGAGTTGTTGGGATCGGCACGAGGGTTGCTTTTGTGAGTCCGAGACCAATTGCCGGTCGATCGAAGAGGCGAATGATGAACTTCAAAAAGTTAGCAGTATGTGTTGCGGTCGCGGCGACGCTGGGCGGAGGGATAGCAGGCCAAGCCGTGGCAGGTGCGATGGCCGAATCTGATCTCGTCGTTACCAACTTCATCTTTACGAACGGCTCTGGCACGGCGCTATCAATTTCGGACTTTAGCTCGATTTCGTTTTCCGACAAGCTTTCCAACTCGGCGATTTTGGGCGCTGCGACCGATAATCACCAAGCTATCGCTGGCACGTTTTCTCCTTCTACCGATGCAATGATGGCCTGCGTCGGACCTGGGTGCGGATCACCGCCAGCGACCGAGAACAACTTTACGCCGGACACCCCGCCGCCGACGACGCTGTTTGCGCGTGGTGATTCGCTCCTTGAGAATTCGCCGATCAATGTTCCGAGCTTGACGACGGGCGTTGAGGCATCGACGATCGGTGAGACATCACTGACCGATGGATATACCGGTTCCGGTGGGGCTGATTCCTCGATTCTTTTGGGCGCTGATTTCACGTTTACCACGGCGCAGGCAATAGGCTCGCTGGGCGTGTCGTTTAGTGCCAACAAGTATCTGAATGCTTGGACTTCGCCGGGAACGACGAATCCGACATCTGCCCAGGCGGACATGCACTGGACGCTCACACTGTTGGACGCCGATGGCAATGTGCTCGCGCTTTGGAATCCTAATGGAGTCATCGACTCCGGGAGCGCAAATGCGCTTGGTTTGACCGAGACCAGCGATGCTTGCCAACTGAATCAGACGGTAAGAGCCGGCCCGAATTCGCCCAATGTTCCGATTACGTGCACAGGGTTCGAGCAAGCATTCACGAACTTTGCGCTTGATGCGAATACGACATATACGATCAGTGTCGGCCATAGCGTCAACACCCAAGCGACCAATGTCGCGAGGGTACCGGAGCCGGCAACGTTGGCGCTGCTTGGTCTTGGGTTGTTGGGCTTGGGCATGGCACGCCGTCAGTCTCAGCCGAAGTGAGCAGACTCGACGCTCGCCATGAAAGCGGCCCTCCGGGGCCGCTTTCAATTTGTGGCGCCGGCGTTGGCGCGTGGCCCATGTCGAGGTACCTGTCACTTGTCAGTAATGTCGCGAGAGATTGGATAGCGATGGACGGACTCCCACGTCACCGAAGCCGATGGGCAAGCGGATAGTCCGCATGCTCGCGACGCCCAGCCCAATCGCCCGCGCCCACTGCCAAGAGCAGCAGCATGCCGGCTGCGCGTGCTCCAGCGGGAATCTTGCGCTATATACCATTCTCAGAGCCCTTTCAGAAGTTCGCCAACCTCGGCTTCACCGCTGAACGATTTCCCCAGCTTGGAGAGCTGCTCCAGTTCCTCCTTTGCGGCGGCCTCCTGCCCAGACTTCAGCAACGCGCGCGCCAAGTGGAGGCGTATCGAAGCAGACTGCGGCGCAGCCGCACTCGCCTTCCGCAGGAGGGCCAGCCCGCGATCGACCTGGCCGTTGCGCGCCAGAAGATCCCCGAGCGTGTCCATGATTTCGGGTTGCGCAGGAGCCAAGCGGTACGCCTTCTCCGCATAGTCGAGCGCCTTCGGATCATTTACCTCCGCGGCTGCAACCGCCAAGTTGTTAAGCAATGCAGGATGATCAGGCTGGATGGGTAGCAGCGCGCGGTAGAGCTGAACAGCTTTGGCGTATTCCTTCGTGACGCGGGCAACCCCAGCAAGGTAAAACCCGAAGGCAAAATCGCGCGGATGATCTTGCATCCACGTAGCGGCAAGCGTCTCGGCATCGACCTTATGCCCAATTCGAAGCAGAGTCGCGTGGAGCGGTATCGCAAGATCCGTCGATTCCACCTGACGCAGACCCGTCCGATAGGCCAAAATTGCACCGTTCCAATCCTGGTTCAATGCGTGGATATCTCCCTCAACTCTATAACCGATGGGATCTTTCGGATGCTGCTTCTGGATATTGCGCGCCACCGCGATCGCGTCCGAGAAGCGTCCTGACTTCACATCCAGCCGGATGAGCGCTCGCTGCGCGGCCAGCAGATCGGGTTTGATCGCCAGTGCCTTGCGCAGGCTGGTCGTTGCTGCTTCGTCGTCATTGACCGCGAATTGCGAGTCCGCTAGCCGCAAATAGGACAATGGAGTCCCTGGACGCATCTCGGCGAGCTGCTTGTAGGTCACCACGGCTTGATTCGACTGACCTGCCGCTGTTTGCGCCTGACCCAGAATGTCCAGTATTTCCGGGCGACCCGGCAACGCTGCGATTGCCTCTTGCGCTGCGGCGAGGGCTTTCTTAGGCTCCTTCGTGCGAAGATACAGGAGTGTCAATGCGATCCGCGGGACGGAGTCGGTAGGCTTGGCCGCGATGGCGGCATCGATTTGTTTGCGCGCCTCCTCGCTCGATCTGCCTGTTTGCAAAGCAAGATCAGCCAGCGCAAGCATTGCGTCGGAGTTCTGTGGTGCTTTTGCCAGAACACGCTCGAACCGCTCTTTCGCCATGTCGGGCGCATGGTCCGCAAGATCGAGCCGCGCAAGGCTACTCGCAGCCGGCAAGTACGCCGGATCCAGCGAGATGGCCTTCTCGAAGCTGCGCCGCGCATTTGCTGCGTCATGCTCGGCCAGTGTCGCCACACCGCGAAGGTAGTGCGGTGCCGGGCTTTTTGGCTCCTTCTTTTCGAGGCGGGTGATGGCATCGAGGGCCTTGCCGTAGTCGCCGCGCTGCATCATTGCGGAGATCAGGGCGATGTCAGCGCTGGTGCCGGAGTCCGTTGCCGCGGTGTCCTCGAGTTGCCTTATTCCGAGATCGCTGTCACCCATCGACAACTGGGTAACTGCCACGGCGGTGCGCTTCGCACCGTTGTGAGGATCGAGGGCAGCCGCCTTCTCGAAATACCTGAGAGCACTCTGCGCGTCACCATTTTTCAGCGTCACTTCGCCTGCAAGTGCGAGCATGTCCGAGTTGTTACCGATCTTGTCGAGCACCGGTTTGATCGCCTCGAACGCGCTTCGGAGCTGCCCCGTGCGCATATAGGTGGAAACAAGCAGCCGCCGCGCGAGTTGCTGATCCGGATCCCGCTCCAATATTTTGCCGAGCGTAGCCTCGGCTTCCGCATACGAACCTGACTGATAATAAATTGAGCTTGCGAGCAAGAGTCCCGGAAGATATTCAGGCGCGGCCGCGATTTGCTTTTCGACATGTTCCCGAGCCACGGGATAGTTATGATGAACGTACGCAACCAGTGCTTGAAGATATTGCGTTTGCGGGCTGTTCGGAGCGATCGCTACAAGTTCTTTGAGCTGTAGATCGGCCTCATCCAGCTTGCCTTGCTGCGCAAGTGAACTTATTAGGGCTGTGCGGGCCAACATGTTGCTAGGCTGCGCATTAACAACCTTACGGTACATCTCCACAGCCGCCTCGCCGTTGCCCTGAACTCGCAGCAAATCTCCCTTCAATTGCCATGCTTCGGGCAAATCGCCGGATTCCAATGCCTGATCGACCAACGACAAGGCGACAGAGTACTGCGACTTGATTGCGGCGACGCGCGCCTTTCCGACCAGCGCTGGCGGGTACGCTCGTTGAATCTCGAGCGATGACGCGAAGGCGCGCTCAGCCGCATCGAGATGATGCAGCGCAATCTGCGCCTCGCCGACCGATACTGCCACGTCGGCCTTGGCGCCCGGTGACGTGAGGCTGACATTCCCGAATTCATCGACCACGGACTGGAAATTGCCAAGCCTGAGCTCGGTGGAAGCAAGGACTGGTAGTGCGAGGTCGGCGGAGACATGCAGTTCCAGTGCCTTGCGCAATTCTTTTTCAGCCGCCGGCAAATCCCCCGTTTCCGCCAGCGTTTTTCCAAGCAGGAAGCGGGCTTCGGCAAAGGTGGGGGAGGCCTGCAATGCATTCTTCAGCTGAATGATTGCACCATTCGGGTCCTGCTTTGCGAGGAGCGCCTTGGCCGACTGCACATAGCCCTCAGGACTTTGTGTACCACACCCCAGCAGGCCGACCAGCGCGATTCCAAGCACCGTCTTATGGCAAATTCTGGTCATTGATTCCACATCGATCCTCAGCGTATTCGACATTCCAAATTACCGAAGCGGTTCGGCGACCGATTAGCCGCACTTGGATATCGAAGCAGCAAGCGCGCCAGTTCCCAATGACGTCGTGTCAGGCATCCCAATTCGGCAAATTGCCACTCGCCATCCAAACATGGTCGCTTGCCTGACAGATCCCCGAGTACGTTGGGGTGGCGACGAAAGCCAATCATCGCACAATGCAGGCACTATTATTGCTTGTGGTCAATGTGAATCGCCCCGGCTTCTCTAGACACTCTCGAGCCGTTCCAGATACTGCTTCTCGAACACCATAGGTGATTGCCGGCCGCTCGTTCCATGCCGACGCTTCGGGTTGTAGAACATCTCAATGTAGTCGAAGACGTCGCGACGCGCCTCCTCGCGATCACGATACGTGCGGTTTCGTACTCGCTCGCGCTTGAGCAGCTGAAAGAAGCTCTCGGCCACGGCGTTGTCGTGGCAGTTCCCGCGACGGCTCATGCTGCACACCAGGTTGTGCTGGCGCAGGAGATCCTGCCAGTCATGGCTACTGAATTGGCTGCCCTGATCCGAATGCAGCAAGACTTGCTGTGGTGGCTGGCGGCGCCATACGGCCATCACCAGCGCGTTCAGTACCAGCGCCCGATCGATCCGCGGTCCCATCGACCAGCCGATGACCTGGCGGGAAAACAGGTCGAGCACGACCGCCAAGTAGAGCCAGTCCTCATGGGTGCGAAGATAGGTGATGTCGGTCACCCAGGCGCGATTGGGCTCGCTCACGTCGAATTGCCGCTGCAAATGATTCGGCGCCACCACCGCCGGCCGCCCGCCGTAGCGCCCCGGACGACGCCGATAGCCGATCTGGGCACGAAGTCCCTCCTGGCGCATCAACCCAGCCACGCGATGCTTGCCGCAGCGCTCACCGAGCTCTTGCAGGTCGTCGTGGATCTTGCGGTATCCGTACACCCCACCGCTTTCCAGCCATGCCTGCTTGATCGATCCCAGCAGGCGGCGATCCTCACGCGTCCTGGACGATTCGGGCGTCGTTCGCCACGCGTAATACCCGCTCGGGTGCACCCGCATCATCCGGCACAGCGTTCGCACCGAATGCTCAGGCTCGTGTGCCTTGATGAACGCGTACCTCACCCGGACACCTTGGCAAAGTACGTTGCGGCTTTTTTTAGAATGTCCCGTTCTTCGGTGACCCGCTTGAGCTCCGACTTGAGCCGCCGATTCTCCGCGCTCAAGCTCCCCGCTTCCGCGCGCTCCTCGGCCGGCGCCGAATATATTTTCATCCACCGGTACAGGCTGAACGGCGATATCCCCAGCCGCTTCGCCACGTCTTTGGCGCGATGACCGCGCTCCGTAACCTGCTTGACCGCCTCGACCTTGAACTCCTCCGTGTACCGCATCGAACTCATGCAACACCTCCATCTGCCTAGTTTAGTAGGCTCAATGGTGTCTACGAAAGCCGGGGCGATTCAATGGTTGCCATCGGACGAGTGCTATTATTCGTCCGTTTCGTCCTGGTTGCGCAGGCTGCATAGTTGTTCGAGCGGCAATCGCAGCGATCGAGCCTTTGCCGCCGGTCCGAATCCTATGCGGCCCATGAATACCCCCTTTGCAGCGACATCTGGACCAAGCAACTTTGCCAGCCGGTTTCCGATTGACAGCGCAGCGGCCATCGCATGGTTGGACTCGGAAAATCGCCTTCCTTCGCGCGCATAACGGGCGAACACCAAGGGGGTATATTCCGGCTGGAATTGCAGTCCGAGATGCGTTGCGGTCAGCCAAAATCGCTGTAATGCCGCACCAACCGCCAGGTAGTCCTCGAGTACGAGGGGGACGCTTTTCGCAATCAGTAAACAATGGCCTGCGCATGCCAACCCGGGTATCAGGTCGAGTTCGACACGCGGCGCCAGCGATCCCGCGAAAACGTGGTTCAGCATTTCAACTCTCGCCCAGCTTGCCATTGCCCAACGCATCAGTCTCAGGGTCGGCGCACTCGCGCCTAGCGCTTGGCTTGGAATTCGATCCTCGCTAGTGGAAGAATTCCACGCAATGATTGAACGGTGTAGTTCGAATGCTTCGGGAATCGTGAGGCGGATGTACGAACTCTTGAAGTTCAGCCATGCGACGCGGCTACGCTGCCGCGGCCCCTCGAACCACCGCAATCCGAAGGCAGACCCCACAGCCTTCTCCAGTCGCAGCTTTTGGTCCACCGACAACGCAGTGGTTCGCATAGGGCGCCGTTGTACACAGCGTCGCTCGAGGCATGCCGCGAGCGGATCTTCATGCGTGCCCGGATCATATCGGAATGAGACGTCAAACACCGGACGATTGTCAGGCGAGGCCGGTCTTCTCGCGATTTCTGCACTTGTCTCGAAACGTGTCGCAGCGATGGCGATTGATTCCAGCAAAGCTCCGATCGCGATCTGGCTCGCGCGACCATCAAGGTCGTAGACGCAATGATCGCGAGTATCGTGCCCGAATACGACTACGCGATCCGGCTCTTCGATGCTGAATCGCCATGGCTGTGTGTTATCGCCACTTGGGGCCCAGCGAGCGAGATCAAGAATCCTGGCGAGAGGTATCATCACATCCAGGAGCCGTCTTCGGGTTTGCTACGTTGCATCGTGGCGATCTGTCGCCGCGCGATCGCAACCGCAATTACCTGAATCGGATTCCGATTTCCCCATGGCCGCCAAGTGCGCCGGAGCGCGCCACGATACGCATCGAAATGAAGTCCAACAGGGGCTGCATCGACCCGACCTCGATTGAGCAGAATTTTGAGCGCTTGAGTAGCGGCGATACCAGCGCATAATTGGCATGCGATGCCAGTAGAAGGTCCCCGCCTGGCGGCAAAATCGACGGATCTTGGATCGGCTAAATATCCACGTTGCAACATTGATGGTGAGAGACCGACGAGAAAGCGCACCTGCTTCTCAGCCTCCGGAACGTCCTTCAGACGAAAGTAACGCTCGAAGCTCATCCGGTTAGGCATGAAATTCAGAAGCGCAGCACCCATACCGAGCGGCGCTACGGTTGTCGCAGGTATGCCGGCAGCGAAGCAGGCGGCAAATACGCGCTCTCGCGCTTCAAACGCAAAGAAATCGAGCCCATCGATGTAGATGTCTACATCAGCAAGAAACGCTTCAATATTCGATGACGTCACTCCTTGTGGAAATAGCCTCAACTCCAACTCTGGGTTGATGTCGCGCGCCATTCTTGCCAATACATCAATCTTCGGCTGACCGATATTGGAGACCGTCGCCCCGGTCTGCCGATTGAAGTTGGCAAGATCGAATGTGTCAAAGTCCGCCAGATGGGCTTTGCCTATACCCATGCGCGCCAGCGTGAGGAGATGGACACCGCCCACGCCTCCCAGGCCCGCGATGGCGACGCGCTTGGTACGCAATAACTCTTGCTCGGCTTGCGTGACCCAGCCCAGGTTTCTTGAAAATGCCTCGTCGTATGAGAACGCAACCTGGCTGTCGCGCGTCATCGGAGTCTCGAAGTCGTGCCGCTGCGGCGGACGACGTAATCCGTTGGCTTTGAGCTTCGGGGCATTGAGGAGGCCTGCCGACGGCCGTGGGCGCGCGCGGCCATCAGTCAATGCCGCTCGCCAACGCGCGCAGGCGAGCCAGAACGCCGACTTCTTCGACCTCGGGGAAGCCATAGGGAAAGAGCGATCGGCTCGGGCCGGTCGCGTGCTGCTTGCCGGCGTACAGCTTCAGATTCCTTGCTATGGTGGCAAACGGCACTCGCAGAAGTACGGCCGGTGCGTTTACACGCAAGCTCATTCGTTTTTCACCGGCCTGTTCGAAGTTCAATGCTCTTCGATAGAATGTGACATGTCGCGGGTTGACTTCGATAACCGCGTGGGTGTAACCGCGGATGACTGCGGCGTACAAGTAGGCAGTGTGGAACAGCCCCGCGAGGACAGGCTTGCTCGCGACAGTCCTGTCGACAGCCAAGCGCGTGAATTCGCAAAGTCGACAGCCCGCATTGCGCATTTCGTCGAGCTCCGTGCGGTATAACTCGTCGGCGGATATGCCGCTCCCGGCATCCAAGCGCACGCTGACGGTCCCCACTAGCATTCCTTCATCGAACGCTATGAATGTCGACAGGGTTGGATCCTGATCGGAAGGAGAGGTGCTGTAACCTCGCCCCGTGTATCGCTTTTCGACCAGCGTACCGGCACGGCGGCGTCCCGCGGGCTGCTTGGCGACGCGAATTTTGAATCCGCCGTGGATCTGGGCCGGATTTTCCAGGCGCGCAAGATCGGCAGCGTTGAGTGTCAGACTTCTGAAACGTAGTGCGCGATGATCGTATATTGTTTCACCGGTGCGAGTGATAGTCGCTACGAATCCCGGCGAGCCGGCCTCGCTTGGCGGAGGGCGCAGTTTCGCACGGCGCTTCGACGCCGCCGGCGTCTTGTTCCGGCGAAATTTGATCCAGACGCTGCGCAGCATTTCTTTCATTATTCGAGTCGCTTAAGGTAGTCCTTCGTAAATATTCGGTCGGCAAGGTCTCGCGGCTTGATTTCCGTGTACGTCAATATCGATTGATCATGGCGCAATGCGTCCTTCATGACCAGCTTGGTCGGGCGAACGCGCCCCGCGATGGGTTTGAAGTCTTCATATTCTGCGGTTTTCAGTAGACGATCGGACAATGAATAAAACTCGGCTTTATAAGGCCAGTTATTTGATTTACGTACCCAGTACAGCACCTTGTGGTAAGTGGTATTCCGGTCTCGTGCCAGAAGCTCGAAGACGAACATCGCTTCGCCATCGATATTTTCGGAGCGGTCCAGCTTGGCGTTGTAGTCGTTGGCAAAATTCACTCGCGCCAAGTCGCCGTTTGCCACCTGACCGGTCAGTCGTTGTGAGAGAGATAGCCGTACAGGTTGTGACACATTGGGGAGAAAGACCCACAAATCGTGCCCTTTCATCAGCATGATCTGACCCCGTTCTGCCGCGGGCTCGGTTACCATGACAATCGTGTTCTCGCTGCCTTTCGACAAAATCCGGTACTTTCGTGCTTCGGTCGCCTCTCCATCGACCATTGATTCAATCGTTACGGCAGCTTCGAACGCTTCAGTTGGGAAACGAACTTGGTCAGCCTTCTGGACAATTGTTTCAGCATCGATATTGTCCGCCGCAGGCGTCGCACTTGGCGCCGACACTGAGGACAATACGGCGCACGCGCCGATGACGCAGATCGGTATCAATTTTCGCATTTTGACCAGATTTGTCGGAAAATTGGAGAATAAGCCATTGAATTCATGATATGCCTATTCGTGCAGCCTAGGTAGAGCCGATGCCCGAAAGTACGGTATTGATTCGTGTTGAAAATGTCTCCAAGAGCTATCGGCTTGGCAAGCAATGGGTGCCCGCCCTTACCGACGTCAGCCTCGATATCGACGATGGCGTTTTCCTCGCAATTGCGGGCCCTTCGGGCAGTGGTAAATCCACGCTGCTCAACCTGATAGGCTGTATCGACACGCCCACACGCGGGCGCATCGTCATCGATGGTGAGGACACGAGCGGCCGTTCCCCCGACGGGCTAGCCGATCTCCGTTCTCGTTCTATCGGCTTCGTTTTCCAGACCTTTAATCTCCTGCCCGTATTGACCGCGGAGGAGAACGTTGAGTATCCGCTGTTGCAGTTCCGCGAAGTGGGTCGCGACGAGCGCCGCAAACGAGTCGCGGCAATGCTCGAGCGCGTGCACCTGTCGTCGCATGCGCGCCATCGCCCGAACGAGCTCTCGGGTGGCCAGCGCCAGCGCGTGGCGATCGCGCGCGCGCTGGTC
>Ga0134125_10005617_pt1 | contig 14220 bp, 6 predicted proteins | sample KB31751_FD_96464 | JGI IMG/M metagenome (GOLD analysis project Ga0134125, IMG submission 96464) | Terrestrial soil microbial communities with excess Nitrogen fertilizer from Kellogg Biological Station, Michigan, USA - KB3-175-1 | ecosystem: Environmental > Terrestrial > Soil > Unclassified ... | reverse complement strand
CGATTGTGAGCGGCTCGTCGGTGGAGAATGGCAAGTGGAACGCGTGGATGGAGCGCTCCGGTGACGGCGGCAAGACGTGGACGAAGTTTGGGCCGATTACTGTGCCGGAGTCGGCGGACGTTCCCGATGCGGGCGCCATAGCCGCGAATGCGGAGGTCCAGGCGAAGGACGATGGCGAGAATGTCGTGCATACGAAGCTCTATCCGCCTTCGAAGACGACGATCGGGATCATTCAGCCGACGGTGGTGTGGATGGGCGGTCATCACCTGCGGTTCTACGCGCGGGGACATACAAAGGCGGCGCGGATCGCGGTGGCCGACTCGATGGATGATGGCAGGACGTGGACGCAGGCAAAACTGATCGATCTGCCGAATCCTAACTCCGGGATCGATGCGGTGCGGTTGAAGGATGGGCGGATTGTTCTGGTCTTCAACAACAGCCACAACAAGCGGACACCGCTGAACCTCGCGGTCAGCAACGATGGCGAACACTTCAGGGTGTTCAAGACGTTGGAGGATGGCCCGGGGCAATACTCGTATCCTGCGATTATCCAGGCGTCCGATGGCGACTTGATGATGACGTACTCGTGGCGCCGGGAGACGATCAAGTTTGTGCGTGTGCCGTTGAAAGATGTTCCCAGATAACAAATTTAAAGAGAAAGGGGAGAGACAGAATGGTATCTCTCCCCTTTCTCTTCTTGGTGCCCTTAGAAGATAAGGTGGATACCGCCCTGGAGTTGGCGGCCCGTGTTTTGCTGGCCGGTGATGGTTCCGAAGGCGGCTGACGTGGGGCTCAGGTTCGGTGCGGTGAACTGCGGACGGTTGAATGCGTTGAAGGCGTCGACGCGTGCCTGAAGTCTTGCGCGTTCGAAGATCTGGAAGTTCTTCATCGCGGAGAAGTCGAAGTTATTGGTCACGTCAGCACGCCATGCAAACAGCGGAAAGGTGCGGTTGTTGTATGCGTTGGGTTGAACGTTGGGATTGAATGCCGCGGCGCCTACGGTATTGTTGCAGGGCAAAGCAGGATTGGTGCAGGTGCGCGTGTCGAAGGCCGCGGTGTTGAAGGCCTTCCCGCCGGCGTTGTGAGGATTGTTGGCAATATCGTGCCAGTTGCCGTTGTAGAGAACATTACCCCAGCTATAGGGCGTTCCGGAGTCGAAGCTATAGAGAGTCGTGATCTCCCAGCCGCCCACCAGCTCGTCGGCGAGCTTGGAGTGATTGAGAAACTGGCGACCCTGGCCGAAGGGAAGCATATAGATGCCGGTCACGTGGAGGCTGTTGGGGAAGTCTGACGATGTTTCGCCGTACCAGAGCGCACCACCCTGGTTGAGCTGAGACTGGGCTCCCAAATTTCTGGAGTAGGTGTAATTGACGTTGAACTGAAGGCCGTGGCTCATCCGCTTTTCCAGGCGAACGAGCAGAGCGTTGTAGTTTGCGCTGCCACCGGGGATCAGTTGCTGCGTGACGCTGCTGTACTCCGAGTAGGGCCATAGCAGTGCGGAGATGCCGAGCGTGCTGCTGGTATTGAGTGACGTGGTTGGTCCCGGAATAATTCCCTTGTAAGGATTGGGGATGGTTCCGTTGTAGAGAGCAGTGAGTGTGGGGTCGAAGTAGCGCGACTGGCTCAGATATTGGACGGGCACGGCGCCGGACCCGGCATTGACCGCTTTGGAATAGGACTGGTGGACCTGGTGATTGTTGATGTAGCCAACGTCCAGCATCCAGCTCTTGCCGAACTGTTGTTGAATATCGATGCTGGCGCGCTCGGAGTAAGCGACTTTTACGTTTGCGTAGTACACGATCTTGTTGCCCAGGTTGGTATTGATTCCCAGAGACGAGCCGAGCGGCTGCACGATGGGGTTCGCCGTTGGAAACGGATCGGACAAGGTGGTCGCGGGAGTGAGCGAGCCATTCGTGCTGGTGATCATGTTTGTCGTCTGCGAGAATCCATAGGTCTGACTGGTGTTGTAGTCGTTGAAGGGATTTTCGTAGATACCGTAGCCAAGCCGTATCGCAGTCTTTCCGTGCGAGAAGTCGGGCGAGTAGGCGAGTCCTACCCGCGGCCCAAAGTAGGCGGCCGCAGTGGAATAGGCAGTGCGGTTGGAAGACGTAGCGTAGGTCAGGCCACCGGTTGGTGTGAACTGCGCGACGGGGAGAATGGCATTGGGAGCAGCGGAATAGGCTGCAATTGCCTTCGCCGTTACCGCATTCACGGTGGTCGGGTTCCATCCTGTAGTCACGCGATTGCCACTCTCGACCGGAGGCGTCTCGTGTTCAACGCGGAGACCGAGATTGATGGTGAGGTTAGGCTTCACCTTCCAGTCATCCTGAATGAACGTGCCCGTATACCAGTTGCTGTATTGGAACTTGGTATTGACATCGAACGATCCGCTCGAAGGAAGGCCGAGATCCAGCAACGCGAAAGCATTGCCGAACGGTTGAAGCGTTCCGGTAGTGCCTTTGCTGACGAAGTTGGATACCGCGGCCGACGCCGTGAAGGTATAGGTTCCATTTGCGTTGCCAGGAGACAACGTGGAGTTCTTGTTGAGGCGAATATCGGGGCCGATTTTTAGAGTGTGACGTCCCCAGGTTTTGTTTAAGCTCGCGAAGAGTTGGTAGGTATTGAAGTAAGCACTGCTGCCCGGAGCACTGCTGACGCTGGGAATCGCGGCTGAATCCGTGAAACTAAGGCGGGGCAGGGCGTGCAGGGTCGAGTTGGTGCTGATGTAGGACGGGAAGCCGATGGACGACGGATCGGTTCCAATGCTCAAGGGATTTGAGGTATTTTCGCTGCGGCTGAACCCGAGGCGGACATCGAGGTTGGTCGTCGGGTTGAAGTTATGTACATCGTCGATCGATCCTCCCCAGAGAAGGACCTCGCCTGAGGTCCCCGACCCGATGTCGTTGAACACGTTGCTCTGCGTGGTGAAAGAAGTGCTGCGATGCAGTTCGGCGAAGAGCTTGTTGGACTGGGATATTGCGTAGTCGATGCGAGCGGCGTTCGATTTGTAATTGTTGAGTGTCGGGCTGTTGATGAAGTAATTGTTGGAGCCGTCCGGTTTCGTCGAGGGCCCGTTGTAGTTGGGCAGAGGAATGAGTTTGTAGTAAGCCGCCGCGATCGGGCTGACGGTCAGGCCGGCATTCGAAAAAACATTGCCGGGGATAGGCGACCGGGTGATAGTGGTGACGCCGTTCGTGGTGGTGGCTACGCCGCTGTAGGGGTTGTAAAGCTGATAGCTGGGGGCAATAGCAAGCAACGCCGAGAAGTCGCCGGTGCGCTCCGCGGCGGTGGGAACGCTGGTGATCGTCGTGGCGGGCAGCGTACCGATGTATCCCTCAAAAGCGTAGAGGAAGAAAAGCTTGTTTTGGCCGTTGAAGACGCGAGGAATAGAGATTGGTCCACTGACTGTGCCGCCAAACTGGTTGTAATGCGTGGAGGGCACGACCGCGCCGGCTGTTGTGAAATATGGTTTGGCCGTCAGAGGACGGGAGCCCTCGTAATACTCCGAGATGCTGCCGTGATACTGGTTCGTGCCACCCTTGGTCGTGATGTTGATTGTGCCGCCCGAGGTGTCGCCGGTGGAGGCGTCGGAAGAGAATTCATCGACACGGACGGCGTCGACGGAATCAAGTTGCGGGCTGAACCCTGCGAGGCGGCTGCTGTCCTGCATGTTGGGTACGCCGTTGAGCAGGAATTCGTTGGAGCCGGAGTTGCCGCCGCCAAGGGAGAAGTCATCCGCAGCGCTGTTGTCGAAAGGACGGGTCTGCGATTGGGAGTGCTTGCCCTTGGAGACGGCACCGTACTCCGTGCGTGCAAAGCCCAGAGGGGAGCGGCCGTTGCTGGGAAGGTCTTCGACCTCTTCCGCAGTGAGAGTCTGACCCGTGGACGCCGTTGCCGTGTCGATGAGCGGTCCTTCGCCGTTTACGGTGACCGTCTCGCTGACGTCGCCCACCGCCAGAACGATATTCTCCGTGGCGGTTTGTTCCGTCTGCAGGACGAGCCCTTCGCGCAGAAAATTCTTGAAGCCTGGCATGGTCGCCGTAACCTTGTATCGTCCCGGCAGAAGGAACGGCACGGTGTATTCGCCTGCGCCGTTCGATTTGATGGCCGTAACGGTTCCAGTGTCCATGTTGGTGACGACGATTGCGGTCTGCGGGATGATGGCGCCGGAAGAATCGGTGACGCGGCCCGTAAGAGTGGCGCGGGTTTGCTGCGCGGAGGCGATGGACGTGACGAGAATCAGAACGGCTAAGACGATGCGCTTCATGCGGGCTCCTAGAAGACGTACAAGTTGGTCATCTAGCGTCCTAACAGTAAAAACCGATGAAAACGGGTGTCAAGGTGATTGTGAAAGGTATTGGCAGTAATTTTGCGAAATGTGCCAGTTACTTTCAAAAAGCCACGGTACACGCGAAAAACGATGTTTAGGAGTGAAAACTGACTGTGGCGTTGTGCCGCATTCCGGAACGGTATTTGGCCCCCGGGCAGGAAACCGCGGCGCCGGTGGCCTGGCGGATTAGGCCTGGAAAGACAAAAGGAAGATGCCGAAGCATCTTCCTTTCTTTGCACCGCTCATTTTCACGCTGTATGGAGCCGCGATTTCCGACGCTGGCGGCTCAAATGAATTTGAGCGTTGTGTGCCGATTCCGCGAGCAACTCAGTTGATTGCGATGCGGGCGGCGGCCTCGAGCACGGCGTCGCGGGTTTCTTTTTCGCGCGCTGCCGTCATGCGGACAACGGGAGTGGAAAGACTGACCGCCGACACCACAGGCCGGCCTTCCACGCGGATTGCGGCGCCGAAGCACACGCCGCCCAGGATGGACTCCTCGCGGTCGCAGGCGACGCCGGATCTGCGAACTTCCTCGAGTTCATGGAAGAGGTGGGAGCGATCGATGATGGTGTGTTCGGTGCGGCGGGAAAGGCCGTAGATCTCGATAATCTGGTCGGCGAGTGCGCGACTCTGGAACGCGGTGATGGCTTTGCCCATCGCGCTGCAGTGCGGAGGAAGTACCCGCCCGACGCGGTTGGACATACGAATCTCATGGTAACTTTCGACCGAGTCGAGAACGTGAATCCGGTCGTCGTAGAGATAGGAGAGGCTGGCCGTTTCGTTGAACTGGTTGGCGAGGCGTTCGAGCTCGGGACGGGCCTTGTCGCGCAGGGTGTTGGCTTGTTCGACGAGCCAGCCGAAGCGGAGTTTGGGCGCAAGCTGGTAGGTGCCATCGACCGCCTGTTCGAGGTACCCGTGCTTTTCCAGGGTGAGCAGAACGCGGAAGAGCGTGGACTCCGGCAGATCGGTGCGGGTGCCGATGTCCTTAAGCGCCAGCGGGGCTTTACCGTCGAAACAGTCGAGGACTTCGAGCGCGCGGCCGATGGAGCGGAGGTAGTACTGCTCCGATGAGGCGGTGTCGGTAGAGGACTGCAGGGCCCACTTCGGGATGCGGCGACGGATGGCTTTTTCGGGAAGAGGAGCGAGTTTCGTTTTGGAGGCTGCTTTGGTTGCCATGGGGTCGTCGTTTGCCTTTGCGTGCTCGATTGCTGACTCTTTATACGGCTAGAAAGTGGTGCAATGCAATAATTTTCATTTTCGTATCTTTAGTTTGACATGCTTTGGGGGCCTGTGTAGAACGGACTCGACTGCGAATGGCTGAGTTTCTCAGCACAGTATCGCGAGGACTGAGCGCATGAGTTTTGCAAATTTGGAAACGAGGCAAGGATGAATCGTCGGGAATTGGTGAAGCTGGGAGCGGGTGCAATGGCGGCCGGGATGGCTCCGATAGCGGGCGCGGTAAGAGCGCCGCAGACAGGGGAAGAGGTTGAGCAGTGGGGAGTGTTCGAAACCCAGGTGAGGGGGTCGGCGAGTGGAAATCCATTTGTGGAGGTGACGTTTGGCGCGAAGTTTACGCTGGGTGCGCGCACGGTGGATGTGCCGGGATTTTACGACGGCGATGGCGTGTACCGCGTACGGTTTTCTCCCGACTCCGCCGGGCGATGGATGTTTGTGACGACAGGGAGTGCGAAGGAGCTGCAAGGCCACACGGGCGCATTGACGTGTGTTGCCGCAAAGCCCGGAAACCGCGGCCCCGTAGGGACGGCGCACCAGTTTCACTTTCAGTATGCCGATGGCACACCGTACTTTCCGTTCGGAACGACCTGTTATGCGTATGGCTTTCTGGGCGAGCCGTATGAGCAGCAAACGCTGGACGAATTGAAGCGCGTCGGCTTCAACAAAGTGAGGATGTGTTTGTTGCCGAAACCTCTGGGTAAACGCAAAGTTTTTGCGATGCCGTTTGAGCATGCGGGCCCGGTGTTGCCGGCAGGCGCGGAAGATCTCGCGGACAACTCGAAGAGCAAAGAGACGTTCGATCTGACACGGCTCAATCCGGTTTACTTTCGGCATGTGGAGAAGCGGATCGAGGACCTCGGCGCGTTGGGTGTGGAGGCGGATGTGATCCTGTTTCACCCCTACGATGCATGGGGATTTAAGGCGATGTCGCAGGAGGAAGACGATCGGTATTTACGTTATGCGGTGGCGAGGCTTTCCGCATACCGGAATGTCTGGTGGTCGATCGCCAACGAATATGACCTGGTGAAAGCGAAGTCCATGAAGGACTGGGACCGCTTTTTCCGGATCGTGCAGGAGAACGATCCGTACAGCCGCCTTCGTTCGATTCATCACAGCAAGGTGATCTATGACCACTCGAAGCCATGGTGTACCCATGCCAGCCTGCAGGAGTCGGACTTTGAGAAGTCGGCGGAGCGGCTGGCGGCGTGGAATAAACCGATCATCTACGACGAGATTAAGTATGAGGGCAATATCGCGCGGCGGTGGGGGAACCTTTCACCGATGGAGATGACGCACCGCTTCTGGCAAGCGGTGGTGGCCGGTGTCTATGCGTCGCATGGTGAGACGTACATGACGACCGAGGGTGAACCTGTGTGGTCAGACGGTGGAAAGCTGCATGGAACCAGTCCTGAAAGGGTCACCTTTCTGCGCAAGCTGCTGGAAAAGACGAAGACGACAGGGCTGATGGCGACCGGGGAACAGTACTACCTGAATGCGGAGAATCCTGGGGAGCTCTATCTCTGGTACTTCGACTACCACTGTGTTGCCGAGTACGAGTTCCCGTTGCCGGAGAAGGGGAAGTTCAGAATGTCGATGGTTGACCCGTGGGAGATGACGGTAACGCCGATCGCCGGAACGTTCAGCGGGAAAAGCAAGGTTGCGTTGAGTGGAAAGCCGAATATGGCAGTGCTGATCGAGAAGGTTTAGGACCTGTCGAGAAAGACATCTGCAACAGCGAAGGCAAAGCATGCCTTCGCGGAGGACGTGATGAAGTTTTATGCGTTGGTAATAGCGGGTGCGTTGTGTGCTTCAGCGCAGGCTGCGGTGAAGGTGGTTGTGGCGAGAGACGCAAGTCCGCGGGAGCTGTATGGAGCGGAGAGATTGCGTACGGTGCTGGAGGGCGTCAACGCGCCCGCGGGTACGAGTGTGGTGGCCGGTTTATGGTCGGCAGAGGAGTTGAAGCGGTTTAATCTGCCGGAGTTCTGGCCGCAGGCGAAGGAAGCTTTTCTGATTCGGCAGGTCGGCAAGACGTGGGTGGTGTCGGGCAGCGACGCGTCGGGCGTGTTGTATGGCGAGCTTGAGCTGGCTGCGCGCGTGAAGGCTGCGGGAGCGTTGCCGGAAGGGATCGACGACACGGAGCATCCCGCGCTGAAGCTGCGTGGGACGGCCATCGGAATGCAGAAGACCGAGCTTACGTACGACAACGCAGAGTACGACTATCCGTATACCCCGCAGAATTTTCCATTCTTCTACGACAAGGCAGCATGGACGAAGTATTTAGACATGCTCGCGGATGAGCGGTACAACACGCTTTATTTGTGGAATGGGCATCCGTTTTCGAGTTTGCTCAAACTGCCGAAGTACCCGGAGGCGCAGGAAATCCCGACGGCCCAGCTTGAGCAGAATATCGCGATGTTTAAATGGCTGACGGCAGAGGCGGGCAAGCGCGGGATATGGGTGCTGCAGGGGTTTTACAACATTCATCTTTCCCATGCGTTTGCGCGAGCGCATCACATGCCGTATCACCTGTCGACGCCGAACCCGGAGGCGAGTGCGTACACGCGCTATGCGGTGGCAGAGTTTACGCGGGAGTATCCGAATGCGGGTTTGATGATGACGCTGGGGGAAGCGCTCTCCCCGCACAAGGGTGCGGAGTGGTTGACGCAGACGATTGTGCCGGGTGTGAAGGATGGCATGAAGCAACTGGGCATCACGGCGGAGCCGCCGATCGTGGTGCGCGCTCATGCGACGGACATCGACGACGTCATGGCGGCGGTGAAGCCGCTGTACTCGAACATCGACACGATGTTCAAGTGGAATGGCGAGTCGTTGACCTCGACCAATATTCGCGGGAGTGTGCTCGAGCGGTTCAAGATGCTCGCGGAGAATTCGAATACAGCGATTGCGAATGTGCATCTTTTGTCGAACCTCGAGCCGTTCCGCTGGGGCGATCCGGATTTCGTGCGGGAGACGCTGACGAACTTTCAGCGCATCGGAATTGGCGGGCTGCATCTTTATCCGCTGCGGTACTGGGAGTGGCCGGTGGCGGGGGATCGCACGGATCCGCTGCTATTGCAGACCGATCGCGACTGGATATGGTTTGAGTCGTGGGGACGGTATGCGTGGAACCCGAACCGCGATCCGGCGAAGGAGCATATGTACTGGGCGGCCCGATTTGCGGAGAAGTATGGAACGCCGCAGGCCGGCGAGAAATTGCTGGCAGCGTATACGCTGGCTGGTCCTGCGCAGCCGCGACTGCTGCCGCGAATTGGGATCACGGAGGGCAACCGCCAGGCGTTCACGCTGGGGATGACGATGCCGCAGTTGATTGACGCCGCGAGGTTCAATCCCGCGCAGACGCTGTGGACAGGAGACGCTCCTGCGGGCGAACGGCTGGATGAGTATGTCGTGAAAGAAGTGAAACACGAGGCCCATCATGGCGAGACTCCCCTGGGCGTGAGTGATGAGGTGCTGGAGGGATCGCGCAAGGCACGTGAAGAGGCGGAGGCCGCGGCGCCGTTCGTGACGAAGAATAAGGAAGAGTATGCACGCGTGGTGACGGATATGCGTGCGATCAACTTGCTGATGCAGTACTACAACGCGAAGACGAAGGCCGCAGAGCAGGTGATGCTGTTTGGGTATGACCATGATGCGGCACGGTTGAAGACGGCCGAGACGCTACTGGCGGAAAGTGTGGAGAAGTTCCGCGCGCTGACGGATGTTGCGGGCAAGACCTATCGCACGGCGACGAGTATGGAGACGAGTCAGCGACAGATTCCTTTTCGCGGCGGACCGGCGCAGTTTCCGAACTGGCAGGAATGCCTTCCAATGTATGAGAAGGAGCTGGCCACCTTCCGTGTGCGGATAGCACAGTTAGCGTCGGGCAAAACTGCGAGCGTCGAAAAGGTAGAACGACTTCCTCAGGTGGCGTTTACCTTGCAGCCAGGAGCGGGTGAGGTATTCGATGTAGCGGTGGGAGCGAAGCTGTTCCAGGGGAATGGAGCAGCGATCACAAGCATTGCGCCGGAACTCGACGGGATGAAAGGCATACGCATTTCGCCGAGTGAGGGTGGAACGCTGCGCTTCGATCTGGCGAAACCTGCGCAGATTCTGGTGGGATTTGTGAAGAGCACGTCAAAGAAAAATTCGGTGCTCGATCCGGAAACGGAACAGTGGAATCTGGTGTTGCTGAATGCCGTGAGCGCGGCGAAGGTTCCGACGATGGCGGTGTGGGCGAAGCCGCTGCCGGCGGGCGCCAACGAGTTGGATCTGGGTAAGGGCCAGTATGTGGTGCTTGGATTTATCCCCGAGGACTTGCATGTGAAGACGCGAGTAAACCTGGCGCAGAGTTCGGAAGATGGTGGGCCGGCGAATCTCGATTGGCTGTTTGAGTAGAGGGATTGGAAGACCGACGAGGACGCAGATTTGGGGTGCGAAGCGGTACTTGGTGAATATCCAAATCGCTGGTTCAGGCGAGTTGTGAGTGATCAGTTTTGAGTGGTGAGTTTCGGTGGGTCGTGGCGTTGGAGCAGGCGGTCCGCTTCAGCGGGTGTGATCTTTAAGAAGCTCCCGTGTTTGCAAAATGGCGGCAGGTCGATTTGTGAGGTGATATCTTCCCAGTGCTTCCAGTCGGTGGTGGCGACCGCTTCGAAACGGGCTCGGGGGGCGCGGTAGTGGTCGTAGAAGACGATGTATTTGTCGCCGACCTTGATGGCGCTCGGGCCTTCAGACCACGACTCGTTGATGAAGCCTGAGATGTTCGTCCAGGGGCCTTCGAGAGTGGGGCCGGTGGCGACGCGTTCCTGGTAGGTCAGTGGATCAGTGGATTGCTGCTTGAAGATGAGTCGCCAGGGCGCACCGGGTTCATGAAAGATGGTGGCGTCGATGACCGTGTAGCCGGGGTCGAAGAAGATGGTGGGTTTGCTGAAGGTGACGAAGTCGGGTGTAAGGGAAGACCAGATGCGATTGCCGTCTGAGGAATCTTTCATCGACGACGACCAGATGATGAGCCACTGCTTTTTCGTGGCGTCCCAGTAGGTTTCGGGGGCCCAGACGTTGTTGGTAGCGGGGTAGTCCTGCATGATGGGGATTTGCTTCTGCTCGGACCAGTGAATGAGGTCGGGTGAAGAGGCATGGCCGAGAGAGTTGCCGCGCCAGTTCCATGTCCAGACGGCCTGGAAGGTGTTGTCGGGGCCGCGGGTGAGGAAGATGTCGCGCATATCCTCGCCCTCCTTGGGGTTGGGGCGCGGGTCGGTGGGGACAAGCCACGGTTGGCCATCGTTGAGTGCGGTGTAGTGGAGACCGTCGCGACTGAGGGCGAGGTAGATGCCCTGGTTCCCGGGCTCCTTGAAGTAGGCGAAGAGATAGGCGTCCTGGGCTGTGGCTGTCAGGGCGAAGAGGAATGCGGCGATAAGGGAGAGCGGACCTTTGTTCCCGCAAACGATGTGCCACCCTTTTGAGAGGAAGCCTCGAGAGGATGGACCGTTCGCATTTGTGGTGAGGCGTTTGAGTTTCATTGCGCGTCCGGGAATTTCACGTCGAGAAGAGTTTTGTTGTGCCAGTGGGATTCAGCGGTTTGATCGCCGGTGGGCCCGAAGATCTGCCATGTCCAATCGCCGTTTTTCTCATGAGTCTTCTGCCATTCTTTCGAGCCATCGCTGCGATAGAAAACTTCTTCGCCGATGGGTTCTCCCAGATGGAAGGTCGAGGTCCACAAGGCTTTCCCGTTGGCATAGAAGAACGCCTGAGGGCCTTCGAGAAGAGTGCGACCGTCGTTCGCGACGCCTTGCGACCAGGTGGCGGAAACGTTCATTCCGAGGTTCTTCTCCGTGTGTTTCATGACGAGCGAAATTTTGGTGGGAGGCGCTGAGGCGGCATCGTCGTCACTCATGATCCAGGCTTCGTTGAGTTCGATCTCGAAGTTATTGGGATCGTTCTTGGAGGTGACGATGTGAATGAGGCCATCGCGGGACTGGGTAGCGGTGGTGTAGCCGACGGTGACGATGTCCTTGGGAAGATGCTTGATGTGCCACGTCTTTCCTTCATCGGAAGAAAGGGCTACCTGTCCGCCTTCGTTGTGGTTCTTGGGGCGGCCTGTGGGGTTCTGATCTTCGACGAAAAAAAGTTTGCCATCGGCGAGGCGGATGACGGAAGGACGCTCGCCGGAGCCGAGGACGTCGAAGGCAGAGGCCGACTTGGTATAGGTCTTTCCGCCATCGGTGGAGATGGCGAGGGGCATGCGTTTGTCGATCGCTGAATTTTTGCCACCGAAGGCCATCAGGGCGCCATCCTTGCGGAAGACGATGGTGGAGTGTCGGCCACCGGTGCGACCGCCAGTGTCGTACCAGGTTTTGCCATCGTCGTGCGAAACCCAGACGACGGAGACGGACGAGTTGCCATCGGGCTGCTTGCCGGTGGAGTCGGTGGGTATGTAGATGCTTCCATCTCCACTGCGCACAACGCTGTTGATGGGTTGCGAGACATAACGGCCAATGGGAGCGGGGAGGTTTGGGATCTGAACCGGAGACCAGTGCACGCCGTTGTCGGATGAGGTGGTGTAGTAAAAGGGCATGTTGCCGATGAGCCGCGGAGTGCCCCAGAAGAACCAGACCTTGTGGTCGACGGGATCGTTCCAGATCACTGGCGCGGCGTTGGCAGCGTCGGCGAAGTAGGGAAAGGGCTCGGGCATGTCCCAGACTTCGGAGCCTGCGCGGCGACGCATGGTGACGATGGTCTGGTCGGGGTCGTCTTCCAGCTTGAGGTTGTTGTAGAACGCGGCGAGGAAGTCTCCGTTAGGGAGCTGCTGGATGGCGGAGTTGTGCCAGTTGATGCCGAGGCCGCGAGGCAGGCCGAGCCGCCAGCCTTCCCTGGGCATGGTGCGGCCGAGGTCGGCTTTGGTCTTGGGATCCTGCTTGACGCCGATGTCTGGAAAGAGGAGCCGGGTATGGTAATAGGGCTTCGATGGATCGGGACCAGTGATGGGCGCTGTGGTGGTCTGCTTGACTGCGGTTTGGAAGAACCCGAAGTGGTCGGGCGCGGGTGCGGAGGTTGGCATCGGCGCCTGCACAACGCGGAATGTGACGTTGCCGTTCGGCGACGTAAAAGTAGGCGCGAGGCTGGCGCGGTTGGCGGGGCGTGCGAAGAAGATCGAAGTGGAGGGCGGACCTTCATTGGTGGAGTTCTTGGCTTCCTTCGAGTCGAGTCCGCCACCGCGAAGGACTTTCATAAGGCCGTGCGCAGGGCCGATGGGATCGGCCTGTTCGCCGGCGTTGTAGGGTGCATACCAGTCCAGTGTCCACTCGGGGCGGCCTGCTTCCATGTTGGCGACGCCCCATGGATTAAGGGCGTCGAGTGCGAGAGGAGCATCACCGGTTGAGTAGATCGTGTGCGATCCGGCGCGGGCGACATACTCCCACTCGGCTTCCGTGGGAAGGCGATAGGGCTTGCCTTCTTTCTTCGAGAGCCACTGGCAGAATGCGACGGCGCGCGCCCATGAGATGCCGGTGACGTAGTCGGGGTGTGCCGGGTTCGGCTTATATGCGGGATCGAACTTCTGATACTGTGCGGTCGTGACTTGCGACGCAGCGATGCGGAAAGGTTTGGTGATGCTGACTTCGTGCGCCGGGACTTCGTCGAAATCGCCATGCGGCTGACGGGCGGACATCACGCCGACTCCGTCGGTGATGGTCTTCGAAAGCTCGCTGGCGTCGGCGCCCATGGTGAAGGTGCCCGCTGCGATGGGCTGGAGGGTGATGCCGATGCTGTTGGTCTGCGCGAGGCCGGGTGTGGCGAGGAGTGCGAGAGTGAGGAGGGTTTTGAGCATGCGGAACTCCTTGGAGTTGGAAAGCAGAAGCAAGAGCAAAAACAAAAGCAGCGTGGGGGTTGAACGCTTCGACCGGGCTGCGTGGTGCGAGCGGTGGTGCAGGTCCTTCGACTACGCTGCGCTCCGCTCAGGATGACGGATTTGATGTTGGTTGAAAAACAACAACAGCAACCGCAGATTCCCCTTGGGAATGACAAGCTAAAAAGAATCAGTGCGGCAGTTGGGTTTCGATCGGGCCCAGGGTCGAGCGGTTCGCTAGTTTTTTGCCGTCGACGAAGACAGTGAGGCCACGGCCGCGGTTGTAGTGTTTGCCGGTTTGGTCATAGACGATGGTGAGGATGTGGCCGTGGTACGGCAGGCCGTCGAGCGCGAAGTAGCTCCACGCGTTCGCAGGCACAAGCGGGTGGAGGATAAGTTTGTTATCCGGTTGAGGACGCAGGCCGATGAGGCCCGTAATGAGGGGATCGGCGAAGCCGGAGTGGTTGTAGTAATTTCCGCGGCCTACCTGTTTATTTTTTGCCGCGAGCATGCGCTTGGCGATCCAGTCGTCGGTGTCGGCATCGAGGTCTTCGTCGATCCAGTCGATGGTGCGTCCGCTTGCCAGGGTGAGATGTTGCGAGAGGACGTAGTTGGAGAACAGTTGATAGTAGTCGGCGTTGCTGATGTAGGCTTGCGCTGGTCCGTTCAGCAGATTGGCCAGGGCGAGCAATGTTTGCGTTGTGGCGTAGGGCCAGGACGGGCCGTTCCAAGTGCATTGGTCGCTCGAAGCGAATCGGAAGCGTGGGCTGCGGCGCTCGGCTGTGGTGGGACCGTATTTGCCGGCGAAGCCCTG
>Ga0134125_10005616_pt1 | contig 14221 bp, 10 predicted proteins | sample KB31751_FD_96464 | JGI IMG/M metagenome (GOLD analysis project Ga0134125, IMG submission 96464) | Terrestrial soil microbial communities with excess Nitrogen fertilizer from Kellogg Biological Station, Michigan, USA - KB3-175-1 | ecosystem: Environmental > Terrestrial > Soil > Unclassified ... | reverse complement strand
GCGTGAACGACCTGGGCGACGACGCGGTCACGCATCTGCAGGCGCTTCTGCGCATCGACACCACGAACCCGCCCGGCAAGGAGACGCCGGCGGCGGAGTATCTCGGCGACTTCTTCACGCGCGCCGGGCTCGCGCCGACGCTGATCGGCGAGACGCCCGATCGCAAGAACGTGATCGCGCGCTTGAAGGGCAGCGGCGAGAAGCAGCCGCTCCTCCTCTGCGCGCACCTCGACGTCGTCCCCGCCGAGCCCGAGAGCTGGACCCATCCGCCCTTCGGCGGCGAGATCCACGACGGCTACATCTGGGGCCGCGGCGCCATCGACATGAAGCACATGGCGGTCATGTCCGCGCTCGTCGTCGCGCGCCTCAAGCAGGAGGGCGTCACGCCCAAGCGCGACATCATCTTCGCCGGCGTCGCCGACGAGGAGGCCGGCTGCGATCACGGCTCGCGCTGGCTCGTCGACCACCATCCCGACCTCGTGCGCGCCGAATACGCGCTCGGTGAAGCCGGCGGCTTCTCGGTGCGCATCAACGGCCGCGTGCTCTATCCCATCCAGGTCGCCGAGAAGGGCGCCGTGTGGATGAAGCTGCGCGCCACCGGCCGCCCCGGCCACGGCTCGATGCCGCGCGAAAACAACGCCGTCGCGCGCCTGGGCGAAGCCGTCGCCAAGCTCGCCGCCACGCGGCTGCCGCAGCATCGCACCGCGGTCGTCGATCGCTACCTCAAGATCGTCGCCAAGACGCAGCCGTTCCCCGCCTCCGCGCTGATCCCGCTCATGAACCACCGCAGCATCGCCGGCTTCCTGCTCAAGAACAATCCGGACCAAGGCGTCGCCGCCGCGACCGCTGCCGTGCTCTCGAACACCGCGGTGCCGACGATGCTCAAGGCCGGCGTGAAGACCAACGTCATCCCCGGCTTCGCCGAAGCGTGGGTCGACGGCCGCTCGCTCCCGGGGCAAACCGCCGCCGATCTGATCCGCGAGATCAAAGAGGTCATCGGCCATGACATCGCCATCGACGTCGAGCGCGACATGCCGCCCGTCGAGATCGATCCGCAGTCGCCGCTCTGGGACACCATGGTCGCCACGCTCAAGCAGCACGACCCCGACGGCATCCCCGTGCCCTACCTCGCGCCCGGCTTCACCGACGCCAAGAGCTGGTCGCGCCTGGGCACGCGCTGCTACGGCTTCATGCCCGTGCGCTTCCCCGACGACGGCACGCGCTTCGCCGATCTGTTCCACGGCCACGACGAGCGCATCCCCGTCGAGGGCCTGAAGTGGGGCACGCGCGTCCTCTACGACACCGTGCGCGCGTTCACTTGCGAATGACGGTGGCCGCCGCGGTCTTGTCGAAGAGCGCCGCGTACTTGTCGTAGCTGCTCGCCGGCGCCGTGAAGGTGATGATGGCGTGCTGGTCGCCGACGGGAATGTAGAACTGCAGCTGCCGCGTCGGCTGCGGATGCTCCGCCTGCGCCGGCGCCGGCAGCTCGAAGAGGAAGCGGACGCCGCTCGCGCCGCCGATGGTCACGTTGCGCGCGTCGAGCACCTTGAGCTCCGCGTCGCCGAGGATCTTCGCCACCGACTTCTGCGCGTCGGCGATGTATTGCATGACGAACTGCGGCGACACCGGCGTGCCGCCCGGCTGCACCTTGGCCTGCATCGCGAGGTGCTCTTTCTCGTCGACGGCGAGCGTGAAGTAGGCCCGCCCTTCGCCAGACTTGTCGGTCCAGCCGTTCGGAACCTTGAAGCTGAAGTGCGACGTTCCCTTCGGTGCAGCGACGGCGAAGGTGGCGGCGAGCGCGACGAGCAGGGCGGCGATGACGTTCTTCACGCCGCGACCATACCTCAGAATCCGCGCGCGACGAGCCAGTCGGCGATGTCGCGGTACATCGTCACGCAGTTGTAATCCGAGCCCGACGACTGCCCGCCGATCTGGCAGACCTCGGCGAGGTGATCGGCCGGCACGCACCCGAGGAACGTGCCCCACTTGGCCGACGCCACCGTCACGAGGCCGTCGTTGGTCGGCGGCGGCGACGACATGCCGTCGATGAGCTGCGCCGTGCCCGAGAGCAGCGCGTTCACCGGTCCGTGCATCTGATCGTACTTGCCGATGAAGGGCGCCTCCGTCGGCGTGCCGCAGTCCTCATCGCCACCGCCGTTCTCGGTGCGGCCGCCGATCGAGAAGTACGAGACATGCGGATCGTCGGGATACTTGGCGTTGAACGCGGCCATCCCCGGTGTGGTGAGCTGCGCGATCGCCGCCTGCGCGTTGGTGTCGGGATTGCCGCCGGGGTCGAGCACCGTCGAGCCGAAGAGCGAAAGCAGGAGCTGCACCGCGTCCGCCGTCGGGCCCTGGACGATCCCCGCCGCCACGTCGGCGACGTAGTCGCCGCGGTTCACGCCGGCGACGAGCACGGCGGCGCCGATCTTGTCGCCCAGCTGATTGGCGACATAGCGACAATCAGGCGCGCCCTGCGAGTGGCAGATGAGGTTGACCTTCGGCGAGCCGGTCTCGCCGAGGATCTGCTGCACCTGGGTCAGAAGCTCGGCGCCGCGCACCTCGCTCGAGTTGTACGGATCGACCTGCGTCACGAAGACGAGGTGCCCGTCCTTGCTAAGCGCGTCCTGCACGCCGTAGAAGTAGTTGAGGGGACCGATGTTGTGGAATCCGGAGAAGCCGTGCGCGAGCACGATCGGATACGGCTTGTGCACCGACGGCGGCGTCGCCGACGGCTCGGGCCAGTTGGTCTCGCCGCGCGGTACGCCGGCGTTGCCACCCGTGCCGGGCATCTGCGTCGAGGTCGACGCGCTGCACCCGGCGACCGTAAGGAATCCTGCGACGAGAGCGTTGGCCAGCACACTTTTCATGGCGGTCCGACCTCCGGCCCGACATTTGAGTGCTGTTGACCACACCTGTCAACTCCCTGAGTTAATTGAGTTTTTTACGCGTTGCGTCAACTACATGTCGTATCAGGAAACACAGTGATCGATTTTGCGACGGTTGACGGTATGTTGCGTGACGCAATCGGTCACGCGTTCCCCGCGGCTCAATTGATCGCGGTAGATCATTTTTCTTTGGTTTTCGAAAGCGCGGCCGGCGATTGCGGCCCGGAGACGCTCTTCGACATCGCCTCGCTGACCAAGCCGCTGTCGACGGCGACGCTGGCGATGATGGCGATCGAGGAGCAGGCGCTCGCCCTCGACGATCGTCCGCGCCCCGACGTCACCGTCGGCGAGCTGCTCACCCATTCGTCGGGGCTGCCGGCGTGGAAGCGGCTCGGCGACACGCGCGACGAGGTGCTGCGCGCCGTCGCCGACGAGCCGTTGCAGTCGCCGCCCGGATCGGTCGCCCGCTACAGCGATCTCGGCTTCATTCTCCTCGGCCACACCGTCGAGAACGCGCTCGGCCGGCCGCTCGACACGCTGTTCGCGCAGCGCATCGCCAGCCCGCTCGGCATCGGCACCAGCTTCGCGCCGCGCGATCCCGGCCACTGCGCGCCGACGGAGGGCGAGCTGCGCGGCGTGGTGCACGACGAGAACGCGCGCGCCATGGGCGGCGTCGCCGGCCACGCCGGCCTGTTCTCGACGGCGCGCGACGTCTCGCGCATCGTGCACGCGCTCGTCGCCGCGTGGCACGGCGTGCGCTCGACGTCGACGCCGCGCCTGCTGCCGCCGGCGCGCGTGCGCCAGATGTGGACACCGTCGGCGGTGCCGGGCTCGACGTGGTGCCTCGGGTGGGATCGCCCGTCGGCGGTCGGCTCGTCGGCGGGCGCGCGCTGGCCGCGCGACGGCGTCGGCCACCTCGGCTTCACCGGCTGCTCGATCTGGATCGACCCGCCGCGCGCCCGCTGGGTCGTGCTCCTCACCAACCGCGTGCACCCCACGCGCGCGAACGAAGAGATCAAACAGTTCCGCCCCGCGATCCACGACGCCATCGTCGCTGCTCTCGACGGCTAGTAACCGGCAGCGGCTTACCGAACAAAAAACATTCACAGGGAGATCAAGAGATCAGGAGAACAAAACTCTTACAGACGATTCTCCGGAAATTCGGATCTCTGAAGGAGTTTTGTTCTCCTGATCTCTTGATCTCCCTGTGAGGCTTTTAGGACGGACACGTCGGGCGTGGTTGCGGTGCCAAGCAGGTCGCGGTTCCGCGGAGTTGGCGTTGGCGCGCGGGCTGCTCCTTGCGCGCGGGCATGAAACGACTGGTTGCCATCGGGGTCATCTGGCTTGGCTGCGCCATCGCGTGGATCGTGCTCGGGTCGACCATCCTCGTACGTACCGGCGAGGCCTCCTCGTCGCTGATGCAGGAGGTCTGGGGCCTGTGGGGCCCGCCGATGCAGCAGGCGCCGCCGCGCGCCGTCTTCGTCGAGACGCGCAAGAAGCACGAGCTCGCCACGCTGCACGACGCGCAGGGGCGCGCCTACGAGAGCGACGTCGTGCGCGACGAAGACGTCGAGACCGAGATCCCGCTCGACCAGAGCGACGTCGCGGTCAGGCTCGCGCTCAAGCATCGCCAGAAGGGGCTGCTGTGGTTCGCCACCTACGGCGTCGACTTCCGCGCGCGCTACGACTTCGTCAACGACTCGGGCGCCGATCGCACCATGATCGTGCGCTTCCCGCTGGGCAACGCGGAGGCCGTGTACGACGGCTTCGAGGTGCGCGACGAGCACGGCGACAAGCTCGAGACGCGCATCGCCGGCGGCGTCGCCGAGTGGCGCTCGATCTTCCGCGCCGGCGAGCATCGCACCTACGCCATCGCGTATCGTTCGCGCGGCACCGAGCGCTGGGGCTATCAGCTGACGGCAGGAACGGGCCAGGTGCGCGCGTTCCACCTCGCCGTCGACGCCGACTTCGCGGGCGTCGACTTCCCCGCCGGCACGCTCTCGCCGTCGACGCAGCGGCGCGGCGGCGGCGCGTGGCACGGCAACTGGACCTTCGCCAGCCTGGTCGCCAGCCAGCCCATCGGCATCGTGCTGCCGCAGAAGCTGAACCCGGGGCCGCTGGCGTCGAAGATCACCTTCTTCGCGCCGGTCGGGCTGCTCTTCTTCTTCTTCGTGGTCGCGGTGCTCGCCGCCGCGGGCCGTCGGCGCATCCATCCGCTCAACTACTTCTTCTTCGGCTGCGCGTTCTTCGCCTTCCACCTCCTGTTCGCGTATCTCGTCGACCACGTCGCGATCGTGCCCGCCTTCGCGCTCTCTTCGCTGGTGTCGCTCACGCTCGTCGTGACGTACGCGCGCCTCTTCGTCGGCTGGCGCTTCGCGCTCGGCGAGATGGCCGCGGCGCAGCTCATCTACCTCGTGCTCTTCTCGTTCACCTTCTTCTGGTCGGGATTCACCGGGCTCGCGATCACGACCGGCGCCATCCTCACGCTCTTCGTGATCATGCAGCTCACGGGGCGCGTGACTTGGGAGAATCCTGTATAATCGGAAGGATGATCGCTGTCACACGTGTCCTTGTCGTGCTCATGCTGCTGGCGACGGCAGCCTCAGCGGCCCCCAAGACGGCGCGCGAGTTCTACCAATCCGCGACGTCTCATTACAACCTGTCGGAGTGGCAATCCGCGCTCGACGATTTTCGCGAGGCCTACCGGCTCAAGCCGGACTCGGCGTTCCTCTTCAACATCGCGCAGTGCCACCGCCAGCTCGGCCACTATCGCGAGGCGGCGAACTTCTATCGCGCGTACCGTCGCGAGGGCGGCACCAACGACGTCGAGCACCTGATCACCGAGATGGACGACGCGGCGCAGAAGCAGCGCGACCGTGAAGAGGCGGCCGACCGCGAGAAGGCTGCGAACACGCCGCCGACGGCGGTGCAGCCGCCCGCGACGACGCCGTCGCAGCCGAGCACGCTGGTGGCGGCGGCGCCGGCGCGCGACGAGCGTCCGCTCATCAAGAAGCCTTGGTTCTGGGCCGTCGTCGGTGGAGGCGCCGTCGTGCTGGCGACGGGCGTGACGCTCGCCGTGGTGTACGGAACGCCGCCCAAGGATCCGAAGCTGACCTTCGGCATGGTGCAGGGAAATTGATGCGCGCCGCGGGAGGATTTGCGCTCATCGCGCTCTTGACCGTCGGCGCCGGATGCCGCACCAAGCCGTGCCGCGACAAGACGCTCCTCGTGTCGCTGACGCTGCAGGGCGGCGCCACCGCCGCCGACTCGCTGTCGGTCTCGGTCTCCGTCGACGGCGGCTCGCCGCTGATGCAGACGGTGCCGACGCACGGCTCCAGCGGCGGCAACCTCGAGATCGACTTTCCGTCGGGCTATCCGAGCGGCCACACCGTCGACGTCACCATCCAGGCGACGAGCGGCAACACCGTCATCGGCACGGGCGAGGCCTCGCGCACGCTCTCCAAGACGTGCGAGCAGCTCGACCTCCTCGTCAGCGGCAGCGGCGGCAACAGCGACGGCGGCGGCGAGGGCGACATGTCGTGTACGCCGACCGTCACCAGCTGCCCGGCCGACGCCTGCGGGCGCGTCGACGACGGCTGCGGCGGCTTCGTCACCTGCGCCACGCCGTGCCAGGTCGACAGCGCGGCGCCGACCCTCGCCGGCACCGGCGACACCGTGGTGATCGAAGGGCGCTTCTTCGGCACCACCACGGTCGACTTCCCCGGCGCGCCCGGCCAGGCGGCCACGCTCCTCGGCAACTATCGCGCCGTCGTCACCGTGCCCGCCGCCGCCACCGCGGGCGATCTCACGATCAACACCGGCAACAGCGCGCTCGGCCCGATCCACTTCCGGCGCGCGTCGTATGCGCTCGGCTGGAACGGCTACATCGACTATCGCAGCGACGAGCCGCAAGGCGACATCGGCCGCCACACGCCCTACCTCGCCGACTCGCGCCAGTCGCACGCGCTGCTCTCGGTCAACGACCGGCTGATCGCGATCGGCGGCAATCACAGCTCGACCACGCCGCTCTCGACCGTCGAGACCGGTGTGGTGAACGTCGACGGCACGGTCGGCTCGTTCGTGATGTCGGCGTCGACGTTGGCGCTGCCGCGCTTCGACCTCACCGCGCACGCCATCGGCGGCATCATCCACGTCATCGGCGGCACCAACGGCACCAGCGCCTACGCGATGAACGAGCGCGCCACCATCGCCGCCGACGGCACCATCGGCGCCTTCACGGTGACCGGCGAGCCGGCGCTGGTGACGGCGCGCTCGGCGCATCGCTCGATCATCATCGGCAACACGCTCTACGTTCTCGGCGGCACGGGCGGCGGCGCCGACCTCGCCTCCATCGAGAGCGCGACCGTCAACCCCGACGGCACGCTCGGCACCTTCGCCGCGGCGACGCCGACGTTGGCTCAGCCGCGTCACGGATTCGCGGTGTTCAGCACGCGCAGCAACGTCTACGTCGTGGGCGGCAGCAACGGCGCCACCGCGCTGTCGTCGGTCGAGGCGGCGCCGATCAACGCCGACGGCACGCTCGGCACCTTCGCCGCGGCCTCGCCGACGCTGTCGATGCCCGAGCCGGTGCAGGCGGCCATCGTCGTCGGCAGCGTCGTCTACGTCTTCGGCCAGAGCACGACCGAGAGCGCGCCGATCGCCAGCGACGGCACGCTCGGCGCCTTCACCGTCGTCACCGGCTCGATCGGCGTCACCACCGCCGGCGTCGCCGTCGCGCGCGACGAGGTCTACGTCACCGGCGGCTACAACGACGGCGTCTCGGGCACCGTCATGCGCGCGTCGCTCAACCCGTCGGGGCAGCTCGGCGCATTCGCCATCGACCCGATGCACAAGCTCGCCGAGCCGCGCAGCAGCGGCGTGGTGGTGACCACGCCGAACGCCGTCTACATCGTCGGCGGCACCAACGCCACCGGCGCCGTCGGCACCGTCGAGCAGGTGCTGTTCAACCCCGACGACTCGTTCAAGAGCGCGAGCATCGTCTCGGGCGTCAACCTGGTCACGCCGCGCACCGACCTCGCGGCCGCCGTCCTGCCCGACTACAGCAACCCGCCGAACTACTTCCTCTATGTCAGCGGCGGCAGCAACGCGACCTCGCCGGCGCTCGGCACCGTCGAGCGCGCGCCCATCGCCGCCGACGGTACGCTCGGAACCTTCACCGCCGTCAACGTCGCCCTCAACGTGACCCGCTACGGCCACCGCATGGTCGTCGGCGGGGGCTACCTGTGCGTCATCGGTGGTGCCACCTCGAGCTCGCCCGGCACCTTCACGCCGCTGACGAGCATCGAGTGCACCACCAACAGCACGACGACGGTCCTCAATCCGTGGACGGCGGTCACGGCCGCCGACACGCTCAAGACGGCGCGCAACGACTACGGCCTCGTCGTGGCCGGCGGGCAGTATTGGGTCATGGGCGGCAACGGCCTCAGCTCGATCGAGCAGGCCAATGCCAACTCGCTCGACTCCAACGTCGCCACCTGGACCGCGAGCACGATCACGACGCCGACGCAGGAGCGCGACTACGACGTCCTGCCGGTCGGCCCCTACACCTATCTCCTCGGCGCCTCGACGACGATCACGCGCTCGAACCTGAGCGTCGCCTCGCCCGCCAGCTTCGCCGCCTACGCCGGCAGCACGCTGCAGCTCGCGCGGCAGGACGCGGTCGCCTTCGTCGTCGGCAACCAGGCTTATGTGTTTGGTGGGGAGACCGGGGGGACGCCGCTCGACTCGATCGAGTCGGCGCCGCTGCAGTAGCGTCGGGGACTGGCTACGGAATCGGGCCCGACTGATCCGACTGCACGCACGACGACAGGTCGAACAGCATGAACGCGAGCGCCTTCTCCTGATCCGTCAGCGGCGCCGACTTGCAGGCGCCGGGGAAGGTCGACTGGCCCATCTGCAGCGCGTCGGCGGTGACGTGGAAGTCGCTGAACACCGCGCGCCCGCAATACTGCGGCATGCCCATGTCGTCGGGCGGCGCGTCGAGCGGCGTGTTGAAGGTGAAGTGCATGACGCCCGGCCCACCCATGACGTTGGTCGCGCCCTGCGGCGCAGTGTTGAAGTTGTAGTTGATCCAGTCCTGCGCGTACTTCGGATCGACGTCGGTGACGTCGTGGCGGCCCTGGACGATGTTGAGCGTGTTCACCGGCGAGGTCGCGCCGGCGGCGATCAGCCACTGCGCGAACGCCGCGCCCTTGGGGAACGCGGTGTCGAGCGCGCCCGCGATCGTATCGTTGTAGTAATCCTTCTGTCCGACGGGCCACAGGCCGTTCTTCAGCGTCTTGGCCACCTTCAGGAACTGGCTGCCGGTGTACGACCACCAGTCGTAGCTGTAGTGCGTCGTGAAGACGCGCCCACCGGCGTTGACGTAGCTGGCGACGTTGGCCGTACCCGCGCTCTGATCGTACTCGCCGCCTTCGCACGGCAAAAGGAGCACGTCGTACTTCATGAGCTCGGCCTGGCTGCCGTAGAGCATCGTGCCGTCGGGCGTGTTGTTGCTCATCGTCGTGCCCGGGCTGTTGTGGCCCTTGTAGAAGGCGATGCGGCCGGCGCCGCCCGGCTCGGTGATCTCGCTCGGCGAGATTCCGACCTTGAGGAGCAGACACTCGAGCGGATCGGCCGAGCCGGTCACGATCGCCATCTTCGGCATGTCGCCTTCGGTGTGATCCTTCGGCAGCGTCGTCAGGCCCGCGTCGAGCGGCGTCGACGCGCACTGCGGCACCGTCGGGATGGACACCTGACGGCGCCACTTGCCGAGCTGGATCACGAGCGGGATGTTGTTGCCGACCGGCACATCGGTGAGCGTGAAGCTGCCCGACGAATCGGTGAGCGTCTGCACGACCGGATCGCCCGAGACGCTGCCGTTGCAGCGATCGCAGGTCACGCCGTCGGTGAACGCGGCCGGCGTCGAGTTCGGCACGTAGACGATCGCGTTGTAGAGCGGCAGCGTGCCGTTCGGTGCGAAGACTTTGCCCGTCAGCGTCGTGGTGCCGCCGCCGGGGCAGGCCATCTGCTGGCACTGCAAGTTCACGCAGTTCGGATTTCCGGCGCCGCCCGATCCGCCCCCGCCGTTGCTGGCGCCGCTGCCGCCGCCGCCGTCGGCGCCGCTGCCACCGCCGCCGTGACCCGCGCCGTTCGCCGGGCCGCAGCTGATCAGCATGCCGCCGAGCGCGAGCGACGTGACCGTGATGGACAGCACCAGCTTAGTCGACAACTGCATCAAATCCTCCTATCCCCCGTCGACAATCGTACCATGCTTGAAATAAGCACGACTAGGATCTAACGTCCGCGTTTCAGGTATGACGCTCTACGCGCCCATGCATGTTCCCGTCGAGATTTCGCGGGATCGGCACGCGCGCTGGTACCGACTCTCCACCCATGTCGGTGCACAATCGTTACGCCTCGCACATGTAGTTCCCGACGAGCTGGACGGACCAGTGACCGTTGCATTCCACCTCCCGGGAGATGCCACGGCGGTGCGCTGCAGCGGACGCGTGCACGAAGAGATCGTGGGCGAAGGCGAAGAAGAGCACGCCGAGCGGCGCGCGTTGACGCTCGTCGATCTGGATGACGCGGCGCGTGCGCGCATTACACAGTACGTAACCGAGAGGCTTGGACTGTCTTAGCGAGCGTCAGCGAGCCCAACACTAAACGGCGTAGACTGCGTGGCTCGAAGAGCCGCGCACCAGGAGCGAAGCGAGTGGCTGTGAAAAGGAGCGACGTGGATCCACTGAAGCGACTCGAAGAGATGGAAGCGGCCGCGCTCAAGGGCGGCGGCGACGAGCGCATCGCGCGCCAGCACGCCGCGGGCAAGCTGACCGCGCGCGAGCGGCTGGAGCTCTTGTTCGATGCTGGCTCGTTCGTCGAGCTCGACAAGTTCGTGATGCACCGCTCGATCGACTTCGGGATGGAGAGCCACAAGATCCTCGGCGACGGCGTGGTCACCGGCTACGGCACCATCAACGGCCGCCAGGTCTTCTCGTTCGCGCAGGACTTCACCGTCTTCGGCGGCTCGCTCTCGGGCGCCTACGCCACCAAGATCTGCAAGGTCATGGATCTGGCGATGCGCACCGGCGCGCCGGTCATCGGGCTCAACGACTCGGGCGGCGCGCGCATCCAGGAAGGCGTCGAGTCGCTCGCCGGCTACGCCGAGATCTTCACGCGCAACGTGCTCGCCTCGGGCGTGATCCCGCAGATCAGCGCCATCATGGGGCCGTGCGCCGGCGGCGCCGTCTACTCGCCGGCGATGACCGACTTCATCTTCATGGTCGATCAGACGAGCTACATGTTCATCACCGGCCCCGACGTCATCAAGACGGTGACGCACGAGGAGGTGTCGAAGGAGGAGCTCGGCGGCGCGCACACGCACGCGGCGCGCTCGGGCGTCGCTTCGCTCGCCGTCTCCGACGAGCGCGCCTGCGCCGACACGATTCGCGAGCTGCTCTCGTACCTGCCGCAGAACAACACCGAGGATCCGCCGGTGGTGCCGACGCAGGATCCGCCGCACCGCGAAGAGGCGGCGCTCGACAACCTGGTGCCGCTCGATTCGGCCAAGCCCTACGACATCAAGCAGGTCATCACCCGCGTCGTCGACGACGGGCGCTTCCTCGAGATGCAGCCCGAGCATGCGCTCAACATGGTGATCGGGTTTGCGCGCATCGAAGGGCGCACCGTCGGCATCGTCGCCAATCAGCCGGCGCACCTGGCCGGCTGCCTCGACATCAAGGCGTCGGTGAAGGGCGCGCGCTTCGTGCGCTTCTGCGACTGCTTCAACATCCCGCTCGTGACGTTCGTCGACGTGCCGGGCTTCTTGCCGGGCACCGATCAGGAGTACGGCGGCATCATCAAGCACGGCGCGAAGCTGCTCTACGCGTTCGTCGAGGCGACGGTTCCGAAGGTCACCGTCATCACGCGCAAGGCGTACGGCGGCGCCTACGACGTCATGGCGTCCAAGCACGTGCGCGCCGACATCAACTTCGCCTATCCGACGGCGGAGATCGCGGTCATGGGACCCGACGGCGCGGTCAACATCGTGTACCGCGACGAGCTCGGCAAGGCGCAGGATCCCGTCGCTGCCAAGGCGGCCTACGTGGCCGAGTACCGCGACAAGTTCGCCAATCCGTACAAGGCGGCGGAGCTCGGCTACATCGACGAGGTCATCCGCCCGCGCGAGACGCGGAACAAGGTCGCGACCGCGCTGCGCATGCTGAAGAACAAGCGACAGTCGAACCCGCCGAAAAAGCACGGCAACCTGCCGCTGTAACCTCGCGTTGCCGAGGCACCGCTCGGATGATATTCTGAAGCCCGCCGCATGAGTGAGCGCAGCGAACGGAGTAGATCGGCAGATAATCGCGGCCCGTGGGGCCGCGATCTTCAGAGGCGAAGCCGATGAAGATTCTTGCGCGATCATTGGTGGTGGGGGCCCTGGCGCTGGGCGGTTGCGCCGGTCGGATGCCGGAGCCTCGTCAGCCGACGATGGTACGTAGCTTCCACGGCACGCTGGTGCCGGGCTACTTCGTCAGCCCGAACGCGTACGAGCACTACATTCGCGCGCAGCTGCTTTCCAATGATGGGCGCGCCGAGGAGGCGGCCGATCAGCTGCGCCAGGCGATCGCGTCGGACGGCGCGTCGGCCTATCTGCGCACGCGGCTGGCCGAGGAGCTCTTGACGCTCGGGCGCATCGACGAGGCGCGCGAAGAGATCGAAGCCTCGCTGCATCTCGATGGGCAGTTCGCCGAGGCCTACGTCGACATGGCGCGCGTCAAGCTGCGCCTCGGCGACGCGGGCGGGGCGGAGACGGCGCTCAAGCGCGCCATCGACGTCGATCGCACGTGCGAAGACGCGTACGTGCTCCTGGTGAACCTCTATCGCGAGCGCGGGCAGGAGGCCAAGGTCCTCGAGACCTGGCGCGCGCTCGCGCTGCACGTGCCGGCGTCGGCGCCGGCGCATCACGCGCTGGCGCGCGCGGCGGTGGCGCGCGGCGACTGGAAGACGGCCGAGCAGGAGCTACAGAAGGCGCTCGACCTCGACGGCAACCTCGCCGAGGCGCGCGAGGAATTGGCCGAGCTCTATCAGGCCGAAGGGCGCGTGACCGACGCCATCGCGGCGCTGTCCGAGGCGTACGATCGCTCGGGCGACGGGAAGACCGCGGAGCGCCTGGTGCGCCTGCAGATGGCCAACGGTTTCGTCGAGGACGCGCGCGGCGTGGTCGAGCGGCTCGAGGACGAAGGCGGCGGGCTCGATCGCAAGCTGTGGATCGGCTGGCGCTGGCTCGACGCGCAGAAGCCCGAGCGCGCGCGCGCCGTCGCCGAGGCGGCGCTCAAGGTGACGGACGCGCCCGGCGCGCATCTATTGATGGGGCGCGCGCTCGACGCGCTCGGGCAGCCCGACGACGCGATGACGCAGCTGCAGAAGGTGCCGCCGCGCGCGACGCAGTACGTGGCGGCGCAGCAGCTGATCGGGCGCATGTTGCGCGATCGCGGCCACTATCGCGAGGCGGCGGAGACGATCGGCCGCGCCATCGTGTCGGTCACCGGCGCCGAGCCGGGCAGCGCGGCCGATGCGCTCGAGGATGCGCTCGCGCAGGTGCACGAGAAGGCGGGCGAGTCGGCGCAGGCGGTGCATCTCCTCGAGGAGGCGCTGGCGCGCCGGCCGCAGTCGCCGGAGCTGGCGTTCTCGCTGGCGACGGCCTACCAACGCAACGGACAGATCGATCGCGCGGTCGATACGCTGCGCGCGTCGATCTTGAAGCGCGACGCCGACAACGTGCAGGCGCTCAACTTCATCGGCTACGCGCTGGCCCAGGCGGGCGTGCGGCTCGACGAGGCGCGCCACCTGCTCGAGCACGCCCTGGCGCTCAAGCCGATGGACGGCGCCGTCGCCGACAGCCTCGGCTGGCTCTACGTCAAGCTCGGGCGCCTCGACGAGGCCGAGCGGCTGCTCGTGCGAGCCGATCGGCTGACGCCGCAGGATCCGGAGATCCTCGAGCACCTCGGCGATCTGTACGTGAAGCGCTCCGATCGGGTGCGCGCGGTCGACGCCTATCGGCGCGCGCTGCGCAACAAGCCCGACGAGAGGGCGCGCCACGTGATCGAAGAAGAGCTCCTGCAGATCGAAGCCGGCAAGCTCGCCGTCGGCTCCGGCCGCTAGAACGCATCTCATAACCTGACGCCGTCGCGAGGCCGAGGCGCGCTCGAAGAGCGCGCCGAACGCCCGTGGGGCAGATTTGCGCGCACGCCCGGAGCGCGGCGACGAGGCGTACTCGCTGTACGGTGAGTCGCCGCGCGAGGACGTACGCGCAAAGATGCCCCGCGGGCGGC
>Ga0134125_10005612_pt1 | contig 14223 bp, 11 predicted proteins | sample KB31751_FD_96464 | JGI IMG/M metagenome (GOLD analysis project Ga0134125, IMG submission 96464) | Terrestrial soil microbial communities with excess Nitrogen fertilizer from Kellogg Biological Station, Michigan, USA - KB3-175-1 | ecosystem: Environmental > Terrestrial > Soil > Unclassified ... | reverse complement strand
CGCGGTTGGCAGCGACGCCATAGGCCCAGCCCGTGTCGCCCATCAGGCGCTTGTTGGCGGCGTAGAGCTCGGTCGCCCAGGCCAGCATCAGCACGCGGTGCAGCTTCGACTGCATGGTCTCGTAATAGTGTTCCGCCGCCTCCTTGGCGGCCGAGAAGGCGCGCATCAGCGCCGCCGCCACCCAGGGATCGCGGTCATAGATCTCGCGCTTGATGACCACGGTGTGCATGATCGGATGAAAGCCGGTGCGCCGGCAGTAATCACGCTCGCGTTCCTCGGCGTCGGGGAAGAGCCGCCGCACCCTGGCCGAGCCGCGCGTGAAAGAGGGCGGCGCCACGGCCGAGAACAGCGCCTCGATCTCGCCCGCTTCCAGCATCTGGTCGAGGGTGCGGTCCGGCGGCGCCGGCTCGATATGGACCGAAGGCGGCGGCCGCAGGGGGATATAGTCGGGCGCGCGGTCGCGCCGGCGCAGCACCGATCCCACCACATAGCGATAGGAATCGTGCGCGACGCCATGCTCGTCGGCGAGGATGCCTTTCGACCACAGGCCGGCATCGTGTCCGTAGCAATTATGCTCGCCGACGCGACGGCCGATCAGGTCGGCCGGGCTTTCGATGCCGCTCGCCGCATGCACATAGATCGTGTTGTGGCGGAAGCCGCGCGAGGTGAAGACCGGGATGGCGATGAAGGGCGGATCGGAACGGTTGAGCGTACCGAGATAGAAGGTGAGGCCCATCTCCGCGATGTCGAAGGCACGGTCGCGCAGCATGCGCGGATGGGTCTCTTCGGGATCGAGGTCGATGCAGGAGAGCCGGATCCCCTCGGGCGCGACACGGCCCTGCATCAGCGCCCGGACATGGAGATAATCGAGGCAGGCGAGGCTGAGCTCGAGATCGGGCATAGGCACGGACGCTCGCGAGAATTGGCTGGATTCATGACGCATGGCTTGTACCATCCCTGTCAAGCAACCCGGCCGGCCGCGGCCGCGGGACAGGGAGAGAACAATGGCTGGCAGCGAGACCCGATTCGCGCGTGAGATCCGCCGATGCGCCGCAGTCCTCTTTGTGCTTGCGGCTTGCCTGGCGCTCGCGCCGCAGGAAGCGACGGCGCAGGAGGACTTTTATCGCGGCAAGCTGGTGACGGTGATCGTCGGCGATCCGCCAGGAGGCGCCGCCGATGCCTATGCGCGGCTGCTCCAAAGCACGCTCGGAAAATATCTGCCGGGCAATCCCAACCTGATCGTGCAGACCATGCCCGGCGCCTCCTCGATCATCGCCGCCAACTATCTGCACAAATCGGCGCCGAAGGACGGCACGGTGCTGCTGATGCCGCAGGCGGCGGCCATCATGGCGCCGCTGTTCGGCAACCAGGCTGCCGCCTACAAGCCGAGCGACTTCGTGTGGATCGGCAATTTCGACCAGGCGACGGGCACCTGCTCGGTCTGGCGCGGCGCCGGCGTCTCCTCCTTCCAGGATCTTCTGACCCATCCCGCCATGCTCGGCGCCGTGGCGCCATCGGGCGTCGCATCCGAATATCCGCGCTCGATGAACGCCCTGTTCGGCACCCGCATCCGCGTCATTCACGGCTATGAGGGCACGGGCCAGCTCGTCCTTGCCATCCATAATGGCGAGATCCAGGGCGCCTGCGCCTTCATGCTGAGCGCGCTCAAGGGCCCCTTCCGCAACGATTACGAATCGGGAAAGCTGTTCCCGATCATCCAGTTCGCGCGCAAGAGCGAGGAGCTGAAGGGCGTGCCGCACATTCTCGACTTCGCCAAGACGGATGAGGACCGCAAGCTGTTCAACCTCGTCTACAATCGCGACACGCTGGGACGCGGCATCGTCGTGCCGCTGGGCGTGCCGGCCGAGCGTGTGGCGCTGCTGCGCGCCGCCTTCGACTCCGCCGTGCGCGACCCCGCCTTGCGCGAGACCGCCGGGCGCGCCGGGCTGCCGCTGAACTTCATGAGCGGCGCCGAAGCCGAAGCCTTCGCCAAGGATCTGGCCAATGTCTCGCCCGAGATCGTCGCCCGTGCGCAGGCCGCCCTCGATTTCGGCAAGAACGAGAACGAGCATCTGAAGTCGCTCGCCGGCAAGCTCAGCGCCGCCGGCAAGGACCGCATCGCCCTCACCGACGAGGCCGGCAAGCCGCACGATCTCAGGCTATCCGACGCGGCGAGCATGATCATGATCGCGGGCAAGCCGGGCGACGCCGGCGATCTCAAGCCCGGCATGGGCTGCTCGCTGCGCTATGCCGAGCCCGACATCGTGCAGATGCTGGCCTGCAAGTAAGCCATGCCGCTTGCCGAGGAGCGGACGCGGCGCATCCTGACGACGCATGTCGGCAGCCTGCCGCGCGATACCCATCTCGCCGGCCTGCTCTATGCCAAGCTCACGAAATCGCCCGGCGATCCCGCCGCGCTCGCACGGGCGACGCGCGATGCCGTGCGCGGCATCGTCGCCCGCCAGATCGAGGTCGGGCTCGACGTCATCGATGACGGCGAGCAATCGAAGACCGGCTTCGCCACCTATGTCACCGAGCGGCTCGACGGGCTCGAGCGCCTGCCGCAGGCGCCGAAGACGGAGATTGCGACCCGCGAGATCCAGGCCTTTCCCGATTTCTACCGGCACGGCCATTCGGGCTCGGCGCGGCCGCGGCTCGCCTGCCTGCACCCCATCGCCTATGCCGGCCAAGCGCAGCTGGCGGCCGACCTCGACAATCTCAAAGCGGCGCTCGAGGGCCAGGATCCGGTCGGTGTCTTCGTTCCGGCCGCCTCGCCCTCGAGCGTCGCCGGGCTGCTGGAGAATCGCCATTACGGGTCCGAGGAGGAGCTGGTCTTCGCCATCGCCGAGGCGATGCGCACGGAATATGAGGCGATCGTCGGCGCCGGCTTCCAGCTGCAGATCGACGATCCGCGCCTCGTCATGCATTACATGCTGCATCCCGAGGCTTCGATCGCCGACTGCCGGCGCTGGGCCGAATCGCGCATCGAGGCGCTCAACCATGCGCTGCGCAACATCGATCCCCAGCGCATCCGCCACCATACCTGCTACGGCATCAATATGGGGCCGCGGGTCAGCGACATGGAGCTGAAGCATCTCGCCGATCTCATCCTGAAGATCCGCGCCGGCCATTATCTGTTCGAAGGCGCCAATCCGCGCCACGAGCATGAATGGCGGGTGTGGGAGCATGTGAGCTTGCCCGAAGGCAAGGTGCTGGTGCCGGGCGTCATCACCCACACCTCGGTGCTGGTCGAGCATCCCGAGCTGGTGGCGGAGCGCATCCTGAGGCTGGCGAAGATCGTCGGCCGCGAGCGGGTGATGGCCGGCGGCGATTGCGGCTTCGCCTCGACCTTGCATCCCGACACGCCGCCCGAGATCGAGACCGCGATCGTCTGGGCCAAGATGCAGAGCCTGGTCGCAGGGGCGCGGATCGCGACCAAGGCCCTGTGGGGCTGATGGTGCGTCGCGCGCCGGCGTGACGGCTGCGACACCATCGCAGGGCGCCGCGACGGGCGAGACCCGGCCCACCAGACTGTGGTTAGGCGGGCTTGATAGCCCTTAGCTTATCTATAGGGCCTATGCGTTTTCCATTCCGCCCGCATAGGGTGGCGGACCTCAAGTAACTTCCCCAATACAAACTGAACCCCGCCGTTTTTCGGCGGGGTTTTTCTTTCTGCCTTTCACCGGAGCTGGCGGCGCGAGATCGACGGAAAGCGCCTTCTTTGGGGGCTCGCCGCGTCAGTAGAGAAAAGGAATGAGCGCCACGCTTTGCCGGCGATAGCCGCCATAGTCGGGAAAGGCCGCCGCCATCTGCCGCTCCTCGACGCGGATGCGCAGCAGCACGGCGAGCAGCACCAGGAGGAGGGCCAGCAGCCCGCGCCAATCGCCGGCCGTCAGCGCACTGCCGACGATCGCCAGCAGCAGGCCGCTATAGATCGGATGCCGGATGCGGCGATAGGGGCCGCTGCGCACCAGGCTGTGGCCTTCCTTCACGGTGATGATGCCGCTCCAATTGCCGCCGAGATTCCAGCGTGCCCAGATGGCGAAGGCGAGACCGACGGCGGTGAGCAGCGCCGCGACCCCGGCCACCGCGACGCTCGCCGGCAGGAGGCGCTCGGTCAGGAAGCCCGGCAAGCGACCGGGCAGATGGCCGGGCGCCAGCAGCAGATAGACGCCGAGCAGCAAGGGAACATCGTGCAGAGCCCGCATCGCGAGCGGCTCGCGCCAGCGCGTCCGCTTGACCCTGAGCGCGCTGATCGCCCAATAGACCGCCCAGGCGAGCCACATCGCATCGATGACATGCTCGAGGCTGGTGCGCATCGGCCGATCACCCGCCGTCGCGCCGTCTGGCTTTCGCAGCCTCGATCAGCGCCCACACCGCCGGCGGCGTCAGGGGCAGTTCGCGGGGTTGCACGCCAAAGCTCTGCAGCGCATTGGCGACCGCGTTCGACAGGGCGCCGCCGACCGGGATGACGCCGCCCTCGCCGGCCCCCTTGGCGCCGAGCGGATTGTTCGGCGAGGGGTGCAGCTCGGTCGTGACGGCGTGGATGTGCGGATAGTCGGTGGCGAGCGGCATGATGTAATCGGCGAGCGAGCCGACCAGGAGCTGGCCGTCCTTGTCATAGACGAGATGCTCGCTGAAGGTGCTGCCGAGGCCTTGCACCGTCGCGCCGACCACCTGGCCGTGCAGCGTCAGCGGGTTGATGACGCGGCCGACATCGTCGACGATCGTATAGTCGAGGAGCTCGACATGGCCGGTCGCCGGATCGACCGCGACATAGGCGACGGCGGTGCCGTAGGCGTAGGTCGCCTTGGAATTGGCGAAGGTCCCGTCGCTTGCCAGATTCTCCTGAGCGAGCTCTGCGAGCGCGATGCTGCGGCCGTCCGGGGCGCGCGCGGCACCCTCGCCGAGGGTGAGCGAATCGGGATCGGTTGCGAGACGCGCCGCGGCGGCGCTGCGAAATTTCGCGAGCAGGCCTTTTGCCGCGTCGAGGATGGCCGAGCCGCCCATGACCGTCGAGCGCGAGGCGTAGGAGCCCCAGCCCTCGCCGAGATAGCTCGTCGAGCCGTGCCGAATGCGGATGCGCGCCAGGGGAATTTCGAGCGCGTCGGCGGCGATCTGGCCGAGAATGGTCTCGATCCCCTGTCCGACCGATGACGAGCCGACATAGACGGTGACGTCGCCGTCGGGCTCCAGCACCATGCGCGCATTCTCGCGCGGGCCGGACGCGCCGCCCTCGATGAAGCAGGCGATGCCGAGCCCGCGATAACGGCCCTCGATCAGCTTGCCGGCGGAGGCCGAGCGCTCGTGCCAGCGCGATTCCTGCAAGCACAGATCGAAGGTCTGGCGGTGGTCGCCGCTGTCGCAGGCGGACTCGCCGAACCCGTCATTGGGCTCGACCGAGGCGAGCTTGTAGGGCATCTCCTCCGGCACCAGCAGATTGCGCCGGCGGATCTCCAGCCGGTCGAGGCCGAGATCGGCCGCCGCCATGTCGAGCAGCCGCTCCATCATGAAGTTGCTCTCGAAGCGGCCGGGACCGCGATAGGTCCCCACCGGCGTCTTGTTGCTGAGGATCGCATGCGAGGCGATGCCGATATTGGACACGCGGTAGGGGCCGGAAAAGAATTGCGCGACATTGCGCACCGGCGTCATGCCGTTCGGCCGCACATAGGCGCCGATATCGACATAGAGATTGCCGCGCAAGCCGAGGATGGTGCCGTCGCGGGCCAGCGCGATCTCGATCTCGCCCTCGGCCTCGCGCGCATGGGCGATGGCGGTGAAGTGCTCGCGCCGGTCCTCGACCCATTTCACCGGCTTGCCGAAGCGATGGGCGGCGAAGGCGACGAGAAAATCCTCGGGATAGAATTCGCCGCGCGCGCCGAAGCCGCCGCCGACATCCCATTCCACGTAATGCACCGCCGTTTCGGGCAAGCCGATCATGCCGGCCAGCGCGCGCCGGTTGAAGAAGGGCAGCTTGGCCGCGCCGTGCACGCTGAGCACGCCCGCATCCCAGGTCGCGAGCAGACCGCGCGGCTCCATCGGCAGGGCTGTGTGGCGCTGCAGCTTGAAGCGCTCGCGCCGCACATAGGGGGCGGCCGCGAAAGCCGCCGCGGCATCGCCCTTCCCGGCCTGGAAAAGCGAGGCGAGATTGGTCTCGGTCGTGTCGAACAGGAGCCGATCGCCGGCGAGGCAGGCGGCACGATCGAGCAAAGGCGGCAGCGGCTCGATATCGAGCCGGATCTCGGCCAGCGCGTCCTCGGCGAGATCTGCCGAATCGGCCAGCACCATGGCGACCGGCTCGCCGACATAGCGCAGCCGCTCGCCGGCGATGATGGGCTGCGCATAGGGGGCGATGGTCGGATTGGGGCGCCGGAAGGGGATGGTCGGGATGGGATTGGCCATGTCGGACACGGTCAGCACGGCCCGCACGCCTGCCGCGGCGAGCGCCTTGCTGCAATCGAGAGCGATCACGCGCCCATGCGCGACCGGGCTGCGCAGGAAGGCCGCGTGCCACTGGCCGGGATAGTCGAGATCGTCGACATAGCGCCCGTCGCCGGTGAGGAAGCGCGCATCCTCGACGCGCTCGACCGGGCTGCCGACATGGGTGTTGGGTCGCATCATTCCGCCGGCTCGGCGGCGGCCGGCTGATAGGCCTGGCGCGCCTCGAGCGCCGCCTCGACGATCGGCACATAGCCGGTGCAGCGGCAGATATTGCCCGACAGCACCGCGCGGATGCGGGCCTCGTCGGCGAACGGCTCGGCCGTGAGCAGCGCATGCAGCGTGGTCAGCATGCCCGGCGTGCAGAAGCCGCATTGCAGGGCATTGTGCTTGCGGAAGGCGCGCTGCAGCGGCGACAGATCCGCACCCTCGGCCAGCCCCTCGACCGTGACGATCTCGGCACCGTCGGCCTGCACCGCCAGCATCAGGCAGGCGCGCACCGGCGCGCCGTCGAGGATGATGGTGCAGGCGCCGCACACGCCATGCTCGCAGCCGAGATGGGTTCCGGTGAGATGCAGCCCGTGACGCAGGCAATCGGCGAGGGTGAGGCGCGGCGCGACATCGAGCGCGCGCGCCGCGCCATTGACCGTGAAGCGAACCTTCACGGCTTTGCTATGCGCGCTGCAATCGCCCCTCTCCCAACGGGAGAGGGAGGGGCCCGCTGCGCAGCAGCGGGAGGGTGAGGCGCATGTCCTCGCAGACTTTCCCCTCACCCTCCCAACGCTTCGCGTTGGGTCCCTCCCTCTCCCGTAGGGAGAGGGGCAAATATTTCGCGCAACCGATCAAATGCGATAGCCCTGCCTTGGGGAGAGTGAGCCGTTTACCGTCCGAAAATGGCCATCGCCTTTTGCCTGACGGCGGGCGGCATGTCGAGCAGCTTCTTGGCGCTCGCCTCGAGCTCGGGGCCCTTCATCGGCTGCCAATCGATCTGCAGCTTGTCGATCTCGGCCTTGAAGGCGGCGTCATGCACCATCTCGTCGAAGCCGTCGCGCAGCGTCTTGGTGACATCGGGCGCGAGGCCCGGCGGGGCGATGATCGAGCGGCCGATGACGCCGTTGCCGGCATAGATGCTGAGCAGCTGCTTCTGCTCGGTCGTGTTGCCGAGCTCCGGCAGCGCCGGCACGTCGGGCAGCTCGGGGCTGCGCTCCAGCACGTCCTGCAGGATGATCTTGATCTTCTTTTCTGCGAGCCACTCCTTCTTGCCGACCTTGATGGCGGCCCAGGCCGATTCGGCGCCGTCGGTCTCGCCCTTCTCCATCGCCATCATGCCCTCGTTGGAGGCGGGATAGCCGGAGATGATCTTGAATTTGGTGCCGACCACCTGATTGAGCAGCCGCGGCACCATCTCGGCGATGTTGCCCGGCCCGGTGCCGGCCACAGTCGATTCGATCTTCTTCGCATCCTCGATCGACTGCACCTTCGAGGTATGCCACATGAAATGGATGTTGTTGCTCTCGGCGACGCGGCCGATATAGGTGAACTTCGCCGCGTCGTATTTGGCGCCGGGATTTTGCAGCACCTGCTCGACCGTGATCGTCTCGGTCACCATGGCGAGTGCCGTGCCGTCCTTGGCCGCCGCGTCGTAGAGATAGTTGATGGCGATCATGCCGCCGCCGCCCGCCATGTTGGAGGCGATCACCGCCGGCTTGCCGGGCAGATGCTCGCCGAGATGGCGCGCCACCAGCCTGCCATAGAGGTCGTAGCTGCCGCCGGCGGTGAAGCCGATATAGACGGTGACCGTCTTCTTGGCGAAGCTCACCTGCGCCCCGGCCGTGCCGGCGCCGAGGAGAAGACCAGCGGCGATCGCCGCGCCCAGCCATGTGCCTCGCATATCGCTCTCCTCCACCCATCCCGCGGGTTCCCGCGTTTGGCAGCAAATCCGCGTCCTCTGGACCCGTCAAGAGCCGCCGGCTTTCCTCAGGCCTTCCGCCGGGGCCGCGGCCGGGTTGCGGCAGGCGGTCGCGGCCCGGGGACACTTTTCCGATCTCGGACGTTATAGGTCATGGCTCGTCGCGTGCCCGCTCCGGGCGTGCCATTCCGCGACCCCGCTCCAGATCGAAAGGGATCGAATGCGAATGCAAATCAGCGAAGCGGCAATCCTGCGCCGTGAAGCGAACAATCGCCGGCGGCTCGCCGCCGGCACCAAGGACGATCAGGCCCGGGACACGCTGGAGCGAGTCGCCGCCAGCCTCGAGGAGAAGGCGGTCGAGATCGAGACCGCAATCGCCGAAACCGCCGCCGCCAAGGAGCGCGAGCGCGAGCGCGAAGCCGGCTAGCGCGGAAGTTCCTGGCCCTTAGCCGGTCGCCGTCGGCAGCCTGGCGACCGCGTCGCGCCCCGGCGCGGCGGCGCCGTCGCGTCCGGCGCCGCCGGCGCGGGCCACGGCGATATAGGCCAGAGCCTGGCGCAGCGAGCTCGCGACGGCATCGGCGCCGGTCGCGCTCAGCGCCGTGTTGCGGGCATTCTCCTCCTCGGACAGGCACCACAGGCCGAGCAGGATCTTCGCCGCCGGAAAACGGCGGCGCAGCCGGCGCACGACATAGCGCGCGGCTCTCAGATTGTCGCAGCCGAAATAGGAGAGGCAGATGAGGTCGGGACGGCCCGCCTCGAGATGCATGACATTGAGGGCGGAGATCTGCACCGCCGGAACGCTGCGCACCGGCACGCCCTGCTTTTCCAGCAGCTGCGTCAGGAGATCGCAGCCGGTCTCGTCGATCGCGTTGCGCGCCGGGGCGCACAGCACCGCCGGGCCCACCGGCGCGTTCGGCCCGGCCGGGGCCGGCTGTCCCGCGACCGCTTCGTGATCGACGAGATCCTCGACCAGAGCCCTGACGGCCTTGTGCAGCCGTTCGAGCAGCGTCTCGTCGAAATGGCCGCGCGCCGCATCGCGCTCGGCCAGAGCGAGGGCCTTCAGCACCACATCGTCGTAATAATCGACCAGCGAATGGTCGCGCAGATAGGCTTCGGCCTGCTCGGCCGCCTCGTCCATGTTGCCGGCCACCAGCCGCTGATAGAAGGTCTCCTGCGGCGACAGCGGCGGCCGGTCGCCGAGCAGAATGTCGAGGAATTCGAGCGGCGCGATATGGCGGCCGAGCACCACGAGACAGGCGGTGAGCGGCGTTGCGAGCAGCAGGCCGACCGGCCCCCAGAGCACGGTCCAGAACGCCGCCGAGACGACCACGGCGAGCGAGGACAGGCCGGTCGAATGGCCATAGAGCAAGGGCTCGACCAGCTGTCCCATGATCGGCTCGACGACCGCGAACAAGCCGATCGTCCACAGCGTCATCGACCAGCCGGGCGCCACGGCGAAGGCCAGCAGCGCCGGAAAGGCGGCGGCGAGCGGCGCACCGATATAGGGCAGGAAGCGCAGCATAGCGGCGACCACGCCCCACAGCGCGGGATTGGGCACGCCGATCCACCATAGGCCCATGCCGATGATCACGCCGAAGGTGGCATTGATCGCGCCCTGCACCAGGAAATAGCGGCTGAGCCGCTCGGCCGCATCGTCGAGCGCCGTGGTCGTGCGCTGCAGGTCGCGCGCCCCGAGCAGACGGATGAGGCGGTCGCGCAGATCCTCGCGCTGCAGCAGGATGAAGATGGTGAAGATGAGGACGAGACCGAAGGTGGCAAGGGGTGCCAGCAGCGGGCCCGCCACCTCGCCGATGATCTCGAGCGGCGTCGGCTCCGCATGCGTGATCTCGACCGGCACCGTCTGCTGCTGCTTCGGCAGGCCCGGCGCCGTCGCCGATTGCGCCGCCGGCCGGTCGGCGCCGGTGAACTCGTTGGCGAGGTCGCGCAGCACCGCGCTCGAGCGACCGAGGAGACCGCTGCCGTCGGTGTCGACCTTTATCGAGCGGATCTTCTGGCGAATCGTGCCTTCATATTGCGGCAGGTTCTCGGCGAGGAAGGTCACCTGCCCGCCGATCACGCCGCCGAGGCCGAGAATGATCGCAAAGGCGAGGGTCACGCCGGCGATCACCGGCGGCACCCGCCCCAGCCCGGCGCGTCTCAGCCCGCGCACCAGCGGCGCCAGGACGAAGCTCAGCAGGATGGCGAGAGCGAGGGGGACGAAGACGGCGCGCCCGAAATAGAGCGCCGCGATGACGATGGCGGCGACCGTCGCACCCTGGCCGAGAGCGGCCGTGCCATGCCGGGTGCGCAGGGAGAAGCGGGGCGGATCGCTCAAGGGGGGCGCGGAGTCCGGCATGACGGTCTAAGGAAACGCCGGGCCGGACGCCTCGGTTTCAAACGCAAGCTTGCGACATCCGGCTGTTACAGTCGGGTAACCCGCACTTCTGCCTTATTTTCACGCATCAATGGCCTGTCTCGGGCCCGCCCGGGATCCGCGGCCAGCTCCACTCCGGCTGCGGTGGTTGGAAGATCCTCGCCTTGGGCCGCGCGCTTCCGTCCGAGAAGCAGCGCGGCCCCTTCTTCATCGTCAGATCACGCGCGCGACCTTGCCGCGCACCTCCTCGCAATGGGAGGTCTCGTCGACGACGCATTCGATGTCGATGACCCGGTAGACGCGGCCGCCATGCTCGAAGGCCTTGCCGATGCGCGGCGGGACGTCGCTCATGAAGTAGCGGTTGACGTCTTCCTTGAACCGGGACCGAGAGATCACGTACCTCATCTCACCCACCCTGATTTCGAGCGCCGCTATGCGGCCTGAGGGTGAGCATGCGCCCTCGTCACGCCTGCGTATGTGACGGGCATCACATGGTTATGAGAGGTAATCCTCCGGCCTCGCGCGGCCCCGGATTCGGCCGGCTGCCCGGCTTGCGGGGCGCCCCGGTCGCGCCTAACTGGAGGGGGCCATCTGCGCTAGGGAGGCGCTCGCCATGCTCGATCTCGTGATCCCCGCGCGCCCGCATGCCATCGGCACGCTCGAGGTCGGGCGGGTCCTGCCCTTCATGCGCCGGCGCATGGTCGGCCCCTTCATCTTTCTCGACCATATCGGGCCGATCGATCTTCCGGCCGGCATTCCGCGCTCGGCCGATGTGCGGCCGCATCCGCATATCGGGCTCGCCACGATCACCTATCTCTTCGCCGGCGAGATCACGCATCGCGATTCGCTGGGATATGCGCAAGTGATCCGGCCCGAGGAGGTGAATTGGATGCATGCCGGGCGCGCCATCAGCCATTCCGAGCGTTTCGACGGCATGCGCCAGGCCGGCGGGCCGCTGCATGGCCTGCAGGCCTGGGTCGCCTTGCCCGAGCGCGAGGAGGACAGCGATCCCGGCTTCGATCATTACGGCGCGGCCGACCTGCCGGTGCTGCAGGAACAGGGGATTCGCGGCCGCCTGATCGCCGGCCAAGGCTTCGGCCTGAAGAGCGGCGTGCGCAGCCGTTCGCCGCTCTTCTATCTGCATCTCACGCTGGAGGAAAATGCCAGCATCGCCCTTCCCGACTATCCGGAGCGCGCCGTCTATGTGGTGGCGGGCGCCATCGCGCATGAGGGCCAGCGCTACGAGCGCGGCCAGATGCTGGTTTTCTCTCCGGGCAGCGATACGAGCGTGTCGGCGCTGGCCCCTTCGAGCCTGATGGCGCTCGGCGGCGAGCCCTTGGGCGAGCGGCATATCTGGTGGAACTTCGTCTCCTCGCGCAAGGCGCGCATCGAGCAGGCGAAGGCCGATTGGCAAGCCGGCCGCATTGCGCTGCCCACTGCCGACGACCGCGAATTCATCCCGCTGCCGGACGAGCCGTCCGTACCCCCTCCCGAGCCCTTATCCTAGATTGACAAGTCGGCGGGGCTGTTCGCCCCGCCGACTCGAGGCGTTCTACCAGGCGATCGAGGTGCCGATCAGATAGATCTGGCCGTGCGGGTTGCGCGCATTGCCGGAATTGGCGGCGTTCACCGCCGGCGTCACATGGGTGTTGTAGAGGTCGTAATAGAAGGCCTCGCCATAGAGCCGCATGCCCGGCGCCACCGTATAGCCGACGCCGACACCGTACTGGTTCGCCTCCCACACCCCGTTGATGCTCTGCGGCACGCCGCCGAAGCTGACCGCCGTCGTGCCGGCCGGGAACACGATTCCGGGCGCCCGGCTGTACTGGTAGTAGCCGCCCACGGTCCATGGCCCGAAGAAATATTCGAGCCCCGTATCCCAGCCCCAGCTGCTGACCGGCGCCGATCCCGGTGCGAGCGCCGCCGGCAGGCCGCTATGATTGTACCAGCTGTAATCGACGGCCCATTGCAAGCCGGCGTAATTCAGCTTCACGCCGGTATGCAGCGAGTTGCCGTCCTTGAAGGCCTGGTTGGAGAATTCGCTGCCGCCGGCGAGGCCGAAATTGTTCTTGCTCTGCGCGTGCGCGCCCTGGACGCCGGTGGCAATGGCGACCGGTCCCAGCTGGCCGTGCCAGTTGAGGCCGAGCCCGATGATGTTCTGGAAGTTGGCACCGCCCAGCGACTGGGTCGTGCTCGGCGCGCCGGCCTGCGTCGAGGTGACGAACTGCTCCTCGTTGCGGTTGGTGCCATCGGGCGTGAATTCGACATTGCCGCTGAAGCCGGCATATTCCGGGGTGCCGTACCAGAGATGCAGCGCGCGTCCCGGCGGGAAGGCGTTGTCGGGCCCGACCTTGTCGAACAGGCTGAGCATGGTCGCCGCCCGCGTGTCGGTGACGAAGGCGCGCTCGAGCGTGCCGTCCGGTCCGAGATAGCGCTGCGACGAGGTCGGCGGACCCCAATCGGCGGTCACGTAGGGAAAGCCGTTCTTGCCCGAGGTGGTGGTGTTGCCGATCTCGGTCGTGCCCCAGGCGGGATGGCGGAAATAGATGGCTTCGCGGTCGTTCGAGAAGCCGTTCGCCGTGATCGAGCTCGACGCCCCGTCGATGCGCACCAGCCAGCCATAGGTCAGGCCGTTATCGGCTCTGGCCTCGAAGAAGAAACGCATCCACACGTCTTCCTGCATGCCGAACTCGCGGGCATGCGCGGTATTCTGGGTGCTGCTCTGGAAGCCGAAATTGGCATTCGCCTCGCCATCGAGAATGGCGGTGAAGGGCGCCTTCGGACCCGCCGTCTGCGCTTCCGCCCAACCCGCCATCAACAGGCCCGCCGCGAGCGCGGTGGTGCCGACCAACAATGTTCTCACCTGATCCCTCCTAAGGCTTCATCATGCGCGCGCATCGCCATTGGCCTTGCGCGCGGCGCCGCTGGTTTCGCGCGGGAATTGAGGTTCTTTTGTGTCAAGACAAGGGCAGACCCGCGGCTCGCCGGCGCACTGATGCGATCGCGCAACAGCCAAAACCCGCGCATGCGAATCCTCTCCTCCGCCGTATCGCCCACTCAGCCGCGACAACGCGGCCCTCTGTCGGCTGTTACGCGAAGCCCGAGAAATCGCGTCGCACTGCGGCTTGCGCGACACAGCGCCGGCAGCCGGGACTTTGCGATTAAATTCGCATTTAGTGACTCGGCCGCTGGGCAAGCTCGGCCGTGAGCGCATATGCGGCATGTGCGCGCCGCATGCGCAAAGCGCGCGCATACACGGTGCGGCGATACCGCCTGCAGCCGGCAGCCGGGAATTGCGTCCGGCATCGGCTGAAGCCCTGGCCGGCCCGGCGATTTTGAGCCGGGGCGGTTCCATAGTAGGATGGTCGGAAGCGCCGGGACTGGACCGGCTTCGGCGGCAAAGCCGGACCCGAGGGGAAACGCCATGAAGATCGCCTATGTCGATCCGAACAATGAGCTCGGCGCCGACTTCCGCGGCAATGTGAAGGACGGGCAGATCCTG
>Ga0134125_10005610_pt1 | contig 14226 bp, 10 predicted proteins | sample KB31751_FD_96464 | JGI IMG/M metagenome (GOLD analysis project Ga0134125, IMG submission 96464) | Terrestrial soil microbial communities with excess Nitrogen fertilizer from Kellogg Biological Station, Michigan, USA - KB3-175-1 | ecosystem: Environmental > Terrestrial > Soil > Unclassified ... | reverse complement strand
TTCGCCGTGCTCCATGGGGACGACGAAAAGACCAAACGCCGCATCCTGACCGAGCAGCAGGTCGACTATCTGCTGCAGGGCCACACGCACCTGGCCGAAGACCGCCGCGTCGGCCGCGTCCGGATCATCAACCCCGGCGCGTTGCACCGGGCACGCCAGAAAACGGTCGCGACGCTCGACACGATAAGCGACGCACTCACGTTTCTACCGGTCGATGATGTCCGATAACCGACCTTGCAAGCCTGCCGGACGGCTCACCCATAAACCCGGCCAAAACCCCTGCCGACCTGAGATTTGGGCAGGTCCGATCAGCATGGCAAACGGCGCGGGCGATTTGAATGCGGACGATGCGGGGCCACACCCCTTGCGGCTCCCGCGGGCGGCCTGCGCGCTGATCGTTGTGGTGATTGCCGGCATCGTCTTCCGGCTGCTTCTGGCCGCCATCTCCATCGGCACCAACGATGCCCTGACCTTCGCCGAATTCGGCAAAGAGGTTCGCGAATTCGGCATTGTCGGCACCTATCGGATCGATCCGTGGTTCAATCATCCGCCACTCATCGGCCTCTGGGCGGCCGAGGTGCTGCGGCTGCTTCACGCGCCCATGCTGCCGCAATGGGTGCCATTCGGTCAGCAGATCAACTGGTCGTTCGCGTTCATCTTCAAACTGCCCGTAATCGCGGCCGATGCGCTGGGGTGCATTCTCCTGTGGAAGCGATGGCGGCCGCGAGTCGGCGCGACGCGCGCGGCCGCTTGCGCTGCGACGTTCGCGTGGAGCCTCGATGCAATCCTCGTCAGCGGCTTCCACGGCAACACCGATCCGATCTACACGATGCTCTGCCTGCTCGCGGTCTGGCTGATGGAGGATCATCAAGCCTTCTTCTCCTCGGGACTGGCCCTGGCGGCGGCGATCAACGTGAAGATCATTCCCGTTTTACTGATCCCGCCGCTGGCGTTGAGTTGCCGGTCCAGGGATGAGGCCCGCCGCTTTGCGCTCGGCCTGGGCGTGGGACTGGCGCCGTTCGTCCCGGAGATTTGCTTTGCCTTCCCGAGCTTCTACCGAAACGTGCTTGCCTACAACCCGGGCGGCTCCGCGTGGGGAGTGAACCTGATCCTGAATGCTGCCGGGAAGGTGCCGAGCCTCGCTGCGCCCGCGGCAATTTTAATGCATGGGTTTCATTCCGTTGGACGGTTCCTGCTTCCGGCGCTCGCGGTCGCTTGGGGACTGGTTGCCAGAAGGACGCGGCGATGGAATCGCTACGAGCTGGCCGCGGTGACGTTCGGGATGTTCCTGGTCTTCGCGCCCGGGTTCGCGGTGCAGTACACGGTGGCGGCGGGCCTGCTCCTGTTTGCCGTGCGGCCGGCAATCGCTATCGCGTATGCGCTCGCCAGTGGGATGTTCCTCTTCGAAGTCTACTTCACCCGCTGCCGGTCGCTGCACATGCCACTGATTTCGTTGCTCACCGGAGAACTCAGCGGCTTCGAATCGCTGCTCGGGTTGCTGGCCTGGGGTGTGCTGGCTTACTTCCTGGCGAAGACGCTTTTCACGACGAGTGCTCGTCGTTGTGGGGGTGGCCCCGCCACAATTCATGAAAGCTCTTGCGGGCGGGCGCGGGCATGTCGCGGATCTGAGTCCAGCCGGCCGCGACCTTCGGCAGCGACTGCACCCAGCCAGATCCCTTCGCCCGCCGGCGCAAGTCCCACTTCTGGAACTTTCCGATCAGCCGGTACAGGAACGTCGAGTGCATCGCGCGGGCCCACAGCCGATAGACCGTCCGCTCCAGCGGCCCGTTGAGATGCGTCTGGACGATGTCCCGCCGCATCTGGATCAGGTACTTGGGGATGTTGATCTTGACCGGGCAGGCTTCGTAACACGCGCCGCACAAGCTCGACGCCTGCGGCAAATCCTTGAACTCGCGCAGACCCTTGAACAGCGGCGTGATCAGCGCGCCGATCGGCCCCGGATAAACGCTGCCGTACGCATGCCCGCCGATCTTGCGGTAGATCGGGCACGCGTTGAGGCACGCCCCGCACCGGATGCAGCGAAGCGTCTCGCGGTACTCGCTGCCGAGGATCTCCGTGCGGCCGTTGTCGACCAGAACCAAATGAAACTCCTGCGGCCCGTCCTTCTCGCCGAAGCTGCGTGGGCCGCCATACAGGTTCGTGTAGATGGTGATTGGCGACCCGGTGGCGCTTCGCGTCAGCAGCTTGAGCATGACCGCCAGATCGACCATCCGCGGCACGACCTTCTCGATCCCAACCAGCGCGATCAACACCCGCGGCGTGCTGAGGCTCTGCCGCTGGTTCCCCTCGTTCTCGACGCTGCACACCAGCCCCGTCTCGGCACAGAGAAAATTCCCGCCGGTCATGCCGATGTCGGCGTGGCGGAACTTGTCACGCAGGTGCGCGCGGGCCTGCATCGTCAGCGCGCTCGGATCATCATTGTATGGCGTGCCAAAATATTCACTGAACAGCTTCGCGATCGACGCCTTGTCCTTGTGGACGATCGGCGCAACCAGGTGCGACGGACGGTCCTGGCTGATCTGGACGATGAACTCGCCCAGGTCAGTTTCCACCACGTCCAGCCCCGCCGCTTCCAGCACGTGGGCGAGGTTGATCTCCTCGCTCACCATCGACTTGCTCTTGATGACGCTGCGGGCGTCGTGGTGGGCGGCGATGTCGAGAATGATCTGGCGGGCCTGCTGCCCGTCGGCGGCAAAATGAACGTGCCCGCCGTTACTTTCGACGTTGGTTTTGAGCTGGTCAAGGTAGTAATCGAGGTGATCCAGCGCGTGCTGTTTGATCCGCCCCGCCAGCCCGCGAAGCTGGTCCGCATCGGGCAGATCCAGGACCTGAAGCTGCCGAGCCGTGTGCTGCCGCAGCACGGCGTTGTTGATCGCGCTCTTGAGCCGCTCGTCCCCCGCCGCCTTCGTGCTCAGCGAATGGAAATCAAATGGCGAATGGTCCGCCTCGCGCAAAAACGCCGCGGTGTTCGGATCGACCGGCTGGGATTCGAGCGTCGAAGACATCTGGAGGGATTGTAACAGCGGCCTCACCCGCGACCAGCACGCGCTGCAAGTAAGCCCCCGTTACCGGCTAACGACTGCATCTCATGCGCGCCGGTGCTCTAGGCAGAAATTCTCTTCTGATAGCTCGGGTTATTTGCAAGGATCCGTGCTCGCGTGAGGATCGCATTCGGCTTCAGGCGAATCTCGGGGGCGAGCAGGTTCCACTTCCGCGCGAGCGGCGACGCCTGCTTCTCGGCCAGCCTCCGAATAGCCGGATTCCTGATGTAAATGTCGAACACGGGCTCTAAACGCGGGGCAGGCTCGCAGGCTGAGATTGCCTCATCGAAACGAGCCTGCGAGCAATGGGCTGCCGTATCCAGCAAAAAACCCATGACAGCGCATTCTTTGCCCGCGAGGCATTGCCTAATCAGAGTTGCAAGCCTTCGCTGGTTCACTAGCTGAGAATTCTCCGCGAGCCAGGATGCCGCCATCGTGAAGAGCCGCGCATCACCTCTCGCTGCCTTTGCCGTGTCAACGAGAAGTTCCTCTAAGTCGGGAGATTCCGAGCTGGGCTTCGCATTGAACATGGCGCCGGCGCGAGCCCATCGGGAGGCGAGATTGTCGGCATCTCGGGTCATTCAGCATCCCACGAATCGACCAGCGACGTGGCGTCGGCCGCCTTTTCCCGTTCCTGGTCGGATCCTGCCGCGCTGAGTAGCTGCTGCACGTACCGTCTCGCGAACTCGCGTTCATCCACTCTGACGTGCATGGCCGCAAGGTCCTGAAGGTCTTGAGGCCTGCCGGCGTAGAACTTCGTCGCGATCAGGTCCAGGCGGCTCGCTGCATAGATCACCAGCCAGTCGCCGCCATACACGAGAATCCTACGTTGCTGCCATCCCTGCGGCAATTCGCTGAGGGCGGTCTGCACGTTACCGTTCAACCAACCCGAAGGCCAACCGCGCTTGGCGCCGATCTCGTCGGCCAGTCGTTCGACGTGCGGCCAACTTGCGCCCGGAAAGTAACTGGCAACGTCACAGTCGGAAGTCGTGCGCTCGGCCGGAAGGACCCCGGTAATCATCGCGGCGGCTCCCCCGACGATCAGGATCTCCACGCGAGGTGGCCCAGGAAATGTCTGGCACAATTCCTTCAGGGCATCTTCCAGCGAAGTTGCGTCGAATGGGGACATCGGGGATGCACATTATCGAAATGCCGGGGTCGACACCAGATTCACCCATTGCCGCGGCGGACACCTCGTGTGTGATGGATGCCAAAGCCGCGAGCTCGTGCCCAACTCCGAAATTGTAAACCCAAATCAATCCAGCCGGAACCCGGGTTTGGTTCGGAGTCCAGACGCTCAAGAAATGCGTCGACCTCTTCCCGTGTTAAAGCGAGATTCGACTGCATGGCAATCCACCGCCGACACATTTCGACACCATTGCGCCAGTGCTGGCCCGGATACGAATTGTTCACCTGCTCGAAATACTCAAGCAATTCATGCGACCCAACGGGAAGTCGAGATTGAGCCATTGATCCAAGCCGTATGTCAGCACCGGGAGTTATTTCAAATTCTCGGGATTCAGCGGCTCCAGCTCCGGCACGACGAACCTTCCGTCCTTGCGGATCAGCTTCCCGTCGAACCAGATCTCCCCTCCGCCGTATTCCGGCGTTTGAATCATGACCATGTCCCAGTGGATGTCGCTCTTGTTGCCGTTAGAGGCTTCGTCGTAGCAGGCGCCGGGGGTGAAGTGGATGCTGCCGGCGATCTTCTCGTCGAACAGAATGTCCTTCATCGGCTTCGTGCAGTACGGGTTGAAGCCGATGGCGAACTCGCCGACGTAGCGGGCGCCCTCATCGGCGTCGAGCACCTCGTTGAGCTTGTCGGTAGCGGTACTGGTGGCCTCGACGACCTTGCCGTTGCGGAAGGTCAGGCGGATGTCATCGTGCGTGACGCCGCGGTAGATCGTGGGGGCGTTGAAGTGGATGACGCCGTTCACGCTGTCGCGGACGGGGGCGGTGAAGACTTCGCCATCGGGGATGTTGCGCTTGCCTTCGCAGGGAATGGCGGGGATGCCTTTGATGCTGAAGGTCAGGTCGGTGTCGCGCGGGCCCTTGAGCCGCACCTTGTCGGTCCGCTGCATGAGATTTTTAAGCGGCTCCATCGCCCGGGCCATCTTGCGGTAGTCGAGCGTGCAGACGTCGAAGAAGAAATCCTCGAAGGCCTCGGTGCTCATCTGCGCCATCTGGGCCATCGAGGGGCTGGGCCAGCGGAGGACGACCCATCGGGTCCTTTTGATCCGCACCTCGTGGTGGACGCGCTTCCAGACGGTCTGCTCGTAGATCTTCTGCTTATCCGCGGGAACGTCGGAAAGCTCCGAGATGTTGGGGTTCCCGCGGGCGCCGATGTAGCACTGGACCTTTTCCATCTGGAGCCGCTCAACGTCGGTGATGGTGTTCCACTGCTCGTTGGTACCGGCCATCATGAGCGCGCGGTTAACCTGGTTGCTCTTGAGCATGACCAGCGGCCTGCCCCCCGCCTGCGCGGCGGTCTGGACCAGCGCGGTGGTGAACTCGTGAGGAACGTCAATCGCTTCGATGAGGATGCTCTCGCCCGGCTGGATCGCACAGGAATAATTGACGAGCACGTCGGCGAGTTTGTCGATGCGGGGGTCGGTCATGGCGATACTCCAACAAAAAAATCAGATACTTTCCAGAGAAAGCCGTGTCCTTTCGGCCAGCGCGAGCGCGATGTTGGCGACATCGAAGGCGGCGTTCGGACGGGAGATGCGCCGGGCGTTGCGCTTGATGGATTCCAGCCGCGGGCGGTCGGACAGAAGCTGAGTGAGTTTCAGCGGCAGCGTGCCGACATTGTTGATCTTGATGGCGGCGCCGTTTTCGAGCAGGTAATCGCTGTTGCGGCTCTCCTGGCCGGGAATGGGATTGACAATCGCCATGGCCGCCCCGCGGGCCAGCACCTCGGATGTGGTCAGCCCGCCGGGTTTGGAGACAACGACATCGGCCACCGCCATCAGCTCGTCGATCTGGTCGGTGAACCCCAGCACCTTCACCCGATGTCGCGAAGGCGCTTCGATCTGCTCCAGTTCACGCTTGACCTGCTCGTTTTTTCCCGCAACCACGACGACCTCAACCGGCGTCTCGACCGCCAAGACGCCGCGAAACAGCCGTTCGATCGGTCCGACTCCGAACCCGCCGGCCAGTTGCAGCACGATGGGGCGATCGCCGTGCAAGCCCTGCCGCTTGAGGCATTCGTCGCGATCTTTCGGCTGGCTGAAAACAGGATGGATGGGGATCCCCATCACGCTGATTCGATCGGCCGCGACGCCCCAATGCCGCAGATAAGCGGCCCCCTCTTCGGTCGCGGTGGTGTAGTGCTCGCACGGCTCGTTCACCCACAGACGATGAGTTTCAAAATCGGTTGTGGCGGTGATCTGCGGCAGCGCGCATCGGCCCTCCCGCCGCTGGCTGGCGATGATCTCGGCCGGGAGAAAATGGGTGTTCACCACCACGTCCCAGTTCCCCTCCTCCATCAGGTCGCAAAAGTCGCGAAGGTTCAGCTTTTCGATCGCCAGGCGGAAGCGGTCCTGCTTCGAGTTGGGCCGGCGGGGTTGGTCCATGAGGTCATAGAAGTATCCCAGCACGTGCGGCGCGAGGTTCACGAGGTCCAGGTAGGCCTTGCCATAGACGCGACGGAAGGCGGCGTTGGTGAGCGTCAGGATGTCAACGTTGCGCACGGTTGCATCCGGCGCAAGCTGCCGCAGCGCCAACTCGACGGCCTGCGCCGCCCGCATGTGCCCGGCGCCAACCGACGCGGAAAGGACCAGAATGTTCTTCGCCATGCGCTTCCCTGGTTTAGGCTCTGTCTCAGGTGGCGTTCTCACTTGAGCTCGTCGGGGACGATCTCCAGTTTGTTGAACAGCACCGCGGGCCCGACGGGCGCCGCGTGTTGCGGTGGCCGGTAACGGATCTCAAGCTGGTGCGCGCCTCCGCCGCGGATCGTAAACGGGATGGCCAATTCTTCGTCGGGATCCGTACCAAATGTGATGTCTCTTGCCACGATCCGTCCGTCCACCAGAACCCGCATGGGCAGGCCCGGCGACTGTGAATGGCCCCGCAGGAGCAGGCAGAGTTTGGGCATCGAGCCGGCCGGGATCGTCAGCCGCGTTCCGCTTCGCAGGCCGACGAAAGCAGTCGAGCCGTCGCCCGTTCGTTGGGCTTCGATCAATCCGCGTGGGCTCTGCCAGCCGCAGAACGGCCGAGCGCGACGGAACAGGAAATACGGCTTGCCGGTGAGCGTCGGGAACGCGCCGATCTGCTCGAAATCGGCATCGTCGCGAACCAGGGCCAGGGTTTGGCCCTGGATTGTTCCACTTGGGAAATCGAAGGCGTCGGAATTCCCGGGCTCGCTGGCTATGACGGACTCGGCAACGTCGATCTCGCGCCGGTGCAGGTTCACGTCGCCCGAGAACGAGTTCTCGCCGATGTTCATCGCGTGCAGCGTATCGCGGCGGTAGAAGTAATCGAGCACGCCTGCATTCAGGTACCCGGTGGTTGTCATGTAGATCCGGGTATGCGGCGTGATATGCTGCGCCCGAAGCGCGTTGTAGATGTCATTGGTAACCCGGTTTCGCTCCAGCACCACTGCACTTCCGCGGGCGTACAACTCCGGCCCGAGCCGGGCTTGGCGCAATGCGCAGAGCATGGCCAGTGCGAACAGGGCAATCGGGGCCCAGCCCTTGCGCCGCAGCAGCCGGGCCAGCACGTCGGCCGCCGCCAGAACCACGATCCAGGCCAGCGTTGCGCCGAAGAACCGTTGCTTCACGCTCATGGCGGTGGGGATCGCGTACGCAATCAGCGCGACTGCCAGGATCCCCGCGGCCCGAAGGGCCGGCGTCCACCGCCGCAGTAAAAGCATCGCCAGCAGCCCCAGGCCGATCACCCACAGCAGCACCGGCAGTTCCAGCCCGAACATGAACTGCCCGCCGTCGCCTGTGAGGTAATACTCCATGTGCCACTGCGGCGTGCCCGCGCTTCGCCAGATTGCATTCGTCGAGCCGAAGATCGGCGTGTAAATGTACTCCCACGTGACGCGCCAGGTCAGCAGATAGTGCGGCAGCGGCACAAGGACCATGGCCGCGATGCAGCACCCCCACGCCCGGGCCAGCTTGTCCCACGCGGGCCGGGTCAGGTACCAGTCAATCAGCGAGCCGACGCCGAGCGCCACGAAAAAGAGCGCAAGCGTCAGCGGAGAAGTGGGCGGCTTGGCCAGCAGCGCCAGCCCGAACAACGCCCCCGCGGCCGCCTGATATTTCCAGCCCGCTTTGCTCAATGATCGCCGGACCATCAGCATCGCTCCCATCGCGGCAAAGAGCGCGCTGGGGACATCGGGTCGGAATTCGAATACCGCTTCGGATGCCACAGGAATGGTGAGCACGAACATGGCCAGGAAGATCTTCCTGCCGAGTGTCAGGCCGCCTCCCATCAGGTCCAGGAACAGGAGCAACCCGAAGATGACAAGTCCGTTGGCAACGTACGGCGCCCAGTCATGAATGCCAAGGAACGCATACGCGATCAGAGCCAGAAACGAGGAAAACGGCGAGTGCGGGGGCCATGCGCGATAGTCGGACAAGACGCGCACAAAGCCGCCGCTGTAATAGCCCGCCAATCGATGCAGCGCGTCTTCGAAATAGGAGACGTCATCATAGTAAGGCGGGCATGCCAGCCGGCCATGCGAATACGAGTATTGGATGATCAGCCCCGTGAACGCGGCCGACATCAGCGCCCAGACCAGCACCCGCCAGCGCAAGCCCATCCGCTGCGGCGCATCGCTCCCCCGCGCCGATTTGACGGGCGTCCACCTGGCAATCTGAATCCTTTGGATGACCTGCCCCAGCGTCACGCGTACTCACCTTTGCGATTCTGAAAAATCGAGTTGGATCACGGAAGCCACAGGATCGGGGGCGGCCGAAGGCAGATGCAGTTCGACCCCGGAATGATCGGGAAGCGCTTGAAACGCCACAGGCGCGGATTCTCCCAGCAACGAAGCGGCGGTGACGTGTTGCGTAAGCTGTAGTCGTAGCGGCGTTCCCGGTTTGGGCCAGTCGAACACAATCAAATACAGCCGCGACCCGCGACGCGTGACGCGGCCCCACGGGGGGACGTGGGCCAGCGGGCCGCGCGTGGTGCCGTAGATCGCCTGGCCGTTGCGCGCAAGCCAGTTGCCGATCTCCTCCATCCGCTGCACTTCCTGTTCGACCAGAGACCCGTCGGGCTTGGGGCCGATGTTCAGCAGCAGGTTGCCGCCCTTCGACGCCACGTCCGCCAGCAACCGGATCAACTCCGCGGCCGATTTGTATTTTGCACGTGGGCCCTTGTACCAGAACCCGTTCCCTTCGCTGATGGTGAAGCACGATTCCCACGGCCCGTCGGGCACGGGGTTGGGAATGCCCTGTTCGGCGGTGACGAAATCGGCAAAGCCGTCGGTCCCTCGGTCGTTGATCAGCATGTTCGGCTGGAGCCTTCGCATCATTTGCAGCATCGGAACGGCGTCGCCCTGCCCGCTCTTTGGCCACCAGACGTCAAACCAGAACAGATCGATCGGGCCGTAGTGCGTGAGCAGCTCCCGCACTTGGCCCTGCTCAAAACTCACAAACCTTCGCCAGCGGTCGGGGTGGGCCAAAGGGAATGCTTCGTCGAACTTGGCATGGGAGTGCCAGACGCCATCCGGGTGGCGCCAGTCGACGTTTGAGTAGTAGAGCCCCACCATCAACTTCTGAGCGCGCATGGCGTCCACAAAGTCGCGCGTGATGTCCGGCGACTTGCTGGAGCTGTACGGGCATTCCGGGCTGGTGATGCGGGCGTTCGTCAGAGCCGTGTCGAAGTTGCAGAAGCCGTCGTGGTGTTTTGTGGTGAAGACGGCATACCGCGCGCCCGAGCGGCGGATCGCCCGGGCCCACTCGGTGGCGTCGAAATGGATCGGATTGAACGTCCTGTACAGATTGAGGTCGCGCTCGCGCTTTTTCGCAGAGCAGGTCAGCGTCATTGGCCAGATCAGCCCCTTTTCCGTTTGCGACCACGGGCCGAAATGGATGAAGATGCCGAACTTGGCATCCTGCCACCGCCGCACCGAGGCCGCCGTCGCCTGTTTGCTCCCTCTCCCTCCGGGAGAGGGTTGGGGTGAGGGCGAAACCGCCAACGACTCACCTTCAGCCAACGAGGTCAACTCCGGCTTGCCCTCAGCCCAGCCCTCTCCTCTTCGAGCCTGAGCCTGTCTTCGACCCTGAGGCTCAGAGCCGAAGGCCGAAGGGAGAGGGGGAAAGACCTCTGGCCCGCTCCCCGTGCCAACGAGCGCCGGCACCTGCCCGGCGATCGCGCGTAGGTTGCCAACGCCGGCCCAGAACAGGAAAATCAGGGCGATCGCGTGCAGCGGCGACCGCCGCCGCGACCGGGTATTTACAAACACGTCGGTCAGGATATCATCCCGCCGACCCGCGGCAAAACATCATCGTGCCCAACACCCTGTATCGATACCGATCCTTCATCTGGCAGCACGCCCTGGCTGACCTGCGCCACCGCTACGCCGGCACCGGAATGGGGGTGATCTGGAACGTGGTTCACCCGCTGAGCCTGATTGCGGTGTACTCCGTCATCTTCGGCCTGATTTACGGGAACATGGCCATCGAAGGTCTGCCGGCGCACGGGGGCTTCGCCATTTATCTATGTGCCGGCTTCTTTCCCTGGATGGCGTTCAGCGACTCGATCAATCGCGGCGCGACCGCGTTTTCCGGAAATGCGGCCTATCTCAAAAAGCTGCCGGTTCCCGAACAGGTGTTCGTCGCCCAGAGCGTCGCGTCGGCGTCGCTCACGCTGGTCATCAGTTTCTGCCTCCTGACGGTGATCTCGCTGGCGCTGGGTTTGCGCCCCAGCATCTACTGGCTGCTGCTGCCGATCCCGATCATTTTGCTTCAATGCATCGGATTCGGGATCGGGCTGATCGTCGGCACGTTAAACGTATTCTTCACCGACATCGGCCAGATCGTGATGATCGCATTGAACGTGCTGTTCTGGCTGACGCCGATCGTTTATTTGCCGAGGCAAGTGCCGAAGGCACTCAACCCCGTCCTGATGGCCAACCCCGCCACGCCGGCCGTCGAGGCGATTCACAACCTGTTCCTGTGGCATCGGCTGCCGGACTTGTGGACCATCCCCGCGCTCGCCGGGTGGGCAGTGGTGACGATCCTTTGTGGCTACTTCCTCTTGAACGGGCTTCGGGGCGAAATCCGGGACGTGTTATGAACCACACCGCCCCACTGGTCCGCGCCACGAACCTGAGCAAGCGGTTCAAGATCTACCCGAAGCCCAACGGCCGGCTGATCGAATGGCTCACCGGCGGCCGCGTGCAGCGGCATGCCGACTTCTGGGCGCTGCGCGGCCTGGACATGACGCTTTATCGCGGCGAGTGCCTCGGCATCGTCGGCGCCAACGGCTCGGGAAAGAGCACGTTCCTCAAGATCCTGGCCGGGACGCTTACCCCCACCAGCGGCTCGTGCAGTGTCGACGGCAAGGTGATGGCGATTCTTGAATTGGGAACCGGTTTCAATCGCGAGCTCACCGGCCGCCAGAACATCCATCTGGCGGCGCAACTCCTGGGCATCGGCGCCGACTACGTGAATCAGAAGATGCCCGACATCGAAGCATTCGCCGCGCTGGGCGAATTCATGGATCGACCGATCAAGCTCTATTCCTCCGGTATGCAGGCGCGGCTCGCATTCTCACTGTTCGCATTCCTGGAGCCGGACGTGCTGATTGTCGATGAGGCGCTGGCTGTCGGCGACATCTCGTTCCAGCGCAAATGCTATCGTCACATGGAACAGATGATCGGCAGCGGGCGCCAGGCGGTCATCTTCGTCACCCACGACTTGCACGCGGTGACGAAGCTGTGCACGCGGGCGATCTGGCTGCGGAACGGGCACGTGGAACTCGAAGGCGAGCCGCCCGAAGTCGTCGAGCGGTATCAGCGGTTCATGCTCAATGGTGAGGAAGGCATTGCGACGACCGCAAGCCGTCGCCCCGCCGTCAGTCTTGACGAAAGCGGCGTTCCGCAATCCGGCCGGCTCGCCCGCTGCGAGGCGGCGGTGCTCTACCCGTCCGGCGGCGCCGAAGTCCTCGGGCTGTGGCTCGAACTGGAAGACGGCACCGTCACGCAGATGGTGCGGGCGGGCAAGCCGTTTCGGATCTGTTATGCGCTGCGGTTTGTCGCGCCGGCGATGCAGCCCGTGTTTGGGACGCGCGTCACCACCGCACGCGGCGACGTGCTCATTGGAATCAATACAAAGATGACGGGCGTGATCACTCCCGACTACGCGCTGGGCGACGTCGAAATCGTCCGCTGGCCGGTCATGGCAGGGCTCGCGGCGGGAGATTACTTCATCTCCTGCGGCTGCTCGCTCTACGACGACCCGCTGCACTTTCTGGCTCGCGAGGTCGACGCGTATCGGTTTGCCATTACGGGGGCCGCCGCGACGGGCGCGCTCTGCAATCTCACCGGCGCCCCGCTGCTGGCGGGCGCCAGTTGTACCGCATGATCGATCAAGACGGGCACAATCTCGCGTTCATCCTGGGTCTTCCGCGCTCCGGCACGACGCTGCTGTCGGTGATGCTCGATCGCCACCCGCAGGTGCTCTGCCCGCCGGAGCCGTGGATCATGCTGGCGCTGGAGTCGGTCGGGAAGGTGTGTGTTCAGCACCCGGCCGATTCACACCTAATCGGCCAGGCGATTTCGGAGTTCGTCGACCCTCAAGGCAGTGCGAAAGCCGCCGCGGCGTATGCCGCTTCGGTCTACAACCAGAAGCTCGCCAGCGCGGGCAAGACCCTCTTCGTCGATAAGACGCCGCGCTATTACCACATCCTCCCATTCCTGCGGCAGGCGTTTCGCCAGGCCAGGTGGATCTGGCTCCAGCGCAACCCGCTGGACGTGGCCGCGTCGTACAAGGGTTCGTGGAAGATCAACCTTGCGAGCACCTTGCAAGAGGGCGCGGTTTACCAGGCCTGGAACTTCGACCTGGTGATCGGACTGGAGCAGTTGGCGCGCCATGTTGACCTGGGCGACGAACGGGTGATGGCGATCCAGTACGAGCAACTGGTCAGCGACCCGGAGAACTGCACTGCACGGGTGATGCAGTTCCTGGGCGTCGAAGCCGTACCCGGCCAGACCGCTTTCGAGCTTGGGAACAGTTCATCGTTCGTGACGAGCTTTGCCGGAGACAAGAAGATCGCCGGCACTACCGGTCCGCACGCCAAATCGGTTGGTTCCTGGAAGACGGCGTTCTCGCGTAACGAGTTGCAGGTGCTGGCCGACTTCATCGGAATGGAGACGTTTCGCCAACTCGGATATTGCCGTGCGATTGAGGAGTTAAAGGAATTGGGCGTGGAGGACCGCGGGCCGCACGTCACCGCCGAGCAACGGGAACGGATCCACCAGATCTACTCCGACCGGCTTGCCGATATCCAGGCCGCGGCGCGAGTCGGGGCGCCGCTGCCGTGGATTCAGAAGCTGGATGCGGAGTTGGCCGAGCGCGCCGCGAGCATCCAACGGTTGAACGCCGCGTTGTCTGAGTCGCAGTCACGCGAACAGGAACTGGACGCCGCGTCACGGCAGTGGCAGCAGATGTACGAGCTGCGCGGCGCCGAAATCGAGCAACTGCGCGACGAAACTGAGCAGGCCCGAGCCGACGCCCACGAAGCCACGTCGGCGGCAGACGAGCTGAAACGCGTCGTTGCCGACCTGAAGCGAAGTAACGCGGAATACGAAAAGCGCTTCGCCGACCTGCGGCCGCCGCTGCCCTTGCGCCAGCGGCTCTGGCGACAGTTCGCGAGCCTGGCGGAAAAGGCAATCGTCGGCTTCCCGCACGCCATCGGCAAGACCGCCCTTCCGCTGCCGAGGATGACCATCGTCACGCCCGTCTTTAATGGCGAAGCGCACATCCGTCAGACGATCGAGTCGGTGCTGGCGCAGAACTACGCCAATCTTCAATACATCGTCGTCGATGGCGGATCGACCGACCGCACGATGCAGATCGTCAACGAGTATCGCGACCGCATCTGCCGGATCATCAGCGAACCGGATCAGGGGATGTACGACGCAGTGGCCAAAGGCTTCGACCTGGCGACGGGGGAAATCCTCGGGTACCTGAACAGCGACGATGTC
>Ga0134125_10005609_pt1 | contig 14226 bp, 9 predicted proteins | sample KB31751_FD_96464 | JGI IMG/M metagenome (GOLD analysis project Ga0134125, IMG submission 96464) | Terrestrial soil microbial communities with excess Nitrogen fertilizer from Kellogg Biological Station, Michigan, USA - KB3-175-1 | ecosystem: Environmental > Terrestrial > Soil > Unclassified ... | reverse complement strand
TGGTGGTGGCCCTGGGGTTCTGGCGCCGCGCCCGCGGCACGGCGCTGCGGCTCGCCGCCTTCGCCGTGCTGCTGCTGTGGCTGGCCGGACCGCGGCTGGTGCAGGAAACCCGCGAGGCTTTGCCAGATATCGGTCTGCTGGTGCTGGACCACACCGGCTCCATGCAGGTCGGCGACCGCACCAAGCTGGCGGATGCCGCCGACGCGGCCATCATGCGGGAGGCGGCCCGGCTGCCGGGCCTGGACCTGCGCACGATCACCGTGCCTGAGGCCGGCACAGCGGGAACCCGCCTGTTCAGTGCCATCAATCGCGCGCTCGCAGACATCCCACGCTCGCGCTTTGCGGGCACGATCGCCATCACGGACGGGCAGATCCACGACATTCCCGAGACCTCACCCGGCGGCTCGCCGCTGAACGTGCTGATCCCGGCGAAGGGTGAGGAAGTGGATCGCCGGCTGCGCGTGATCGAAGCGCCCAGCTACGGCATCGTCGGCAAGACGGCGACGGTGCGCGTGGTGATCGAGGATCTGGGCACATCGCACCGAGGCACCCCCGCCACGCTGACGATCCGCCGCGACGGCCAGCCGCCCATCGTCGAAGGCATCCCGGTCGGACGCGAACAGCAGATCGATCTGCCGATTGCCCGCGCCGGCCCGACGGTCGTGGAGATGACCGCCAGTCCGCTCGCCGGCGAGGTCTCGACGCTGAATAACCGTGCCGTCGTGGAGATCAACGGCGTGCGTGACCGGCTGCGGGTGCTGCTGATCTCCGGGGAGCCGCATCCCGGAGAGCGGACCTGGCGGCGTCTGCTGAAAGCCGATCCGTCGGTTGATCTGGTTCACTTCACCATCCTGCGGCCGCCGGAAAAGGATGACCTGACGCCGCTCAATGAGCTGGCGCTGATCGCCTTCCCGGTGCGGGAGCTGTTCGTCGATAAGATCGGCGAGTTCGACCTGATCATCCTCGATAGGTTCCAGAACCGCGGCCTGCTGCCGCTGCCCTATCTGGCGAACATCGCCAACCGCGTGCGGGAGGGCGGGGCGTTGCTGCTGAGTGTCGGGCCGGAGTTCTCCGGACCCGCCAGCCTTGCCGCGACGCCGCTGGAATCCATCCTTCCCGGACAGCCGGCGCGGTTCAACGCCGTGGTCGATGGTCGCTTCCGCCCCTGGATCAGCGCGCTCGGGCTTCGCCATCCGGTGACGCAGGGCCTTACGGGGGCGAATTTCAGCGAAACGCCGCCCGCCAATGAGGCAGATACGGAGGAAGGCGGCCACCCGCCGACCTGGGGACCCTGGTATCGCCGCATCCAGACCGATGATGTCCATGGCGAAGTGCTGATGCAAAGTCCCGACGGACAGCCGTTGCTGGCGCTCGACCATGTCGGTAAGGGCCGGGTCGCGCTGCTGCTGTCCGACCAGCTTTGGCTTTGGGCGCGCGGCCATGACGGCGGCGGCCCCCAGGCAGAGCTGCTGCGCCGCGTCGCGCACTGGCTCATGCAGGAGCCGGAACTAGAGGAAAATGCCCTCATCGCGAAAGTGGCCGACGGGCGGCTTTCCATCGAGCGGCGTTCCCTTGATCCGGCACCGCCAGGCTCGGTTGCCGTGACCGATCCCGACGGCCACGAGACGACGATTCCCCTGCGTGCCGTCGAACCGGGGAAATCGCTTGCCTCGCTGCCCGCCACCGCGCCCGGCGTGTGGGCGGTCACTGACAACCAGCGAACGGCCTATGCCGCGGCGGGTGCAGCGAACCCGCCGGAACTGTCCGATCTGCGCGCGACGGCGACTCTTGTCAGCAAGCTGGCGCGCCAGGACGGTGGCGGGGTGCATTGGCTCGGGACCGCGGCGTCGCCGGACATCCCCGACCTTCGCCGCACCGAACCCGACCGGTCCGCGTCGGGCAGTTCCTGGGTGGGACTGCAACGCCGGCACGATCACGTGGTCACGGGGATCGCCGCACTCGCATTGCTGCCGGCATGGGCTTCGCTGCCGCTGATGCTCGGTCTGATGATACTGGCCTGGCGGCGCGAGGGGCGCTGAGCACACCTGCCGGGATTGCATTACAGATTCTTTACGAATCGCTTCCTTTCTTGCTAATCCCCGCCAAGGCCGTGACCGGGCCGCGCTGACCTGGCCGCGGTCCGGAAGATTTTTCTTCAGGGCACGGTCCATGTCTCCGGCGATTCCTCCCGCGACTGTCGTGCCCTGGCCACTCGGGGGTGCATATGTCCGGGAATAGCGAGGAACATAAACCGGTACGGGTCGTGGTGTGGGCTCGGCTGTTGCTTCTGGTGCCGTTTATCGCGGTGCTGTGGGTGTCGTCCTACAACAGCACCGATCCGATGATCGCCGGAATTCCGTTCTTCTACTGGTATCAGTTGCTATGGGTCCTGATCGGCGCCGCCATCGCCGCGCTTGTCTATCTGGTGGAGCGCTGAGCCATGGCATTCAATCTCACCGCCCTGGTGGTCTTCGTCCTGATCTTTGCCTTTGTCACCTGGCTCGGTTTCTACGCCGCGCGTTGGCGCAAGGGCGATCTGGACCAGTTGCATGAATGGGGGCTGGGTGGACGCCGCTTCGGAACCGCCGTCACCTGGTTCCTGATCGGCGGCGACCTTTACACTGCCTATACATTCGTCGCGGTCCCCGCGCTGATGTTCGGCGCCGGTGCGATCGGCTTCTTTGCCGTGCCCTACACCATCATGGTGTACCCAATCCTGTACATGGTCTTCCCGCGGCTCTGGTCGGTCGCGCACAAGCACGGCTACGTCACATCGGCCGATTTCGTCCGCGGGCGCTTCGGCAACCGTTGGCTGGCACTCGCCGTGGCGTTCACCGGCATCCTGGCGACAATGCCGTATATCGCGCTGCAGCTTCTGGGCATCCAGGTCGTCATCGGCGCAATGGGGATAGAGACATCCGGCCTCGCCGGCGACCTGCCGCTGATCATCGCGTTCGTCATTCTCGCGGCGTTCACCTACACGTCTGGATTGCGGGCGCCGGCGATGATCGCCGTGGTCAAGGACCTGCTGATCTATCTCACGGTCATCGTCGCGATAATCGCGGTACCGTCCTACCTTGGCGGTTACGACAAGATCTTCTCGGCAATCCCTGCCCCGAAGCTGCTGCTCGCGACGCCGCCGGCCGGTTCCTACGGGTCGTTCAGCGCCTATGCGACACTGGCCCTGGGATCGGCGTTTGCGCTGTTCCTCTATCCGCATTCGATCACCGGCATCCTGGGTGCTTCGTCCAGCCGGGTGGTGCGGCGAAATGCGGCCATGCTGCCGGCCTATTCGCTGATGCTGGGCCTGCTTTCGCTGGTCGGGTTCATGGCGATCGCCGTAGGCGTGCAGTCGATGCCGAACCTGGCTGACGGATTTCGTCACTACAGCAACAACTTCGCGGTACCGGCCTTGTTCCTGGCACTGTTCCCGTCCTGGTTCGTCGGGATCGCGTTTGCCGCCATCGCCATCGGTGCGCTGGTGCCGGCTGCGATCATGTCGATCGCGACGGCCAACACGTTCACCCGGAATATCTACCGGGAGTTCTTCAGCCCGCAATGCACCGACGCGCAGGAAAGCCAGATGGCGAAGATCGTCTCCCTGGTGATCAAGGCCGGGGCATTGGCCTTCATCTTCTTCCTGCCGCTGAAATACGCGCTATGGCTGCAATTGCTGGGCGGTATCTGGATCATCCAGACACTGCCTTCGGTCATGCTCGGCCTGTACACGCGCTTCCTCAACGGCTGGGCGCTGCTGATCGGCTGGATCACCGGGTTCGGGGTCGGGACCTGGATGGTGATCGCCAACAACTTCTCGCCGATCTACCCGCTGCATCTGCCCGGGGTGACATTCCCCTGCTACATCGCGGTAATTGCCGTGGTGCTGAACATCGTTGTGACGGTGGTTCTGTCGCTGATCCTGAATGCCGTCGCGTCGGACAAGGCAAGCGACGTCACCACCGCTGCCGACTACATCTGAACCGTTTTCCGTATCGCTGCCGCCGCCCGGTTAAAACCGAGCGGCGGCAGGCGCCGGATGGAGAGAAGCCCGGGTCGTTGCGCGATGGACAGAGGACCATCGACAACGGTTCCGCAGTACCGAAGTAGACCGATCCGTGGCCCACCCTGCTGCCACTGGCCTCCCATCCTGCCGCCTGATACATCCCGCGCCCATGAGCCGCACCCGCCGAAACGGCGATCCCAACAGCACGCGCGCACTCCTGGGTCGGTTGTGGCGAGAGCATCTCTCCCATCGCCGGGCTCGCCTGTTGCTGATCGTTCTGCTGACTGGTGTGATGGCGGGCACCACCGCTCTCTATCCCGTGGTGATCGACCACGCATTCCAGATGTTCACCGATCGGGATCGCCGCATCCTGTATCAGATCCCGGTGCTTGTGGTCGTGATCACCTCGGTCAAGGCCGCGGCACAGTATTTTCAGAACGTCGAAGTCCAGCGGCTGGTGCTCCAGGTTATCCGGGAGTTGCAGGAGCGCATGTTCGCGCACCTGGTCCACGCCGACCTGTCCCGGGTGGAGCGCGAGGCGCCGGCGCAGCTTGCGGCACGGTTCACCACGGATGCCGCCACGATCCGCGAAGCACTGACCCGTGCCGTCAATGGCGTCGCCGACGTTTTTACCGTCATCGGGCTTGTCTGCTCGATGGTGTATCTGGACTGGCTGCTGTCCTTGATCGCCGCCGCCCTGTATCCGCTCGCGACCGTGCCGATCCAGCGGATCGGCAAACGCGTGCGGCGCGCTTCGGGGGGCATGCAGGAACGGGTGGGCGAGGCTGCGGCGCTGCTCAATGAGAGCTTCGCTCAGGCGAGAACGGTGCGTACCTACCGGCTCGAATCGCTTGAGATCAGGCGAGCTGGTGAGGCGTTTCGGGAGCTGTATCGTTCACTGCTGCGGATGAGCAAGAGCCGGGCACGGGTTGATCCGGTGCTGGAGGTGCTGGGCGGGACGGCGGTTGCGGCGGTCATCGGGTTCGAGGGATGGCGCGCCGCGATGGGCAGTCATACGCTTGGGAACTTCACCGGCTTCGTGGCGGCGCTGTTGATCGCATCGCGGCCGCTGCGTGCCCTTGGCTCCCTGAATGCCGCCTTGCAGGAAGGGCTGGCGGGCATGGTGCGCGTCTTCGGCGTGCTGGATGAGCCGCCGAGCATCGCCGATGCCCGTAACGCGGTTCGGCTGCCTGCCGGGCTGGGACGCATCGAATTCGAGTCCGTCTATTTCAGCTATCCGGATGGACGTGTGGCGCTCGCTGGATTGAGTTTAGAGGCCGCGCCGGGGACCACCGTGGCGCTTGTCGGGCCTTCGGGCGGCGGCAAATCGACCGCGCTTTCGCTGATTCCGCGGCTGCACGACGTGACGGCAGGGGCGGTCCGGATCGACGGCATCGATGTGCGCGAAGTGACCGTCAGCAGCCTGCGCGATTCGATCGCCTATGTCGGCCAGGACGCCCTGCTGTTCGACGACACCGTTGCCGCCAATATCGGCATGGGCAAACCGGACACCACCCAGGAGGCGATCGAGGCTGCAGCTGAGGCCGGAGCCGCGGCTGGCTTTATCGGACAGCTTCCCGAAGGCTACGCGACCCGGGTCGGACCAGGAGGGCAGCGGCTGTCCGGCGGGCAACGGCAAAGGATCGCGCTGGCGCGGGCGCTTCTGCGGAATCCGCGGATCCTTCTGCTGGACGAAGCGACGAGTGCCCTTGATACCGAAAGTGAAGCAGCCGTACAGATTGCGCTCGCAAGGTTGCGGGCGGGGCGCACGACCCTGGTCATTGCACATCGCCTGTCTACGGTTCAGGACGCGGCCCTGGTCGTGGTGCTGGCAAACGGCCGGTGCCAGGAACAGGGCACGCACTCGGAACTCATAAGTCGCGATGGGCTTTATGCTCGCCTGGTAAAGAGCCAGGCTCTCAGGCAGTAGTGGTATTGCCGGTCATGCCAGTATAGGCTTGTCAGGAGTCAATGAACGAGCAGTTCACCACGTCCGACCGGCCCCGGCTGTCCGCCCCGCTCGCAACCACGGACCGGCGGCGGAACAGGCGCGCGCGGTGGGTGCTGCTGCTGATCATTCTTGTCGCCATCGGCGGTGCGGTGAGTTACTGGTATGTAACGAAGGACTATATCAGCACCGACGACGCGTTCACCGATGGCCACGCGGTCACCGTCGCACCACAGGTCGCCGGTGCGGTGGCCACTCTGGCTGTGACCGACAACCAGGCAGTCAAAGCCGGGGATCTCCTGGTCCAGATCGACCCCTCCAACTTCCAGGCTGCGCGCGACCAGGCCAACGGCAGCCTGCAGGTCGCGGAGGCGAAACTGGCGAGCGCCCGCGTCGCGGTGGAAGAGGCGCGCGTGACCTACCCGGCCCGCCTCGACGCCGCCAAGGCACAGCGCTTGCACGCGCAGGCCGCGGCATTCAAGGCCGAGGCGGACGCTCGCCGGCAGCGCAGCCTGCCGAAACAGGCGACGACGCAACAAGACATCGATACTGCCGAGGCTGCCGTGCGGGCGACCGCAGCCCAGGTTGCGGAAGCGGACGCGATGGTCCGCCAGGCCGATATCGTAGCGCAATCCATCGCCCGCGCGGAAACTGAGGTACGGCAATTGGAGGGTGAAGTCGCCCTCGCACGCGCGCGCCTCGAACAGGCAGATCTCGATCTGTCACGAACCCGGATCATTGCGCCGCAGGATGGCTGGGTGACCAAGCGCAACGTGGAAAAGGGCAACTACGTCACGCCCGGCCAAGCCCTTATGTCGCTGGTGACATCGGATGTCTGGGTGACGGCGAACTTCAAGGAAAGCCAGCTCGACCGTATGAGCAAAGGCCAGAAGGTCAATCTGCGGGTCGATGCGTACCCCGAACTGCACCTGACCGGGCATGTCGATAGTATCCAACTCGGGTCGGGGCAGCGGTTCAGCCTGTTTCCGCCCGAGAACGCCACCGGAAATTTCGTGAAGATCGTACAACGTGTGCCGGTCAAGATCGTCATCGACTCCGGGATGGACCCGCACCATCCGCTGCCACTTGGACTTTCGGTTATCCCGACTATTTCGCTGAAATGAGCGACGCTACCGGTAGCAGAAGCTATCTGCCGGGAAATCCCTGGTTGGTCACCTTCGCTGTCACGCTGGCGCCGTTCATGGAGGTGCTCGACAGCACGATCGTCAATGTCAGCCTGCCACACATAGCAGGGAACCTATCAGCCAGTTACGACGAGGCGACCTGGACACTCACATCCTATCTGGTCGCGAACGGCATGATCGTCCCTGTGGCTGGATGGCTCGGGCGAGTGATCGGCCGGAAGCGCTATTTCCTGATCTGCATCGCGTCTTTCACGGTGCTGTCGTTCCTTTGCGGCGTAGCGACGAGCCTGGAACAGCTCGTTGTCTTTCGCCTACTGCAAGGGCTGGTCGGCGGCGGGCTACAACCGAATCAGCAGGCCATCCTGCTGGATACGTTCGAGCCATCTCAACTGGGCCGGGGCTTCTCCATGGTCGCGATCGCCGTGATTTTTGCCCCGATCATCGGCCCGGCCCTCGGCGGCTGGATCACCGATTCCTGGTCCTGGCGCTGGGTGTTCCTGATCAACGTACCGATCGGGATCATCGCATTCTTCTCCGTGGCGAGAATGGTGAAAGACCCACCATGGGTCGTCGCCGACCGGATGCGTCTGAGGGACATGGATGGCGTCGGTCTGGCCCTGATCGTTCTTGCCCTCGGGTCACTCCAGATCATGCTTGACCGGGGTGAAGACCTGGACTGGTTCAGCTCCCCGACCATACGAATTCTCGCACTTGTCGCCGCAACGGCGGGGGTTGGCGCGGTCACCTGGCTGACAATGAGCGCGCGGCCGATCGTCAGCCTGCGCGCGCTGGGAAACCGGAACTTCGCCGTCGGATCGGTGATGATCTTCAGCATAGGCGCGATCCTGTATTCCAGCAATGCGCTGATCCCCCTGCTGGCACAGGAGTGGCTAGGATACACGGCGCTCACGTCCGGGCTGATGATGTCGCCCGGCGCGGCAGTCATGGTGGTGCTGATTCCGGTCGCCGCAAAATGGGTGCTGCCGAACGTGCCGACCCGCCTGGTCATCGCGTTCGGTTTTGCCGCCTTGGGACTGTCGGCACTGTATGCCGCCAACCTGACGCCGGACATCGATTTCTGGACTCTGGCAACGTTCCGAGCACTTCAGACCATCGGACTGGCTTTCCTGTTCGTCCCGAACAGCACCTTATCCTACTCCACAATGCCACGCGGGTTGAACGCCGACGCGACGGCGCTCTATTCGATGTTCAGGAATATTGGCGGATCGGTTGGCATTTCTGTCGCGACGGCGATCACCGCCAGCGAAATGCAGGCGCATCGCGCGCACCTGGTCCACCATCTGTCACCGCTGGATCCACGGTTTCAGGCGCTGCTGCCGCAGTATGAGCAGGCACTTCGCGCCGGTGGCGTGGCAAGTGAGCAGGTTCACGGACTTGCCCTGGGTCAGATCGACAAGGTGCTGGGTCTGCAATCCGCCGTCATGGCCTATTCCGACATATTCCTGCTGACTGCAGTGCTGGCCTTCATGGTGGTGCCGCTGACCTTTCTCTTCCGGTCAGGTGTTGCCGGTCGTCCTCGGCGGTGACGCTTTGGCGCTTATCGCGGCTGTGTTTTATGGACCGGATAGCAGGTCTGAATAAGTTCCAAAGAATCCCTGTTTGGATTTGGTGATTGAAGGATGTTGATTGTGTCAGATCTCAATCACTGCCGGTTGGAAGGCGCGGCACGATCGGATCCCAGACGATTGATAGCTAAGGATCATCGGGGAGATATCCACACTTCGGCAGCGTTTCCATGACGGTTGCCGACAATGGGACAGGTGATGGAGATGCGCTTGGCAGTCCAATGATTGGGCCCGCGTTTGGTTGATTTATCCTCGTTTTCCCCGCTGTTCCCGCAAACCATGCGGCGATTTATATCGGGGGACGTAGGGTATAGTTGTCGGTATGCGGTCTCGTTTAGCGCTGTGGTCGTACGTCGGGTCAGGATTCCCGGGGACTTCAGACGGGAGGCGGGGATATCCCTGTTATGGATCCTCTGGTTGTGGATCAGCTTAATTTGCCAACCAGTTCTTCCAAATGGAAGCTGTCCCGGAAATGGATCACCAGGCGCCCGCCGCCGGTGGAATTCGTGGCGATGGCAACCTTGTAGCCGAGGCGTTCGATCAATGTCTGAACGAGCGCTGCCGTGTCCGGATCCTGTTCGCGAGGCGTTGCCGCTGGCGAACGGGAGTCCGAGGCTTTTTGCGCGGCAAGTGCTTCTGTCTGCCTGACCGATAATCCCTTGGCCAGGATCTGGTCCATAAGCATATCAGGATCGGTGGCGGTCAGCAGCGCTCGGGCATGACCGAACGTAACGTTGCCATTGCGGATTTCCGTCTGGATGCGGGACGGCAGTTTCAGCATGCGCACCATGTTGCCGACATGCGCCCGTGATTTGCTGACGGCATGACCCAGTTCTTCGTGCGTCAGATGAAATTCGTCGATGAGGCGCTGCAGGCCTTCGGCCTCTTCGATCGGATTGAGATCAAGTCTTTGCAGATTTTCGACCAGAGCGGTGGCGGCGGCCTCGGCATCGCTCATTTGCCGATGCAGCACGGGGACTTCCGAAAGGCCGGCAAGGATCGCTGCTCTCCAACGGCGCTCGCCGGCGACGATCTGATAGCGGTCCTTCGTTATGGGATGGGACCGCACAAGGAGGGGCTGTAGAATGCCCTGAACGCGGATCGATTCTGCCAGCGGCTCCAGTTCCGAACTGGTGCCAATGGCCCGGGGCTGGAATGGATTGGGCTCCAGCCTGTCAATCTCGACTGTCCGAATTGGCTGCGATTGATCTTGAGCAGTATCAGCCAGCCGTTCGCCCATCAGAGCGGCGAGGCCGCGGCCAAGCCGGGGGCGAGGCGCTTTAGCGGCGGGCGAGGGTGTCCGTTGGTCTGCCATGTCAGGCCTGTTTTTCGCGATCCAGAAGTTCGGCGGCCAACTGGTTGTATGCCTTTGCGCCGGTCGATTTCGGGTCGTAGCTGAGAATCGGCTTGCCGAAGCTCGATGCCTCAGAAATGCGCACGTTCCTTGGTATCACGGTCTGATAGACCCAGTCGCCGAAGAAGTCTCGCGCGTCCGACGCGACGAGGGAAGACAGGCTGTTTCTGCTGTCGAACATTGTCAGCACGATACCAAGCAAGCGTGTACCGGGGTTCAGCCTGCGCCTGACGCTTTCGATGGTTCTCACCAATCCGCTGATGCCTTCGAGCGCGTAGAACTCGCATTGCAATGGAACGATGATGCCGGCCGAGGCGACCAGTGCATTGAGGGTCAACAGGCCCAGGCTGGGTGGGCAATCGATCAGGATGTAATCGAAGGTTTGGCCATTCCTGATCGCCGACAGCGCTGATTGCAGACGGAATTCCCTGCGTTCGACGTCCACAAGTTCGATTTCGGCGCCGGCCAGGTCAGCTTCCGCCGGGATTAGGAACAAATTAGGAACATCAGTCCTCAGCACCAATTCATCCGGCAGCGAATTTCCGGTGACAAGACGGTAGCTGCCGTTCTGGCGGTCGGTCGGCTTCACGCCCAATCCGGTCGAGGCATTGCCCTGGGGATCGAAGTCAATCAGAAGGATCGTCTGACCGATCGCTGCCAGCGCGGCAGCGAGATTGACCGCGGTCGTCGTTTTTCCCACCCCGCCTTTCTGGTTCGCGATGGCGATGATGCGCGGTTTGGGAATAGGTCAGACCCTTTGGAGCGTGATCGTCAGAGGCGAAATCGCCGGAGAGCGCTGAAGCCTGTTTGGTGCTTCCATCCGCACCAACAGGCTTTGGCGGCCAATCGGCTAGGAGGGTTGGACACCGCAGACACGGCATCGAATGCGCGGGATTCCTGCCATGAGTTCGCTTGGGGGGTCAATCAGACAGAGCCAAAATCCGGTCCTGGCGGCCTGATTTGAGCGGAGGAACCTCTGTTTCAAGGCACCACTCCCGCCAAGCGTACCGCAGGCCGGCCGCGAGACTTTGGCCGAATCGTTCCGTATTGCACAGCGGGCTCGCGCGCATCTGCGGTCGCAATTGTGCTCGAAGCTCGGCCAGCGCACCCAGATCGGCCGCTTTGGCAACCGCAAGATCGCAATACGCGTCGACATCGGCCGCCTGCCAGTCCGTCAGCCCGACATTGCTGGTGTGGCTGAAAGAATGTCGAGATGCGAAGGTTTCCCCCGCCAAGGTTATGGCAGGCACGCCCATCCACAGGGATTCGCAGGTCGTCAGGCCACCCGCATAGGGGAAGGGATCGAGCACGATGTCGATCTCGTTGTATTTGTCCATGAGTTCCCGATGCCCTGCTGATCCGAACAGCGCGATCCTGTCGGGTGACACGCCGTGAAGAGCGAACAATGTCCGTATCCGATCCGCCGTAGGCTGGTCGTTGAACTGGTGGGTGCGAAGGACAAGGCGGGCGTCAGCCACCCGGTAGAGGATCGTACTCCAGGCGCGGATCACGTGCGGTGTGAGTTTCGCCAGGTTATTGAAGCAACCGAACGTGACTGAGCCACGCTCCAGGGCTGGGAGCGGCGCCAGGTCGGGCGCATACGAAGGCGGTGTGTAACAGACATAACCATCGGCCAGCCGCAGCAGGCGCTCACTGTAGAGGCATTCCTGACCGGGAGGTGTTTCCCACCGGTCGGTGATGAACCAGTCCATCTCCCATAGATGCGTGCTGTGATTCTGCGATCCGACCCATTTGATCTGCACCGGCGCCAGGCGCTGGGCGCAAGCCGGCATACGGGCGCCGTCGCCATAGCCGCCCAGGTCGATCAGGATGTCGATGGCAAGGTCACGGGTGCGCTGCGCCAACGCCTTGTCGTCGAACAGGCTAACATCGATCCAGTCGCCTAATGTGTGGAAGCGCCGAGCGATTGGGTCTGAACCGGTTGGGCCGTGCGAGAGACAGGCAAGTCGGAAGGCCCTGGGATCCAGGGCCTCGAACGCTGCGACGGTCAGCCATCCGACCGGATGAGCGCGCAGGGACCCGGACAGCAGCCCGATCTTCAGTGGCCGGTCAGGATCAGGCGGGTTCGCGAATGGGAGCGGGGCCAACCGCGGAATGAGGCGGTCGGAGTCGCGCAGCGCGTCCATTATCGTCGCGGCGGTGATATCTTGATGGTACGGCAGCACGTTGCACAACGTGCGGCGGGCCAGTGAGGAATGCGGATCGGCGTCGATTGCCCGGCCGGCCAGGTTGACGGCTTCTTCCTGAAGCCCCAGGCAGGCGGCTGCGTTGGCCAAGTTGCACAACATGGCCTGATGGGGCAGGTCGCCGTCTATAGCGGTCAGAAGCCGTGCCCGCGCATCGGCGTGTCGGTGGGCTTTCAGCAGCAGGGCGGCATGGTCGCATCGGGCCGGTCGGTTCCCCGGATCGAGCTCGACTGCGCGGCGCAATTCAGCCTCAGCTTCACGGATGCGGTTGGTGCCGGCAAGCAGGCGACCGAGTAGTCTCGCGATGGTCGGGGAGGTCGGGGCCAGGGCGGCCGCTGTTTCATAGGCGTCGATGGCGTCAATGAGTCTGCCCGCCCGTTCCGATAGCAGACCCAGCGCCATGTGCAGCGTCGGGTTCAGCGGGTCGCGGCTTATTGCCTCCTCCAAATATGCGGCTTCCTGTTCCAGCCTGTCGGGGGGAAGTCCGGCATGGAGGCCATAGGCAGTCTCATTCGGGGCCCCGATCGGGGGGCAGGCGGAAGCAGGTGCTATGGTCTCTCCTGCTGATCCGTCGCCGCACAGCTCGAAAGCCAGCCCCGCCCATTGCCGTAGATCTCTCCGGATCGGGAATTGGCCGATGGTGCGCAGCAGAATGTCCCTGCCGGCACCTGCCTGGCCCCGGGCGATCAGCAGGCGTCCAAGCAAAGCCGCCACATTCGGCTGTGCAGGATGCCGGGCGAGCGCCTGTCCGTAATATCGGTCGGCTGACTCGATGTCTCCCGCGATCAAAGACAGTCCGGCCAGGGAGAGGAAAGGCTCGTCCCAGTACGGATGTCGTTCGCTGAGTTGCTCGATCGCGGCGCGTCCCTGGTGGATCGCCTGAGTCAAGATCTGGCGCAACATCAGGGAAGACCTGAGCGTGATCGTCGCTGGCGGAGTCGCCAAAGACGTGAATCACGCGACCAAACAAGGAGATAGGGCCTGTTTGGCGCTTCTATCTGCGCCGAACAGGCCCTAACGAGAGTAGTCGGCAACAAGACCGGTGGCCTCTTCGAGCAAGATCGCTCTGCGGGCCAGCTTGATGGCGTGGTAGTACTCATCGGCTTCGGCTGCCGTCAGCGCCTGATGCAGGAGTTCGCGCACCGCGTCTGGCAGAACGGGACGGTCGAATGTGCCCACCAACTGCCGTACGGACGCCAACGCGATTGGGCGCTCTTCTTCTGTCGCGATGTAGGCCAACTGAAGCGCGAAGTAGATTTTTCGCGCCGGGCTGTATGCTTGGTCTGCGGACATGATCTGCCGGCCGAACAGAAAGCGTGCCCTGGCGGTCAGCTCGATCCGCGACTCCGTATGGAACCGGATCGACAGACCGGTCGCCCTGAGTTCCTCGCCTTTGCGGAGATGCAGAACCAGACTTGACATCGCACTCTGGAAAAGCCGGTGACGACGCGCACTCCGATCTGACGTGTCGGCTCGTCTGAGTCGCGACCGGGGCCAGCAAGGGAAGGCCGGACATTTTGTCCTAGATCTTCAGGAGCGATTCCGGATTACTTGAACAGGCTCAGCAATGTCTGCGGCGCCTGGTTTGCCAGGGAGAGCGCCTGGGTGCCGAGCTGCTGGCGGATCTGCAATGCCTGGAGCTGCGCCGATTCCTTCGCCAGATCAGCATCGACCAGGGCACCAAGTCCGCTGTTCAGCGCGTCGATCTTGTCGTTGTTATAGCTGATCTGGTTGTTCACATAGTTGATCGACGAGCCGATCGTGTTCAGCGCCTTGCCGACTGCGTTGAGCTGGTTGATGAACGTTCCGCTGGCGGTGATTAAGGCCGCCATTGTCGCGGCGCCGCCCATTTGGGTCGCGGTGAAGCTGATAGAGCCGTACAAGGCCGATCCGCCGAAGGTGGCGATGCCATATGACGACCCGGACTCGTTGCGCGCCACGGCGACCCTTGCGAAGGTTCCGTTGCTGCCGGTGATGTCGCCG
>Ga0134125_10005608_pt1 | contig 14229 bp, 14 predicted proteins | sample KB31751_FD_96464 | JGI IMG/M metagenome (GOLD analysis project Ga0134125, IMG submission 96464) | Terrestrial soil microbial communities with excess Nitrogen fertilizer from Kellogg Biological Station, Michigan, USA - KB3-175-1 | ecosystem: Environmental > Terrestrial > Soil > Unclassified ... | reverse complement strand
GGCATGGAGCGCGCCAGCGCCGACTACATGGGCATGCTGGCGACGGTGATGAACGCGCTCGCGCTGCAGAGCGCGCTCGAGAAGATCGGCGTCGACACCCGCGTGCAGTCGGCGATCCCGATGCAGGCGGTCTGCGAGCCCTACATCCGCCGCCGTGCGCTGAGGCACCTGGAGAAGGGCAGGGTGGTGATCTTCGCCGCCGGCCTCGGCGCGCCTTTCTTCACCACCGACACGCCGGCCGCCCTGCGCGCGGCCGAGATGGGCTGCGACGCTCTGCTCAAGGGCACCAGCGTCGACGGCGTCTACACCGCCGATCCGAAGAAGGAGCCGGGCGCCGAGCGCTACGAAAAGCTGAGCTATCTCGAAGTGTTGGCGCAGGATCTGAAGGTGATGGACGCCTCTGCGATCGCGCTGATGCGCGACAACGGCGTCCCGATTGTCGTGTTCTCGATCCGCGAGCGGGGCAACCTGATGCGCGTCTTGCAAGGCGAGGGCGTCTTCACCACCATCGCCAGCGAGCGTCACGAGCTGGCTTAACGAGGAGGGCAGGAGATGGCGCAGGCCGAAAAGCCCAATATGGCCAAGTACCGTGAGCGCATGGAGAAGTCCGTGGCGGCGCTCAAGGAGGAGTTCGCCTCGCTGCGCACCGGGCGGGCGAGCGCCAGCCTGCTCGACCAGGTGCACGTCGAAGCCTATGGCGCCAACATGCCGATCAACCAGGTGGGCGCGATCAGCGTGCCGGAGCCCAGGTCGATCTCGGTCAGCGTCTGGGACAAGGGGCTGGTGGTCTCGGTCGAGAAGGCGATCCGCTCGGCCGGGCTTGGCCTCAATCCGGTCGTCGAGGGCCAGAACCTGCGCATCCCGATCCCGGCGCTGACCGAGGAGCGCCGCAAGGACCTCGCCAAGCTCGCCGGCCGCTACGCCGAGCAGCAGCGGGTGGCCGTGCGCAACGTCCGCCACGACGCCATGGACGACCTGAAGAGGGCCGAGAAGGACGGGACCATCAGCCAGGACGAGCACAAGCGCCTGCAGGGCGAGGTGCAGAAGCTGACCGACGAGGCGGTTCGCCGCGTGGACGAGGCCTTGAAAACCAAGGAACAGGAGATCATGCAGGTATGAGCGCGCGAGCCTCGCCGCGCTCACGAGAAGAGGCCAGCGCCATGCCCCGCCCGATCGCCCCTAGCGAGCGCGTCCTGCGCCCTGTCGGCGATGGAGCCTGCGCAAAGCTGCACGTGGCCATCATCATGGACGGCAACGGTCGCTGGGCCAAGCAGCGCGGGCTGCCGCGGCCGTTCGGCCACCGCGCGGGCGTGGCGGCGCTGCGCCGCACCGTCGAAGGCGCCGAGGCGCTGAACGTCGAGCGGCTGACGGTGTTCGGCTTTTCCACCGAGAACTGGAGCCGGCCGCCGTCCGAGGTCTCCGAGATCCTCGGGCTGATGAAGGCCTACTTCGCCAGCGACCTCGGCCGCCTCGAGCGCGACGGCGTGAAGGTGCGCATCGTCGGGCGGCGCGCGGACCTTTCGCCGGACATCCTCGCCATCGTGGAGGAGGCCGAGGCGCGCACCGCCAAGAACGAGCGCTTCCACCTGCAGGTCGCCTTCAACTACGGCGGCCGCGCCGACATCACCGACGCCGCGCGTCGTTTCGCCGAGCAGGTCGCGCGCGGCGAGGCCAGCCCCGCCGACCTGGACGAGCGGCTCTTCGAGCGGCAGCTCTCCACCTCGCCGGCCGCCGCGCCCGACCTCGTCATCCGCACCGGCTACGAGCGGCGGCTGTCCAATTTCCTGCTCTGGGAGTGCGCCTACGCCGAGCTCATCTTCCAGGACGTCTACTGGCCCGACTATGGCCCCGAGCACCTGCGCGCGGCGATCCAAGAGTTCCAGTCGCGCGAGCGTCGCTTCGGCCGGGTGGCTGTCGACGACGTGCTCGCGGCTGGCTAGCGGCGCGAAGGGCCGCCGTCGGGTCGGGCATGCCGCGCGCCAGGCGGTTTGATTGGGACAATCTTGCGCTTCGCATCGTCTCCGGGGTGATCCTGGCGGCGCTCGTCCTCTATCTGGTCTGGTTCGACCCGTTCGGCGCCGGCTTCCTGACCCTGATCACCGTGGCCGTGGCGCTGATGTCGTACGAGTGGGCGCGGATGGCCGCGCGGACCGCCTGGGCGCGGGTCGCCATCGTCATGGCGCTTGCGGTGGTCTCCGTCGTCCTGCTGACCTACGTCGATCGCCTGGCGTGGGCCCTCGCGACGATCGCGGTCGGCATGCTGGCCACGGCGTTCGTGTCGCGCGGCGTGACGCTGCGCCGCTTCGATGCCGCCTACGGCGTGCTCTACGTCGCGCCGGCCGGTCTCGCCTTGACCTGGCTCCGCTACGGGCCGCCGCTGCACGGGCTGAACGGGACGCCATGGCAGGGCGCCGGATGGACGGTCATGCTGTTGGCGACCACCTGGGCGGCCGACATATGCGCCTTCGCAACAGGCAACGCCTTGAAAGGGCCAAAGCTTTGGCCACGCTTCTCGCCCAACAAGACGTGGTCGGGGTTCTTTGGCGGCCTGGCGGGCGCGGCGGCCGCCGCGGTGGGCGTGGCGGCGCTGCTGATGCGCCTGTCGCTAGCGGGCGCGGCGTTGATCGGGCTGGCCGGAGGGCTCGCCACCATGATGGGCGATCTCTGGGAATCGATGTTGAAGCGGCGGTTCGGTGTTAAGGATTCCGGTGACCTCATCCCTGGGCATGGAGGTCTGCTCGATCGGGTGGATGGATTGATGTTCGCGACCCTGGTATTCGCCGCCGCGCGGCTGATCGTGCACTTTGGCTGGGCGCACTGATGGCGATGCGCACCGTCATCATCCTCGGATCGACCGGCTCGGTCGGGGAGTCCACGCTCGACCTGCTCGAGCAGGCCGGCGCCGATGTCGAGATCCTGGCCCTGACGGGCGGGCGCAATGTCGCGCGGCTCGCCGAGCAGGCGAAGAAATGGCAGCCGCGGCTCGTCGTCATCGAGGACGAGAGCCTGCTGCCGGAGCTGCAGGAACGCCTCAACGGCTCGAACGTCGGGGCGGCGGCGGGAACCCAGGCGATCATCGAGGCGGCCGCGATGGGGGCCGACTGGGTAATGTCGGCCATCGTTGGCTCGGCCGGCCTGGCGCCGACGCTGGCGGCGGCCCGGGCCGGCTCGACCATCGCGCTCGCCAACAAGGAAAGCCTGATCTGCGCCGGTCCGGCGCTGCTGGCCGCGGCGAAGCAGGCTGGCGGCGGCGTCATCCCGGTCGACTCCGAGCATTCGGCGATCTTCCAGGTGCTGCAGCCCGACTGCCGCGAGCGCGTCGCCCGGCTCATCCTGACCGCCTCGGGCGGGCCGTTCCGCGGCTGGAGCCGAGACGCGATGGCGGGCGTCACCGTCGAGCAGGCGGTCGCGCACCCCAACTGGAACATGGGCCGCAAGATCTCGGTCGACTCCGCCCAGATGATGAACAAGGGCCTCGAGATGATCGAGGCTTCCTACCTGTTCGCGATGCCGCCCGAGCGCATCGACGTGCTGATCCATCCGCAGTCGATCGTGCACAGCATGGTCGAGTACGCCGACGGCTCGACGCTGGCGCAGCTCGGCGAGCCCGACATGCGCACGCCGATCGCCTGCGCCTGGTCGTGGCCCGACCGCGCGCCTTGGCCGGCGCCGAAGCTCGACCTGGCCGCGATCGGCCAGCTGACGTTCGAGGCGCCAGACGAGGAGACCTTCCCGGCGCTGAAGCTCGCGCGCAACGCGCTTACCGCCGGCGGCGGCGCGCCGGCGGCGATGAACGCGGCCAACGAGGTGGGGGTCGCGGCCTTCCTTGACCGCCGGATCGGCTTTCTCGATATTGCCGCGCTCGTCGCCGAGACGCTCGATGAGCTGGATGGGGCCGGCGAACTGACACACGAAAGCAACGCCGATCCGCTCGAGTGGGCGATGGCCGTCGACGCCAGCGCGCGACGCGCGGCCGCCCAAGTGCTGTCGCGATTTGCAGGCAGAGGCTGAAGGCTCGAAAAGGGAAACTCCCGAGAAATGCTGCCTTTTCTCGCCAACGCGGCGGTCTATGTGGTCCCCTTCCTGGCGCTGATCACGGTCATCGTGACGGTGCACGAGTTCGGCCACTTCCTGACCGCGCGCGCGTTCGGCGTGAAGGTCGACCGCTTCTCGATCGGCTTCGGCCGCACGATCGCGGCGTTCCGCGACCGTTGGGGCGTCGAGTGGCGCATCGCCTGGCTTCCGCTGGGCGGCTACGTGCGCTTCGCCGGCGACGACAACGCCTCGAGCGTTCCGGACCAGGACGATCTCGATTCGCTGCGCAAGCGCATCGTGGCCCGCGAAGGCGTCGGCGCCGAGAAGCGCTATTTCTTCTTCAAGCCGATCTGGCAGCGGGCGCTGATCGTCTTCGCCGGTCCGGCGATCAACTTCCTCTTCTCGATCGCGCTCTTCGCGCTCGTGTTCGCCACCGTGGGCGAGCCGATCGCCTCGATGAAGGTGGCCGACGTCATGCCAGGCTCGCCGGCCGCGGCCGCGGGCATCCGGCCGGGCGACACCATCACCTCGATCGACGGGCGCAAGTACGAGCGCTTCGACGACCTGGCGGCCTACGTGCAGGACCGCCCGTCGACGCCGATGCATCTCACCGTCTCGCGCGCCGGCCAGGCCCTCGGCATGTCGCTGACGACGGGCGTCGCCAACGAGAAGAGCCCTGCGGGCGGCTACATCCAGATCGGCCGCCTCGGCGTGCTCTCGACCCAGACGGTCCGCCGCGAGGGACCGCTGCGGGCGCTGGCGGGCGGGACCGTCATGACCTGGAGCACGGTGAAGCGAACCGGCGACGTCGTCAGCCGCCTGGTTCAGGGCCGCATGGCCTGGCCGTTCCAGGGTTTCCTCGGCACCGCGACCATCACCGGCACCATCACCAAGCAGGCGGTCACCGCCTCGCAGGTCGACCACGTCAATGTCGTGCTGGCGCTCGCCGTGCCGTTCATCTGGCTGTGCGCGTTCCTTTCCACCAGCATCGGCCTGGTCAACCTGCTGCCGATCCCGGTGCTCGATGGCGGACACCTGCTGTTCTACGCCTACGAGGCTGTGGCGCGTCAGCCATTGCCGATCGCCGCCCAGGCGGTCGGCTACCGGGTCGGGCTTGCTTTGCTGGTCGGATTGATGTTGTTCACGACGTGGCATGACCTGCAACGCTTGCAGGTGTTCCACTTCCTTGGCGCCCTTTTCTCTTAAAAGCGAAGAGTCACCGGCTAGTGAGCCCTCAACCGATGACCAAATCCCGCGCCCGCTACGCGGCGTTGTTTTCTGGCGTCGCCCTCGGGGCCGGAACGATTGCGATGGTCGGCGCCGTGCCCGGTATCGCCCTCGCGCAGGAGCAGCAACCGCCGCAGCCACAAGCGCCGGCGCAGCCACAGTCGCCAGCGCAGCCGCAGGCGCCGGCGCCGCAACAGCAGCAGGGCGGCGTCGTCGGCCGCATCGTCGTGCAGGGCAACGAGCGGATCGAGACCGACACCATCCTGTCGTACCTGCCGATCCAGGTCGGCGACACGGTGGATCCGGCCAAGCTCGACCTGGCGGTCAAGACGCTGGCCCGCACCGACCTCTTCTCCGACGAGAGCATCACCCTGCAGGGCGACACCCTGATGGTGCGGGTGGTCGAAAACCCGATCATCAACCGCGTGCTGTTCGAGGGCAACTCGAGCATCAAGACCGACAAGCTGCAGGACGAGGTGACGGTGCGGCCGCGCGGCATCTTCACCCGCGCCAAGGTGCAGGAGGACGTCGGCCGGATCATCGAACTCTACCGTCGCTCGGGCCGCATCTCGGCCACCGTCACGCCGCAGATCGTCAACCTGCCGCAACGGCGCGTCGACCTGATCTTCAAGATCGCCGAAGGCCCGAAGAGCGGCATCCTCGGCATCAATTTCCAGGGCAACGAGCAGTTCTCGTCCAACGATCTGCGCGACGTCGTCGTGACCAGGGAGAGCCACTGGTACCGATTCTTCGAGTCGAACGACAACTACGACCCCGACCGCATCGAGTACGACCGCGAGCAGCTGCGCAAGTTCTACCGCAACCACGGCTATTACGATTTCCACGTGGTCTCGTCGGTGGCCGAGCTGGCGCCGGACCACAACGGCTTTGCGGTCACCTACACCGTCGATGAGGGCCAGCGTTACAAGTTCGGCAAGCTGACGGTGACCACCGAGCTGAAGAAGCTCAATCCCGACATCCTCAAGGCGCTGCTGCCGATCCGCTCAGGTCAGGTCTACGAGGACCAGAAGATCCAGCAGGCCACCGACGCGCTGACCTTCGCGGCCGGGTCGGCCGGCTTCGCCTTCGTGGACGTGCGGCCCGAGTACCACTCCAACCCCGCGACGCGCACCGTCGACGTGAACTTCTCGGTCAAGGAAGGCCCACGCGTCTACATCGACCGCATCGACATCGTCGGCAACACCGCGACGCTCGACTACGTCATCCGCCGCGAGATGGCGCTCTCGGAAGGCGACGCCTACAATCGCGTGCTCGTCGACCAGTCGAAGAACCGCATCAAGGCGCTGGGCTTCTTCAAGGACGTCGACATCACGACGACGCCCGCCAACGAGCCCGACCGCACCAACCTGCTGGTCAAGGTCGCCGAGCAGCCGACCGGCGAGCTCTCGGCCAGCGCCGGCTACTCGGCAGTCGACCAGCTGGTGCTCGACCTCGGCTTCAACCAGTCGAACTTCCGCGGGCGCGGCCAGGACGTGCGGGCGCGGATCGAGGTCGGCTCGCTGACCCAGGACATCGACTTCTCGTTCACCGAGCCCAGGTTCCTGGGTCGCAACATGGCGGCCGGCTTCGACCTCTACGCCACCCGCTACGACTTCACGCAGTTCGCGTCGTATTCGCAGGCCGGCGCCGGCGGCGACGTGCACGTGGCCTTCCCGCTGACCGTCAACTCGACGATGAGCCTGCGCTACCGCCTGCGCACCGACGACGTGCTGGTGGCCAGCAACCTCTGCGTCCCGGGCTCGGAGCTGGTGTCGATCGTGCTCTGCGACGAGCGCGGCTCGTTCCTCACCTCGTCGTTCGGCTACAGCGTGCGCCTCGACAAGCGCAACGACCCGCAGGTGCCGACGCGCGGCTACTACCTCGATCTCAGCCAGGACGTCGCCGGCTTTGGCGGCAACGTGAACTGGGTGCGCTCCGAGTGGGACGCCGGCTGGTACCACGGTTTCACCAAGAACTTCGTGCTCAGCCTCACCACCTGGGGCGGCTACATCGACGGGTGGAATGGCGGGACGGTGCCGATCGACGACCGCTTCTACAAGGGCGGCGACAGCTTCGTCGGGTTCCAGCTCGCCGGCATCGGCCCCCGCGACACTCGGTTCGGTGACGCGCTCGGCGGAAAGCTCTATTTGATCGGGGAAGTCCAGCAGACCTTCCCCAACTTCCTGCCGGCCCAGTATGGCATCAAGACCGCCCTCATCGCCGACGTCGGAACGCTCGGGCTGCTGGATCGATCGAACAAGGTCGACCCATTGACCAATCTGCCGCTCACCTCCGTGCGTGACGACCTGGGCCTTCGGGCTTCGGTCGGCATCAGCGTCTTCTGGAAATCGCCGCTCGGGCCGCTGCGGTTCGACCTCGCTCAGCCGATCGCGAAAGAGCCCTACGACGTCACCCAGGTGTTCCGCTTCTCCACCAATACAAGGTTCTAGAGAACTTCCCCATGAACGCTCGCTCCCTGCTCGTCGCTGGCGTCGCCGCCGGCGCAATCCTGGCGCTCGCCACGGCGCCTTTCGCACAAACCCGCGGCCGCGCGGCCGCCCCGGCCCGTCCGGCGGCCGCCGCCGGGCTCTCGTTCGGCGCGCCGATTCCCGGCCTTTGCGTCTACTCCGAAGGCCAGATCTTCGGTCAATCGAAGGTCGGCCAGTCGGTGTCGGCCCGCATGAAGATGCTGGCCAACGAGGTCAACGCCGAGCTGAAGCCGGAAGCTGACGCGATCAGCACCGAGAAGAAGACGCTCGACGCCTCGGCCACGACGATGGACCAGGCGACGCTGCGCCAGCGCGCCGAGGCCCTGCAGGTGCGCTTCGACAATTTCGAGAAAAAGGCCGCGCAGCGCAACGAAGAGCTGAAGCAGACCCAGGGCAAGGAAGTGCAGGAGATGGAGCGGGAGCTGCAGCCGGTCCTGACCCAGCTCTTCACCCAGAACCGCTGCTCGATCCTGCTGGAGCGCGAGCAGGCCGGCATCGCCGCCGTCAATCCGGCCATGGACTTTTCCGCCCAGGCCGTCGCCGGCCTCAACGCCCGCGTCCAGACGTTGACCTTCGACCGCGTCCACCTCGACAGCCAGGCGACTGCGCAGCCGGCCGCGGCGCGCTGATCCGGGCTCGGGGCAGGGGATGTCGCGGCCCGATCCGCGGTTCTACGACGCCCTCGGGCCGGTCAGGCTCGGCGCGCTCGCGGAGCTGACCGGCGCGGCCTGCAGCTCTGCGGCGGCGGATAAGACCATCGAGGCCGCGGCGGTCCTGGCGCGCGCCGACGCCGCTGCGGTCAGCTTCTTCAGCGATCGCAAGCTGACAGATGCGGCCGCCGCCACGGCCGCCGGCGCCTGCTTCGTCGCCGAGAAGGATACGTCCCGGCTGCCGGAAACCTGTGCTGCGTTGGTCACGCCCGTGCCGAAGGCGGCCTGGGCGGTGGCGGCCGGACGGCTGCACCGCGGCAAGCGCCTCGATCCGGCCGATCCGCCGCGCCACCTGGGCGCGCTGATCGAGGAGGACGTGTCGATCGGCCACGGCGTCGTCATCGGGGCCGGGGCGCAGATCGGCGCCGGGACCGAGATCGGCCCGCACGCGGTGATCGGCCCTGGGGTCGCGATCGGGCGCGGCTGCCGCATCGGCGCGAACGCGGTGATCGGCTTCGCGCTGATCGGCGACGGCGTCAGCATCGGCGCCGGCGTCGTCATCGGCGAGCCGGGCTTCGGGCTGGAGGTCGGCCCCAAGGGCCTGATGGAGGTACCTCAGCTCGGCCGGGTGATCATCCAGGACAACGTCGGCATCGGCCCTCAGACCTGCGTCGATCGCGGCGCTTACGAAGACACGGTGATCGGCGAGAACACCAAGATCGACAACCTTGTGCAAATCGCCCACAACGTCGTGATCGGACGGAACTGCGTCATCGCCGGCCACTGTGGCCTTTCGGGCAGCGCCGTGCTGGGCGACGGCGTTCGGATGGGCGGCCGCGTTGGACTGGCCGACCACGTGACGATCGGTTCGGGCGCCCAGCTGGCCGCCGCGGCGGGCGTGATGCGCGACGTGCCGCCCGGCGAAGTCTGGTGCGGCATCCCCGCGGTGCCGATGAAGCAGTTCTTCCGCGAAGTGGCCTGGCTCCAGAAGTCGGCCGCGCGGAGGCGCAAGGAAGGGGAGGCATGACGAAGGCCGTCGCGGAGGAGAGCGTCTCTGCCGAGATCGGGATCGAGGAGATCCTGCGGCGGATTCCGCACCGGCCGCCGTTCCTGCTGATCGACCGGGCCGAGGACTACCGCCCGCACCGCTCGATCGTCGGCGTCAAGTCGGTGACGATCAACGAGCCTTATTTCGTCGGCCATTTCCCGGGCCGGCCGGTGATGCCTGGCGTGCTGATCATCGAGGCGCTGGCCCAGACCGGCGGCGTGCTGATGAGCAAGTCCCTGCAGGTCGACGTCGAGAACAAGGGCATCATGTTCATCTCGGTCGACAACTGCCGCTTCCGCCATCCGGTGAAGCCGGGCGACGTCCTGCGCATGCCCGTCGAGGTGCTGCGCGCCAGGGGCGACGTATTCAAGTTCAGGGGGCGTGGACTGGTCGGCGACAAGGTGGCCGCGGAGGCCGAGTTCGCCGCCATGCTGATCGAGGTTCCCCCGGCATGAGCATACACCCGACGGCGCTGGTGGCGCCGGGCGCGGACGTCGCCTCCGACGCGGAGGTCGGACCCTATTGCACGGTCGGCGCCGGCGTGAAGCTTGCGTCCGGCGTGCGCCTGCGCTCGCACGTGGTGGTCGAAGGCGACACCGAGATCGGCGAAGGTTGCGATGTCTGGCCGTTCGCGGTGCTCGGCTCTCCGCCGCAGCACGCCGGCTACAAGGACGGCGACCCCGGCCGCCTCGTCGTCGGCCGGCGCAACCTGATCCGCGAGCAGGTCACCATGCACCGCGGCTCGACGTTCGGCCGGGGCGTGACCACGGTCGGCGACGACGGCGCCTTCTACGTCGGCGCGCATGTCGGCCACGACTGCGAGGTGGGCAATAACGTCACCCTGACCAACGGCGCCACGCTGGGCGGCCACGTGCGGCTCGGCGACTACGTGATCATGGGCGGGCTCTCGGCCATCCAGCAGCGCGGCTGCGTCGGCCGTTATGCGTTCATCGGCGGCGCCGCCGGCGTGACCACCGACGTGATCCCCTACGGCATGGTGTGGGGCAACCACGCCAGGCTCGAGGGCCTCAACCTCGTCGGCCTGAAGCGGCGCGGGTTCTCGCGCGAGCAGATCAACACGTTGAGGGCCGCGTTTCGCGCCATCTTCAGCGGCGGCGGCGTCTTCGCCGACCGCGTGGCGGCGGCCGCAGAGAGCTACGCCAGCTCGCCCCAGGTGATGGAGATCATCGACTTCATCCGCGCCGAGCGCCACCAGCCGCTGGCGCCCGTGGCGGGGCAGGCCTGACGGGCGGCTTGCGCAAGCTCGGGCTGATCGCCGGCGGCGGCGGCTTGCCGCTGGCGCTCGCCGAGCATTGCCGCCAGGCCGGGCGGCCCTACTTCGTGGTCCGCCTGAAGGGCTTTGCCGAGCCGTCGCTGGGCGCCCATCCCGGCGAGGCCGCCGGGATCGCCGAGATCGGCCGCATCGTGCGGCTGGCCAGGGGCGCCGGCTGCGAGGCGCTCTGCTTCGCGGGCATCGTGCGCCGGCCGGACTTCGCGGCCCTGAAGCCCGACATGCGCGGTCTCGCCTGGCTGCCGGGCGCCGCGATGGCCGCGCGCAAGGGCGACGAGGCGCTGCTGCGCTACCTGATGCAGGGGTTCGAGAAGGAGGGCTTCGCGATCGAGGGCGCGCACGAGGTGATGGGCGAGCTGGCGCTCGGCGAAGGTCCGCTCGGCGCCCACGCCCCCGGCGAAGCGCATGGCGCCGACATCGCCAAGGCCATCGAGGTCGCCCGTGCGATCGGCGCGCTCGACATCGGTCAGGGCGCGGTCGTCTGCGATGGGCTCGTCTTGGCGGTGGAGGCGCAGGAGGGCACCGACGCGATGCTCCGGCGGGTGGCGGAGTTGCCGACGCACCTGCGCGGGACGTCCGAGCGCCGCCGCGGCGTGCTCGCCAAGCTCGCCAAGCCCATCCAGGAAGAGCGGGTCGACCTGCCGACGATCGGGCTCGCCACCGTCGAGGCCGCCGCCGCCGCCGGGCTGGCCGGAATCGTCGGCGTCGCCGGCAAGATGCTGGTGCTCGACCGCGACGCGGTGATCCGCGCCGCCGACGCGGCGGGCCTCTTCATCGCCGGCGCGTCGGGCGCGTGACGCGCGGAGCGCCACTGAAGGTCATGCTGGTGGCCGTCGAGGCCAGCGCCGACGTGCTGGGCGCGGGACTTGCCAACACGCTGAGACAGCGGCTCGGGGACGACGTGGCGTTCGTCGGCGTCGGCGGCGCGCGGATGGCGGAGGCGGGGATCGCCAGCCCTGTCGACATCGCCGGCCTCTCGCTCGTCGGCCTCTTCGAGATCGCCGCCGCCGCGCCGCGGGCGCTGCGCGACATCGAGACCACGGTCCGGCTGGCCGAAACCGAAAAGCCCGACGTCGTGGTGCTGATCGACTCCTGGGTGTTCAGCTGGCACGTGGCCTCGCGCCTGCGCCGGCGCGCGCCAGGGCTCAAGATCGTAAAGTACGTGGCTCCGCAGGTCTGGGCGACGCGGCCGTGGCGCGCGCGCTCGCTGGCGCGGATCGCCGACCACGTGATGACGCTGTTCGCCTTCGAGCCGCGCTACTTCGAGGCGCAAGGGCTGGACGCCAGCTTCGTCGGCAATCCGGCCCTGAGCCGCGACTTCTCCGGCGCCGACGGCGGGCGGCTGCGCGCGGCGATCGGAGCTGGACCCGCCGATCCAATCCTGCTCTTGCTGCCCGGCAGCCGGCCCAGCGAGATCGAGCGGATCATGCCGGCCTTCGAGGACGCGGTGATGCGGCTGAAGCGCGGTCGGCCGCAACTGCATCTGGTGGTCGCCGCGGCCGACACGGTCGCCGGCCAGGTGAAGGCAAGGATGTTAGGCTGGCCGCACCGGGCGCACGTCATCGAGGGCGAGCCCGCGCGGCTGGACGCCATGCGCGGCGCCACCGTCGCCCTTGCCAAGAGCGGCACCGTGACGACCGAGCTCGCCATCGCCGGCTGCCCGATGGTGGTGGGCTATCGCGGCCATCCGCTGACGGCGCTGGTCGCGCGGGTCGTGATCCAGGTGCCGTATCTCACGCTGATCAACATCGCGGCGGGCGACGAGATCGCGCCGGAGTTCCTGCAGGGGCGATGCAACGGGCGAGAGCTGGCGCGCGCCGTCGCTGAACTGCTCGACGACCCGGCCCGACGCACCGCGCAGGCGGCCGCCCAGAGCGCCGCGCTCGCCAGGCTGGGCGTCGGCGGGCCCGACCCCTATGCCGCCGCGGCCGAGGTGGTCATCGAGATGACGCGAGCCGCTCGGGCGTCCTGATATCCGGCCGCGATCACGTCTTGTGGATCGGGTCGATCCAGCGGACCGCTTCGGGCTCCTCGGCCGGCTCGATGTCGAGGTTCACGACCACCGCCTCGTTGTCGCTGCGCACCAGCACGCACTCCAGCGTCTCGTCGGACGAGGCGTTGATCTCCTGGTGCGGGACGAACGGCGGCACGTAGATGAAGTCGCCAGGCCCAGCCTCGGCGACGAACTCCAGGTTCTCGCCCCAGCGCATCCGCGCGCGGCCGCTGAGCACGTAGATGACGCTCTCCAGCGGTCCATGGTGGTGCGCGCCGGTCTTCGCGCCGGCGTGGATCCGCACCGTTCCGGCCCAGATCTTCTGGGCGCCGACGCGGGCGTAGTTGATCGCCGCCGCACGGTTCATCCCGGGCGTCTGCGGCGTGTTCGTATCGAGCGATCCGGCCGGGATGACGCGCACGCCCGAGTGCTTCCAGCCATCCGCGGGAATAGCGTCGTTGTCTGTCGTCATGCCCAACCTCGCGCGAGCGTGAGGTTCAGCCGTGGGCGATCCACTTGTCCAGCTGGAACATCAGGTTGAACCACTCCTGGCGCGCCCAAGCGAGCAGCGTGTGCTCGTCGGCGGTCTGCGCATCGATCTCGCCGAGTCGGTGTCGCAGCATGCCTTCCTGGCGGTCGAGGAAATCGAGCTCGCCGGCTGCGAACACCCGCTCGCCGTCCTCGCCATGATCCACCAGCGCCTTGGCTTCGCGCTGCGCCTCGTGGATGTGGGCGAGGGCGAGGACGACTTCGTGACGGACGTCGGCGATGGCCATGCAGAACTCCTTTGGCAAAGCGAAGCCCCATTCCCTTGCGGAATGAATGGCGAGCATCCGCCCAAAGTTCCGCCGCTTCAAGGCGTTGCGCCCGGCTCTCCCTTCAAAATCCAGTCGAGCTGCCTACCCCAGCCGTCGAACACCGCGCCCTGGCCGGCGGCTCGGAACGCAGGCTGCGCCTCGGCGAGAAGGACGCTCAGCGCGGGGCCGCCGCCGTCGCCCAGCACGGCGAGCGCGCGGTCCATCAGCGCGACGCCGGGCGTCGGCAGCAGCGTCAGCGGCCGGCTCTCAAGCTCCCAGCGCAGGTACTTGCAGTAGGGTCGCAGCCGCCCGCCGTGCAGCGCGAACGCGGCGTCGAGGAACGGGTTCACGCCCTCGGCGGCCTCCAGCCGGCTGGCGGCCGGGTCGCCGTCGCGCAGGCACTTCAGCGCCCGATAAGCCTGGTTGATCGCGTGGTCGAGCGAATCGGCGACGAAGCCGGCCACGGCCTCGGCCGGGACGCATGCTTTGGCGTCGATCAGCACCTGCGCCTTGCCGGTCTTGTCGACCAGCGCCCTGACGTGCGCATGCCCGTAGCGGTAGCCGCGCTCCGGCGAGTCCCAGGCGGCGGCGGCTTCGAAGCCGCGCAGCGTTCCGACGCCAAGATCGACGCCGGGCCGCCAATTGCTCTGGAACGGCGTTGCCAAGCCGAGCTCGCGGCAGAACGCGTCGTAGGCGTCC
>Ga0134125_10005606_pt1 | contig 14233 bp, 14 predicted proteins | sample KB31751_FD_96464 | JGI IMG/M metagenome (GOLD analysis project Ga0134125, IMG submission 96464) | Terrestrial soil microbial communities with excess Nitrogen fertilizer from Kellogg Biological Station, Michigan, USA - KB3-175-1 | ecosystem: Environmental > Terrestrial > Soil > Unclassified ... | reverse complement strand
TTTAAAAAAAAAAAAAAAAAAAATTTATAATTAATTTTTTTTTTTTTTTTGTTAAAAGAATATGTAATTACTTATTATTTTTTAAGGAATCTTAACTAAGGATTCTAAATCCAAAAAAAAGCAACTAAATTCCATAAAAAGTGAAAATAGATAGGATAGGTTATATTCCATTTACTCTTGCGATATACCCAAATCAGAAAAATGGTAATTGGCAGGTAAGTAAGAAGCAGAAATTTAATAGCGGTAAAGTTTAAAAGCCCGCCTCCGACGCCAAGAGTAGGACCAAGTCAATGAAGGAAAATAAAACTTAGACCAGAAAAAATATAGTCCACTGGATTATCTTTGCTAAATATCTCAAAAATTAGATAGCGAAAAACACATTCTTCAATAATGGGAGCCAGAATAACAATAAAAGCAAAATTAAGGAAATAAATAGAAACAGGCTCTTTTTTTACTTCCCGTGCTCTCTCTATGGCCTCTTTCTGTTCTTTTTCTAGTTGCTCTTTGGTGATTGCTTTTTCTTCTAACATTTCTGCTAACACCTCCTGCTGTTGTTTTTCAACTATTTCTTTTTTTCAAGCCTTGCTGGCCATCAAGGAAAAACCAAACGTCGCAATTCCTACCACAAACATTATCATAAAATTTATTCTTTCTTTCGGTCAATAGCTAAAACCTCAACTTCACCAACTTTTAAGGGTATTTAAAATGATTTTTCTTTGACTAACAATACAAATACCGCACAAATAATCATAGGTAATTGGAATTTAAATTGGTCTCAAACAAGTAATCGCTGAGTGACATTCATAACAAGTATTATTTTATAGTTTTTATTATATTGCTTATGGTAGCAGCGAGAGGACTTGAACCTCTGGCCTAACGAATATGAGTCGTTTGCTCTAACCAACTGAGCTACGCTGCCTCTATACAATAGTTTTATTCTTTACTAGTTCAAAAAACCACCAAATAAAACAAAATTTTATCAAAAAAAACAAACCAACATATTCACCACAATTATATAATAATTATTACTACTTAAAAAGAAGAATGCATAACACTCAAGCTTGGGCGGTAAAATTAAGACTTAAGGAAAAAAAGTTATTAAAACTAATCACAAGAATTATTTTAAAGAAAAAGAGGATAAACTGTCTTAAATTAGCAAAATTTAAAAACTCAAAAGAATATTTACTAAAATGCCCTGTGGGAAACGAACAATCAAATGAAAGTGAAGGACAAAGAAATTATAAAATATATAAAATTGTAAAAATAACTAATTTTTCGGGTTGCGATTTTTAACTGTGTCATTTAGATGGCTATGTTCCATTTAGCAATGGCGATCATAAAAAATGTATTTTAAAAAAGATTTCAATTATTTTGCTTTTGCAAGGCTAGTGGCCACTATGGTTTGAGTGATCCAGTTCCAGGATACATATTATATATAGCAATTGATATTGTATGTCTAAACAACACAATTCTGATTATAATTTAGACTTGGTAGCACTAAGGCGGGTAAACTTTAGCAATGATTTACCAGGAGAAAGGGATTTTCGAGATTAGTCAAGTGAGTCAAGCAAGAGAAAATCGTATAGCACGAAATGAATGAAATCGTTTTGACAAGGAAGCACAGCGAGCATGGCAATTATAACCCCTTAAAAAATAGCGAGGGTATGGCAAAGTTAGTTAACAGATTAATAGCAAAACATGGCATTAGAGACTATGGAGGGAAACACCTCTTAACCACAAGACACTGTTATCAAAGTGGAGATTCCCCTTCTCCCTCTCCTTGATGACAAAGACTAATTTGAATAATAATTTTGCTAACCTTTGTTCTGACAATTTGGTTATTTCTGAGTCGACTGGCCCACCAAAATTATCCAGATTGGAAAGTATCACCCAGAGATTCAATAGTAAAAGGGAGCAAAAAAAGGTTATTTTGAACCCAAATTGACAAATCGAATTGAAACGTTTTAATTACTCCTTAATTAATTTCAAAAAGTCTTTTAAGTGAAAATAAAATATGGCAACAAACAAAAAAAACACAAAAATCATTGCCAGAACAAAAAAAGTTAATTTAAGCCAAGAAACCTTTTTCTTTTTTATTAAGTACTTTCCAAAACAGTAAGTGAAAAATGGTATAAAAATAATAATCAAAACATCATGAATTAGTGATTTAGCAAGTGCTGTTCTTCTCATTAATTTTTAAATAATCAGGATAAGAATTAGCAATATTTTCTAACTGATAGAACATTAACCGCAAACATAATTGACATTCAGGATTATCTTTTTGGGGATAAATGCTTATTTCGGCCGGCAAGTAAACTATCTTACAGTCATTTTTATAATAAGTTTGGAGAAAGTTAACTGCTCCGTTAGTAACAGCTGAAATAGCTGCACAAACAATATCTTGGCCTTTTTCAGCATAATTAGCATGATCCTTAATAATAATGTACTTAAAAAAGTTATTATCCTCATTTTTTTGATAGATAACTTGGGTCGACATATTTTATTGTATTTTTTTTAAAAATTAAATCAACCCAACTCTTTCAATTAATTTTTTTTAGTTACTGAACTGTTTTTTTTCTTTTTTTCCACTTCCTTTTCTTTCTCGCTGAGAATTAGAATTAGCCCGATAAGCAGAACAATGTAGACAAACATGATGAAGCATCTTTGTCTTTTGACAATTAGTACATTTTACTAAGGGCTGATTAATAACCTTTTTATGAAAACTTCAACTCTTTGGCCCACGACCTTTTTTAATTCTAGTAGAGGATTTTCTTCGTGCTGGGACTGCCATAATTCATTATATTAATATATTTTTAACTATTTTGCTTTTTTTAAGTTATCATATTCATTTGCTTATATATTCAATAATATTTTGATTTAATTATGATTACGTTTTTTACCCTCCATTAAATTTCCTTTTCTTCTCAAACTCCTAACCTTTTCTTTATTTCTGTCACCACCTCAGCATCAATTTTTCTCCTTTTAAATCCCTGTTCCAAAGTTATATTGTAAGAATTAAGTTTTTTGATTTCATTCATTATTTCTTCTCGTTCGGTTGGTAATACCCCAGCAGATATTTTCCTTTCTAATTGTAGTATTTGCACTTCTCTTTGTCAGTAGTCCCAAAGTAGAATTAGTTTGTTTTCAATCCTCTCCGCTTCTTTTCAATTATCGTCAAACCAACCTTTATTTTCTTTCTCTTGCTTGTTTAATTCTTTCAATTTATCCAAAAACTTTTTTTTCAACTCTTTTTTCTCAGTAATAAGTTTCCTCAATTGGGCCTCAATATCCTCTAATATTTTTTCAGCTTTGGTTTTTTTGCTACTAACTTCTGACATAATTCATTAATAGATTTTATTGTCTTTTTTTGACTTTTCTGATGGAGTAAAAATAACAAAATAAAATAATTATCAAAAAAATACAACTACCAATTCAAATTTCGGAGGGAATAGCACTTTTTTTAGGAGGTAGTCTTTCTTGTCCATAAACGTCATAAATTTTTATGTTTTTATTTTTACAACTAGCACACTTGCGAGGTTTTTTAGTATAGTTTCACCGTTGGTTGCACGCCAAGCAGACACTACAATATTTTCAACCAAGGTCAGGCTTGGGGTTATTACCAGGAATAGTAGGAGAATTTTCGCTACCTTTTTTGGCCCCTCAACAATGTTCGCATAAAGTTCCAATTTTATTTTTAGCATCTGCGTAATAACTTTTTTCAGAAGTTGTTATTTTTTTATTATATTTATCACAAGTTTCAGCATAATAAAGAGAATAACACTCGTCAGAGCACAATTTTTTGTTATCATTAGCCTTCTTATTGTAAAAATAACTGCTTCCTAATTGACCATTACACTGGTCACATTTTGATTTTTCTTCTTCTAACTTTTCTTTTAATTTTTTCTTTTTTTTCTTTGACTTAATTAACCTTTTTTCTAAATCTTCCAACTCTTCGTGAATGTCTATCTCTTGGTCTTTGTCGTGTTCTTTGCTCTCCTCACTCCGTGGTGTTAATGCTTGATTTTCATTTAATCAGTCCTCAAAATAATACATTTTGGAATAAAAACTACTACCATGTTCGTGCTTTCCCATAGTAGAAAATAAATAAAGATGAGTGAATTCATGAACTACTGCGCTTCGCAAATCTTCTTCATTTTCATAGTTCCTTGCTAAAAACTGAATAGTGTAGGTATATTTTTTGGAAACACTTTTTCCTTTTTGACCAACTTTTTTTGTCTTATTTCTTTGGGTTTGTCCTTGAATTCTTGAATCAGAAAAATCTTGAAAAATTATTTTGACATCGCGGTGTTTTTGGTCCTCAATAAACTCCTCAAATAGCAAATTTAAATATTTTTTAATTAAATATCTTTGACTATAAAACATGACTTATAATGCGGTTTTAATTAGTTTTAATGTCTTATCAAAATAACTAACTTTTTTTTACTAATTTTCTCTATTTTTTGACAAAACTCTTTTTTATTGTGTTCATCTAACGCATTATCAGCCTCATCAAAAATAAATATTTCCTTATTTTCACTGTTAACAAAAAGGTTATTTAAATCAACTAATTGTTTTTGACCCGTTGATAAACCATTCTCAATTAAGTTTTCATGCTCAGCGTAGGCAATTTTTTTTCGTCATTCAGTTAAATTTATTTCACTTGCTTTATACTTACTATTAATTAATATCTCTCCCTGGTTAGGCTGATAGAGACCCATAATTAAACTGATTATTGTGCTTTTTCCAAAACCATTTTCCCCAGTTAAGTAATTTACTTTCCCTTTCCGAAATTCCCAGTCTAAGTTTTTTAAAATTGGCTTTTTTTTGGTATAACTAAAAACTACTTTTTTTAGTTCGATTTTTTCCACTGGTTCATCCACTAAAACATTTTTTTGAATGTCATCTCGTTCGTTTTCAGTTAGAAAGTCATTAATTTGCTTTTGAGCAGAAAGCCCAAAGGGATAAATTCGCAACCTTTCGGCCATTTTTTTAGTGTCATCAGCCAACCCGATTAAACTATTTGCGGTATTAAAAGTTGGTTCGTTTTTGACAAAGCGCAAGAAAAGAAAGGGAGCAAACTTAGGCAGAGAAAAAGCTGGAACCACGAAAGATAAAGTATAAACCAAATCTCGCTTATTTTCGGCAGTTTGGGATTTTCCTAATGAACGAACATAATTTTTCTCATATTTAGCAGTCAGGCTCTTTTTAATAATTAAATCTCGCTTGCTGACTAAAAATTCTTCTTCCTTGGTTTCCTTTTCCAATGGCTTTTGGAATTTTAAATCTTTTTTGTAATGCAAGTATTGAAAAAAAACAATTATTATGGTGCAGAGAAGAAAAAAACCAATTCCCAACCCAATCATGGCTCCTCCCACTTCTTTCCGATATTTAAAAGCAGAATAAAAAGTTAAGGATACTCCTAACAGTCAATAATATAACTGACTAGGCACATAAATTACCATCGAAGCAAAAGTTCGGATATTGTGAGTTAGAACTGAGAGAGTTCTCTTTTTGGCTTGGGGATTTTGTAGACGAAACATTTTACGAACAGTTTTTCTTTTCACTGCCACGGTAATTTTATTAGCAAAATAATAACCATAGTAAACGTGAGCAACCACTACTGCACAATAAATCACGATTAGAATCCCCATAATTAGCAAAAAAATTTTTCAGTTCTTCCCAAATTTCCATTTGCCCAAGTTAAAAAAACTAAACTCTCAATTTAATTGGTAGGTGACTTCTTGACCCTTTTTCAACGCTTCGTAAATAACTTTAAAACCATTGCTCGAAATAAGATAACTTCCTAAACAACTCAAAGTAGTCAATAAATAAAAAATAATCGTTTCTTTTTGATAAACACTTGTTACTGTAAACCAGTTTAATTTTGCTACTTTTTTATTACTTTTTTCTTTCATATCCATTTTTTAATAATATCCTTTTATCAATTAACTATTAGGAAATAGAGAGCCAGCAGAAAATAAACTACACTGGCTATCAAAAAAAATATCCCTACTGTCTCAGTTCTTTGCTTCTCAGTTAAAACTGTAAAATAATTAGCCACCGTGAAAAAACAAGGCAAAAATGCTAAGGCCTTTAAAACTACTTTGCCAATATCATTAACTCATTTCATAGTTTAATTTCTCTTTTATTTTTTGGGCTACCTCATTTAAACCATTTTCCTTAACCGTCAAAATATAATCAAATTCGTCAGCGAATTTTCCTTCTTGTTCCTCAATAATTAATCTCCGGATAATTTCTGATTCGCTGGTGCCTCTTTTTCTCATATGTTCAACCATTTTTTCCCTACTTTCGGCTTTAAACCAGTAAGAAATAGTATTATAACCCCTTTCTTGGCAGTATTTTTTAATTTGTCGAAAGCCCTCTACGTCCACAATAATTACTCCGTTCTTTTTTTGTGTTCCTAAAATTAGGTCGATTACTTTGCCATGAACCCCATAATAATTGCCGTCATAGATAACATGCTCCAAAAATCGGCCTTTTTTTAACTCAGCCTCAAATTCTTCTTTGCTAATAAAATAGTAGTCTTTTCCATGCTCTTCTCCTTCTCTTTTAGGGCGAGTGGTAGTAGAAACCAATTTAATAATATTTGGGTCTTGGGATAACAAATTTTCTGTGGTAGTTTTGCCGGTGCCACTCCCACCAGCAATAATAATCAAAGTATTTTTATTTTTGTTTACTTCTTTTTTCACTGGCTTATAATGAAAGCGACAATAAGAACCATATTTTTCACTACCACCTACAAAATCTTCTGGTTTTTTTGGCAATCAATTTAACTTTCAACGTTGTTTAGTACTTCTTTCAGGACAATTGTCAATATCACACTTTCCAAAAAGTCTAATCGGATATTCAGCGGTCGCAACTAAATGGGCTACGGGCAGAAAGGGCTTATCCGCCAAGCAATCTCAAGTTAACCCAGCACAAACAATGTTTTTATTTTGATTAGCCAACTCATTCAGGTAAGCATTAACATCTTCCTTAAAAAAATGGATTTCATCAATATATATATTTTCAACCTGATCTTTGTATTTTTCAATATCCCGAATACTATTAATTGGAATAGCTTTAATTCTATCCTTATCATGTGAAATTATTTCAACTTCACTGTATCGGTTATCCAAAGTTGGTTTAAAGGCCAAACATTTTCGATAGTTTTTATTTTGATGGTATTTAGAAATTAATAAACCAGTTTTACCGGAAAACATATTTCCAATTATTATCGTGATTGAACCAATTTTATGATCATTTTTCCTATTTATTTCTTCCATATTTTTATATTTCTTTTAATTTTCTTTGAAATCCCTGGGGAGTAAATTTGTATACTTCATTTACATATTGCGAAGCCTCGCCATCATGGCTAATAATGATAATTGTTTTCTCTCGCAATTCACGGAAAATAAACTTCACTATTTTTTCTTTTAATTCACTATTGATATTACTTAAAAATTCATCAAAAAGGTAAATCTCATAATCTTTAATAAAGGCTCTCATTAAACTAACTAATTGTTTTTGCCCTTCGGAAAGATTTTGTCCCTTTTCAGCAATAATAGTCTCTCAACGATTTGGCAATTTATCAATAAACTCCTTAATTCCTAGTTTTTTAGCAATTTTTTCTAATTTTTCTTTATGGATATTTTCCTGATAAACTTCAGGATAAACTATATTATCACCTAAACTAGTATTAAAAAAAGAAGGATTATTAGGTAGATAGACAACCTTTTTTCGCAAAATGGAATTATCAAATTTTTCTAGTTTGCTATTATTTATCTTAATAACCCCTTGCTGAGGCCGATAAAGTTTAACAATTAACTTAAATAAGGTGCTTTTTCCGACACCATTAGGTCCAATAATCAAATACTTTTTGCCATTTTGAAAAGTGAAAGAAAAATTATCTAATACTTTTTTATTAGTTTTTGGATAAGTAAAATTAACCTTTTGAAAATTGATGCTAGGATTTTTTGCTGGCAAAGTTTTTGGGAAAGACTTGGTAGAAAAATCGGAATCTTTTTCTAAAATAGCGAAAGACCTATTTAATTGTTTCAAACTAGTTGCATAAGTGTCGTAACCACCGTGAGCTCAAAACATTTCAATAATAGTTTTCATGTCATCAAAAATTAACTTGGTTTTAAAGTATAAAACAGCTCCTTTTGCTCCCTGATGAAGAGAAATAAATATCAGTGGTACGCCATGCCTTAATAAATAACTCGGAACAGTAGCGTAAGCAGATTTAGCCAAAACAAAAGAATGACTTTTTCTCAAATTGCTATTTAATAAAATATTGTTTTTTTTAATTTCTTCTTTTTCAGTTCCGACTGTTTTGATGTATTCAATATTGTCGCTTAACTCTTTAAAGTTCTTGTCTTCTTTTTGCATTCTTTGGTTCTTTTGATAATGATAATAATAGGCTATTCAATAAAGAAGAGCCGCCGAGAGTGCCATAATTACTAAAAATCCTAGACACCATGGGATAACTCAATGTAACTCTTTATCTTCAACAAACCCTCAAATGGTAAATAAAATGGAAAAAAACGAAAAGAAACTACGATTATAAATGCGAGAAGCCAGAGTTCCCACTTTTTGGGCGTCACTATCGTAGCGAGTCAAAATAAACTTTTCTTTTTGGGTTTGAGAAAACTTGGCAGTTAAATATTTTTGGGCTAATTTTTTCCGCAAATGAGAACTAAAAACTTCTTCACAGTAAATACCCAGAGCAATGTGGAAAAAAGCCACTACTCCATAAAGCAATAGGCCACCTAGTAATGGTCAAAACTCTTGGCGAACCAATGCTGAACTATCTTTTTGGCTAAAAACCTTTATGGCATAATTGAGTATTCTACTGACCCCATAAGCACTGAAGGCAGCCAAGCCGTAATGAAAAAGAAAATGAAAAGGAAACTTTTTTATTAGGTAAAAGAGACTTATTTTTGTTTTTTGGGGTGATTTATATTGATTATTTGGCATATTTTTTTAGTTTCTTGATTTTTTCTAAATAAAATTGATAAGCATTATCATCTTCTCTTATCTCTTGGAAACTGGTATCAACAAACTTAATATCCAGTATTTTTTCAACTTCTTTATTTTGTATTTTCCCAGAGTATTTTCTAGCCTGAAAAAAATAACCTTTTCAATGTTGACTTCCTACTGGTAAGTTAGCATAAAAAACATTTTCCTCAGCAATTTTTTCACAATTTTCTACTACTAAATTAGTCTCTTCAAATACCTCACGACAGGCCGCAGTTTCCGGAGTTTCATTTTCTTCTATTTTTCCACCTGGTAGATTTCAACCTCATTTTTTATCTTTTACTAACAATAATTCTCCTTTTTCATTTTGAATAACTACTCGCACGAAACTTGGTAAATCCTTTTCCATTTCTCCATTGGGTAAGCATTTTTTAATTATGGCTTTGACTTCTCCTAATATTTCATTCTCGCTTTTTTCAGCATCAATAATGTAAATTCTTTCTGGAAATATTTTCTTTAATTCTAAATAATAATTCCTAATTCGGTGGTGAAATTCTAACTTCAAATTATCTCAATTAGTATATTCGCCAGTTTCTATTTTTCTTTTATTCAATCGTTCTTGGGCTCTCCGTGGGTCAATATCTAACACAAAAGTAATATCAGGAAAAGGTAAATCAATGGTTTTTTTAGCAACTTCCTGCACAACATTAATTCCTAATCCTCCCTCTAATCCTTGATAAACGAAAGTGCTATCAATATACCTATCAATAACTACTACTTTGTTTTCTTGCAAATTGGGTTTAATTAGTTTTTGACCTAATTCATCAAAAGCAGAAAAAATGAGAAAAATATAAGTTCAAGTGCTTGGTAAACTCTTTTTTTCTTCGGCCCGAGTATCATTAATTAGTTGTCAAATTTTTTGTCCTAGTTCAGTGTCTCTTCAATTATGAGTTATCAATTCTAATTCACCACTTTTTTTTAGGTTATTAATCAAGGTAGTTTTGCCACTTCCATCAATTCCTTCCAGGGTGATTAGCAATGCCATATTAAATTAATTTTAGGGAGGAAGAAAAAAATAATTTTTTGGCCAAAAATGGGATAAAAAGGAGTTTAATAATTACTCAGTTCTTTTGGTTTTTTTCTAATTAAAGAGAAGAAAATAGCACTCTTTTTAAATTTTTTTTATCAGAATGAATACTCATTAAAGTCATACAAACTATAACTATACAAGTTAAATTTCCTAGTTAGGAAAATATTTATATATAAAACAAATCAATAATATAACACTATGACAAGAATAGACAATATACACCATATTACAGAAGAACAAAAACAAGAACTATTAAAACTACTAGAATAATTGGCTAATAAGACTACTATTGATAACGAAGTAGAAACTTCACTAATACCAATTATTACTGAGCTTGGTTATTGGTAGGAATAGGATGGGTTGTTTTATTATTGCTTATTTGGAAAGCGTGAAAAGAAAAAAAAAATTAATTAATGACAGACAAGTCAAAAGGAAAAGAATTAGTTAATCGTTGAATTTTAAATGAATTATCCATTTTACAACGAGATTATTTTAATCATTTAGAAAAAAAAGAAATTAATTTTGCCACTGCCAAACTTGTTAAGTTTGCTCGGGAAAGGTTAAGCAATGAATATTTAGAATTAACAAAAATTTCTCCGTGGGACACTAATGCTAAAAACACAGTGCTTTTTGTTTATCAGCAATTATTAATTATGCTTCATCCAGTTACTCCCTTCATTACGGAACATATTTATCAAGAATTAACTCAAAAAAAGATGTTAAAGGCTGGAATTGAAATAGTTAGCGTAGAAGATAAAAATAAAGAACTTTGACAAATTGACTGCCTACTCCTTTTAATAAGCAATATCCGTAATTTTCAACAAAAAAGTAAAGTTAATGAATTTTACTTAGAATTAGTTCCTGAATGAGAAAATAAGTGAAATTCTTCTTTTGATTTTAATCAATACCTAGAACCGTTAGTAAAAAGCAAGATTTTTATCCTAAAAAAAGAAAAAAAAGGCAAATTTAGTTCCTTTCTTGGTTTACAACCTTTTGGAGTTTTGTGATATTATGAAAAAATTGAGAAAAAAGATTTAGAAAGGCAATTAAAATTATATGAATCAGAATGCCAAAGAAGTGAAAGATTATTAACAAACAAGGAATTTCTAAAAAAAGCACCCCCCCAATTAGTGGCAGAAGAAAAAAAGAAACTAATTTATTACCAAGAGCAAAAAAAGAAAGTAGAAAACGAACTAGAAAAGAACAATATTGAAAGAAAAGAGAATTAGTTTCAATAATCAAAAAACTTATAAAATAATGCAAAGATATTTATCACTATTTGCTTCTCCTATAACAATGAGTATTTAAAAAATAAACGTTTCAAACATAATCAAAACTAGAAAAAAGTAGAAAAATGTTTTGTTTTCTAATTTAAGTTTTTAAGAAGGAAGATATTGTTCTATTTTTGATTCTAGGTTCAAGTACTCTAATTGCTTCTCCAATTTAACTATCTTTGCCTGCTTATCTAAAAAAACTTTAATTTCTTCCTGACTTAACTTCTTATTTAGTTCCTTTTTAATGTTTTCTAATTGTTTTTTAGCAAAGGGGTTGCTATTTTGAATAACTTCTACTTGGGCTTCTAAAAGAATAATTAATAATACTTGACCTTCTTCATTTAGTTTACTTTCAGCATTTGTTGTCAACTGTTTTAAATTTTCTCGGTATTCTGCTAATAATAACGTCTTTTGATAATCATTTTTAGTTTGGTTTTGCTCAGCAATTTTCACTACTGCTTTTAGTTTATCATTCAACTGCCTAACCTCTTGCTCTTTTTGCTTATTTTTTTGGTTAATCCTTAGATAATCACTGCTTATCTCACTAAGAATATTATAAAGAGAAGTATTTTCGTTAGGAGGATTTTGTCGATAAAAATTATCCATGGCTTCAGCATGTTCTCTTTCGATAACTAGTTCGCTTCTCAAATATTCATTTTCTTTTTCCAATTCTTCTATTTCTTGATCAAGTGTAGTTAGTGCTTCTGCTAAGCACCTAATTTTAGCACTTTCAGCCACTTCAACCTGTCTCTTATGAGTTTTTTTTCAATTTTTAATGTTTCCGCTGTAAGGACTTAGTTGCTTTTCAATTGCTTTACAATCACTGTAAAAAAAATTTTCTAAACTTTCTGGTAAATATTCTAATCCTTCATCTATATTTGTGTTGCAGATATGTAAGCATTTCAATTTAAATAAACCTTGTAAAGGTTTTAGAGAACCATAAAAAGAAGTGTCTCCCATAAAAATGTACTCTAATTTTCTAAATTTACTAAGCATGATTAAATTATATGGAGGAAATTTATTATCATTAATGCTTATAGAAGTCAATTTTCTGGGATTTAATTGATTTAAAAAATCTAAGTTAGAGATCTGACTGTTATTAGCGGACAAATTGCTAATATTTGGACAATTAGAAATTTCTAAGTCATTTACTTTGCTAACATTGCAGGCAACTTTAGAAAGTTTTGGTAGATTAATAAGTGACAACTTAGTGATTTTGCTGAATCGACAATCAATTGATTCTAAACTAGTTCAACTGTCAATAATTAAAGAATTTTCCAGCCATTTCAGGTTAATATGTAAACTAGTAATTTTCTTTCTTTTTTCGTTGGGATAAAAATAGTCTACTCATTCTTGAGCATTTTTGTTCTTAAATTCAGCAATGCATTGAGGAACAAAACCCGAATTTTTTAAGTAAAAGGCAAAGGGAGCATTGTCAGGACTTAAGCCAACTTTTATTCATTTTTTTGTTTCCTTAGAATCAAATCCCATATTTTCTCACAAGGAAACTTTGTCATAGTCTGAAACTTCCAGGCCCGCATTTATTCATTCTTTAGTTTTTTGTGCATCAAACCCTATTCCTTTTCACTTTTCTTGGTAGTAATCACCTATGTTTCCTTCAAAAACAGGGTGAATATCTTTTCAATCTTTCATAATATTATTAAAAATTTTAGCCTTTAATAAATATACACCTTATTCAAAAATTAAAAAAAGAAGTTAATGGACTTATTAAGTTAAAAGCAGAAGCAGAAAAGTGAGGTAATTATTGAAAGGCTGAGGCTGACTTAGAATTACTAAAAAAATATTAGCATCTTTAGAAGAATAAATTTTCAGATTTATTCTCTTTTTTAAGTAATCAACGCAGATGCAAGCCAAGCCCAAGACGTCCACAATGTCCACACTATTTAATCCTAAATTTTAGCAGGCACAGTTTTTTGATTACTTTTTTGCTAAAATTGCTGCTTATTTAGAATTAATCAGCAAAGAATCCTTTTTGATAAGGAAAAAAAGATAAGAACAGAATTAACAAAAGGGTTGATTTAGGATGGCATAAAGGACACCTAAAACGAGACGTCCGAGACTTTTCATATTATTTCTCTAATTAAAGCAAACTGTTTTAGCAATATCTTTGATATTCCCAACTGCCTCTTTCGCTGGTTTAGTGCTTACTTTTCAATTATAACTCATTTCTCAACCCCTAAATTTGATATAAGAGGAGGCAACACAGGTAAAGGAGAAATAAAAAAGAAGACCGAGGCTCGGCAATTTTGATAAGCAGTGTTAATATTGTGTTCAAAAAAATCTTGGAACATTACTTCTTACTTTTTTTTGGTTTTAAAGGATAATTTGGTTCTCCAATATCCTCTTGAGTGCAATTAATTTCTCCTATTTAACCGCAAGTAGAAGTTTTTTTCTCTTCTGATTTTTTGATATCTTTTTTGAAATTTTCGACAAATTTCTTTAATCACTCTTTATCTTCTAAGGGATTTTTTTTTAGGTCTGTCATAAACACTTATTAAGTTATTTTAATAATCGCAGTATTATCAATTAATAAAGAAGGCAGAAAACAGTTTTTTCTTACAAAGACAAAATTTTTCTTTATAGTCTAACAACTTCTTTCTATAATAAAAATTAATTAAGGGACAGAAAGTGAGTAGATGATGAAAGAAAGAGATCTGTTGTCTCTCTCTCTCTCTCTCTCTCTCTCTCTCTGCAATATAATAAAAATAAATAATTACACATAAACAAATTAAATATTAAAACACTATGAACCGAAATATAAATCTTAAAACATTAGAAGAAAGAAAAAAAGAGTTAGCAAGTTTGAAAACTGAATGAGAAGAAATGAAGGAACAAGAGAAAAAGTTGAAAGAAAAATTTTATAGCAGTC
>Ga0134125_10005603_pt1 | contig 14234 bp, 8 predicted proteins | sample KB31751_FD_96464 | JGI IMG/M metagenome (GOLD analysis project Ga0134125, IMG submission 96464) | Terrestrial soil microbial communities with excess Nitrogen fertilizer from Kellogg Biological Station, Michigan, USA - KB3-175-1 | ecosystem: Environmental > Terrestrial > Soil > Unclassified ... | reverse complement strand
CCATAACAATGCCAGAAGCAGAATCAGTGTCAGCAGTGTATTGCGGAGTATTTTCCCAACTTTTTTCAGATACGAAGATTAGGGGTTAAAAGTACTAAAATGGGGCTGGATGAGCAATAGGGACGTTGATGGATGACGGTTGACGGATGGTGGATGACAGTTGACGGACTTTAGGTGAATTATTGTGATAAAATACGATCAGGTTGATAAGCCGGAGTCCGTCAACCGTCAACTGTCAACTGTCAACCCCTCAAAACCCTTCCGCCCCATCATCCCCCCGCCCATCGGCAACGGCTTCAATTCCCGAGGGGGAGATCCTGATGACTTCGGTCCTTCCGATGGATCCGCGTTCGGCGGTTTTATAACCCATATTGTGCAGGCCGCTGAGGGTGGAATCGGGAAAGCCCCTTTCGACGAAGAGCGTATCCGGTAGCCACTGGTGATGAAATTTGGGCATATTGACTGCATCTTCGGTGGAAAGGTTAAAATCGATGATGTTGACAAGGGTCTGGAAAACTGAAGTAATAATGGTGGTGCCTCCGGGTGTTCCCGCAACGAGAAAGGGCTGGCCATTTTTCAGTACGATGGTGGGGGTCATGGAACTGAGCATTCTCTTGTCCGGGCGGATGGCATTGGCTTCGCCGCCGATGGCGCCAAACATATTCGGCACACCGGGTTTCATGCTGAAATCATCCATTTCATTGTTCAGGAAAAAACCAGCATGGCCAACAACTACTTTGCATCCGTACCAGCCGTTCAGGGTGGTGGTGAGCGAAACGGCATTGCCATCTTTATCGTATGTATCCAGATGTGTGGTTTCGTCGCTTTCGCCGATAATTCCCGCCTGTACTTTTTCGCTTTTTCCTGCGGAATCCGGATTGAAACCAGTCATTCGCTCCCGGAGATAGGGATAACTGATAAGCGTTTTCACCGGCACTTTATAAAAATCCGGGTCACCCAGGAATTTTGCCCGGTCGGCATAAGCCAGCCGCTCCACTTCTGCCATCAGATGGATGGATTTCAAAGAATGAAATCCGTCTGCTCCCAGGTTCCTGTCTTCGACCATGCGCATCATCTGCGGCAGTAATATTCCGCCGCTGGAAGGCAGGGGCATGGTGATGATGGTATAATTCTTTTTGTAAGTGAAGACCATGGGGTCGCGCTCTTTCGCCCGGTAATTTGTAAGATCCTGATAACTGATCAATCCTTTTCCCCTTTGCATTTCTTCCACGATCAGGCGGGCGGTTGTGCCGGCATAAAATCCTTTGGCGCCCTGATCCCGGATCAGCCGGAGGGTTTTGGCCAGGTCCTTCTGGATCAGGGTATCTCCTGCTTTCCATCCGGAAGATTTTACAAAAACCGGCAGTACCGTATTATATTTTTTAAAGCTTTCCTGTGCGGCATTCAGGCTCCGGGCCTCCGCCTCTGTAATCGCAAATCCCTTTTCAGCAAGATCAATGGCCGGCTGAATTAATTTTTTAATCGGAAGCCGCGCGTATTTCAGTGCGTCGAAAATGCCGGCCACAGATCCCGGAACGCCCGATGCGAGATGGCCATTAATGCTCTTCCCCTTTACCGGATTTCCCTCTGCGTCGAGATACATATCCCGCGTGGCGGCACCGGGGGCTTTCTCCCGGAAATCCAGCGTGATATTCTTATTACCCGCAAGCCGGATAACCATAAAGCCGCCGCCACCCAGGTTGCCCGCGCCCGGGAAAACAACGGCCAGGGCGAACTGTGTGGCAATGGCTGCATCCACAGCGTTGCCACCCTGTTTCATCACGCTGAGTCCGGCCATGCTGGCCAGGGGATGGGCAGAAACAACGGCGCCATGATTGCAAACCACTTTCTTCTTACCGGTATAATGAAAAGCAGTATTGGTTTGCGCGCAAAGAGGAAGGTAAAACAGGCAAAACCAGCCGGCTGTTATCAGCTTCGCGAATCGTGGGTGGAAGGCGGAGTATGTAGAGTTGGTACGGGTTTTCTTTAAATGCATGAGCGACCGGAATTTGTATAAAATTAGGAAAGGGATGCTAATCATTCACCATCAATATAATAAGGGATGCAGTTTCCGCAGGGATTCACTAATTTGCCAAATCACCAAAGACTGTTTTCCGGATGAAAATATTTTTTGCGGCGGTCCTGCTTTTCCTGCTGGGTACCCAATACGGTTGTTCACAAGCCCCTGAAAGCTTTAACGCTTCCGAAATTCTGGTACAGATGAAGAAGCTGAACGTGCTTGGAACCGTATTGTATATCGCTGCGCACCCGGATGATGAAAATACCCGGTTGCTGGCCTGGCTCTCCAAAGAAAAATTATATCGCACGGGTTATCTTTCCCTTACCCGGGGCGATGGCGGACAGAATCTGCTGGGAGACGAGCAGGGCGTGGAACTCGGCCTGATCAGAACACAGGAACTGCTGGCTGCGCGCCGCATTGATGGCGCCGAACAGTTCTTTTCCCGCGCCTTTGATTTCGGGTTTTCAAAAACAACCGAGGAGTCGCTGAAACTCTGGGGCGAACAGAAAATATTGAGCGATGTGGTTTGGGTGATCCGGAAATTCCAGCCCGATGTGATCATCACGCGTTTTCCGGAAGACAAACGCGCGGGGCACGGACAGCACTCCGCTTCTTCCGTGCTGGCGCACCTCGCGTTTGCTGCAGCGGCGGATCCAAATAAATTCCCGGAGCAATTCAAATACGGTGTCCATCCCTGGCAGGCCAAACGCATTTTCTGGAATAATTATAATTTCGGCGGGAACAATAACACCAGTGAGGATCAGCTGAAGATTGATGTTGGCGGATTCAACCCGCTGATCGGAAAAAGCTATGGAGAAATAGCGGCGGAAAGCCGCAGTCAGCACCGGAGCCAGGGTTTTGGCGCTTCCAGGTCATTTGGAAATTCAATAGAATATTTTTCGCTGACGGCAGGAGAGAAAGCCAGCCGGCAACTGATGGAAGGAGTGGACGACAGCTGGAAGCGGGTGCCCGGCGGCGCAGCCATTGCGAGCCTGGTCAACACTTTGATCAAGGGCTATGATCCGGCAGATCCTTCCAAATCAATGCAGCAGCTGGTCAATATTTATCAACGCATCAGCGCGTTGGGCGAGGGTTACTGGAAAAAGAAGAAACTCGCTGAAGTGCAGAAACTGATAGAAGCCTGCAGCGGTCTCTGGACAGAAGCGACGGTGCATCAGCCTTATGGAATAAAAGATCAATCGGTAACTGTGAACCTGCAACTGGTTAACCGGTCGAAACTGGATATAAGCCTGGATGGTTTGTCTGTCAATAAAACCGATACGGCCTGGAATCAAAAACTGGAACCGGAAAAAAATTACGGGCTGTCGTTGCAGGTTTCCCTGGCCGGTCTTCCCATTTCACAACCTTACTGGCTGGAAGAGCCCATGTCGGAGAATTCCTATAATGTGCAGGATCAGGAACTGATTGGGGATGCGCAAAATAAGCCTGCACTGACAGCCATCTTTAAAATAAAAATCGGGGGACAATTATTTAGCGTTCAGAAACCGGTGCTATATGATTATACGCAGCCGGCAAAGGGAGAAAGTTTTGAGCCTTTTGTTATTATTCCCCAAACGATTGCCACGGTTAAACCTGAAATTCTGCTGTTTACTGGGAAGAATGAGAAAAATCTGGAAGTCATCAATCAGTCTAAAGCCGGCGGGGATGGGGAGGAAAAACGATTAGCCGCGGATGGACATTCCGGTACTGCCGGACCAGCGGAAATGAATGCTGTTTCACCGGCCATCCGTCTTACAAAAGCATCCGGCTTTGATATCAGCACCGGTACTACATCCGGGAAAGAGCAGGATTTTCGCATCAGGGCTGTGGACGGAAATCAAAATCCGGAATGGACCTGGGCAATACAATCGCCGGAGGGAAAAACAGATACCATCATGCAGTGCAGGACCATTTCCTACGAACACATTCCCCGGATCAATTATTTTAAGCCTGTCCGGGCGAAACTGGTATCCACGGATCTGCAGATCAGGGGATCGCGGATCGGGTACATTGAAGGGGCCGGGGATAAAGTGCCGGACGCCCTGCGGGAAATGGGCTATACGGTAACCATGCTGAATGAAAATAATCTGACGGCATCCGCGCTTTCGCATCTCGATGCGGTGATTGCCGGCGTCAGGGCCTATGACGTGCACGACTGGCTTTTTAGTAAATACGATCTGCTGATGGACTATATCAAAAACGGCGGTAACCTGATCGTGCAGTACAACCGGAATAATTCGGAGAATGCCAGGACGCGCATCGGGCCTTATCCATTTCGCATTTCCAATACCCGGGTCACCGAAGAAGATGCCGGGGTGCATTTTGTGCATCCGGATAATCCGGTTTTGCATTTTCCCAACCAGATCACCGAAAATGATTTTGCCGGATGGATACAGGAGCGGGGAATTTATTTTGCGACGGATGCGGATCCGAAATACCAGGAATTGTTTTCCATGCATGACAGCGGAGAACCGGATCATTCCGGGAGCCTGATCACCGCGGACTACGGGAAAGGAAAATTTATCTATACCGGCCTGGTCTTTTTCCGCGAACTGCCTGCAGGTGTTCCCGGAGCATACCGTTTACTTGCCAACCTCATTGCCCAGAATCAAAATAATAAATAATCAGCATGCTGAAGAGAAGGGAAATTGCATTTGTTATTGCAATCGTAACCGGACTGTTGGTTGGACGATTGATTAAGAAGGTTACTATCGGCATGATCATCGGTTTGTTGCTGGGCGTAATCGCCGCTATGCTGATGGCCAGTCGTGGTAATTCAAAGAAATAATATGGAACCGTCACCGGAAGAAAGACCGCCGCTTTTTAAGACCTGGAAGTCCTGGTACCTGCTGGTGATTGGATTCTTAATTTTTCTGATCATCTGTTTTTATTTTTTTACCAAACATTTCTCATGAGCTTTCCCGACTGGATTGTTCTTATCGTTACGCTGATAGGGATCATCCTATACGGATTGTATAAAAGCCGGGCGGAAAAAAATCTGGAGAGTTATTTCCTGCAGAACCGTTCCACCCGCTGGTATATGATCCTGCTGGGCATTATGGGAACCCAGGCCAGCGCGGTCACTTTTTTATCAGCACCCGGCCAGGCTTATACCGACGGTATGCGGTTCGTCCAGTATTATTTTGGATTACCGCTGGCCATGGTAGTGCTTTGTATTACGTTCGTTCCGGTTTTTCATAAGTTGAAATTATTCACTGCGTATGAGTTCCTGGAGAAAAGATTTGACGGCAAGACCCGCACCTTTACCTCCCTGCTTTTTTTAATCCAGCGGGGCCTTTCTACCGGCATCAGCATTTCCGCGCCATCCATCATTTTATCTGCCCTGCTTGGCTGGGATATCCTGTGGACAAATATTTTAATGGGCGGGCTGCTGATCATTTACACTTTTGTCGGCGGCGCCAGGGCGGTGGCCTACACGCAGCAATTGCAGTTTGTGATCATATTTGCCGGTATGGTGCTTGCGGGATATATGGTGGTGCACCTGCTACCCGGGAATGTAGGATTATCGGATGCGTTGCACATCAGCGGAAAAGCGGGAAAGCTGAACGTGATCACTACCGGTGTTGATGGGAAGGGGTTTAACTGGAACGACCGGTATAATATGCTGAGCGGCGTTATCGGCGGGTTCTTTCTTGCCCTGTCTTATTTCGGTACGGATCAGAGCCAGGTCGGGCGTTATCTCACAGCCCGTTCCAACCGCGAAAGCAGACTGGGATTGCTGATGAACGGCCTGGTAAAAGTGCCCATGCAGTTTGGCATTCTCCTGATTGGCACCCTGGTGTTTGCATATTATCAGTATGCAAAAGAACCGATTTTTTTTAATCAGACCCAGATCGAATTACTCTCCAAAACGAAATATGCAGATTCCTTACAACTGGTATTAAAAACATATAATCAGCTGCAGGATCAGAAAGTAGCGCAAATGGAACCTGACGCAAACGCTAAAGTGGTGAACCGCATGCAGGAAGGGCTGGTAATGCAGCACGCGCAGCGGGAACAGGCAAAATTCCGGGCTACCATCAAGCGCTGGCTGGACGATCCGGAAGTGCAGGGCGATAGCAACGACACCAATTATATATTTCTCCGCTTTGTGGTTGATCACCTGCCGAAGGGAATCATCGGGTTGCTGATTGCCGTGATTTTTTTATCGGCCTGGGGCTCTATTGCTGCGGCCCTGAATTCATTGTCGTCGGCTACCATCAACGATATCCATAAGCGATGTGTTAAAGTTCCCCTGAGCTCCCAAAAGGAATACCAGTATTCCCAATGGTACACGCTGCTCTGGGGAATTTTTTGTGTGGTTGTCGCCCAACTGGCCTATAATATCGGCAATAGTTTAATCGAGGCCGTTAACGTATTGGGATCGTTATTTTATGGTGTTATTCTCGGCATCTTCCTGGTGGCTTTTTATCTCAAAAAAGTGTCCGGAACGCCCGTGTTCATCAGTGCTCTGATTACGGAAGCGTTTGTCATCAGTATCCACCTCCTCAACCAGCGGGGCATCGTAAATATCAGTTTTCTCTGGCTGAATGCGATTGGGGCGCTGGGAGTGGTGGGAATGAGCCTGGTATTGCAGGCTTTTAAGAGAGCTGATGGATGATGAGGTAATTTCAAAGCTATTCTAAAGCTTTATTAAAGCTTTTACAAAGCCCGAAAGAAGGAATTTCTGAATAAGTGCTAAAATATGCCAGTTCCGGTCTGTCTTTCCGTCAACCCGGATGAAGTGCGATAAAACGCAATAGTCAGGATCAGCTCATCGCTTCAGCCTTCACATGATTGTAGCCTTTTTTACTCACATCGATCAACCGTAGCACTTTTTCCCGGATATCGTCGCGCAGGCCCTGGATCTCATGTTCAAAAACTTCGTGGAGTTCCTCCAGTTCCTGGTTGGTGGTTCCGCGCAGGCGGCGGATCTTATCCTTGATCTGATCGGCGGAATCGGCTATTTTCTGGCGGGTTTCGCTTCCTTTTGCGGGTGCTATCAGCAGGCCGATCACAATACCGGATAGTGCGGCGGTGAATATTCTTTGTAAACTCATAATATATGATTTAAGATGATGTTATATAATTAAGGAGATGCTCTTAATAGAATTTAATTTTCAAGAACCTTGCCAGACCTATGCAAAAGTCAAACAATTGCCATTCTTCGTAACGAGTATAACAACACATCCTTTTTTGTTTTTCAGTTTTTTCAGGGATTCGCAATTTTGTACGAATACGTATTTATGCATAAGAGAAATAATTAGAAAACATGAGGATTAAAGAGCACTCCTAATCCAGCTGGAATATTTGACCGCGTAGTTTTACGCAATTTTTCAATTCTCCTAATGGTTTCCACTTATTGTAAGGGCGTTTTTCAAAAAAAGATTTGGTTTGAATTAAAAAAAATATTTCCATTTGGGTAGGATTTCTTTTTACTCCTAAACATTGCCTGCCGTGAAAATCCAGCTCTTCGTTGGAATATTTCTTTTCTCCTGCACATGGATTCATGCGCAGCAGGCAGATTCTTTACTTTCCAAAACGGATAAAATTGTTTCTTTTCCCAGCCGGTTCTTCAGTCACATTCAGAAAAAATCGGCGGCCTTAAATTCTTCCCTCGACCGGCAGACGGAGAGATATTTGCAGCGGCTGCAAAGAAAGGAAGAGAAATTCCTGAGCGCATTAAGCCGGAAGGATTCGGCAGCAGCAGCGAGGTTCGTAGCCTCTTCCGGCAAATACAACAGCCTGCAGAAGCAGATGAAAAAGATAGATACTTCTGCAAAGGGCTCCCTCTCGGGAGAATATATGCCCTATGCCGATTCCCTCAAAGGAAGTCTGGCTTTTCTGCAGCAAAACCAGTCCGACTTAATTCTTTCCGCCATCTCCCGGAATAGACTTACGCAGTCCGTTGGTCAGTTTAACGAACTGCAGGGAAAACTTCGTGTAACGGACGAGGCAAAAACCTATATCGCTGAGCGAAAGGAAATGATGAAGCAGCAATTGCTGCGGTATGCGAACGATGCGGGAATGAAAAAATATCTGGAGGACTATTCCAAAGCGCAATTTTATTTCGCAGAACAATTAAGACAGTACCGCGATCTCCTCAATTCACCGGACCGGGTATTACAAAAGGCGTTGGTTGTTTTAAATAAAATCCCTGCTTTTACTTCCTTCATGAGTCGGTACGGGGCACTTGCGGGACTTTTTGGGATCAACCCCGATTACGGAACGCCGGCCGGTCTTGTCGGTTTACAAACCCGCAGCCAGGTACAGCAGCTAATCCAGGGACAGGTTGGCGCGGGCGGATCTTCCGGCATGGCGGCATTGCAATCCAACCTGGAAGCGGCGCATCAGCAACTGGACCAGTTTAAGGACAAGCTTTCTTCCCTGGGCAGCGGCAGCGGAGATATGGATATGCCGGATTTTAAACCCGGGCATCAAAAAACCCGGCCGTTCTTCAAACGGCTGCAGCTCGGCACAGATTTGCAAACCACGCGTGCAAGCTACTTCTGGCTAACAACAACCGACATAGGCCTCTCCGTGACTTACCTGGCCTCAAACAAACTGGATTTCGGGGTCGGCGGGAGTTACAAAATTGGCTGGGAACACAATATCAGCCATGTGAGGCTCAGCAGCCAGGGAGCATCTATCAGATCCTTCCTGGACTTTCAACTAAAGAAAACCTATTACCTGTCAGGAGGATACGAACTAAACTACCAACAGGCATTTACTTCACTTAGTCAGATCAGTTCGGTAACGGACTGGACAAGGTCCGGCCTGGTGGGCATTTCGAAAATCGTATCGCTGAACAGTAAATTTTTTAAGAAGACGAAGGTTCAGATGCTTTGGGATTTTCTGAGCTATTCGCAGTTTCCGCGGCGAACGCCGATAGTATTTCGCGTTGGATATAATTTTTAGATCTATGAAAAAATTGCTTTTCTTATTGCATTGTCTTTTTGTAGTCAGTCTTTGTCTTGCTCAGCCGGTTTCTTCGATGGATCCCTTTAAGTTGCCTATTACTACACCGCCAGCACCTGAAGCCGCAGCGCTTGGTCGATATGGCGAGTTTCCGGTCACGCTTGCAACGGGAACGCCCGAGATAACGATCCCGCTGTACGAAATCAAGTCCGGCAGCCTCTCGATACCGTTGTCGTTAAGTTATCATGCTTCCGGCATAAGAGTAAATGATCAGGCATCCCGGGTTGGTCTTGGTTGGACATTGCAGGGTGTTGGACTGATCACGAGGGTTGTAAAGGGAAATCCTGACGAATCCGGGTACTGCATTTTTGGTATTCCGTTAGAGAGTCAGCAGGACTCCAACTTTTATTGTTTCCAGAATATGCAATTGCTTATAAATAACAAGGATGGGGAGCCGGATATATTCTACTACAATTTTCCCGGAAAGTCGGGCAGATTTGTATTCACCAACAAAACGGCCACAGGAGCGGCTCCGGTTGCAGTTCCTGTCCCATATGATCTTATCAGGATCAATGTATCTCAAACAGACTATTGGGCACAATGGACTATCGTTGACGACAAGGGCATAACCTATATCTTTGGAAAATCCATTGACGGTTCATCTGCCCGTGAAGCGACATCGGCAATGAATTCAGGCGGGAAGGCCTATCCCTTAAGCGGCAGTTCATTTTATTCAAGCTGGTATCTGACCAATATCATCAGCGCGGATAAAGCGGATACGATAACACTTACCTATTATAGTAATCCCGGTGTGCCGAGTCCCTGTTATATCTCCACATCCATGCGGGATGATCTAAGTGAGCCCACCACCCGGCAGCCACATACTGTAAACTACAATCTCTCAACCAGCGATGGCTTAGTGGATGAGGTTCGGATAAAGGATATTCTATTTAGAAACGGAAAAGTAAGTTTTGACTACAATGCGAATCGCCGTCCGGATATTACCGGCGATACCAGTATGATTGGCTTGCGGGTATATCAATATCTTAACGGAACCTATCAACAAATAAAAAAATACTCATTTTTTCAGTCTTATTTTTCCTGCCGGAACATCGCCTCGCCGCCGCAATACATTTGTGATATGGGCGGGGATATAACCAAACGTTTGCGACTTGACAGCGTAAAGCAAATCGATCTGTCAGGCAATCAATTACCCGGGTACGTATTTTCCTATAGCCCGGTTCAACTCCCGATTTTTGAGTCTTATGCCCAGGATTACTGGGGTTTTTACAACGGTGCACTCAATACAAAACTGTTGATTTATGACGAACCCTTACCAGGCGCAAATCAAAACCCGCCAAGCATGACCTATGGAGCCAACCGGAATGTTCAGCCTGATTCGATGATGGCGGGAATGCTGCAGAAAATTACGTTTCCAACAGGAGGTTCCTCTGTGTTCACTTATGAGCCAAACAAAATTGATTCCGTGATAACCGGCGGTATTCGCATAAAAAAGATTGTCAGTTATGATGGAAATGGTGGGGGTGTGACTAAAGTTTATAAATATAGTAATGAACGTAGTATTTCAAATCTTTATGACGGAAGGATCTCGACTCTTGGAAGTTATTGGCAGATTCCGTATAGGAATCTCGAGGCGCTAAATCCTTCCACGCAGCAAACAGTTTATCGATCTTATGTTACCTATTTAGAAAGCTTTCCTCTTCCAATCGGATCAGCCAGCGGTTCGGCTGTTTGCTATGGTCAGGTAGAAGAATACTATGATTCATTGAACGGGCAAGGCGGGAAGACAGTATATACCTATTCTACCACACAGGACCAGTCACCGTCAATTATACCGCAGAATATTGTTTCCAATGAGTGGGACAGAGGAAGGCTACTAACAGAATCAAAGTATAAATCGAACGGTTCGGGAGGATTCGTGCGCCTGTCTACGCATGTCAACAACTACACTTTTAATCAGAAAAGCTATGAAATAAAATCACTTGTTTCGCGAGCTGGTACATTATATCAGGATGGCCCTGCCGGTATTTTACCTGCTCATCCCTGTACGGATTTTGATGCCAGAAATGTCATCCTTTCCGTTTTCAATCCGATCGTTATAGGAAACGAATATATAACGCAAACGATCGACACTGTTTATGATCAGAATGGATCGAATCCCCAGATTACAACCGTCAACTATTTTTTTGATGACACTGCGAATATTTTGCCTACCCGGACAGAAACCGTCGACAGCCGGGGAACGCTGGTCAGAACTTATCAGTGGCATCCACTTGAAAAGCATAAGATCGACTCGGCACTTACGCTGAGCGCTTCTGCCTCGGTTGCTATCGATTCCCTGCTGTCCAAAAATATCCTTACTCCCGTCATTGACCAGGAAGCATATTATGGCGGCACGCGCCAGACGCGCGTGAGAACAAACTACAAGGTGTTCAGCTCAAATCTGATCAAGCCCTCAATGGTTCAGGGGCAGTTTGGGCCTAATCCTATAGAAGACAGGTTGCAATTCATCAGGTATGACTCTCATGGAAATCTGATCAGTGGAGCCAAGGTAGGGGATGTCATTTCAACTCACATTATGGACTACAAAAAAGAGTTTGTTGTCGCCTCAATAGCCGGTGCCGATTCCGGTTCGGTGGCCTATACCAGCTTCGAATCCGATGGAAAAGGCGACTGGTCCTATACCGGAACGCCAGTAACCGATGCTACTTCGCCAACAGGAACTATGTGTTATCCGCTGGCGCCAGGCATTAGCAAATCCGGACTTGCTTCCAGTACTACTTATATTGTTTCTTTTTGGTCAAAGGGAGGCAGTGCATCGGTATCCGGCTCCGTTTCATCCAGGTCAATTTGGACGTTGAACGGTTGGACGTATTATGAATATACTGTCAGCGGCGTCACTTCAACGTCTATTTACGGAAGTGGTTATATCGATGAAGTGCGATTGTATCCATCTACTGCCCAAATGACAACTTATACCTATTCGCCTTTGGTGGGCATAACGGCAAGCTCCGATACGAATGGCCGCCTGACCACGTACCAATATGATAGTTTCGGAAGGCTGGTGACAATCAAAGATCAGGACGGGAACATTGTCAAGACAATCCAATACCACTATAAAGGACAAACTTTTTAGAAATCGAATTACCGGAAGACTTAATATTCATAGAAACCCAGAGACCTCTTATATGCAAAAATCCATAAATCTGACGTTGCTTTCTGTTCTCATCATTGCTTCCTTTTCTCCCGCATTTTCCCAGGTAGCAATCTCCGGTCCGACTTGCGTAGTGTCGGGAACTGTTTATCAGTACACGATCTCGGGACCATGGGATTCAACTGCTACTATGCAGGTATGCGTCACAGCCGGTAGTATTGCAGATACCAGCATAAAAGGAAATTGTACGGAGCAAACGGCTCCCCTTGGGGCAATTCAAATCGTTTGGAGCGAATCGGGAAACGGATCGATTTCCATTACCAGTACAAAAGGGAATGCTTCACTGCAGGTGCAGCTGACTACTGCCCTTCAGCCGGGAGTATTGAATGATCACGTAAAATTCCAGATGGTCGATTCAGGAACAGTACCGGCCACGATCAGTTGCTCATTGCCCACAGGAGGCTCCTGCAACCCTTCGTACCAGTATCAGTGGCAAAGATCGTACAACGCAGTCGCCTGGGAAGATATTGGAGAGGCAAATGACCAGGATTTTATTTTCACTACAAGCCCGGATCACGCTACCTACTACCGGAGAAAGACAACGGAAACCCTCTCGGGAACCATCGTCTATTCCGAGCCGGCGCTTGTCGGATTGAATCTCAGGAACAACTAACAAACCTCTAACCCTCCAGCCATGCCAGCAGTTAGATTTTTAGACAAAACAAAAATTGTAAGGCTTGTTTCGATAGCCTGTTGCCTGCTTTTCCTGGGAAAGGAGGCCTCGGGTCAGACAATCTCTATTCTGGGTTCGAACTGCGTTGTGGCGGGAACGCAATATATCTATCATATCACAGGGTCTTATGCGAGTGCATCAAGTGTCACGTGGAGCGCTACTGGGGGTACCTTCACCGGTGCAAGCTACGGTCCCCACCTGGCCCAGGTGACTGTGACCTGGTCTTCCGGCTCGTCAAGATCGATCAGCGTCAGCACGAGTGGCCCGACCGGCTCGGGGAATATGACGATCGGCTTTGCGACTGTGCTCTCTCCCGGCACGATAAGCAATACCAGTCAGAATATCAATTACAATGCTACGCCGGCCACGATCAGTTGCTCTGCCGCCGGCGGCGGTGATTGCGGTACGCCAACTTACAATTACCAGTGGCAGCAGAGCACGAACAATGTAACGTACACGGATATCAGCGGCGCCACGTCACAGAACCTTTCTTTCAGCTCCGGGCTTACGCAGACTATGTATTACCGGAGGATGACAACCGTGGTCAGTACCGGCGGTTCGGGATACAGTACCAACATAGCAACCGTGACCGTTTACCCGGCCATCAATCCCGGAAGCGTGAGTCCCGCGAGCCAGACCATCAACTACAATGGCAATGGATCCCTGCTCACGCTAAGCGGAGTCTCGGGGGGAACCAATAGCTACACCTACCAGTGGCAGAGCTCGCCGAACGGTATCAGCTGGTCGAATATATCAGGAGCGACTGCGACAACCTATACGCCCACCGGGCTTTTGACGACCACATATTTCCAGGTGGTCGTAACCAGTAACGGCGCTTCAGCCAATAGCAGCTCCGCAACAGTCACCGTTTACCCCCAGGTAATGGGCGGCAACATATCGCCTGCGGCTCCAAACATTAACTACAATACCGGCCCGGGGCTATTGACCCTGAGCGGCACCACGGGCGGCAACGGTACCTACGGTTACCAATGGCAGAGTTCGCCTGATGGGAGCACCTGGACAAATGTCAGCGGAGCAACCAGCACAACCTATACGCCCGGCAACCTGACGGCAACCACCTGGTATCGGGTGGTAGTAACCAGCAACGGCGCCACAGGAAACAGCGGTTCTTCTAAAGTGACCGTCTACCCGCAACTGGCCGGTGGCAGCGCGGCACCCGCTTCGCTGAATATCAACTATAATACGGGTTCCGGAATACTGTCGCTGTCAGGCGTTACGGGAGGAAACGGAACTTATACTTACCAGTGGCAGAGCTCACCCAACGCAAGTTCCTGGACTAACATCAGCGGGGCAACAGCAGGAACTTACAGTTCCCCGGCACTGACGACAAAGACTTACTATCGCTGTGTGATAACCAGCAACGGCGT
>Ga0134125_10005602_pt1 | contig 14235 bp, 15 predicted proteins | sample KB31751_FD_96464 | JGI IMG/M metagenome (GOLD analysis project Ga0134125, IMG submission 96464) | Terrestrial soil microbial communities with excess Nitrogen fertilizer from Kellogg Biological Station, Michigan, USA - KB3-175-1 | ecosystem: Environmental > Terrestrial > Soil > Unclassified ... | reverse complement strand
GCGAACGGGTCCTGCGCCTCGCGGTCCATCTTGTTGATGAAGGTGACGATCGGGATGTCGCGCAGGCGGCAGACCTCGAACAGCTTCAGCGTCTGCGGCTCGATCCCCTTGGCGGCGTCCAGCACCATCACCGCCGCGTCGGCGGCGGTCAGCGTGCGGTAGGTGTCCTCCGAGAAGTCCTCGTGGCCGGGGGTGTCCAGCAGGTTGAACACCAGGCCGGCGTGGTCGAACGTCATCGCGCTGGCCGACACCGAGATGCCGCGCTCGCGCTCGATCTTCATCCAGTCCGAGCGGGTGCGCCGCTGCTCGCCGCGCGCCCTCACGGCGCCCGCCGCGCGGATCGCCCCGCCGGCCAGCAGCAGGTGCTCGGTCAGCGTGGTCTTGCCCGCGTCGGGATGGCTGATGATCGCGAACGTGCGCCGCCTGGCGGCCTCGGCGGCTGGGGATGAGGGCATGGCGCGGGAGGTAGTGCGTTTCTGCGCCGGTTGGAAGCGATGCGCCTCAGCCGGTGATTGGTCTGCTTGACCAATCAGGGTTCGGCGCCCACATAGGTCCAGCCTTGCCAGGAAGGATCGTCGTTATGTCCGTCGTGAGCCTTTACGAGGCGAAGACGCATCTCTCGTCATTGGTGGAGCGCGCGGCGCGCGGCGAGGAGATCGTCATTACAAAGAATGGCGCCCCCAGAGCGCGGTTGAGCGCTATTCCGCTCGCCGGGGCTGAACGAAAGCCCGTCAACGCCATGCAGATCACCTACATCGCCGATGACTTCGATGCGCTCGACCCGCGGATCGAGGCGCTCTTCAACGGCGACGCCGTTCCGGACTGATGGAGCTGCTGCTCGACACCCAAGCCTTCCTGTGGTGGCAGACCTCGTCGGGCAGGCTCAGCGTGGCTGCGCGCGCGGCGATCGCCGAGCCGGCGAATGTCGTCTTCGTCAGCGTCGCCAGCGTGTGGGAGATCGCCATCAAGCGGCGGCTCGGAAAGGTGAAGTTCACCGCCTCGATTGCCAGCGGCATCGTGATCAATGGATTTGCCGACCTTCCGATCTTGGCCGCCGACGCCGAAGCCGCCGGTGAGCTCGACTGGGAGCACAATGATCCCTTCGACCGCCTCATCGTCGCCCAGGCGCTGAATCGCCGGCTGACCCTCGTGACGGCAGATGCCGAGATCCGGCGTTACGGCGCCGTCGCCCAGCTTGCCGCCTGATCCGAACCTCTCGTTGTCTCACCGCGGCGCAGCTTCGTCGTAGAAGCGCGCGAGGTCGGCCTTCATTGCGTGCAGCGCCGCGGGGTTAAGGTAGACCATGTGGCCGGACGGATAGTAGGCGAAGCGGACGTTGCCGCGCACCGCCGGATCCAGCTGCATGTGGCCGAGGTCGTACTCGGTGCCGAAGAACGGGGTCGCCAGGTCGTAGACGCCGTTCAGCGAATAGAGCAGCAGGTGGGGGTTCTCGCGCATCGCCTGCGACAGGTCGAGCGCCACGTCGGCCTGGTTGTCGCCGGCGCCGCCGCCGAGGCCGGCGGTCTTGTGCGTGAAGTCCCAGCGCACGCCCGACGAGTAGTAGGTCGGCCGATAGCTGAGGTCAGTCTGGTAGCCGAGCTGGCGCGTCAGATAGTCGTGGAAGGCGGCGACGAACGCGCCGGTGATGCCGGTGTCCGAGGGATCGTACTCGGGGTTCTCGCCGGCCGCGTCGATGTCCTCGCCGGTGAAGCGCGCGTCGTAGCGGCCGAGCGTCAGGCGCTGGTCGCGCAGCAGCTGCTTGCGGAAGCGTCCCGGCGGGATGCGCAGGTTGCTGTCGAGGATGTATTGCGCCGGCAGGCCGATGTAGGCCGACATCTTCTCCGCGATCGCCCGCCGCTCGGCGTCCGAGAGGTCCTGGCCCTCGTTCAGCGCCAGTGCGTAGGGCCCGCGGGCGAAGGCGCGCACCTCGTCCAGGAACCCCTTCAGGTCCGCCGGCGGATTGGCCAGCCGATGATGGTACGCGGCGATCGCGGCGTAGCTCGGCAGGTAGTTGATCATCTCCTGGTCGAAGCCGGGCTGGCGGCGGCCATAGTTGAGGATCGAGGACAGCAGGATGACGCCGTTCAGCTGCACGCCGTCCTGTTGCAGGCGATAGGACAGGCCGGCCGAGCGCGTGGTGCCGTAGCTCTCGCCGAACAGGAACTTCGGCGCGTTCCAGCGGCCGTTGATCGTCAGCCAGCGCTCGATGCCGCGCGCGAACGCGTCGATGTCCTGGTCGGCGCCCCAGAAGGCCGCCAGCTTGGTGTCGCCGAGCGGCCGCGAGAAGCCGGCGCCCACCGCGTCGAGGAACACCAGGTCGGACTTGTCGAGCAGGCTGTCCTCGTTGTCGACGATGTCGTAGGGCGCGTCGTGGGTCGCCTGCGGGCTGTCGGTCAGCACGCGCACCGGCCCCAGCGAGCCCATGTGCAGCCAAACCGTCGAGGAGCCGGGGCCGCCATTGTAGAGGAATGTCACCGGCCGGTGGGGATCGCCGGTGGCGTAGGCGACGTAGAACATGCTGGCCGTCGGCTTGCCCTCGTCGTCGCGGATCGTCAGCGTGCCGGCCGTGGCCGTGTAGGCGACCTGGCGGCCGCCGATGATCGCCGAATGCCGGCTCGCCACGCGCGCCTCGGCGATCGGGGCGGTGGCGATGTCGCTGTCCTTCAGCTTGCGGCAGCGCGCGCGGTCGGCGCGCGCATCGGACTTGCCCGCGCTCTGCGACTCGCCTGCCTGCGTGCTGGCAGAGCCGCCGGCATGCGTGTCGCAGTCGGGATCGATGCGCAGGCCCTCCTCGCCGGCCGCGGCGCGCTCGGAAAGCGTCGGCAGGTTCGAGCGCTCGGCGCGCTCGGGCGAGCTGCGCGTGGCCGCCGCGCGGTTCTCGGCCAGCATGCCGCTGTCCGGGCCGGCGTCCTGCGCTGCGACGAAAGCGGGCGCGAGGGAGATCACCGCAGCCAAAGCCGCAAACACGCCCAACCGCATGCAGAATCTCCCCTCGGCACTCTCGCGCGCCGCTATAGCACCAAGCTGTTCGCGGTGAAGGAGAGAGCTTTGCAGACGCTCACGCCTGAGCTTGCCGATGTTTTCGCGCGGATCGCGCTGGGGCATGTCGGCCGCGAGTATCCGAACAAGCTCGATCAGGTGCTGACCGGTCCCGGCGACCTTGCCGGGCCGCGCGCGCTGCACCCGGTCTTCTACGGCAGCTTCGACTGGCACTCGGCGGTGCACAGCCATTGGCTGCTGGCGCGGGTGCTGCGTCGGTTCCCGGAGGGGCCGACGGCCGCGGTCATCGCCGGCCGGCTCGACCAGGCGTTCACCGAGGCGAATGTCGCCGGCGAGCTGGCGTTCCTGGCGCGGCCCTCGGCCGGCGGCTTCGAGCGCCCCTACGGCTGGGCGTGGCTCCTGATGCTGCAGGCCGAGCTGGAGGCGCACGCGATGGCGGGCCGCGGCTGGGCCGCCGTCATGCGCCCGCTCGCCCGCGCGTTCGAGGCGCGCTTCCAGGCCTGGTTGCCGAAGGCGACCTACCCCACGCGGGTCGGCGCGCACGGCAGCTCCGCCTTCGCGCTCGCCCTGGCGCACCGGTACGTTCCGTTCGCCGCCGACCACGGCTTCGGGCGGCTGCTGGCGGATGCGGCCAGGCGCTGGTTCATCGCCGACGTCGACGCGCGCCCGTTCGAGCCCAGCGGCGTGGACTTCCTGTCGCCGACCCTGATCGAAGCCGAGTGCCTGCGCCGGCTGCTGCCGCAGGCCGAGTTCGCCCCCTGGTTCGCCGGCTTCCTGCCGAAGCTGGCCGAGGGCGAACCGGCGAGCCTCTTCGCCCCGGCCGTGGTCAGCGACCGCACCGACGGCCAGATCGCCCATCTGGACGGGCTCAACCTCAGCCGCGCCTGGTGCTGGCGCCACCTCGCCGAGGTCGCCGAGCCGCCTGTCAGGGCTCGCCTTGCGGCCGCCGCCGAGCAGCACTTCGCCGCCGCGCTGCCGCACCTGGCGGACCACTACATGGGCGAGCACTGGCTCGCGAGCTTCGCCCTGCTGGCGCTCGACGACTAGCCGCGATAGCTCAGGCTCATGAGCCTGGTCCGTGCGCCGCCGAGCCTGCGACTCGACCGCCGCCGCCTGATCGCCGTCGGGGTCGGTCTGGCGGGCCTCGGCGGTTGCGCGGTCGGGCGCGGCTCGCGCGTCAACCTGCTGTCGGGCGTGATCGAGGCGCCGCCGCGGCGTTTCGCGCCGATCCGCGCCAGCCAGAACCGCATCTTCGACGTCACCGTGTGCCTGCGCCCGTTCCGCGCGGCGGGCCCGCGGCTGGACACCGAAATGGTCGGCGACACGCTGGTGGTCCACAACTACGGGCACGGCGGCAGCGGCTGGTCGCTGTCGTGGGGCTCGGCGACGGTCGCGGTCGAGCAGGCGATGGCGCGAAGCCCGGCCGAGATCGCGGTGCTGGGCTGCGGTGCGCTCGGCCTGACCGCCGCCACCGTCGCCCAGCAGGCCGGCGCCAAGGTGACGATCTACGCCCGCGACCTGCTGCCCGACACGCGCTCGGCCCGCGCCACCGGCGCCTGGACGCCGGACTCGCGCATCGCGCTCGCCGACAAGGCCGCGCCGGGCTTTCCGGCTCTCTGGGAGCGGATGGCGCGTATCTCGTACCACACCTACCGCAGCTACCTCGGCCTGCCGGGAACGCCGGTCGAATGGCAGGACCGCTACTATCTCTGGGACGAGGCGCCGCCGGGCGGAGCGAATGGGGATCCGCCTGGCGCAGCCCAGCCCGCGCTGGACTTCGCCAGCTACGCCGAGCGCATCCGGGACATCACGCCGGGCTCGGAGCGCGTCGACCCGGCGACCACCCCGTTCGCAGTGAAGGGGGTGCGGCGCTCCAGCTCGATGACCTTCAACATCGCCGACTACGGCCACACCCTGATGACTGACTTCCTGCTGCGTGGCGGGCGCGTCGAGCGGCGCGAGTTCCACGCCCCGGCCGAGCTCGCGAGCCTGAGGGAGAAGGTGGTCATCAACTGTCCGGGCTACGCGGCGCGCGCGCTCTGGAACGACAACAGCGTCGTGCCGGTGCGCGGCCAGATCGCCTGGCTGATCCCGCAGCCCGAGGTCGACTACGGCGTCATCTACGACGGCGTGAATGTCGTGCCGCGCCGCGACGGCATCGTGCTGCAGCTGCTCGACGGCGGCGACATGCGCGGCTACGGCGACGACCAAGAGACCGCGGACCCGGCCGAGGCGAAGACCGCCGTCGACCGCATCGCGGCGCTCTACGCGAAGGCGAGGCCGCCCGCGTCAGGCTGAGCGGGGCCCTGGCCCGCCAGAGCGGGCTGACTTGACTTCGAATCGTACCTTCTTCCGCTCTCCCCCGCGGAAGCGGGGCCCCGCTCTTTCTGAAAGGCCAGATCTCGACGATAAAACACCTGGGTCCCCGCTTTTCGCGGGGAAGAGCGGGTGGTTGGGGCGACCCCAGCCAAGCTCAACGCGCTCTATCCCTGCACCACCTTGCGCATGGCCGCGTACGGATCGTCGACCACGCGGCTTTGGAGATTGAAGACCATCGTGGCGCGGCTGCCCGGCTCGTAGGCCGGCCAGTCCGGCAGCGCGGCGGTGGCGGGATTGCCGGTGCGCGCGAACGCCAGCCAGGCCTCGCTCATCTGCTCGGCGAGGATCTGCGGGCCCTCGCCGGCGCCGACAAAGTTGCGCGCGGTCTCGACGTTGTCGAACACCAGCGGGATCTCCAGCGCGTGCGGCGACCTGAGCTTGCCGCGGCCGCGCGGCGTCTCCCACTCCAGCAGGTACATGTAGGCCGGCGCGGCGCCCTGCGCGGCCTTGCGCTCGGCCATGGCGATCGAGTCGCGCCAGAACATGCCGGCGGTCTGCACCATCGAGGCGAGGTGGCTCGGCGAATAGTCGGGGAAGGTCGCCTTCGCCGCGGCGATCAGCGCGTCGGCCTTGTCGCCGACCGACGCCTTGGCGCGCCTGGCGAGGTCTTCCTCGGTGTAGTCGCCGAACTTCGGGTCGGCGAACAGGAAGAGGGTCGCCTCGTCCTTGTTGGTGCCGATCATCACCGGCACGTCGGCGGAGATCGCCGGCGCGGCCGGGTCGAACGGCCCGGCGGCCAGGGCGAGGCCGTCCACCGATGGGCTGAAGCCGCCGATCACGTTGCCGCTGGTCACGGCCGCCGCGGCGTCCTGGATCTCGGCGGCCGAGAGCGTCGCGAGCCTGTCGAGCTTGCCCGGCTCGATACCGAGCTTGTCGAGGAAGGCGCGGGCGTAGCCGCTCGCCGCTTCCTGGCTCACCGCCTTCAGCCACGGGCCGCTCTGCACGATGGCGCGGTGGAAAAGCCCCTTCGCGCCCGGCATCGCCAGCAGCAGCGACACCTTCATGCCGCCGCCGCTCTCGCCGAAGATCGTCACGGCGCCCGGATCGCCGCCGAACGCGGCGATGTTGTCGCGCACCCATTCGAGCACGGCGACGATGTCCAGCATGCCGGCCTCGCCCGACGACGGATGACCGCCGAGCTCGGCAAGGCTCAGGTAGCCGAAGACATTGAGGCGGTGGTTCACCGTGACCAGCACCGCATCGCCGCGGCGGGCCAGCGCCGCGCCGTCGTACATCGCCGCGCCGCCGGAGCCGTTGGCGAAGCCGCCGCCGTGCAGCCACACCATCACCGGCCGCTTGCCGCTGAGGCCCGGCGTCCAGACGTTGATGAAAAGGCAGTCCTCGTCGGTGCCGGGCTGGCCGGGCGCGGGCGGATCGCCGGCGCTGCGCCCGCCGGTGGTCTCGCCCGGCGGCACGCCGACCTGGATGGCGGGGGCGCCCAGCGACACCGCATCGGCGACCTCCGTCCATGGCGTCGGCTTGCGCGGCGGTTGGAAGCGCAGGGACCCGAGCGGCGGGGCCGCGTAGCGCAGGCCCTTGAAGATCGACAGGCCACCCTCGCGATAGCCGCGCACAGGTCCGTTGCTGGTGGAGACGACTTCGGTGCGCTCCAGGTCACGCACAGGCTCGGCGACGTCGGTCATGGCGGAGGATCTCCCAAGTCGAGATTGCGTGCGCCTTCTTTGCGGGCGCGGCTCGCGGATATTCCGCGCGCAATCGGCCGGGCGGCGCAAGCGGGAATGCGCCCCTCGTGTCTTCACTGCGCTGGCAGAGCGGCTAGGCGGGCGTGTCGCTGGTCAGCGGCCCGCGCAGGCGCGCGTAGGCGCCGGCGTGGTGGTCGGCGATCGCCGGCGGCTCGGGGCGCGCGCCGCCGAATGGCGTGCGCATCGGGTCGAGCTTGACCCCGTCGAGACTGACCTCGAAGTGCAGGTGCGGCCCGGTCGCAAGCCCGGTATGGCCGACGAAGGCGATCACCTGCCCGCGCAGCACCCGCGCCCCTGGCGCGATCCCGGGCGCGAAGGCGGACAGATGCGCGTAGCCGGTGGCCCAGCCGCCGGCATGGCGGATGCGCACGAGGTTGCCGTAGCCGCCGTCCGGTCCGGCCCGAGTGACCACGCCGTCGGCCGCAGCCAGCACCGGCGCGCCCTCTCGGGCGGCGAAGTCGACGCCCTGGTGCATGCGCGTGAAGCCCAGGATCGGGTGGCGGCGCATGCCGAAGCTGGAAGTCACCTTCAGGTAGTCGAGTGGCGCGCCCGGCCGGTTCGGGTCGGAGACGGGCGCATCGGCCGCGGCGAGCGGATCGATGGTGACGGGCGCCGGCTCGGGATCGCTGTTCTCGGGCACGTAGTCGGCCGGAACGGTCTCGGCGGTGGCCGCCGCGAGCGCCATCGCGCCGGCGGGCTCGGTGTTGGTCAGCTTCCAGCCGACGCCGAGCACGAGGAAGCCGGCGGTCGCAATGATGAAGCGCCCGAGCGGGAACGGGCGGCGGCTGCGGCGTGGCGGCGGGCGGCGCATTTTAAGGAATCTTCCCCCGCGCGCAGCTTGGCCCGACAGGGTTAATACCAGGTGTGGGCGCGCTTCAGCCCAGCGCCGGCGCGAGCCTTTCCATGGCCTCGGCCAGCACCTCCGGCCGGCGGCAGATGCAGGCGCGCAGGAACGTTTCCGAGCCTGGCCCGAAGAAGCAGCCGGGCGCGAGGCCGACGCTGGTCTTGGCCAGGATGTCGAGGCAGGCGGCCTTGGAATCCGGCATGCCGTCGATCTCGAAGAAGGCGTACATGCCGGCCTGCGGCCGGGGCCCCAGCCGCACGCGCGGCAGCCTCTCCAGCGCCTCGCAGACGATCGCCATGCCCTGCTCGCAGTAGCGCCGCATCGACGCTACGAACGGCTCGCCCTTGCGGATCGCCGCCACGCCGGCGTGCTGCAGGAAGGTGGAAACGCCGCTCGTCGTGTACTGGGTCATCATCGCCAGCGTCGGCCCGAGCGACGGCGGGTGGACGATCCAGCCCAGCCGCCATCCGGTCATCGCCCACGACTTCGAGAAGCTGTTGACGACGACCAGCCGGTCCTCGGGGTCGGCGATGTCGAGGATGGTGGGCGCGGCGCTCCGGCCGAACGCCAGGCGGTTGTAGACCTCGTCGGCGATCAGCCAGACGCCGCGCCGGCGGCAGACCTCCAGCAGCGCCGCTTGCGTTTCCATCGGGATCATCGCGCCGGTGGGGTTGCCGGGCGAGGCGAAGAACACCGCGCGGGTGCGCGCGTCCATGGCTGCGGCGACCTTGTCCGGGTCGAGCGTCCAGCCGCCCTGGCCGTGGTCCATCCTGACCGAGCGCACCTGGGCGCCCACGAGCTTCGCCATGCCGCCGGCGTTCGGCCACACCGGATCGACGGCGATCAGGTTGTCGCCGACCTCGCAGGCCAGCTGGATCGCCAGCATGATGGCGTTCATGCCGCTGAAGGTGACGGTGATCCGCTCCGGCCCGATCGGCGCGCGGCCAAGCCCGCTCAGGTACTCGGCAAGCGCGCTCCGCAGTTCCGGGATGCCGTTCTGGTGCGTGTAGAAGACATGGCCGGCGGCGACCGCGCTCGCCATCGCCTCGCCAATGAAGGCCGGGCCGGCACGTCGCCCTCGCCGAACCACAACGGGATGATCGAAGGATCGCCGAACCGCCCCGCCGCGAGGCCGGAGATGTTCTCCAGCGGGATCTCGCGGATCAGGGCCCGCGCGCCCTCGAGCGCCTGCATCGGCGCGTCATAGCTCGCCGCGCGTCGAGGCGCGACCCCGCGAGTTTGCGCTATGGCCGCAGCGCGAAGTCGAGCGCACGGGCGAGCGTTCCCGCCATCGCGGTGAGGTGGTCCTCGCCGCCGAACTCGTGGAAGCGGGCCTCGTAGCCCGGCGGGCCGGCGATCGCGGCGAGCTCGCCGGCGATCTCGCGGGCGTTGTCGACCATGCGGCCCTTGGCGATCAGCGCCGCGACCTCCTCGGCCGTCATGCCGGGAGCGTGCGTCTTGCCCGGCTCCTGCTCCAGCGCGCCGATGGTCACCAGCACCCGCGGCTTAGCCTCGCCGGCCTCGACGCGGCGGCGGAAGTCCGCCACGCGCGTCGCCACGGCGCGCTCGTTCCACCAGATCGACGGGCTGCCGGCGACATAGGCGGAAAAGGCGCCCGGCGCGTCGAACAGCGCGTTCAGCACGAAGAGCCCGCCCAGCGAGTAGCCGTAGAGCGTCTGCTTCGTCGGATCGACGCTCCACCGCGCGGCGATGAGCGGGCGCAGCTCCTCGGTCAGGAAGCGCAGGAAAGCCTCGCCGCCGCCGTAGTTCTCGGCAATCGCCGGCGGCTGACCGGGCGTGATGATGATGTTCTCGAGCGGCGTCGGCGGGGTGAGGTCGCGGCAGCGCAGCGCGCTCAGCTCCAATGGATTGGCGGTCGGATAGCCGACCGCGACCATCAGCGCCGGCGCCGTCTGCTGGAACATCGCCGCCATCACCATGGCCATCGGGAAGTTCATGTTGCCGTCCGACATCGTCACGACCGGGTAGCCGGTCGAAGGCGCCGGCAGCAGCGGCTGGAAGACGAAGACGCGATAGGTGCGCCCGGCGATCTCCGAGGCGACGTCGAACTGCACCGAAAAAGGCAGGGTGACCGGCGCGTCGGCAGTGGCGGCAGGCTGCTCCAGTTCGGTCATCGGGGGCTCGCTCGATATGGCGGCCGCCCTCAAGCGGCGGCGCGCGCCACGCTCACATTGCCGCTGACGGTGGAGAGCACAAGCTCGATCCGCTGCTCGCCGTCGGCCGGCGCGCCGCTCGCCTCCAGCTCGGAGCGGACGCGGCCGCTGACCGTGCGAAGATCGAGCAGCGCGGCGACGCCGCTCGCGACCCCGACCGAGACCCCGCCGGAGACGGTGCGGGCCCTCACGTAGCCGTGGTCCGCGCGGCTGACGCGGACGTTGCCGGACGAGGTGAAGGCGTCGAGGCTGTCGCCGGCTGCGCCGATCTCGATGTTGCCGTGCGCGGTCTTCATCCGGGCTGCGCCGGTGATCTCCTCGATGCGCGCGTTGCCGGCGGCAGTGGTGATCTCGGCGTTGGCGCCCACCTTGCCGATCTTCACGTTGCCGGCCCCGGTCTTGGTCTCCGCGGACGCCGTGACGACCCCTATGTCGATGTTGCCGGCCCCGGTGTTGGCGTGTACGTCCGCGCATTCGGCGATGTGCAGGTTGCCAGCCCCGGTGTTGGCCCGCACGGTCGCGAGGCGGCCGGTCGTCTCGATGCGGCCGGCGCCGATCGACAGCGTCGCGTCGGAGCCCGCCGGCGTCGCGACCACAGCGTCGATCCCGCGGCCCGAGCCGAGCAGGCTGAACAGCGACCAGCGCAGGTTCGGGCCGCGCACCACGATCTCGTCGCCGAACTGAGCGATCTCCGCCTGCGCGATCCAGTCGCGCACGCTCGGATCGCCATTGGCGGCCGACAGCTCGATGCGGGTGGCCGAGGTCCCCGACGCGGTCACCGTGAGCCGGCCCCACGGGATGTTGACGCGCAGCTTGGCCGGGCCGGGCGTCTCGAAGCTCTCGGTGCGATCGGCGGTCATTTGGCCCATCCTCTGATGTGCTTGCCGGCAAGGCCGTAGCGGCCCTGCGCTTGGGATTGATGACGCGGCGCCTCGTGCGCGGCGGCGCGGGCGGCGGCCACCAGCCACGTGTTGAGCGATTGCCCGCGCGAGGCCGCGAGGGCCTCGGCGCGGGTCTTCAGGGCTTCGGGGAGGCGAAGCGTGATGCGGGCGACGCCGTCGTCGGTCTCGCTGTCCAGCGGCTCGTCGGCCGGCGCGGCGGTCTCGTGGGCGGCCTCCGGCGGCGCGCCGGTGACGGCGAACGCGGGCTCGCGGCCCTTCAGGCGCACGTCGATGGCGACGCCCGGCAGCTGCTCGCTGATCTCGGCGGCGGCCTGCGACAGCGTCTCCATCAGCGCCAGCCGCACCGCAGGCTCCAGCGCCAGCAGCAGCCGCTCGGCAGCGACCTGCACTTCCAGGCCGCCCACTTCCGCGGCGCGGACCAGATCCTGGCGCAGGGTTTCGATCTGAGGCGTGATGTCCATGGACGTCGATGTGACACCACTATGGTGTCATGTCAACACCACATTTGCACCACGCCGGAGCCGCGGCCTATCCGACCCAGCCGGCCGTCGCGGCGATGCCCCAAACGCCCAGCCCGAGGTAGAGCAGCGCGGCGGCGATCCGCAGCGCGTTGATCGGCAGCACGCGGGTGACCGCGTGGCCCAGGAACACCGCCGGAATGTTGGCCAGCATCATGCCGGTGGTGGTGCCCGCGGCGACGATCAGCACGTCGTGGTAGCGCGCCGCCAGCGCGGCGGTCGCCACCTGGGTCTTGTCGCCGATCTCGACCAGGAAGAACGACACCACGGTCGTCAGGAAGACGCCCATGCGCCAGCGCCGCGGCTTTTCCTCGTCGTCCTCCTTGTCGGGGATCAGCGCCCAGATCGCCATGGCGATGAACGAGGCCGACACCGCGTACTTGAACCAGACCGCGTTCAGCAGGCTCGACATGTAGAAGCCGGCCAGCGCCGCCAGCCCATGATTGGCGATGGTGGCGACGAGGATGCCGAGCAGGATGGGGACGGGCCGCCGATAGCGGCTCGCCAGCATGATCGTCAGCAGTTGCGTGCGGTCGCCCATCTCGGCGAGCGCCACCAGCGCGGCTGAGACGACGTAGGTTTCGAGCATGGGCCAGGTCTCTGGGCTGGGCGGGACGACAGGCGGCGCCGAGCGTCCTGCCAGCCGCAAGGCGCCCACGCCGCTGGTCTCGCCACGCCGGACCCGGTCGGGTCCGCTGACCGCGCCATGGCCCGGAGCAGACTTCCGGGACCAAGCCTGTTGACGCGGCCTCCGCTTCGTCGCGGACGGCTACTCCCCAGAGGGACGGCCTCAACTAGGGGCCCGGCGGCGGGCGGTCAACCGGCGAGCCGCCGCGGCGCAACGGGCGGGGTCTTGAAAGCCCGCAACGCGGATCCAAATCTTGGCCGTCGGCGCCGTCCAGGCGCGGACTCGAACGAGAAAGGATCAACGATCTTAAGAGGTTGAGCCATGCGATTGGCGACATCGGAACAGAGCTTCGCACCCACGAGCCTGGGCGCCGCGCTCGAGCGCTGGCTGCGGCCGGCGGTGGGATTCTCGCATCCCAGCGATGTGCTGAAGGATCCCGGCCTCGAACCGGCCGAGAAGCGGGCGGTGCTGTCGTCCTGGGCCTCGGACGCCTCGGCGGTTCGCGACGAGCCGCAGATGCGCTGGCTGCTCGGCACGCCTGAGCCGGTTCCGTTCACGGACGTGCGCGAGGCGCTGGCGCGACTGGACGCCTCGGAGCGGACGGCGCGCGACTGAGCGCTTGCCAGGCGACCCGCCGGACGTGCGAGATAACCCCCGGATGTTCGACGCGATCGCCGCGCGCCCCGCGCGTCTCCTCCTGGCCGGGATCGTCGCGCTCCTGGTGAGCGCCGCCGCCGCGCGCGCCGACACCACGGTGGCGTTCTATTCGCACGGCTGGGGCGTCGCGCCGAGCGGCATGGTCTACTTCCCGCACGCGTTCGTGGTGATCACCCACGCCGACGAGCCGGGCGACCCGCCGAAGCAGGAAGCCTGGGGCTTCACCGCCGCCGACCCCAACGACATCACCGTCTTCGCCCACTCGGCCAAAGGCGAGGTCGACCAGCCGAACCCGACCTACCGACAGAGGGCGGTGCTGCATTTCGAGGTCAGCGCGAGCGACGAACAGTACGCGGCCCTGCACAAGGTGATCGAGGCCTGGGGTGGGCCGGGCGCGCCGCTCTACGATCTGAGGAGCCACAATTGCGTCGGCTTCGTCGCCGACCTGGCGAGCGCGCTCGACCTGAAGATACCGACGTGGATCGGCGAGGACCCGGCGAAGTTCCTGGAGGCGGTGCGCCGCCTCAATCCCGGCCGCTTGCTGGCGGCCTCGACGGCGGCCGCGGCGCCGGCTTCCCCCTGATCGACGTCAGAGGGCCTCGGCCAGCCGGTCGGCCGGGCGGCAGAGGAAGGCGCCCTTCGGGGTGACCACGATCGGCCGCTCGACCAGGATCGGGTGCTCCGTCATCGCCCGGATGATCTCGGCGTCGCCGACGCCCGGCCGGGTCAGCCCCAGCTCCTCGGCCGGCGTGCCGCGCACGCGCAGGATGTCGCGCGGCTTCACCCCCATCCTGGCGAACAGGTCCTTCAGCTGGGCCTCGGTCCAGCCGGCTTTCAGGTACTCGACCACCTCGGGCGACTGGCCGGCGTCCTTCAGCGCCTGCAGCACGGTGCGCGAAGTGCCGCAGTTCGGGTTGTGGTAGATGGTGATTGACATCGCGCCCCTCTCGATCAGCTCGGAATACGCACGGGCAGGTAGGCGTAGCCCTTTACGAAGTTGGAGGTCAGCCGGCGCGGCTCGCCGGTGACCTCGATCACCGGGAAGCGCTTCAGCATCTCCTCCCAGACCACCCGCAGCTGCATCTCGGCGAGGCGCTGGCCGAGGCACCGGTGGATGCCGAAGCCGAAGGCGGCGTGCTGGCGCGGCCGCGCGCGGTCGATGATGAACTCGTTGGCGCGCTCGATGGCGGCCTCGTCGCGGTTGCCCGAGACGTACCACATGGCGACCTTCTCGCCCTTGCGGACCTGCTTGCCGCCGATCTCCATGTCCTCCATCGCGGTGCGGCGCATGTAGGCGACCGGGCTCTGCCAGCGGATGATCTCCGGCACGGCGCTCTCCAGCAGCGCCGGGTTGGCGCGCAGCTTGTCGTACTCGGCCGGATGCTGGTTCAGCGCCAGCAGACCGCCGGTGATCGAGTGGCGGGTGGTGT
>Ga0134125_10005600_pt1 | contig 14240 bp, 18 predicted proteins | sample KB31751_FD_96464 | JGI IMG/M metagenome (GOLD analysis project Ga0134125, IMG submission 96464) | Terrestrial soil microbial communities with excess Nitrogen fertilizer from Kellogg Biological Station, Michigan, USA - KB3-175-1 | ecosystem: Environmental > Terrestrial > Soil > Unclassified ... | reverse complement strand
GGCTGGTGCTTCCCGTGGTCGATCTCGGTCGCCGCCGGCACGCATGTCTGCCTGCGCTACGTGCGCGCGGCGGCGATGTACGATGCGATCGCCACGCACAAGGTGACGCATCTGTGCGGCGCGCCGATCGTGATGGCGACCTTGCTCAATGCGCCGGAAGCCGAGAAGAAGCCGCTGCCGCACGTGGTCGAGTTCTTCACCGCCGCGGCGCCGCCGCCGGAAGCCGTCCTCGCCGCCATGAAGGAAGCCGGCTTCAACGTCACGCATCTCTACGGTCTCACCGAATGCTACGGTCCGGCGGTGGTGAACGACTGGCACGGCGAGTGGAACGCGCTACCGGCCGCCGAGCAGGCGATGAAAAAGGCGCGTCAGGGCGTGCGCTACGGCGCGCTCGAGGCGCTCGACGTGCGCGATCCCGAGACGATGGCGCCGGTCGCGCGCGACGGCGAGACGCTCGGCGAGGTGATGATGCGCGGCAACGTCGTCATGAAGGGTTACCTCAAGAACAAGGCTTCGACAGACAAGGCCTTCGAAGGCGGTTGGTTTCACACCGGCGATCTCGGCGTCATGCACGCCGACGGCTACATTCAGCTCAAGGACCGCTCCAAGGACATCATCATTTCCGGCGGCGAGAACATCTCCTCCATCGAAGTCGAGGACGCGCTGTACAAGCATCCGGCGGTGATGGCGGTGGCGGTCGTGGCCAAGCCCGACGACAAATGGGGCGAGACGCCCTGCGCCTTCGTCGAATTGAAGGCCGGCATGAGCGCGACGGCGGACGAACTCGTGCAATGGTGCAGGAAGCACCTCGCCGGCTACAAGGTGCCGCGCACCATCGTGTTCGCGGAGATCCCGAAGACGAGCACGGGGAAGATTCAGAAGTTTAAATTGAGGGAGATGGCGAAGGCGGTGTGAGCGCGCGTCTTCGACTGACAGGGATGGCCGCGACAGCTGTTCGACAGTCTTTTTGACGATTCGCCAGGTCCGCACTGACCCAAAGCGGACTGAAGCGAGTCAAAGCCGCCCTTCCATCTTAGACTACTCGTCGTCGGCAGAGCCTGAGTTTCTTATTTTTGATGACGATCCAATCGGTAAATCATCCGATAACTACTGTATTGAACGACACACGCTTCCATTTACTCTTTGCGCGCATGCCACGAGTAAAATGGCCTCAACTACCGGGCCTATGCTATCGTCGCAATCGGCAATTGCTCATGTTTAAACGTCTTCTTATATCGGCCGGTCTCTCGCTGGCGCTTACAGGGACAACGCTTGCGGATAGCCAGTACTGCATTGTCAGAGTTGGCGACCTTGGCAAAAATGTCTTGATCGGGCGCAACTTCCATCGAATACTTGGACTGGCTCCGGTTTTCACGCCGCCAGGGCCAGGGGGCGCGCGCTATACCCTCTCTTCGGATCGGCGTCTAATTCCGTTTAGCGGACCATATCCGACCAGTTATTTGGATCAGAATCCCGATCCCCGCAGCAGCTTTGCGTTCGACGATCATTGGAAGACGGAGCCTTGGAGCGGGCGAATCGTTGCCACCCCGTTCACGCCGGGGGCAGTTGCCATTCTTGAGCCCGGCAACCGTTCATTCAAGACGATGGGAGAACCACACGACGTCTATAGCGGTCCCTTCATCCTGCCACGCACTCACGAAACTATTGTAACTGGGCGCGGCCACGCATGGGTCGTCGGTGGGAACTCGCTCCAACCATGGAAGCCAGCCGACGCGCTTATCAGAGCCGGAGCCGGCGGAATATCCGCTGTTTACGATGCGACGTCTATTCAGGCGATCATTGCTGTCGACACCGCGCATCGTCTCTGGGGGACGTTGGACGACATCAAGTGGCAGAAGCTCGTCAGTCTCGACAAATATGCTTTTGGCAAAGTGTTCAATTCACCCGGGGCCAAGTCCGCACTGTTTGTCTCGGAGAAGGCGGTCACGAAGATCTCAAAGGCGGAATCCGGTGGCGCGGCGGTCTTGGTCGCCGAGACCCTGTCATCAACGAATGCGAACGGCGCGGATCGCAATTTTGCCTATCTTCCCCTATTCGGCGACGTTTTGGAGTACGGCAGAGGACCCGTAGGCGAATTTCTACGGCGGCCTGGATTTTCGCCACCGAAGCCAGGTTGGCGAAAGCTCACGCCTAGCGGATTTGCTCCCATACCTGGCGGGGATAATGCGGGTGCGGCGCCGCAGGCTGCTCCTGGCTGGAAAGTGAAGGCCCTAAGTTCGCTTGGCATTGCCTTGATCGACGGCGCCGGGGGCATATTCACATATGACGGAAAGAAAGTGGTTGCGATCAAGGGTGGCGAGCGGACGAAGATCGGAAAATATCCCACCTCTTACGATTTGCCCGCCATCAAGCGCACACTTGTAAAAACGCCATCTGGATTGAACGCGTTGAACGGCAACGAGTTGGTTGACATTCCCGCCGAGTTCGCAAAGTCACTACTCACGGTCAGCGATTGGCCGGAAGCTGAGCGCGCCGTTGTTTTTTCTGCTGACACAGCGTCAATAATCGATAGCAAACTTGAAGTCCTGGAGACGTTAGACATCAAAGGAATAGGTTTTGACTCTTCGATCTCTGACGGCACAAACTATCAAACAGGAGATTTGATCTTTACCGGCAAGCACGGGACTTACTTGATCGTAGACACAAAGCGAAACGGACGCGGTGCCTGCATTCCTAATGGAAAGTGATTCTGGAACGTTGGGAATACTGCCGATCGGCCTGAAGGAAGATTTTAACGACAGTAAGTGCCGCAGCGCCCCCCCCGCTACTGCCCAATCGGCCGAAGGTTGTTCTCGTTCGTCATCATATCCATGAGCCTTTGATGGCCGCGCGCCCCGCTGGCATGTTGATTCGCCAGCCGTTTCCGGCAATCGTCGTAGGCCGGCGAACCGGGCGCGCCGGACGACTGGCAGGCCGCCTCATCGGACGCCACCTGGTCGCGGGCCGCCGCGGCCAGGTTCGACTCGCGCGCTTCATCGTATTGCGCGCAGCCGGCGAGAGCCGTCAGCACCACAAGCATCGCCGCAAACCGCATGACCGTCGTCCCCTGCAAGAAGCCTGTTTACGCGCCTGTCCGCGCCGCGGCAAATGCGCGACGGCACCGCGGATTTTTGTGGAACAATGAGGCGGGAATCGGAACCGACGGTCCGGCGCCGCCTCCGGCCTCTCCCCCCATACAGCCCCACATTCGCCGCCATGACGGCGAGGCCGCCGGCGGCGACCAATGCGGCGCGTAGACCGCCGCGATTGACGAGTCTAAACTCCATGACATTGCGAAGGTGGCGCAGGGCTCAGCGCCAAGAATGGAACGTTGCGGCGACAGCCAGGAGGACGTCCATGCGTGATTCGACTTCGCCGGTCAGCCTGCCGAATTGCACCGATGAGGAGTGGCAGGCGCGCGTCGATCTCGCCGCGGCGCATCGGCTCGCCTACCGCCACGGCTTCAACGAAGGCATCTTCAACCACCTGACCTTCGTCGTTCCGGGCCGCGACGACCGCTATTACCAGATCCCGTTCGGCACGCACTGGTCGGAGGTGACTGCCTCGACGTTCATGGAGGTCGGCATCGACGACGGCAAGGTCAAGCGCGGCGAAGGCGACGTCGAGCGCTCCTGCTTCTGCATCCATGCGCCGATCCACCGCGCCTTGCCGCAGGCCAAGGCGGTCTTTCACACACACATGCCCTATGCCAGCGCGCTGACGCGTCTCGAGGATCCGCGCATCAAGGAGATCGGCCAGACCGAGGTCGGGATGATGGGGCAGATCGCCTACGACGACGAATACACCGGCCCGGCGCTCGACCCCGCCGAGGGCGAACGCCTCGCCGGGGTCATCGGCGACAAGACCGTTCTGTTCATGGCCAATCACGGCATCTCGACCGTGGGCGAGACGGTCGCCGATGCCTACGACCGGCTCTATTACGTCGAGCGCGCGGCGCAAGTGCAGATTTACGCGATGTGGACCGGGCAGCGGTTGAAAGAGCTTCCCGACGCCGTGGTCGAGAAGACCAGGCGCGATATCGGCCAGACGGTGCCGCTGAAAGGCCCAACGGCGGCGCAGCGGCACTTCGGAGCGCTCAAGCGCATCCTCGATCGCGAAGAGCCCGACTACGCCTCGTAGGCGCGGAGCGCGAGGCGCGACATCAGGCCGCCCGCGCCTGCTGCAAATGCCTTCTCAGCGACTCCAGCCACCCCGCGAACGCCTCGCGGAAGAACGTCACGCGCGCGTCGTGATCCTCGGCGGCACAATCGAACGTCGCCCACCATTCGACGAAGGCAAGATCGCCGTCGATGACGGACGTGACGCGGATGGTCGCTTCGAAATTGCGCACCGGGAGCGGAATATCGCCGGCGAAGGCGTATGTCTGCGTGCGGTCGCAATCGGACAGCGCCAGCAATTTCTGCCGCCGGTGAGCACCCTTATAGAGCACGTTGCGCACCGCACCGACCGCGTCGCCGGCCCTGCCGTCCTCGATGACGCTCTCGCCGACGCCGTCGACCCAGACCGGATAATTGTTGAAGTCGCGGATGACCGACCAGACGGCGTCGCCCGGCTGCGCGAAGATGGTGCTGTAATAGGCTTTGGCCATGTGAGGTCTCCTTCTGCACGGTCACATGAGCCCGCCGCGCCGAACTCGCCACCCGCTTTCTGTCGTGCCATCCTCATCGGGATCACGGGGTCACGCGCCTTCGGCGCGGCCCGGTGATGACAAAGGGAAGGCCATGTCCGACATCCTCGTCGCCGACGACGGCGCGATCCGCACCATTCGCATGAACCGGCCGGAGAAAAAGAACGCGCTGACTTTGGCGATGTACGACACGATGGCCGAGGCGATCGAAGGCGCCGCGGCGCGCGACGACCTGCATTGCCTGCTCATCGCCGGGCACGAGACCGGCTTCTGCGCCGGCAACGACATCGGCGATTTCGTCGAGATGACGAAGACCGGTGCGCTCGGCGCGCCGATCCTGCGCTTCCTGCACGCGCTCAACCGCTCGGAGAAGCCGGTGGTCGCCGCGGTCGCCGGCCGCGCCGTCGGCGTCGGCACGACCATGCTGCTGCATTGCGACCACGTGGTCGCGGCGGAGCACGCGCTGTTGTCGACGCCATTCGTCGCCCTTGGCCTGGTGCCGGAGGCTGGCTCGAGCATGATCGCGCCGCGCCTGATGGGTCGCGCGCGCGCTTTCGAACTGCTGGTGATGGGGCGCCCGCTGTCGGCAGCCGCGGCGAAGGAGGCCGGCATCGTCACCGCGGTCGTGCCCGCGGCCGAACTGGAGAGCGCGGCGCTTGCCGCGGCGCGCGAGATCGCGGCGCTGCCGCCGCACGCGGTCGCGGCGTCGCGGCGGCTGATCCGCGGCAATGTCGCGCAGATCGACGGCCACATCGACGCCGAGGCCGAGGCCTTCCGCAAACGGCTCGCCTCACCCGAGGCCAAGGCCGCGTTCGCGGCGTTTCTTGGCAAGAAAAAGGAGCGCTGACGCCCGACAGCCGGCCCGCGTAAAACGTCGATGGCCGGACCTTGCGGCCCGGCCATCGTGCAATCCTGCCTCCGTGCGGCGGCTAGCGGCCGTCGCGGTAGAACGGATCGAACAGGTTGTTGGGATTGTAATTCTGGTTGGCCGAGCCGCGCGAGCCGAACTGCAGCGTCGTATTGCCCTGCCTGATCGTGGTCTGGCCGTTGTCGGTGCCGTTCTTGCTCTGCATGTTGAACCGCGAGTCCGGATCGACCAGTGCCTGGCCGCCGGTGACGCCCTGCGCGCTCTCGAAGGTGAAGGCGTGCGCGGCGGAGCCCAGCGCCAGCACCAAGGCGGAGGTGGCGGCGAAGCCGAGCGCGCGGCGGCGATATGAGACGGATCGTGTCATGGACGGCCCCTTGCCGGATCGAGGACGCGGAGAGATTCGGCGAACAATATGGCCGGACGGCGGCGGGCGCGCAATCGCCCGCAGCCGCGCGCCGGGGACGCCGGTGCAAGCGGCACCGGCGCGACGCAAAACCCCTATTTCGCGGCTGCGCGCCGACGGCTAGCCTCTTTCAGGGAAATTCAGCGCGAGATCGGCGCGGTCAATGCACGCTGGCGGAGCCGTATTGGCGCAGCCGTTCGATCTCGTCCTTGACCAGTAATTTTTTACGCTTGAGTTCCACGACTCTCAGGTCATCGACCGCGGGATGCGCCAGGCAATCGTCGATTTCGGCCGCGAGCGCCTGATGCTTTTTCTCGAGTTCCGCGAGGTGCGATTGCATCGACATGCAGAATGTCTCCTCAATCAGTGGATCTCCCGAACATCGTCAGTTTAACCCAAAAGCCCCTGCGGTGCGAGCGCAAATGGGTTAACAATACCACCGCCGCTGCCACCGGAAGCCTTTGGCGCAGCGGCGCTTTTGCCAGCCTTGATGGGGGGTGTGGAAAACGTGATACTTAAGTTCCCTGCGCCGGGCCGATTCCAACTCCGGCAGGCCGGATAGCGGTGCCGATGACCGACGAGGACGAGCGCGCGTTGCGGGAGCAATTGGCGCGCCTGCAACAGGAGCATCGTGACCTCGACGCCGCCATAGCGGCGCTGATTGCCTCGCCCGGCGTCGACCTCATCCAGGTGCAGCGGCTCAAGAAGCGCAAGCTTGTCCTGCGCGACAAGATTCGCGCCGTCGAGGATCAGCTCACGCCGGATATCATCGCTTGATGTCATTCCGGGGCGACTGCTTGAGGCCCGTAGGGCATCAAGCGGTCGAACCCGGAATCCATACCCCGCAGCGCTGCGGATTATGGATTCCGGGTTCGGCCCCTCACCCGCCGCGCTTCGCGCGTCGACCTCTCCCCGTGAAGAACGGGGAGAGGTGCAGAACGTCACGAACGCCGCGCGCGTTTGCGCTCATACATGGCCCGGTCGGCGGCCTCGATCATTGCCGCCGGGCTCGCCGCGGGATCGAATGCGACGATGCCGACGCTGGCGCCGCAGCCGAGCACGGTGCCGTTATGATCGACGGCGACGCGCTCGACGGTCAGTTCGAGGCTTGCCGCCTTCGCCGCCGCCTGCGGCGGCTGCACGTTCCACAGCACCGCGCCGAATTCGTCGCCGCCGAGCCGGCCGACCACGTCGGAGGCGCGCAGGTTGCGCACGAGATCGGCGACCACGGCCTTGAGCAGGGCGTCGCCTGCGGCATGGCCGTGGCGGTCATTGATCACCTTGAAGCCGTCGAGATCGATGTACATCAGCACCGCCGGGGTGCCGTAGCGCTTGACGAAGGCGAGCGAGCGCGTCAGCTCGCGCTCGAAGCCGCGGCGGTTGAGCACGTCGAGCATCGGATCGACGTCGGCGCGCTCTTCCAGCTCGGCGACGGTCCACTCGGCGCGGATCAACTTCTCGCGCAGCCGCGCCACTTCGGCGCGCAGCTCGTCCGCCGTCATGGTCTCGATATCGGCCGTGTCGGCCGCGGTCTCGGCGCCTACCACTATGCTGCCTCGCGAATCGCGCTCTTTGACGAAGAATAGCGCTTTCGCCTTGCCAGCGGAGGGGTCATTCCTATAATGCCGCGCTTCCTTCCGCCGGGGCGGCGGATTCTGGGGGCGCAATGCCAGCAAAACCGGTCGCGATCATCATGGGCAGCCAGTCCGACTGGGCCGCGATGAAGCACGCCGCCGAGACGCTGGACGCGCTCGCGATCGGCTATGACGCGCGCATCGTCTCCGCCCATCGCACGCCCAAGCGGCTCTATGAATTCGCGCAGTCCGCGCGCGACAACGGCTTCAAGGTCATCATCGCCGGCGCCGGCGGCGCCGCGCACCTGCCCGGCATGGCGGCGGCGATGACACCCTTGCCGGTGCTCGGCGTGCCGATGGACACGCACGCGCTCGAAGGCAAGGATTCGCTGCTGTCGATCATGCAGATGCCTGCCGGCGTGCCGGTCGGTACCCTGGCAATCGGCAAACCGGGCGCGATCAACGCCGCGCTGCTCGCCGCCTCGATCCTCGCGCTGTCGGATGCGAAGATCGCCAAGCGTCTCGACCAGTGGCGCGTGCGGCAGACGAAGTCGGTCGCCAAGCGGCCAAAAGACTGATGCGCTCACCTCTCAAGCCCGGCGCCACCATCGGCATCCTCGGCGGCGGCCAGCTCGCGCGCATGCTGGCGCTCGCCGCCGCGCCGCTGGGGCTGCGCTGCCACGTCTACACGCCGGAGAAGGACTCCTGCGCGCTCGACGTCGTGCACGAGGCGACCATCGGCGCCTATGACGACGAGGCGGCGCTGGCGCGCTTCGCCGACGCGGTCGACGTCGTCACCTATGAGTTCGAGAACGTGCCGGCCCGGACCGCCGCCATCCTGTCGCAGCATCGCCCAGTACTGCCGGACCCGAAAGTGCTGGAGACGACGCAGGACCGGCTGGTTGAGAAGAACTTCATTGCGCAGCTAAAGATCGCCACCGCGCCCTACGCCCCGGTGCACTCGGCGACACAGCTTGCGGACGGCCTCGCCAAGGTCGGCGTGCCGGCCGTGTTGAAGACGCGCACGCTCGGCTATGACGGCAAGGGCCAGGCCAAGATCGCCACCACGGCCGAGGCAGCGGCGGCCTGGCGCGCGCTCAAGCAGGTGCCCTGCATCGTCGAGGGCTTCGTCAATTTCCAACGCGAGGTCTCGGTGATCGCCGCGCGCTCGGCCGACGGCACGGTCGAGTGCTTCGAGGTGACCGAGAACGAGCACCGCGACCACATCCTGCACATTTCGCGCGTGCCGGCGAAGGTAACACCGGCGCTCGACGCCGAGGCGCGGCGCGTGGCGACCCGCATCGTCAACGCCTGCGACTATGTCGGCGTGATGGGCGTCGAGATGTTCGTGGTCAAGCGCGGCCGCGAGCACCACGTGCTGGTCAACGAGATCGCGCCGCGCGTGCACAATTCCGGACACTGGACCATCGACGGCGCCACCGTGTCGCAGTTCGAGCAGCATATCCGCGCAGTAGCCGGCCTGCCGCTCGCCAAGCCGAAGCGGCTCGGCACGAAGGTCGAGATGCGCAACCTCATCGGCGACGAGATCCTGGGCGCGACCGACTATCTGACGCAGCCGAACACGGCCGTGCACATTTACGGCAAGGGCAAGCCCAGCCCGCGCCGCAAGATGGGCCATGTCACGCGCGTGTGGCCGGGGAAGTAGGGTTGCGTATCCCGGGCGCAGCGCAGCACGTCGATGATGCGCTGCAGACCCGGGATCGTCATAAACTCAGACTTCTCGACGGCCCCGGATCAGCGGCGCATCGCTCCGCTACCGCTTCGCGCTGCACCGCGTCCGGGGCACGCGCTCATTTCTTCTTCCCCGTTCTCGCCACCACCGCCTCGTAGGCCGCCCGAAGGCGCGCGAACACGGACGGACGCGGCCTGCCCTTGCGCTTCACGCCGAGGTGCAGCTCGCGCAATTCGTCCATCATGTCGCTGACGAGCTTTGTCCCGCCCTCTTCCATGACCTGCGCGCGGATCGACAATTCTTCGCTGACCGGTAGGTATTTGCGGCCCCAGAACGCCATCTGCGCGATCACCGGCACCAGCTCGATGCCCTTCTCGGTGAGGCTGTAGATGCCCTTCTGCTTGTGCGTCGGATCGTCGGTGCGCGTGAGGATGCCCTGCTCCATCAGCGTTTTCAGCCGATCGGCGAGGATGTTCGAGGAAATGCCCTCCTCCGACCGCGTCAAGAGCTCGCGAAAATGGCGACGGTTGCCTAAGATGATGTCGCGGATGACGAGCAGGCTCCAGCGATCGCCGATCACCTCGAGGGTGAGGTTGATGGGGCAGCCGGAGCGGATATCGTCGGCGGTCATGGAAGGCCCTGGAAAAACCGGTTGCAATGTCACACCAGTGATCCTAAGATGCAACTGGTTTTACTTCGCAATCAGCGGAGCCAGTCCATGTCAAAACTCCGCGTCGCTGCCTTCTCGGTCTCGCTCGACGGCTACGGCGCCGGCCCCGAGCAGAGCCTCGACAATCCGCTCGGCGTCGGCGGCAAGGCGCTGCACGAATGGGCCTTCGGCACAAAGACCTTCCGCACCATGTTCGGCCAGGACGGCGGCTCGACCGGGGTCGATGACGGCTTCGCGGTGCGGAGCTTCGAGAATGTCGGCGCCTGGATCCTCGGCCGCAACATGTTCGGCCCGGTGCGCGGACCCTGGCCCGACGAAAGCTGGAAAGGCTGGTGGGGCGACACGCCGCCCTATCACTGCGACGTCTTCGTGCTGACGCATCATTCGCGCGCGCCGATCGCGATGAATGGCGGCACGGTGTTTCATTTTGTCACCGAGGGCATCGATGCGGCGCTCGAGCGCGCGATGGCGGCGGCGAACGGCCGCGACGTGCGTGTCGGCGGCGGCGTCGCCACCATCCGGCAATACCTGACGGCCGGCTTGATCGACGAAATGCATTTCGCCTCCTCGCCGGTGTTCCTCGGCAAAGGCGAGAACCTGTTCGTCGACATCGATCTGCCGCAGCTCGGCTATCGCGTCAGCGAGCATGTGCCGACCGCTGCCGCCACGCACATCGTGCTGACCAAGCGATAGCGGTGCGAACTATGGCGAAACTCATCTACGAACTGAACCAGTCGCTCGACGGCTACGTCGATCATCAGCGAATGGGACCGGAGCCAGCGCTCTTTCGTCACTTCATCGAGCGCGTTCGCGACCTGACCGGCATGGTATACGGCCGCGGCATGTACGAAGTGATGCGCTATTGGGACGACGACCGTCCCGAATGGGATGCGGAAGAGCGCGAGTACGCGGCAGCATGGCGGAGCAAACCGAAATGGGTGGCGTCGCGCGCGCTGAAGTCCGTCGGGCCCAACGCCACCCTCCTCAAGGGCGACCTCGAGACGGCGCTGCGCGTATTGAAGGACCGGCACGACGGTGAGATCGAGGTCGCCGGCCCGGTGCTGGCAGGGAGCCTGACCAAGCTCGATCTCATCGACAAGTATCGGATCTATCTGCGTCCCTTCGTGCTGGGGAGCGGCAAGCCGTTCTTCACCGGCCCGCGACCGCCGCTCCGCCTCGTGGCGAGCGATCGGATCGGCGAGAACACGATCAGGCTGACCTACGTCCCTGCCTAATCCTGTAACTCCGGAGTGCCTCATGTCGCTGACGCTCTATCTCCATCCGCTGTCGTCCTACTGCCACAAGGCGCTGATCGCGCTGTACGAGAACGCCACGCCGTTCACGCCGCACCTCGTCAATCTCGGCAATGCGGACGAGAACGCGGCTTTCAAGAAGATCTGGCCGATCGGCAAGTTTCCGGTGCTCGTCGACGGCCAACGCGTCGTGCCGGAATCGACGACGATCATCGAATATCTCGCGGCGCATCATCCCGGTCCGGTGAAGCTCGTGCCCGAGAACGCCGATGCGGCGCTGGAGGTGCGCGCGCTCGATCGTTTCTACGACCTGCACGTCCACACCCACATGCAGAAGATCATCGGCGACCGCATCCGCCCCGCCGACCAGAAGGACCCTTACGGCGTCGCGCAGGCGCTCGCGGCGATGCACACCGCGCTGGGCCTCGCCGAGCGGCAGATCGCGACGCGCCAATGGGCGGCGGGCGACGGCTTCACCCTCGCCGACTGCGCGGCCGCGCCGACGCTGTTCTACATCGATTGCGCCATCGCCCCGCTCGCCGGCTCCTATCCGCAACTCGGCGCCTATCTCGCACGGCTGAAACAGCGGCCGTCTTATGCCCGCGCGCTCGCGGAAGCCGAGCCGTTCATGCACCTCCTGCCGCGCTGAGACCGCCGCGTTCACTGCTGGGAAACCGTCTGCGACGGCGGCATTGTCTTCCATGTGAATAACGCGCTATGGTTGCGGATTATCGCAGGGACACCCTCTATGCGCGAAAATGCCGTCCCGGATCGCCTGCGGCTGCCGCTCGATTTCGATCCCATCCGGTTGAAGGCCGACCTGGCCGGCCTCACCGGCATCGCCTGGACCAGCCATTTCGTCACCCAGAACTACGAGGGCGACTGGAGCGTGATCGCTCTGCGCGCGCCGGCGGACGCGCGGCATCCGATCCGCAGGATCGTCTCCGAGCCCGGCTGCACCGAGTTCATCGACACGCCGGCCCTCGCCGCCTCGCCCTATTTCCGGCAGGTGCTGGCGGCCTTCGCCTGCCCGCTACTGGCCGTGCGGCTGATGCGGCTCGCCCCCGGTTCGACGATCAAGGAGCACCACGATCACGACCTCTCCTTCGAGCAGGGCACGGTCCGCATCCACATCCCGGTCGCGACCAATGACGCGGTCGATTTCCGCCTCAACGGCACGCGCTGCGTCATGCCGGCCGGTTCGGCCTGGTATCTGCGCCTCTCGGACCCCCACGGCGTCGCCAATCATGGTCCGACCGACCGGGTGCACATGGTGATCGATGCCGGCGTCAATGGCTGGGTCGAGGCACTGTTGGCGCGGGGCCGGGGCTCGGCAGGCGGCCAGGCGGCGCCCTCTGCGGCTCAGACCGCCGCCGCGCAGATGTGAACCGGGCCGCCGCTGCCGTCATCCGTCCGCGCGATGGCGGAGGTCCGGTAGCCGGCCGCGGCCAGCAGCCCCTCACAGCCGGACAGCAGCGCCGGGGAATGCACCTCGGCGAAGATCACGGGCCGGTGGCGCCCGAGCACGTCGAGTGCGCCGTGCAAGGCCAGCAATTCGGCGCCTTCGATATCGAGCTTGATCAGATCCGGCGGCGGGATGGTGCCGGCGGTCACGAGCGTGTCGAGCCGCGCCAAGGGGACGCGGATGGACTCGGCCGCGGTCATGTCCGGCTGGAACGGGCTGTCGGCGATCTTGGCCATGCTCGATTCCGGCATCAGGCGAAGTTCGACCTCGCCGTCGCGGTCGCCGATCGCCATGCGGTGGAGGTGGATAGCGACCTGAGGGTTGAGCGCGGCCAGCCGGGCGATGCGGTCGCCATTGCCGGGCAAGGGCTCGAACACATGGACCGCCCCAGCGCCCTGGGCTGCCATGATGGCGGCGAAGTAGCCGTGCCAGCCACCAATGTCGTAGCAAACCGCCCCAGGCCGCACCGCGGCGGCCACGGCGACGGCGAAATCGGCCTCGTAGGTCCCGGTCCAGATGCCCTTGTCTTCCGGCAGTTGGACCAGGAAACGGATGCCGCGGGCCGGGCCGGCGTCGCTCAGGTGCACGAAGGGGCGCCCGTCGAGCGCCGCCGATGTCACCCAACGCTGCATCGCCCCGACCACAGGGACCCGCTTCACCCGGGCGCGCCAAGCATAGGGCACGGCGGCCAGACACCGGCTCATGAGTTGCGGCAGGGTCGGCATCGAGGCTCCGGCGCGGGCAAAGTGGACCGCACGGTAAAAGTGTAGCAGAAGGACGGCCGGCCGGCGCGGCCGGAACGCCCCGGCCTGGGGCGGGTTGAAGGGGGTCGGGCCAAGCGCGGACCACGGGGCCATCCCGCTCGGGACCCCGAAAAGCCCGTGAAACGTTGGACTCCGCACGGCAATTCTGGTACAGCCGCGCGACTCGAAAGCCCGCCATTGCGGCGCTTTTCGACCGCAACCCGTCCGGCCAACAACGAAGGAGCAAAAGTGCAAGTTCTCGTTCGCGACAACAATGTCGATCAGGCCCTCAAGGCGCTCAAAAAGAAGATGCAGCGCGAGGGCATTTTCCGCGAGATGAAGCTGCGCGGTCACTACGAAAAGCCATCCGAGAAAAAGGCGCGCGAGAAGGCCGAGGCGATCCGCCGGGCCCGCAAGCTCGCCCGCAAGAAGATGCAGCGCGAAGGCCTGCTGCCGATGAAGCCGCGTGTGGTCCCCGGTGCCGGTCCTGGGGGCGCAGGTGGCGCCGGCCGCGGAGCGCCGCGCCGTTTCGGCTAACCGCCGGCGGCGCTTGAGGCGCCGCTGTCGATGAGTTGGTGGCGCGGGCCGCTTTGCCCGCGCTATTGTTTTTGCCGGGGGCGGCATGTTCCGTCCGGCGCCGAATGTTCGCCGTAATTGCGGGCAGATTGGAGCCGGATTTCTCCCTCACGAGTAGCGTTGCGATGGGCTGTCACGGCCGTCTTTCCCGCCGCATCGGAATGGTCCTGCTGCCGGCGCTGGCGCTCGCCCTCGCCGCCTGCTCGAGCCTGACCACCAATCTCGCCGCCAATGCGCCGGAGAGCGAAGACGCCGTTTTCGCCACCTCGCCTGCCAATATCGCTTCGCTCACCGATGTGGTGCAGCGCAATCCGCGCGATCCGCAGGCCTATAACATGCGCGGCTCC
>Ga0134125_10005599_pt1 | contig 14243 bp, 18 predicted proteins | sample KB31751_FD_96464 | JGI IMG/M metagenome (GOLD analysis project Ga0134125, IMG submission 96464) | Terrestrial soil microbial communities with excess Nitrogen fertilizer from Kellogg Biological Station, Michigan, USA - KB3-175-1 | ecosystem: Environmental > Terrestrial > Soil > Unclassified ... | reverse complement strand
CGCCACCCGGTCGTCGAGAAGCTGGCGGCGGCGGGGCGCTTCGTCCCCAACGACACGCTGCTCGATCCCGACGACGGCCAGCTCGTGGTCATCACCGGCCCCAACATGGCGGGCAAGTCGACGGTGATGCGGCAGGCGGCGCTCATCGTCGTGATGGCGCAGATGGGCTCGTTCGTGCCGGCGCGGCGCGCGCGCGTGGGGGTGGTCGACCGCGTGTTCACGCGCGTGGGGGCGTCGGACAACCTGGCGCGCGGCGAGTCGACCTTCATGGTCGAGATGCGCGAGACGGCGCACATCATCGGCCACGCGACGCGGCGCTCGCTCGTGGTGCTCGACGAGATCGGGCGCGGCACGTCGACCTACGACGGCGTGTCGATCGCGTGGGCGGTGGCCGAGCACCTGCACGATCGCATCGGCGCCAAGACGATGTTCGCGACCCACTACCACGAGCTGACGGCGCTGGCCGAGACGCGGCCGCGCGTGCGCAACTTCTCGACGGCGGTCAAGGAGTGGAAAGAGGACATCGTCTTCTTGCACAAGCTGGTGGCGGGCGGGGCGTCGCGCAGCTACGGGATCCAGGTGGCGCGGCTGGCCGGGCTCGACAAGTCGGTGGTGGCGCGCGCCAAGCAGATCCTGGCCAAGCTCGAGTCGGGCGACGAGCTCGGGCCGCACGCGGTCGCCGAGAGCGAGCAGCTGTCGTTGCTGGCGCCGCCGCCGGCGAGGGAATCGCAGAGCGCGGCGCCGGCGAAGGCGGGGCCGACGAAGGCGGGGCCGTCGCCGGTGGAGCAGGCGCTCGCCGACGCCGACCTCGACGGCATGTCCCCGCGCGAAGCCCACGCCTTGCTCTCCGAGCTCCAGTCCCGCCTCCGCCGCACCTAGCGCGCGTTTCGTGATATTTTCCGCGAACCGATGGCGCTCTCCGTCGCCAACTCGACTGGCCGCCTCATCGAGGTGCGCGTCGTCCCGCCGGTGACGATGGACGAGGCGACGCGCTTCATGGGCGAGATCGTGCGCATCATCAGCGCGCACCCCGGCAAGATCGTCGCCTGCACCGACCTGCGCGCCGGCTCGCGCACCATCGATCCCGACTCGATCGACTTCATCGCCGGCATCATCCGCTCGGAGAACCCGCGCCTCGAGCGCAACGCGCTCATCGTTCCGTCGCTGTCGCCGACCTTCGGGCTGCAGATGGAGCGCATGGTCAAGGCCTCGGGCGCCGGCGCCGCGCGCCGCGTCTTCCGCAGCCGCGGCGAGGCCGAAACCTGGCTCGGAGAGGTGCTCACCGACGGCGAAAGGCGGCGGCTCGCGTCGTTCCTCGACGAGCAGCCGTAGCGCGCATGTTCTCCGCCGAGATCCGCGTCGGCCGGCTGCTCGAGGTGCGGCTCGCCTCGCCGCTGCCGCTCTACGAGGCGCAGGCGCTGGTGCAGGCGATCCGCAAGCTGGTCAAGGCGACCAGGGCGCCGTCGCTGGGCGTCATCGACATGCGCGGCGTGCGCATCCTCGATCCCGACGTCGTCGACTTCCTCTCCGAGCTCATGCGCCGCGACAACCCGTGGCTGGCGCGCAACGCGTTCCTGCTCGCCGACGCGGGCGCGCTCAAGACGCTGCAGATCGAGCGCATGCTCAAGGAGGGCGGCTCGGTCGCGCGCAAGGCGTTCCGCGCGCGCGCCGACGCCGAGGCGTGGCTCGGCGAACCGCTCGACGCCACCGAGCGGGCGCGGCTGTCCGCGTTCCTCGACGAGCATCGTTAGCACGCCGGCGGCGACGATCGGCGCACAGGTGGGCGCGCCGAGCCTGGCCGTCTCGGCAAAAGCTGCGAGGCACGCCGTGAAGCGATGTCCACACCTGCCCGCCGCCGCCACGCGCGACGCGGAGATCGACGCGGCATGGCGCGTGCTCTTCCCGTCGCCATGCGCCTTCGCCTTCCGCTTATGTATGTGCTCGTCGCTGCTGCGCTCCTCGGCGGCTGCAGCTCGCTGCGCCCGGTGGCGCCGGTGGCCGACGGCCCCGACGGCGTGCGCGTCCTCGTGCGCGCCCAGAAGGACGATCTCTTCAAGCTCGAGGTCGTCAACTACGGACGCGCGCCGATCGTCGTCGACCGCGATCGCGTCGTGCTCTTCACCTCGCGCGGCGCACGCGCGCACGTCGACGGCGGCGTCGACACCGTCGACTGGGTGCCGCCCGGCGGGCACCACGCCGTCAACGTCCGCTTCGACCTCGGGAATCTTCGCACCGGCGAGCGCGTCGCCATCAGCCTCGCCGGCGCCGTCACGCTCGACGGACGGCCTCTATCGGTGCCGAACCTGGAATTCGTGGCGGATTAGCTGCATCGAGCTGCGACCGGGGTTACAATGTCACGCAGATGTTACGGAGGGCCGCCAAGCCGGAGCCGCCGCGACGCGCCGAGGACGTGCGCCTCTGGCTCGGGGTCCACGATCTATCTCGCATCGAGTGGACCGCCGCGGTGCAGATTCCGACGGCGGCCGATCGCCGCTACGACGTGCAGCTCGCGATCGAGATCCCGCAGACGACCTTCCCCAGCCACAACGTCTGGGAGCACCTGCAGATCTTCACGCGCCTGCAGAGCCCGGCCGAAGAAGGGCCGCTCGAGATCGATCGCGAGGATCTCGAGGAGCTGCGGCGCGACACGCTCGGCGTCACCCATCGCCTGAAGCGGCTCGGCCAGCGCTTCGAGCGCATCTGCGTGGCGGCGGCGGCGCAGCTGCGCGAGGTGCCCGATCCGCAGCTCGCCGACACGCTCACCAACCTGGTCACGCAAGCGGTCGAGCTCATCGCCGAGATGCGCGCCGCGCTCGCGGTCGGTGAGAGCGCGCGCCAGGAGGTGCGGCGCGAATGCGCGCTCGCCGACGAGTTCCTCTCGCACGCGCTCATCGACTTCTTCGCCGGCTGCGAGCACGTCGTCGACGAGACGCTGTTCGGCGACCAGTCGATGCTCAAGGCCAGCGACACGCCGTGGGGTGAGGCGCTGCGCTGCCTCGTCGCCGAGGGGCTCTCGGAGGAGCTGGTCTACCGGCGCGGGCGCGGCTACATCACGCCGCACGCCGACGGTCACGCCGAGCTCGCCGCCTTCCTCGAGCGTGCCTCGCGGCTGAAGAAGCACTTTCAGGACGTCTTGTACCTCGACGTGCAGGCCTACTTCGTCGACACGCGCGTGCGCAACTACACCGCCGTCGTCGGCGCCTGCCTGGCGGCGTTCATGTGGCTGTCGTTCACGCTCCTGCCGCTCAAGCCGAACGCGCGCGCCGGCATCGGCCTCGGCACCTTCGCCGTGCTCTCGGCGATCGCCTATGCGATCAAGGATCGCATCAAGGAGCTGTCGCGCGGCTGGATCACGGGCCGCATCATGCGGCTCTACGGGCAGCGGCAGGTGACGCTGCGCCTGCCGCGGCGGCTCGAGCCGGCGCAGCCGGTGCTGCTCGAGACGCGCGAGACCTTCGACGTCGACTCCGAGCCGTTCGCCGCCAACGACCTGCGCGACCTGCACGGCATCGGCGCGCCCAAGCGCGTGGTGCAGCTCAAGTTCCGCATGCGCGCGACGCTGCATCCGGCGCCGGCGCTCGAGCGCGCGCACATCTACAGCATCAAGCACATCTTCCGCTACGACCTGTCGCCGATCTTCGCGCGGCTCGACAACGCCGTGAAGCAGGTGCCGGTGCTCGACGCGCAACGGCGCGTGCGCTTCGCCGATGCGCCGCGCGAGTATCGCTTCCCGGCGCGCATCGTGTTCACCCCCATCGGCGGCGAGACGATCGAGCACCACGCCTACTTGATCGTGTCCAAGCGCGGCATCGAGCGCATCGAGCCACGCGCTTGAGGCACAGGTGGCCCCCCGATTGCACTAAGGGTAGGCCATGAGACACCTCCTCTTTGCACTGGCGGTCGCCTCGATGGTGGGTGGGTGCGCGAGCGTGGATCACGAGCGCGCCGAGCGTCACCATCAATCGGCCAAGAACGAGCTGAAGCACGGCAACGTCGGCAACGCCATCGACGAGCAAAAGGCGTCGAATCGCGCGAAGGACGACGAGCGCCACGATCGCTTCTAATATTTACCGGCGAGGCGCTCTTTGGGCGGCAGGATCTCGAGGCAGGTGGTCCACCACCCGGTCTCGATGGTCGCGACGAACTCGGGCGGTAGATTCTCGCTGCGCATGGCGGCGGCGAGCCGTTGCCAGTCGTAGGCCACCGGCACGAGCTCGGCGTCGAGGCCGCCCGATTCGCGCTCGGTGACGACGGCGTACCAGACCTCGCGCCGTCCGTCGTTGGCGGGGCGGCCGATGGCGCCGACGTTGACCACGAGGCGCCCGTCGGCGAGGCGGCGTTGCCACGGGATGCCGGTGTGGGTCACGAGCAAGAGGTCGCACTCGTGCGCGGTCATCATGCGCGCGAGGAAGGCGTCGGGCGACGTCGACTCCCAGAGAAACTCGTTCACGCGTCGCGGCGAGCCGTGCGCGGCGAGCACGCGCCGGCCGCCCCAGGTCGCGCGTAGCGACGGCGGCAGCGCGCGCAGCCAGGGATGCCACGACGGCGACGTGCGCGCGCGCGTGTAGTCGTAGGAGAGCTGCGCGTAGTGGTTGTCGCGCGGATCGGTGTAGCCGCAGCCGCAGTCGGCGAGATCGTGGCCGATCGAGTGGTCGTAGTTGCCCTGCATGACGACGACGCCGCGATCGCGCAGGATGGGGAACACGCGATCCGGATGCGGCCCGAAGCCGCCGAGATCGCCGAGGCACCAGACGTCGGTGCAGCCGCGGCGCCGGGCGTCGTCGAGCGTGGCCTCGAGGGCGAGCCAGTTGTTGTAGACGCCGCCGATGACCGCGTGGATGGCGGGCTTCAGGTGCGGCACGTGAGCCCCTCGACGACGCAGGTCTTGCACGCGCTCCAGCGCAGGCGGATCGGGCCGAGCGCGCCGGCGAGCGTATCGGCAAGCGCGGCGCCCGGCGCGTCGAGGAGGATGGGGCAGGTCATCACGCCGTGCGCGGTCACCAGGCGCGACGAGCTGCAGACGATCGCCTCCTGCGCCTCGGGCGTGAGCGTCAGGTCCGCGAGGGCGGCGACGTCGGAGTCGGAGTATCCGGCCGTGCGCGTCGGCTCGCGTCCGATGCGGAGCAGCGGCAAGAACTTGAGGCGCGGCTGCGCGAGGCCGAGGCTGCGCGCGAAGTCGAAGAAGGCGGCGCGCGCGTCGGCGGCGGCGAGCCCGGCGCGATGCTCGACGACGGTGATGGCCGGCGACAGGCCGACGGCGGCGAGCGCGCGCAGCCCGTCGACGATGCGATGGAAGGTGCCCTTGCCGCGCACCGGATCGTTTTCGTCGGCGCTCATGCCGTCGAGCGAGACGCGCAGATCGAACGAGTAGCGCGCGCGATCGAAGGCGCGGCGCGCGCGGGCGGCGGCATCGCCGTCGAGATAGAGCCCGTTGGTGAGCACGGTGAGGGGGCCGCGCGCGAGCGTGTCGTCGACGAGCGGCCAGAAGTCGGGGTGCATCATCGGCTCGCCGCCGGTGAAGTAGTAGTCGCGCGCGCCGAGCCGCTCGGCCTCGTCGAGAAAGCGGCGCACCTGCGCGGCGTCCATCATCGGCACGCGCCTCTCCTCGGGGCCGCAGCTGATGAAGCAGTGGCGGCAGGCGATGTTGCAGACGGTGCCGGTGAGCTGGAACCAGACGGTGTCGAGCGCGCTCAGCGGCACCTCGGGCGCCCGCGCCGCGTCGAGGATGGGCAAGAGCGGCAGGACGGGAAGGCGAGAGCTCACGGGATTCGAGAATAACACCGTGCTAGTGTTACGCCATGGCGAGGCGCGCCATCGTAGCGCTTTGGATCGTGTGCGCAGCGGCGATCGCGTGGGTGTGGCTGCGCCCGATGCACGAGGGCACGCTGCCGCCGCCGGTGGTGCGCGCGCCGCGCCAGGCGCGGGCGGCGATGGATCCGCGGCACGCGGCGGTGGCGCAGCCGGAGGACGAGCCGGTGGCCGAGGAGCCGGCGGCGCAGCCGGTGCAGGCGGGACCGCCCGAGCAGCTCAACCGGCACGACCTCGAGAGCGCGATCGATCGCTACCGTTCGAAGGTGATGGCGTGCAAGAGCGTCGAGCAATACAACGGCTTTCTGACGGTGAAGCTGGTCATCGAGCGCAACGGGTCGGTGCGCTCGACGTCGGTGATGCCGCCGCTCGACAAGACGCTCACCGCCGACTGCGTGAAGCACGCGCTCCACGGGATCTCGTTTCCGCGCTTTCGCGGCACGTACATCCCGCAGATCGAGTGGACCTATCCGTTCCTGTTCGGTGAGCCGGCGACGGCGCAGCAGCAGCCGTTGCAGTTGCCGCAGGCGAAGTAGTCAGCGCGCGTCGTCGTCGAAGATGGCGATGCGCTGCGCGAGCAGGCGATCGGTGAGGCGATCGATCTCGCCCTCGACGTACGAGGCGCGGAGGCCGCTCGGGACCTGGTCGAGGTAGCTTTTGTAGAGCTCGATCGCCGAGAACAGGTCGTTCTCGTGGACATAGGCGCGCGCCAGGAAGACGAGCGTGAGCGGCTCGCCATCGAGCTCGTAGCTGGTCTTGAAGTTCGCGATGGCGGTGGCGTAGTCGTTGACCGTGATGGCGCGGCGCGCGATGCGCAGGTGCGCGGCGGCGTCGGCACAGGTCGGATCGTCGGAGACGACGCTGTCGACGCCGGAGCCGGCGGCGCGCGCCGGCGCGGGCACGACGAGGGGAGCGGCGAGCACGAGGAGCGCGGCCAGCCGGCGGTACCACATGCGTTCAGTGTAGCGCGCTAGCGCTTCGCCGCAGTGAATTTGTCTGGTTGCCGATCCGGCCTTTCAAGGCGCCCAAGGCGTCGTCGGCCGGCAGTCCGGCCGTCAGCGGGAGGGAGGCTCGGCGGGCTCTGCCCGACGAGGGAGGCGGCACGCCTCCTGGATCGATGCGCAGTACCTCGCCGCGACGTGCGAATACGTCGGCGGGTTGTGAACCGAAACGAACCGATCGAAACCACTGCGGCGAGGTACTAGCGCGGTGGCGTCGAACGCTCGAGGTCGCGGACGCGGCGGCGCAGCTGCCCGAGGCGCAGCGCGGCGAAGACCAGGCCGAGCGAGAGCAGGAGGATCACCACCAGGCCCGACGTCGCCAGCGCGGCCGTGAGCGTGCGCGACTCGCGGGCGACGCGCAACGGGCCGACGTGATCGTAGGGCGGCGAGCTGTTGTCGATCGACGCCGGCGCCAGCACCACGCCGACGTCGGCGGTGGCCAGCCCGTGCACGGCGCCGGCCACGAGCCGCTTGATGTCGGCGTCGGCGAGCGAGAGCGCGTGACTGGTCTTGAGCAGCACCGACGCGGTCGGGCGTGCGTGCGCGCTGTCGCCGACCAGCGGCTCTTCGGGCGGCAGCGCGAGGTGCACGCGCGCCGAGACGACGCCGGGGATCTCTTCGAGCGAGCGCTCGAGCTCGACGCCGAGCGCGGCCTCGAAGCGCGCGCGATCCTCGACGGGCGAGGGCAGGAGCGTCGACGAGGCGAAGGTGTCCGAGAGCCCGCGCAGGGCGCGGCGCGGCAGATCGCGCGCTTCGAGCAGCGAAAAGGCGCGGCCCGACTCGGCGCGCGGCACGACGATCTTGTAGGCGTTGGCGTTGCCGTCCTCGCCGACTTTGTCGGCTGCGATGCCCGCCGCCTCGAGCACCGAGGCGACCTCGTTGGCCTGGCGCTCGTCGAGGCCGTGCTCGAGCTCGACGCCGCAGCCGGCCACGAGGAGCGCCGACAGCGTCGCGAGGAGAAACTGGCGCATTGAAGAGGATTCTAATATCGGATTGAATGTTCCGCTGCTGGTTTCGTCGTTTACATAAGGAGTTCGATATGCGCGCGATGCGATGGCTGGTGGTCGCTGTTCTCGTCGGTGGAGCGAGCCTCGGGGGCGGGGTGGCGCGGGCGGAGTTCAAGAACCTGCAGGTCCTTCCCAAGAATATGAGCAAGGACGACCTCAAGGCATACATGAAGGCGCAATCGAAGGCGCTCGGCGTCGAGTGCGATTACTGCCACGACGTGCCCGACATGGCCTCGGACAAGAACGAGAAGAAGCTGATCGCGCGCAAGATGATCCAGATGACGAACGACATCAACGACCGGTGGCTCAAGGGCATCAAGGACGCCGAGAAGAACAAGGTCGGCTGCGGCACCTGCCATCAGGGCAAGGAGCAGCCGCCGAAGTGGACGCCGGCGCCGGACAAGAAGTAACGAAGAAACGAGCCGGGTCAGCGGCGCGCGCGTGGCTTGGCGCGGGTACGCAATCGGCCCTCGGGGCTGACCTGGTGCTTGAGCGCGTCTTTGAGCAGCTCGATGGCGCGCGAGTGCAGCCGCGACGACCACGACTTCGACAGCCCCATGATCTTGCCCGCCTCTTCGAGCGGGCGATCCTCGAAATAGTAGAGCTGTAGGAGGCGCCGCTCCTTGTCGGGCAGCGTCTTGAGTGCCGCCTCGATGGCGACGTCGCGCTCCCTGTCCTCGACGTCGAGCTGCGGCGTGGCGGTGGTGCCGGTGGCGGTGTCGCCGCGATCGCGCTGGCCCTCCATCGTGGTCACGAAGATGGCGGCCACGCCGCCGAGGGCCTCGGCCACCTGGCGCACTTCGTCCTCGACGTTGACCACCGACGGCAGCTCGGCGCCGGCGCCGGCCTCGCGCTCGGTCAGGTTCGACAGGTAGGCCGCGGCGCGCTCCTCGAAGCGCAGGCGGGCGTACTCGTGGCGGGGGAGCCAGCCCATGTTGCGCAGGCCGTCGAACATGGCGCCGCGCACGCGGTAGTAGGCGAAGGTCTGAAAGGTCACGCCGTGCTTGCGGTCGTAGCGCTCGGCGGCCTCGAGCAGGCCCTGCATCCCATAATTGTAGAGATCGTCGAATTCGATCTCGCGGGGCAGCTGATCCTTGATTTTGCCGGCGATCGAGCGCACGAACGGGACGTTGGCGTCCACGAGCTTCTGCCGATCGCGCTCCGACAGACGCATCTGCCGCCGAGGCTAACAAGCCATGCTAGGCTTTGGCAAATGGCGAAGGCTTCGGTAAATGGCAAAAGATTATAAATGCCCGGCGTGCCAGAACAACGTCGACCGCGCGGCGACGGTGTGCAGCAACCCGGTGTGCCGCGCCGACCTCGCGTTCTGCTCGCACTGCTTCGACGTCACCACCTACACGCTCGCCGAAAAGGGCGAGGGGCGCTTCGCGCGCGACAAGTGGAAGTGCGGTCGCTGCGAGCGCGTGGGCGTCAAGTGCCTCAACTGGCTCGCCGGCGGTTACTGCAACGGCCTGGCGCGCGCCAGCGAAGGCAAGCTCGGCAAGCCGTTGTGCGCGAACTGCAACAGCCGCGTGGGTGAGGTCGGGCGCACCGTGATCGGCTGGTCGCTCGTGGGCGCGTTCGGCGGCATCCTGAAGCCGAAGAAGTAATGGCGCTGCGCACGCCGCTCGACGAAGGCGAAGCACGCAAGCTGTGCGAGGCATACGGCCTCGCGCTCGAATCGCTCGAGCCGCTGCCGGCGCACGGCACGGTCAACTCCAACTTCCGGCTGCGCGCGTCGGGGCGCCTGTGGTTCCTGCGGCTCAACGAGGGCAAGCGCGACGAGGACGTCGCCGGCGAGGTGGCGCTCGTCGATCGGCTGCGCGCGCACGGGCTGGCCACGCCCGAGATCGTGCGCGCGCAGGATGGGCGCGCCATCGTGCAGGCGGCGGGGCGGCCGGTGACGCTGTTTCCCTGGCTCGACGGGCGCGAGGCGCATCCCGACGCCAAAGATCCGGCGACGGTGGCGCTGGCCGGCGCGGCGTTGGCGCAGCTGCATCGCGCCGGATGGGGCATGCGCGCCGAGGAGCTGCCGCGCAACCACTATTCGCTCGAGGCCCTGTCGGCGCGCCTGGAGTCGTTCGCCGATGATCTGCGGGTCGCGGACATCGTGCCCGCGCTGCGCTACGAGCTCGATCGCGCGCGGCGGCGGCGGACGCTGCCGAGCGGCCTCATCCATCAGGATCTGTTCCCCGACAACGTGCTCGTCGACGGCGGCGGCGCGCTGGTGGCGGTGCTCGACTTCGAGCAGGCGACCTGGGGCATGTACGTCTACGATCTGGCGGTCGCGATCAACGCCTGGTGCTGGACCGGATCGCGCATCCACAAGCCGGCGGTGGACGCGCTCCTCGCCGCGTACGAGGCGCTGCGGCCGCTCGATCACTCCGAGCGCACCCGGCTCGTCGACGAGGCGCGGCTCGGCTCGGCGCGCTTTGCCATCACGCGCATCACCGACGTGTTCCTGCCCGAGGGCGTCGATCCCGATCTGCGCAAGCGCAAGGACTTCCGCGAGTACGTGCGCCGCCTCGAGTGGTGGATCAACCAGTCGGGCTGAGCGTCGCGCGCTACTTTTCCTCGTCGACGGGCCCGAAGGGGTTCTCGACGGGGCCGAGCGCGCGGAAGCCGGTCGGTTGGCCGGGCACGCGCGTCAGCAAGTACGATTTTTGTAGCGACGGGTAGTCGAGCACGTCGAAGGGCAGGCCGGGCTCGCCGCCGACGAGGTAGGCGACGTCCTCGTCGGTGCGGTTGGCCAGGTTGTGCGCGCGCTGCGGCGCGGGCATGGCCACGAAGTCGCCGGGCGCGAGCGCGACGTCGCCCTCTTCGGTCAGCAGCGTGGGGTGGCCGCGCAGGATGTAGAGCCACTCCTCTTCGAGGTGGTGGGCGTGCAGCGCGAACGACTCGGCGCCGGGCGGCAGGGTCACGTGGTCGACGGCGACGCGCGACAGGCCGCCGAGGCGGCTGAGCCAGGCGCCACGGAAGCGCGAGCGCGGGTTGAGGCGTTGGGTGAACCAGCGGCCGGCGCCGTCGACGTCGGCGGGGCGGACGATTTTGGGTGGCTTTCGTTCCATGGGGCAACGCTAGCGCCGGAGGGCGGGCGCTTCTTTCATCCGCTTGCTCTTTTCGGCGGCGGTATCATCGGGCGATGGCGCTGGCCTCGCGCGTGGTGCATCGCTCGACGGGCGTGACGCTGGCTCGCGTCGCGTGCGACGGCGTCGATGCGCCGCGGCCGGTGGTCGAGCCGGTGCGCGGGGATCGCCTGATGGTGGTGCTGCGCGGCGCGTTCGAGCTGCGCGGCGGACGGCGCACCATCGCCGACCCGACGCGCGCGTTCGTGCTGCGCGACGGCGGCGAGCACGTGTTTCGCCATCCCGCAGGCGGCGGTGACGTGTGTCTCTCGGTGAGCGGGCCGATCGCGGCGCGGCTGGCGGCGCGCGGCCCGGCGGTGCGCGCGATCGACGCGCACGGCTGGTCGCGGCTGCGTGCGCTCGCCGATGGTTGTGACGACATGCTGCACGTCGAGGAGACCCTGCACGCCACGCTCGACGCCGGCGAGGAGCCGCCGGGCGATCGGCGCAGGCGCGCGCTCGCCGACGAAATCGCGTTCCACGTGCGCCGTCACGTCGGGCGCACGCCGTCGCTGGCGGAGCTGGCGCGCGCGGTCGGCGTCTCGGAGTTTCACCTTTGCCGCGTCTTTCGGCGCGCCACCGGCACCACCATCGGCGACTTCCGGCGCGAGCTCCGGCTGTGTCACGCGCTCGCGCTCGTCCTCGACACGCGCCGATCCATCGTCGACATCGCGCTCGCCACCGGGTTCTCCAGCCACGCGCACCTGACCGCGCAATTCCATGCACGCTTCGGCGCGGCGCCACGGCGCGTTCGGCAAAACGGCCTGGCGCAATCGGGCATAGACTGCGCCCGGCGCGGTGTTATCTTTCCGGCGTGAGCAGCGAAGAGGACCGCCTCGCCGACGAGCTCGCCTCGTTGCGTCTGGACCGTTCGAGTGCGCGCGTGCAGTCCACCGGCCGCGCGCGCAACAACGACGGCGAACGGCGCGGCGTGGCCGGATGGGTCGTGGCGGGAGTCGCGGTGGTGGCGCTCGGGATCGGTGGGTTCTTCGTGTTTCGCGAAGGCTCGGGGCGCATCTTTTCCGAGGACGTCGAGCTCGGCGCGGTGACGCTCATGTCCCCGTCGCAGTCGGACGTCACGCTGGTGGCGACCGGCTACGTGTACGCGCGCAAGAAGGCGAACGTGTCGCCCAAGATCGGCGGCCGGCTGGCGAAGCTGAACGTCGACGAGGGGTCGAAGGTCAAAGAGAACGAGATCATCGCCGAGCTCGAGTCGTCCGACGTACAGGCACAGCTGCAGCAGCTGCACGCCGACATCGCCTCGGCGCGCGCCAAGGTGGACCGCGCGCGCGCCGATCTGGCCGACGCGACGACGCGCTTCAACCGCGAGAAGGAGCTCCTGGCGAAGGACGCGGGGACGCAGGCGGCCTTCGACGACGCCAAGGCGCGCCAGGAGGCGGCGCGGACGACGCTGGTTTCGGCCGAGGCCGACGTGGGCGCGGTGGAAGCGCGTCAGAAGACGCTCGCGGTCGCGCTCGAGAACACGAAGGTCCGCGCGCCGTTCTCCGGCACCATCCTGCGCAAGCTGGCCGAGGTCGGCGAGGTGATCGCGCCGTTCACGCTGAACGGCATCGTGACCCTGGCATCGCTCGACGATCTCGAGGTGCAGGCCGACGTGGCCGAGGCGCAGTTCCACAAGGTCAAGGTGGGGACGCCGGCCGAGATCATCCTCGACGCGTTCCCCGACAAGCGCTTTCGCGGCGAGGTGTCGGAGCTGCGGCAGATCGTCGATCGCTCGAAGGCGGCGGTCACCGTGAAGGTGAAGTTCACCGACGACTCGACGGGCGTCTTGCCCGACATGGCGGCCAAGGTCAGCTTTCTGACCAAGGCGCTCGACGACGAGGCGCTCAAGGCGGCGCCGAAGCTGATCGCGCCGGCGGACGCGGTGGTGAACGACGGCGGACGCAAGGTGGTGTTCACGATCGACGATGGGCACGCCAAGGCGGTGCCGGTGGTGGTCAAGGGGCCGTTCGGCGAGGGGAACGTGGAGCTGGCGGATGGGCCGGCGACGGGGACGCGCGTGATCCGCAAGCCGGGCGACAAGATTCGCGACGGCGTGTCGGTGAAGGAGAAGAAGAAGTGAGCGACGAAGAGAAGAAGGACGGGAAGGGAAACGGGGACGCGACCGGGCACGCGAGTGCACGGAAGGCGATCATCAAGCTGCGCGGCGTGCGCAAGGTGTATCGGCGCGACACGCAGGAGATCCCGGTGCTCGAGGGCGTCGACCTCGACATTCCCGAGGGGAGCTTCGAGGCGCTCATGGGACCGTCGGGATCGGGCAAGACGACGCTGCTCAACCTCATCGCCGGCATCGACAACGCCACCGCGGGGAGCGTGGAGGTCAACGGGACCGACCTGACGCGGCTGAGCGAGGGCGATCTGGCCACCTGGCGCTCGCACAATATCGGTTTCATTTTTCAGTTCTATAATCTGTTGCCGGTATTCACGGCGTTCCAGAACGTGGAGCTGCCGCTGCTTCTCACGAAGCTCTCGAAGGCCGAGCGCAAGAAGCGCGTGGAGACGGCGCTGCGCGTGGTCGGCCTCGAAGACCGCATGGACCACTACCCGCGCCAGCTCTCGGGCGGGCAGGAGCAGCGCGTGGCCATCGCGCGCGCCATCGTGACCGATCCGACGATCCTCGTCGCTGATGAGCCGACCGGCGATCTCGACCGCAAGAGCGCGGAGGAGATCCTGAAGCTCCTCGATCTTTTGCATCGCAAGTTCAACAAGACCATCGTGATGGTGACGCACGACCCGGCCGCGGCGCAGTCGGCCGAGATCATCCGTCGCCTCGACAAGGGGCAGCTGCTCGCCGAAACCGGCGGACCGTTCCGGTAGGCCATCATGTCGTATATCGTATTGATATTCAAAAGTGCGTTTCGAAATCGGTTACGCACGTTCTTGACCTCGCTCGGCGTGGCCATCGCGATCATCGCGTTCCTCGTCCTGCGCACGATCATCGCCGCGTGGCACGCGGGCGCCGAGCACTCGGCGTCGGACCGCATGTTCACGCGCAACAAGATCTCGATCATCTTCGACCTGCCGCTATCGACCGTCGACAAGGTCAAGAGCATCGTCGGCGAGAAGGGGATGGTCTCGTACGAGAACTGGTTCGGCGCGATGTACCCGAAGGACGAGCACGGCTTCTTCGCCAACTTCGCCGCCGACGACGAAGTGTTCAAGATGTACCCGGAGATCGTGATCCCGCCCGATCAGTTCCAGGCCTACGCGCAGGATCGCATGGGCGCGATCGTCGGCTCGGCGCTCGCCGAGAAGTACGGCTGGAAGCTCGGCGACAAGGT
>Ga0134125_10005598_pt1 | contig 14245 bp, 10 predicted proteins | sample KB31751_FD_96464 | JGI IMG/M metagenome (GOLD analysis project Ga0134125, IMG submission 96464) | Terrestrial soil microbial communities with excess Nitrogen fertilizer from Kellogg Biological Station, Michigan, USA - KB3-175-1 | ecosystem: Environmental > Terrestrial > Soil > Unclassified ... | reverse complement strand
CCAAATCATGCCTTTTACTTGATAGCTACTAGCATTGGTGGATATTCTTGGGAAAAATCTGGCATGATCTGGTACAAGACACTTGGTTTGCTAGAAAAAAACTCTGATTTTGAGGACATGGCAGCCAGTACGTTCGAAGCTGCAGGAGATCTGTTTGGAAACAATAGCCAAGAACAAGAATCTGTGAGAAAAGGCTGGAATGGTGTGGGGATAACCATAAAGAAATAATTGCCAACTGCACGTGTGTATATGTATGAAGATATACTTTGAGCGTACTGGAGGATTTGCAGGAATTCGAGCATCTGCATCTGTTGATACTGATACACTACCACAGGATGAATCTGCACAACTTCATAACATGTGTAACAATATGAATTTCTTTAAGATGCCTTCCAGATATACTCCAAAAAATGGTGCCGCAGATCTTTTCCATTATAAAATTACAATAGAATCAAAAGATGGTAAACATACAGTTGAGACTACTGACGTATCCATGACTCCTGAACTTGAAATCTTTATCAATTTCTTGTCTGAAAAGGTATTGCACAAATAAAATATTTTTAGCACTCTGATGATGATCTACTAGAACTTTTTTACGGTACAATCATCAACAAGTTCTATTAGCGAACTATGAAATATGATTTATAAAATATGGTTAAAAAAAATGTGGTTCTTTTGTGTACCGTATTTTTTATTTGTCTTGGGAATGTTTCAGCGTACGGTACTGTACAAGACATATCTGATAAACAAATTTCGTTTGTAGGAAAAATTAATGTAAATGATCTTCCAAAATATGAAAAAACACCTCATGGTTTCATCAAACTCTTCTTACCAAAAGATGCAATATCATTTCATCTTGACAAGAATAAGGCAGACTTTTTGCGTACAACAAAGAATGTTTTTTCATTTCCGGTGCAAAAACATGTTGCAGAACCCCTTGTTTTAACAACTCCAAAAATAGTTGCAGGGTTTGATGGATTAAACCAAACCCAGTGTGATTGTGTGCCTCCAGATGTCCAAATAGCAGTTGGACCAAATCATGTGGTTGAGATGGTAAATGCAGACATGGGAATTTGGGATAAAAGTGGTACATTGCTCTCAACTATACTACTTGACAAATTGTTTACTGTACCAAGCTCTGACATCCTAAGTGACCCTAGGGTGATGTTTGATGTTTCAAGCAAGAGGTGGTACTCGTCTGTTCTTGACGTTACTACGTCACATGTGGGAATAGCAGTCTCAACTAGTGACGATCCTACAAAATCTTGGAATGTGTACAACATACAATTTGATAATAACTGTCCAGATCAGCCATCGATTGGGCTAAGTGTAGACAAGTTTGTTGTAAGTGCAAATGATTTTTCAAACTGTCTTTCAAATCCTGTCTTTGTAGGATCACAGTATTTTGTAATTGATAAAAATGATCTAGCACTAGGAGTGCAAAACCCTGCAATGCAAAAATTCGGACCTGATGGTTCTACATTTTCTATGTTTCCAGTCCAGTCTCTTGATTCTGACTCGACTCTTTTCATGGTAAATGCATATGGGAACAACAACATACTTCATCTTTATTCCTTGACAGGTTCAGTACCAAATATTCAAGTTACAAAAACAGATCTTGTCATCCAGACAATCAACGTGCCACCTAGTGCGGTGCAAAGTAATTCTACCATTTCTGTAGATACTGGAGATGACAGGATTCAAAGTGCTGTAGAAAATGATGGGACTTTGTGGCTTGGATTAACTGATGGATGCACGCCTCCTGGTGATACTCTAGCGCGTTCGTGTGTAAGGTTGATTGAACTTGATACTGCAAAACCTATTGTGTTACAAGATTTTGATATTGCTTCCAATGGATTTTATTATTTTTATCCAGCCTTGACTGTTAATTCATCTTCCCGATTAAATTTGATATTTGGATACTCTTCCCAGTCCGATTATCCTGGATTGATGTTTGCAGTTCAAGATTCAGGTGTGGGAACAAACAGTGTTACTCCTCCTCAGATATTCAGACAGGGATTTTGGTTTGATTCCACTGGGCGATATGGCGATTACTTTGGATCCTCGATTGACCCATCAAGTCCATCATATGCGTGGTTTGCAGGAGAGTATCATAAAGCTAGGGCATCCTCTTGGTCTACTTTTGTGGCAACCACAAATCCTGATGCCATACCTGAATTTCCATATTCTGTGGCAATTTTGGGAATTTCCATGTTCTCCTTGATTGTGCTTTATAGGCTACAAGCTAGATTTTGATGATGTTTTCTAAATCCATTGATCTTTTATGAATAAAAAATCAAATCTGATTTTTGTCATTGGTATTACCACGCTGTTCCTCTTTGTAATCTGGTTTTTCATCCTGTATGGATATGTAAATCTAGGAGAGTCTAAAACACTTGACATATCAGAACCTGTTCAAAATAAAACACAAGGTATTCTTGTTGATTACAACTATGAAATAAAAGTACCATCTGTATCTTTTCATACCGCCAAGGATCAAACTGTACATGCTACTATTGATGTAGGTGGGATCATAACTGCTATAATCGGGGCAAGTGTTTCTATGGTATTATCGAAACTCTTGAATCGATATTGGCCAGATAAAAAATCAGTCAAGTAAACAATTGTATATTTGTAATTAGTATGTCTTAATCTGACATTATGGCCACGAATGATGTATTGAAATCTTCAAAAAGCAAAGAATCGGACAATAATTTTTTTGTACTCTTTTTCCTACAATTACAGACGAATAACATTTGTTCTTTAGAAAAAATTATGTTTGCGCCTTGTACAAAATATTGTCATTTTATTTTCTGATCAGATCTTTCCCAGTTATTAGGAAAACAAAAAGTCATTTCGTATTCTAATATTTTCCTTACAGATAAACAGATCATCCATTTGTTGGTACAAGCGCAAAAATTCTCTTCCTACGTCTGTTATCCTATAACATGATAACTTTTTATTGTATTGTATCATCTTGTTTTCCTCAAGATATGAAATATATCGTCTTGCCTGTGGTAGAGAAAGATATGCATCACACGTTAGTTTATACTTTGTAACTCCAACCATGGTACATTGCAGTATGGCGGTAATGATCTCGATTTTGGTTCTATTTTTCATGAGTTTTTTGATCTATACTGAGTACATAAAAAGAATTTGTAAGATTCTACCATAACATAACATGATGCAAATTTACTAGAACCAATACGATCAAGCGTCTCAAATAGTTGGTGACAATGTAGTATGTCAATAAAACATGATCACATGAAAATATTATTGATTTTCAATCAAGAAGAAAATAGTAGGAATTTCATAGAAGAATTTACCATGAAAACATCACCGTGATTATTTATATTGATAATTCTTATAGGTGATAATGACTTACAAAACATTTCTAGCGAGTTCAATTATACTGCTGCTGGTCATTGTACCATTACAGGCTTTTCCAATAGCATCAGCTACTTCTGCAAGTACTGGGATCTTAATACCATTGTATTGTGCCCCTTATGGTAATGACATGAATCAAACTCCATGTCCTACCGGTAACACAAGTTGTACGGGTACTACATTTTGCTGGCAGACTCTGGTCGCTGCAAGAAACAACTCCCCTCATACACCAATAGTTGCCATAATCAATCTTGGTGTGGGTGCTGGTGGTGCCATGGGAGGACCTGGAACTGCAAAGCTTGCAGATTATGCAAGCGGAATAGCTACTCTGCATAATGCCGGTGTAACCGTAGTTGGATATGTATCCACTGCAAATGGAGCAAGAAACACAAACTATGTTACGTCTGATATAGACAACTGGAAGAGTTGGTACCAGTCATCCGGTATGACGGGAATATTCTTTGACGAGATGGCAAACACAGCAGGTTTAGAATCTACATATTCTGGCTGGACTTCACATGCAAAGGCTGATGGGATGACATATGTTATAGGAAATCCCGGAACCAGTACACTAGTTAGCTACATAGGAACTGTAGACACTCTGAATATCGATGAAACTACCGGCGGAACTGGTGTTCCATCTATTTCCGACCTGCAGGCTGATACATTTGTTAGTCCAGATGATAAGGGACTTGACAAGCACAACTTCTCTTATCTAGTATTTTGCCAAACTTCCCTTCCTGGTATAAGTGCCATAGGGAACAGGAGCAACTATGTAGGACTCATGTTCTATACAGGCAGAGGATGCACGGCTGATCCTTGGGCTGGAATACCTTCCTACTTTTCCACCCTGGCAAGTGACCTCAACAAGCAAACTGCAAATATGACCATAAACTCGATCAATTCATTAGGGCAGACAATTACAGGCTATCTTGTTACAGTAACTCAAAATGGGAATATAATACCATCAGGAGAAACACCGCTTGCATACAATGGTACAACAGGTGTCAAGTATGTTTTCACCCCACAGTCCTTTAATTTCTGCCTATTTGATCACTGGCAGGACACTGGCTCTACAACTGCATCAAGAACAATCCTGGTGAACTCGACAAATAGGGAATTTACTGCAGTCTACAAGGATAATGGTGGCACCTGTCAGTAAATAACGACAAGACCAAATCTTGGTCTTTACCTTAATTTTTTACTTGTTTGTGTAGAGAATTTTGTTTGATTATATTCACTGATTTAGTTTTGATATGCCAATAAAAATTTTTAAGTGGTTAAAACTTCCTAGCGCATGCAGTTAATGGGTTTGTTAAGATCATAATGTCAAGAGTAATGTCAGGGTGAAATCAGAACTTGTAGGTGCAAACCACTCCAAAAATTATAATATTTTACTTTCCGGTACAGGCAACATTTTATAATTTTCGATTTTTTGTTATAGTAAATGATGCCGTAGCGAGATTAGAAAGTCATATTCTATATAATTGGTAGTCAAATTCTAAATAGTTTTGATATAATGATATTATGAAACAAAAATGAAATACACTAGTTACAAGGAACCAACAACATGTGATAAAATAAAATACATAGTTTTTTTGTCAACTGAAAACAGGAAGGAAGATTGAATTGAAAGTACTCATACTTGGTTTAGATGGATACATCGGGTGGTCGCTTGCACTACGTCAACTGTCTCTTGGCAATGAGGTATATGGAATAGACAATTTTTCTCGCCGAAAGTCTGTTGAGGAGATAGGTTCTTGGTCTGCAATACCTATAATGCCAATTGAAAAAAGGATAAGCATACTGCAGAAAGAATATGGGGACAAGATTAGTTTTCATGCAGGAGATCTTGTAGATTCCAATTTTGCAAGTGATGTGATTAAAAAATTCAAGCCTGATTCCATAATACATCTTGCTGAACAGCCATCTGCACCGTACAGCATGATTGATCAATCCCACACGCTTTATACTCAAAGCAACAATGTCCTGGGAACTCTAAATGTGCTCTTTGCTATGAAACACCATGCTCCAAAATCACATCTAATTAAGCTTGGAACAATGGGTGAGTATGGCACTCCTGACTTGGAAATAGCAGAAGGATTCATGGAAGTGGAATTTAGAGGCAAAAAAGCAACCATCCCATATCCGAGATTTGCAGGAAGTTGGTACCACTGGAGTAAGGTCCATGATAGCAATAATGTTGCATTTGCATGCAAATTGTGGGGTCTGAGATCTACTGATATCATGCAAGGTGTTGTTTATGGAACAAGGACAAGCCAAATCACAGATCAAAGCAAGTACACTAGGTTTGATTTTGATGAAATCTTTGGAACTGTAATAAACCGATACTGTGCACAAGCCGTGATAGGACATCCGCTTACTGTTTACGGAAAGGGTGGTCAAACACGTGGATTCCTTGCCCTTGAAGACTCGGTACAATGCATGTCAATTCTAATAGATAACCCACCTGAGGATGGAGAGTATAGAGTTGTCAACCAGTTTGACCAACAGTATAATGTAAGCGATCTAGCAGAACGGGTAAAAAGAATCGCAGATAAAAAAGGACTCCATGCACACATACAACAATTTGAAAATCCTCGTGTGGAAAAAGAAGAACACTATTACAAAGCTGATCACGAACAGCTAAAAAAACTAGGCTTCAAGGCCACAAGACACATCGATGATGAAATTAGTATCATGCTAGATGATCTCATTCTACATGAAGAGAGGATACGTGCGAAGAAAGACCAAATGACAAAGTTGGTGAAATGGCGTGATGGCTCTGCCATGATAAAACAAAGAGTTGTGAATCCGTTAATTCTACCTGCTGACTAAACATGTCGAAATATTGGATTACAGTATTTTTACTCTTGTCTAGTGGTTTTGTTTCTGATTTACCAAATAATGCGTTTGCACAAACCAAAATGTTTACAGTGCCAACGCCAAACATTTTTTTTACAAACGTCCATGTTGATGCAAACCCTGTGCCCAACAAGCCATTTACAATCTACGCTGATGTACAATCTCAAAGCATAAACTGGAGTGATCTAATTGTTTACATCACGGCTCCACGAGGAATAAGTGTAGTAAGTCCAATTGTTGCAAGTCTTGCATTTACTACGCAAGGAAACACAGAGCGAGCATCTTGGACGCTGCTTGCAAGCGATACTGGTTCATATCCGATAACAATTTCTGCGCGCTCTAATTTCCCTCCAGATGTTGAGACGTTTGATATTTCAGTCAACGTTGGGTCTCCACACAGTCTTGTTCTGAGTGGAATGTCAGTACCTGGCAATCTATTTGCAAATGACAATTTTACTGCGTCTATAAAACTCAAAAATTCAGGTATAGTTACTGACACTAATGTACTTGCACAGATATTCGTGCCTGCGGGATTGCAGCTTTTAGATGATGTTACCCAAACAGTATCTTCGCTTAGTCCTGGTCAGGAAGTTGCTCTGAAATGGAAGTTAAAGGCAGAAGATGCAGGCTCTCATGTAATTTCATTCAACTATTCATCTACAAATGCAGGCGCTAATTCTGCATCAACTGTAGTAAATGTGGGAACAAAACCTGCAGCTACTGGGGCACTATTGTCTCTTGTGGCTCAATCCACAACATTAAGGCCAAATTCCATTAATCCTATAGTTTTGGATATTGTGAACAATGGTGTACAGGACATACATAACTTGCAAATAGTTTCTGCAACAGGTGGAGGATACATTTCTTCTAATACACCACTCTGGATAGGAGACTTGGTAAAAAACGACAAGAAATCATTGACACTTCAAATCAACACTTCAAATGAAACCTTGGCGTTGCAAATTCCAATTGTTGTAAAATATGACTCTGATGGAAATTCCTATGAAGAAACATATCAAACTGGATTACAACTTGGGAATCATCCTGATTTTAAAATAAGTGCAGTAACAGTTACTCCCCCGTTATCCTATGCAGGAGACACTGCTGATAAAATTGATATCCAGATATTCAATTCAGGTCTTGAAGCAAATGATGTTTATGTGACACTAAATTTACCTAATGGCTTGTCCCCGGCATGGGGTGGCGCAACATCTGCATATTTTGGGAAAATCAGTACATTCCAAACTGCAACGGCATCATTTTTTGTTAATGTAAATAACATGGCACCATCTGGAAATTATCCTCTTTTAGCATCTGTCAAGTCAGGTGGACAAGAAACTCCACTGAATGTGAATTTCATTGTTGCACCCAAGGCACAATTTCAGCTAATATCTACAGATACCTCACAGTTGTATCCGGGCGTGACTAATGTGCCGTTTAAGGTTGTATTGAAAAATGTTGGTACAAGCACAGCTCAGACAATAACCACAACATTACTATCAGGCAATTCTGTACCTGGAGTAAAAAGTGATACAATAACAAGTGTAGGCAACATAGAAAATATTGGCACTGTGTTGCCTGGCCAGACATTTGTTACTACGTTCATGGTAAATCTAGAGCCTCAACTTGTGCCAGGAGATCAATCAACTACTGTGGAAATAAACTGGTCCCAAAACTCTACTAGCTCATCTAATGCCTTTGTACAAAATGTTCCGGTTCCATATCATGTTTCAGCTGGTCCGTCATACATGCTCTACTATAATGGGGTTTCAATGACCTATGTCATCATGTTATTGTCTGTAGCAGTTGGGCTTGGTGTTTTTATCAAGAAAAGAAAAGAACGGCTTAAAATGATCGAAATGTCATCATTTCATAGTATTCCACAAACTGAAGATCTAGAATTTACCGAGAATAAAATACTGGAAGACATTAGTGCAGAAAAGAAGAATGAAAAGAACCACAATACACCAAAGATCATCTCAGAAGAATCGCACAAGGATATCGATGATGGTAATGAACGACGATGAAACTTGATTCGCAAAATGCTAGACGCATACTGTGCTATTTTCCAATTCGTTTCAGCCTAGCAGGTTTATTTTTTTCCTGTGTTTTACTAAGTACTCCTAGTGCTCAAACACTAGAGACTCAAGTCTTGTCAACATTGCTCAATCTAATTCATATTCCGGCATATGTTGATGGCAATTTGGTTGTTACAGGAAACATCTATTCACCAATAAAATTTTCTACACCGATCCAGACACAGACATTGTTTTTGATCTTTTTTCTTTCACTCGCTGTTTGTACCAGGTCTACCTTTGAAACTAGGTTGAAGATTCTCTACTATGGGCTTTTATGTTTTGGAGCATTCCTTGTAACACAATTTTCAATAATTGCAGTTTTGTTTGCAATTGGTTTTACGTCTAGTACAATATTTTTACAAGCAAGTACTGTTTTGACTGGCATTGTAGGCAGTCTTTTCATAGAGTTGTCGCTTTTTTCTACTATAAAACTGCCGGAACGAATCAAGGTGACTGCATCAATAAACCGAAGCTACGTCGATGAATATTTAATCCTGATAATTTTACTGGCTGGAGCATCATTATTGGTATATTTTATAATTGATGCCTTGGATCTACAAAACAACTCTCCAGTAACAGCATATCTTGCATTAAACATGTCTACAATATTGTATTTCAGATATTATATGGCATATTTTATTTATGAAATTAAAACTCCTGGTTGGGTAAAATCTCATACACTACGTCGTAACATAAATTCTGATACAATGCGCCTGTCCTTTCTCTTACCTGCGTACAATGAAGAAAAACACATTCGAAGATGCATAGAAAGTATTGACAAGGCTGCAGCAAAATATGGTGGCAGTACGGAAATAGTTGTAGTCAATGACGGCTCAACTGATGCTACAAGGAAAATAGCATCTGAGGCAATACTCAATCTGAAAAATGCCAGTGGTATTGTCTATAACATTCCAAATTCTGGAAAAGGAGTTGCACTTCAGTATGGGCTGAGTAGAGTTTCAGGAGAAGTTATTTTTAGAATAGACACAGACTCGTTCATAGATGAAAATGCTATACATAGAGTCATGAACCACTTTAAAGATCCTCTTGTGGGTTCGGTTTCTGGCATGATATTACCACTAGAAGAGAAAAGTTGGATCCAAAAGATCTGGGTGTTGCATTATGCACTGCTTACATTTTACAAGAGAGGATGGGAATTGATTGATTCTGTACTCGTTCAACCTGGTGCTTTTTCTGTTTTCAGAAAAGCCGCATTGATTCAAGTTGGAGGATGGGCAGAAGACCTACTTGGAGAAGATAGTGACATCACTGTAAAGCTTGCTAGGTGCGGATACCGCAATGAGTATGAACAGCACGCAGTTGTGTTTTCAGACATTCCATCAAATCTAGGAGATCTAAGAGAACAGCGTCTCAGGTGGAGCATGTCGTTCTATCATGCACGTTCTGCACATTTGGATGTGATCAAAAATTTCAATGGACCAATATCTGTAATGTATTCATTAAATATTATAGAACATGGCTTGGGGTATGCTAACGCCTTGTTCTTGCCATTTTTGATTGCTACGTTTCTCACGGGATACAACAGCTCAATTCTGGCTCTTGCAGCACTTGTGGGTGTATCTATTGGGTTGCTTGCAATTGAGTTGGTAATATATGGACTGCAAAGTATTGTCTATGTTTACTTTCTCCACAAATTCAAAAAATTGTATATCATAAAATATATTCCAATGATGCGTTTGTACAGTTTTATCTATTCTATATTTATCGAAACTGAAGGAATAGAAATTCTCTTGTCTGTTACATCAAAGTGGAAGGTACGACACACAAAGGAACTGACCGCTTCATTAAGACGAAAGATCAAGGAAGGAGCTGGCTCTGTGTGACATCAAGAGACATATCTCGTAAACTAACTCCTGTGAAACTCTTGATGATGTTTGGAATTGTTATTTTATTGATATTTGGTTTGCAAATTACAAATAACCAAATTTTCTCAAAACTTGTCACCCCTACAACATCATCTTCTAATGTTACCAATATGTCAAATGTAAAACTAAGTACAACTTTTACTAGCATTAACAATACCTCAAACACACAATCTAACACATCATTGATCGGCGTTAATTATACATCAAATACAAAATCTATTACAAATTTAACCAGTGTTGACCATGTCTCAAATACAAAACCATCCAAACACTTGGCATTTTTTCTTCGGATATATGGCCAATATTATGTTGACAACCTCAAAGTTTTTGTAAAAAATCTAAAAAACGGGGATTATCTACTTATACGTGGTAATACTTCTGAAGCACCTACCGTTATTCAAAAAGTTGAAGAGTCTAGGCCACTATTTGATTCTGGAGTTCATGTAAATTCAGCTATTTTTTACTATGCAATTAGAGATATTGTCACAACTGTGCCAAAACTGCCACATGGTATTGATTTTATTGTTTATGATTATGAGAGAGGCGATAATTATTCACCCGAGTTTACAACAAACGAGTCAAAATCCATTGAATATTTCGATCAAGCACGATCTGTAGTTGCACAATATAATAAAAATACAGATAGTAATGCAAGACTGATGGTTACACTGCCTTACGGTGAACTACATTCTGCTAATTGGGATTGGAGATTGGCAGCAAAACACATGGATGTAATAGATATGCAACTACAGTCATTTCTACAAGATCATTCTGCTATACAACGTTACATTTCAAATACTGCTGATATTGAAGCAGGAGATCGATCTTTGATCTTTGCACAGTTATCAATAACTCCAGTAAGAGGAACTGTACAAGAAAATGTGAATGCAATAAACGAAATACAAAATTCTCAAGTGGGTGCTTTTCTAATATGGTATCAGTCCATTCAAACTTCGGATCTTGCACAATTCTTTAGAATTATGCGATCTTGAATCTTTCTATGCTTTAGTGAATTAACTTACTGAGTAAACATTTCCTCCATAGATGGATGTTGTATTATTTGTTGATGCAATCAGTGTATTGCTTGAATCATATATTCTAATATTTGCAGCAAATGGGAAATCATACTTGCCAACCTCAAATGATATGATACCATTTGAGACTTGTGAACTTGCAAGTATTGCACCAGAACTATCTACAAGGTCAGCTCTTGCTGCATTACTTGGTAAATTGATCACCTTGACATTTTCATCGGTTGTAACATAATAGTTTGTATACGAGCCATTTAGCAATTGTCCAGTGTATGATGACTGGGGTTCAAGATATGTGTTAAATGGTTCAGGCATTTGCAAATTCATTGTACTGTTTTTGTATACCATGGTACCATCAAGATACACCTTGAGATAGTTATTGCCATTTGTTATTATAGTACAGTCTCGTGTGAGCGGCTGATTTTGGCTATCATTTACGTATAATATGTTGAATTGATTAGCTTGTGTGGCATTACCTGTTGTGGATACTACTGCCCAAACAGTTCCAAATTGACTTGTGACTGATACACATGTAACATAGTTTATGAATGGTTGTGCAGTTTGCACATACATTCCATTTTCAAAATATCCATATGGTATGGAACGCAACGGCGTATCTATCACTGCATGAAATAGAGTCGCATTTGTATTTGGTGATACTGCAAAATATCCTGCCCAAGTATTATTTGATTTTATACGAGAACCTATGTGCAATCCCTGTATGTCTTTGAAAAAGTCATACTGTGCTCCCAATAAGGGAGCATCACCTCCATAGCTCCAGTACCTTGGATTAGTCTGCAATTGTTGCTGTGTCCTTGTTTCGTTGTTTAGCGGATCAGTTACAACTAATCCTGACTTGATTTGATTTATGTTGTGAATATTATTTTGTGTAGTGACAAGTGTTGTATTTGATGCAGTACTTGTGCCGACTGCATTGATTGCAAATACTCTATACATGTATGTCGTGTTTGGTGTTAGTCCAGTGTCTGAATATTTTGTCAAGGTACTTTTAGTGTTTGAAATAACTAGTGTCCATGTTACTCCATTGTCTGTGGATCTGCTAATCTTGTATCCTGTAATTGTAGAACCTCCGTTGTCAGTTGGTGCATTCCAACTTAGGTCGATCTGAGATGATGAGTTTGCCATAGATATCAATCCCGTAGGTGGCTGTGGAGTTGTACTGTATACAGCAGTAATGGTTTGGTCTGATGATATCGTCACTGTTCTACTATATGAGGTGGAATTGGTATCTAACCAGTGATCAAATGCATATTTGTCATATCCTATATCTGTCACCAGAGTGTATGTTTCACCACTGTTTAGAGTAAAAATATGCGGTGTATATCCAGCATCTACCCAATTTCCATTTTGGTATAATACGGTGTGAAATCCAGGCAGGGCGTCTCCTTTGTTATCCTGGGAATTTACTGTTAATTGTGATGTTGTAGATTGTGGTGTGGCTGATGCTGTATTGGATGGTTTGCTTGTAAACAAAACCGTTATCGCTGAAACTCTATATGTATAAGTTGTATCTGATACAAGTCCAGTGTCTTGGTATGTTGTATCTGCAGAGTTTGTATTGTCTACAATGGTATTCCATGTAATGCCTCCATCTGTTGATCTTTCTATCATGTATCCAGTTATTGCCACACCACTGATGTTGGTTGGTGCTGTCCACGTAAGATCTATTTCAGAGCTTGAAACTGGGTTTGCAGAAAGATTTGTTGGGGGTGATAATATGATTGGTGAAGGATCTGCGTATGAATATTGATTGATATACAATATTATAAAACATGAGAAAATGACGGTTGCTAAGACATGTGTACGGTTCAATGTGTATTGATTTATTACTTGAAGATTATCTGTTTATACAAAGAAATTTCTATAATGATTTTTTTACATTTTATTGATGATAAAATTATGAATTTAAATTATGAATTTGAATTATAATTTGATTTTAAAAACTATTGTTTCATTTGATGTATTGGTATTGCCTAGAATGTTGTATTGTTATAGAACAATCATTGCAAATTGTTATAAGAAAAAAACGCCAAGTAATTGTCATGGCAGACATTGATGTTATAATAAAAGATCTAAATGATCTTGTAGAAAATTTGATTAGCATAAAACCAAAAAGAAATCCTTATGCAAACAACGTAATTCCTTCAACATCTCTGATAAATGTGTCAGTAAACCTAACAATGCATTCCCTTGAGGATTCAATCTCAAATGAAATACAAGAGAAGAAACTATATCGAAATCATGAAAGACACGACCCGTTAATAGATGTCATTGAAAATAAAGACCAAATACGTGTAATTGTCACACTTCCAGGTATCAAAAGCGAGGATGTCTGGTTTGACATAAAGCATGGTATCTTGACAGTTGAGATAATAAAATATGGACAAGTTTTGAAAAAACAAATCTCATGTAACACAAAACCTGGACAAGTCTCCATAAAATCATCCACTGTGAATAATTCTGTACTGGAATTGGTATTTGACAAGCTGTAAGGTGTCATATTCTATAGTCCGATGCAGTGATTACATCATAGAAGAATCTGGCGCATTGCTTTAAAGAGTCCGAGTTAATTCTAAAATGTGGCTCTAGTAAAAACAAACAACTCGGAAAGGACTGAAATTCTTTTTGGTCAACCGGCTGTTTTAGAAAAATGGAAACAGTGTGCATTTAACACTAAAAATGAGATCAATATTTATGCCGATTCTAGTGGCTCACTTGAGACGCTTGGATTCAAGAACTATCTTGAGATATTAAGATCGCTCAAAGAAAAAGGTGTTCGAATACGATACATCACAGAAATATCAAAATCAAACCTGCAGTTTTGCAAGATGCTCATGAATATTATCCCAGAATTCCATCATCTTGATGGCATCAAGGGGGCCTTTGGTGTTACCGATGACGAATTCTTGGCAACTGCAACTCTTCAAGAGATAAAACCAATATCCCATGCAATTTACAGCAGCGCAAAACAGCTAGT
>Ga0134125_10005597_pt1 | contig 14246 bp, 13 predicted proteins | sample KB31751_FD_96464 | JGI IMG/M metagenome (GOLD analysis project Ga0134125, IMG submission 96464) | Terrestrial soil microbial communities with excess Nitrogen fertilizer from Kellogg Biological Station, Michigan, USA - KB3-175-1 | ecosystem: Environmental > Terrestrial > Soil > Unclassified ... | reverse complement strand
AGCGGGATGAGCGACGCCATCCCGATCTTTCACCTCTCGCCCAACCATCCCAAAGGGATGCCGGACTACGTGAATCCGGACTCGACCTCGCAGCGCGGCACCGGGCAGGGATCGCAGCGGGAGGAGGCGCCGGCGTCTCCGGTGGACATGCACGGCCAGCCCACCTCCTCCGCCGGCAACGCCAACCTCGACCTGGCGCCGATTATCGGCGCCGCCAAGGGACTCGCCACCAAAGTGCTCGCGCCGCACAACCTGGACTACGTGTACGCCAGCGGCGGGGTGTACTACTCGGCCGGGAACGACAACGACTTCGACCAGAAGCTCTCGTTGATCGGCGACGAGCTGCGCACCATCTACCATCTCTATTACAGCCCCAACAACCTCTCCGCCACGGCCGAGCTGCACCAGATCACGATCAAGCTCGACCTGCCCGCGACCGCCAGCGTGGGCAACACCGAGTACCGCCGCACCTACGTGGGCATCCAAGCCACGCCGCATTGATGGCGCCCTCGCCAGCGCCGGGCACGCGCCCGGAGGGAGTCGAGCCCGAGCAGGCGGGCGCCCACGTGCGCGCCATGTTCGACCGGATCGCGCCCACCTACGACCGCGCCAACCACCTGCTCTCGCTCTCGGTGGACCGGTACTGGCGCTGGCGCACGGTGCGCCGGCTGCGGCACGCGCTGCCCGCGGGGGTGCCGGCGCGGGTGCTGGACATTTGCTGCGGCACCGGGGATCTCAGTCTGGCGTTGCGCGCCGGCCTGCCGCAAGCTCAGGTGATCGGCGGCGATTTCGCCCACGAGATGCTGCTGCGCGCCCGCGCCAAGACGGCGGAAGTGGCCTGGGTCCAGGCCGACGGCATGCGGCTTCCCTTCCCCGACGCCAGCTTCGCCGCCGTGACCTCGGCTTTCGGGTTTCGCAACCTGACCGACTACCGCGCCGGGCTGGCCGAGTTCCAGCGCGTGCTGGCGCCCGGGGGGGTGCTCGCGATCCTCGAGGTCTCGCGTATCCGGCTGCCGCTATTGGGCGGGCTGTATAGCCTGTACTTCGACCGGTTGCTGCCGAAGTTGGGGGGCTGGATCTCGGGCGATGCCGCCGCCTACCGCTATCTTCCGGAGTCGGTCACGCGCTTTCCGGCGCCGCCGGAACTGGCGCTTTGGATGCAAGAGGGCGGGTACCGCCAGGTTCGTTTTCTGCGCTTTGGCGGCGGCATCGCGAGCCTGCATATCGGGATTCGCCCCGCTATACTGAATCTGTGAAGATTCTGGTCTGTCTCAAGCAAGTTCCGGCCAAGGACGCCCCCCTGAAACTCGCTCCCGACGCGCGCTGGATCCGCGACGACGTGAGCTATGAGGTCAACGAGCCCGACGCCTTCGCGCTGGAGGAAGCGCTGCGGCAAAAGGAGGCGCACGGCGGCGAGGTGGTGGCGCTCACTGTGGGCCCGGCGCGCGCCGCGCAGGTGCTGCGCGAGGCGCTGGCCAAGGGCGCCGACCGGGCCATCCATGTCGAGGGGGCGAACGCCCATCTGCTCGATTCCTACGCCGCCGCCGAAGCCATCACGCGCGCGATCGCGGGCGAGAGCTTCGACCTGATCTTTACCGGGCTGCAGTCCGACGACGGCGGCTACGGCCAGACCGGCGTGATCGTGGCGGAACTGCTGGGCGCGCCCCACGCGACCATCATCATGCGGATCGAACCCGGCGGCGACGCCAAGCACATCAAGGTCAAGCGCGAACTCGAAAGCGGCAACTTCCAGTACGCCAAGCTGCCCACGCCCGCCGTGCTCACCATCCAGAGCGGCATCAACAAGCTGCGCTACGCCACGCTGATGGGGATCAAGCAGGCCAAGAACAAGCCGCTGGCGCAGGTGAGCCTGGAGGAGATCGGCGTCGGCCCCAACCTCAACCGGCAAACGGTGCTGCGCCTGGTCCCGCCGTCCAAGCGCAAGGGCACCACCATGATCACCGGCACTCCCAAGGAGCAGGCCGCGCAGTTAGTGGAGCATCTCAGGAACGACGTCCGCCTATGATTCTGGTCATTACCGAAACCAAACTCACTGCCCCTGGAAAGTTCAATCCCGCCAGCCTGGAGGCGGTGGCCGCGGCGCAGCAGTTGGGCGCCGCGCTGCAGCTCCCGGTGGCCGCGGTGGTGCTGGGGGCCGACGACGCCGCCCTGGCCGGCGAACTGGCTACGCGCAAGCTGGCCAAGGTGGTGCGGCTGCAAAACCCGGCGCTGGGCGCCTACAACCCCGACGTCTGGGTACAGTCGCTGGTGCAGGCGGTGTCGCAACTGCAGCCGAGGTACGTGCTGTTTCCACACACCTACCAGGTGCGCGACTATGCCCCCCAGCTGGCCACGCGCATGGCCGGCGCGCTGATCAGCGACGTCACCGGCTTCCGTGTGGAGAACGGGCAGCCGATCTTCCTGCGCCCGATGTTCCAGGGGAAGTGGGCGGCCGAGGTCGCCTTTACCGCCAACTCGGCCCCGGGTTTTCTCACGGTGCAGATCGGGGCTTTCCGCGGCGACCAGGCCGAGGCCGGCGCGGCGGCGGCTCCCCTCGAGACGCTCGCGGTGACCCCGGGACCTTCGCCGCTGCACGCCGGCGAGGTCTTCCAGGAGGCCAAGCAGGCGGTGGATCTTACCCAGGCGCCGATCATCGTGGCGGTGGGCCGCGGCATCAAGGAACCCAAGAACCTCGACTTGGTGCGCGAGCTGGCGGCGGCGCTGGGCGGCGAACTCGCCGCTTCGCGCCCGATCTGCGACAGCGGTTGGCTGCCCATGGACCGGCAGATCGGCTCCTCCGGCCAGACGGTCGCGCCCAAGCTGTATTTGGCGGTGGGCATCTCGGGCGCGATCCAGCATTTGGTGGGGATGAAGGGCTCGCGCACGATCGTGGCCATCAACAAGGATCCCGAGGCTCCGATTTTCGAAGTGGCCGATTACGGCGTGGTCGGGAACCTGTTTGACGTGGTGCCGGCGCTGGTGACGGCGCTCAAGAACCAGGCATGACCCATCCCGAGATGCAAGCCGATGTGGTGATCGTGGGCGCCGGCCCCGCGGGACTGGCGTGCGCGCTCCACCTGGCCCGGCTGCTCGACGCCCGCGGCCTCTCCAAGGAGAACATCTACGTTCTGGAAAAAGGCCGGGCGCTGGGCGCGCACCAGCTCAGCGGCGCGGTGATGGACCCGCGCGGGTTGGAGGAGTTGGAACCCGGCTTCGCCGGCGACCCCGAGTTGGGCGCGCTGCCGGTGAAAGACGATGCGCTGCTGGTGTTCACCGAGAATCATGCGGTGCGCTCGCCGGTCACCCCGCCGCCGCTGCACAATCACGGCAACTACATCGTCTCGCTCAACCGGCTGGCGCAGTGGCTGGGCGCCAAGGTGGAGGCGCTGGGGGTCAACGTATTCACGTCGTTCGCCGGACGCGAGCTGCTGTTTGACGGGCCCCGTTTGCTGGGCGTGCGCACCGACGACAAAGGCGTGGGCCGCGACCACCAGCCCAAGGCCAACTTCGAGCCCGGCTACGATCTCAAAACGCCGATCGTGGTTTTCGCCGAGGGCACCCGGGGCTCGCTCGCCAAGCAGTTGCTGGGACACCTTCGGCTCGGGGGCGAGAACCCGCAGGTCTACTCGCTCGGGGTGAAAGAGATCTGGGATTTGCCCGCGGGGCGCTTTCCCGCCGGGCGCGTGTACCACACGCTGGGCTGGCCCTTCCCCACCGACTTGTACGGCGGCGGCTGGATCTACGGGCTGCGGGATAACCAGGTCTCGATCGGGCTGATGACCGCACTCGAGTACCGCGACCCCGCCACCGATCCGCACAATCTGTTCCAGGCGTTCAAAACCCATCCCTTCATGCGCGAGCTGCTGGAGGGGGGCGAGATGGCGCGCTATGGGGCCAAGACCACGCCCATGGGCGGCTGGTACGCGCATCCGCCGCTGGCGGGCGATGCGTGGCTGATCGTGGGCGACTCCGCCGGAATGGTCAACAGCCAGCGGCTGAAGGGCATTCACCTGGCGATCAAGAGCGGCATGCTGGCGGCCGAAAGCGTCTTCGAGACCATGACCGGCCAGGGCAGCCTGCGCGGGTATCCCGCCAAGGTCGAGGCAAGCTGGGTGCGGGAGGAGCTGTGGAAGGTGCGGAACTTCCACCAGGGCTTCGAACACGGCCTCTGGGCGGGGCTCTTCCACGCCGGCGTGCAGCAGGTCACCGGAGGACGCGGGCTGCGCGCGCGCTATCCCTCCCAGCCGGGGCCGGCGCGGATGCGGAAGCTCGGGACGTTGGGAGATCCGCCGCTGATGACCCCGCCGGACGGAAAGCTGACCTTCGACAAGGTCACCGACGTGTTTCACTCGGGCACGCGGCACGAGGAGGATCAGCCCTGCCACCTGCTCATCGCCGAGATGGACATCTGCAACGAGCGCTGCGTGCGCGAGTACGGCAACCCCTGCGTGTCCTACTGCCCGGCCAGCGTCTACGAGATGGTGATCGGCGACGACGGCGCGCCCGAGCTGCACCTCAACCCCAGCAACTGCGTGCACTGCAAGACGTGCGACATCATGGACCCCTACGCCAACATCACCTGGGTTCCGCCGGAAGGGGGCGGCGGACCTTCGTTCGGCTAGGCCGCCGCCGCGCATGCACCTGGTGATTTCGATCTTCGGCGCAACCCTGCTGGTGGTCGCCGCGCTCTTCCCCATCGTCAACCCGCTGGGCAGCTCGCTCATTTTTCTGGGGCTGACCGGAGGCTACGGCCACGCGGTGCGGGCCTCGCTGGTGCGGCGCATCAGCCTGAACAGCTTCCTGTTGCTGCTGGTCTCGATGCTGATCGGCAGCCGGGTGCTGGACTTCTTCGGGGTCTCGCTGCCGGTGGTGCAGCTCGGCGGCGGCTTGGTGGTGATGGCCATGGGCTGGAACATGCTGCAGCAGAACGACAGCGAGCCGCAGCGCACCGACGTCACCGCCGACGACGCCAGCCAGCAGGCATTCTATCCGCTCACGCTGCCGCTGACGGTCGGCCCGGGCTCGATCTCGGTGGCGGTGGCGCTGGGCGCGAACACGCACCGGCAGATGTATCCCTGGGCGGCACAGCTGCTGTCGAGCGTCCTGGGACCGCTGCTCATCGGGGTGAGCGTGTACATCTGCTACAGCTCCGCGGAGCGGCTGGAGCGCTTCCTGGGCAAGACCGGGCTGAGCGTGTTCATCCGGCTGAGCGCGTTCATCGTGCTGTGCATCGGGATCCAGATTTTCTGGAACGGGCTGGCGGCGCTCCTCCACTTGCATTAGGCCGCCGTGGTCTCGCCACCGAGCAGGGTCAGCACTTCGCCGGTGATATAGCCGGAATCGGCGCCCGAGGCGAAGAACACGTAGGCCGGAGCGATCTCCTCGGGTTGAGCGGGCCGCTGCATGGGCACATCGGCCCCGGGCTGGGCCGAGTCCTCGGGTTCTTTGTCCTGTACCTGCAGGGGGATCCAGACCGGCCCCGGGGCGACGCAGTTCACCCGCACCCCACGCTCGACCAGGCTCTGCGCCAACGATTTGGTAAAGGCGTGGATGGCGCCCTTGGTGGCGGAGTAGTCGAGCAATTGACGGCTGCCCTCGAGCCCGGTGACCGAGCCGGTATTGATGATGCAGCTTCCCGGCTCGAGGTGGGGCGCCGCGGCCTTGGCCATGAAGAAGTAGCCGTAAATGTTGGTTTTGAAGGTGCGGTCCCACTGGTTGACGCTCAATTCCTCAATCCGGCCCTGATGCTGCTGGTAGGCCGCATTGTTGACCAGGACATCGAGCTGACCGAACTCGGCCACGGTCTGCTCGACCGCGGCGCGGCAGAACTCGGGGTCGGCGACGTCGCCCGGGATCAGAATAACGCTCTGGCCCACCGCCTGGATTTCGTGGGAAATCTGCTCCGCATCGCCCTGCTCGGCGGGGGTGTAGATCATGGCCACGTCGGCGCCCTCGCGCGCAAAGATCAGCGCCACCGCCCGCCCGATGCCCGAATCGCCGCCGGTAATCAGAGCCACCTTGCCCGCCAGCTTGGCCGCGGGCCGGTATTGCGGCGCCCGGTAACGGGGGTGAGGCCGCATCCGGGATTCCACGCCGGGCGGCGGCTGCTTCTGCTTGGGAAACGGCGGCTTGGGGAACGGCACGACCCCGCCGCGCTCCTCCGCGGGAGCGTGTGCGGGCCGGTGGCGCGCACTACTTTTCTTGGGCATGATGAAAAACGGATGCCGCGCGGGAAGAGGTGGGTTGGGTTGCGGTCCACCGCAACGGCAGGGCTACCAACCCGTGGTGCAACGCCTCAGACCGGTGGCGGAGACATGCGAGACCCGCGCCCAGAGCGGGTCTCGTGTACTGGACCGGAGGTCAAAATTCATTGCCACGGGCTGTTACCAGGGGCGGACACGCACCTCGACATCATGGTCCGGCTTCATCGAGTCGGCGAAGACGTCGGCGCCATTTCCCTCGGCTTCGTAGGGGTAGACCACCTTCGGCTGAAAGTGCGCCACACAGGCCGCGGCCACCTCGGGCGCCATGGCCCGGTCCTCATCCACGGCGATGAACGCGACCGCGATGTTCTTCAGAGCCTGGATCTCGGGCGTGCAGGCGGTATCGCCGGAGATGAAGACGTTCTTCTCGCCGAGGCTCAGCACATAACTCACGCCGCGATCGCTGGAGTGGGCCTGGGCCGAGACGGTCATCGGGATCGGCTTGCCTTCATGACTGATTTGCATGGTTTGAGTGCTGCCTGGCGCCACCACGTGCGAGTCCACGATCATTTTCGAGAGCTGGGCCGGGGCAATGACTTCGGTCGACGGCTTGGAGAGCGCCTGAAGGGCGTTGCCGTCGTAATGGGCGGCATCGGGCCCGGTGAGCACAATTACATCCGCCTTGGGCCATCCGGCGAAGTTTTTGGCGTCGAGCGGGTCCACATAGATCTCAAGCCCGGCCCAGGAGAGCAGAATGCTCGCCTTGGTGAGCGGCTTGATCTGGAGCTCGCCCTGATTGGTCTGCATCACGTCGGTCTGCACGCCGGCATTGGGAAGCTGCGCCCATGCCGTGCACGTGACCATCCCCGCGAACAATCCCCATGCCCAGAGCCGTCGCATGGCCAGTTGGATGCCGGATCAGGCCAGCGGGACATCCCGCCGGACGCGCATCTAAGCGGGACATGTCCCATAAATCTATGATCAACCGGCGCTCCACCTCCTCCGGCAAGGCAGCTTTCAACCCGCCCCGCGGCGCCAACTCGGGTACGGGCAAGCAGAAGCGGCTGGTGGTCTCCACCATGGGCCAATCCCTGCGCCGCGGCGGACGCTCGCGCAACGAGACCATGCCGAACACCATTCCCGCCGGGGTGACGGGGACGGGGGAGCAAGGGTCGTAAGGCGAGTTCAGGCCACGGCGGCGCGCCGGTCGTCAGACCAACCCACCTGGCACCCCCACGCGGCCGGCCGCCGCGTATTGTGTTCGATCGAAAATTGGGAGTGGGCTGAAAGGCGCAGCACGACAGCCAAGTGGAGGGCGTCTCCGGGGCCGGCGATGTGCCCTACTCCGCCAGCGCTTCGGCGGGCGGCACCGCCGCCCCCCGCCAGGCCGGTATGAACGCGGCCAGCGTTACCGCGGCGCCCAGTACCACCACCACGCCGAGCAGCGTCACCACATCGAAAGGCCGCACCCCAAACAGCAGCGAACGCAAACTCGCGGTCAGCGGCACGGCGAACAGGCCGCCCACCACCGCTCCGACGCCGGCGACTCTCAAGGCGTGTTTCACGAACATGCCCTGCACCTCACGCCTCTCCGCCCCAAGCGCCAGGCGAATGCTGATCTCCCGCCGTCGCCTGGTTACGTCATAGGCGATGACGCCGTAAACGCCGATCACTCCCAACATCAGCGCCATACCGCCTGCCAGCCCCAGCATCACCATCGCGAATGCCGCCACCGCCTGCGACCGCGCCGCGACCTCAGCCATGGTTCGCGGCTTGGCCAGCGGCAGATTTGCGTTCACCGCATGCACCGCCTGGCCCAACGCGGCCACCATGGCCTGGGAACCGGCTCGGTCCGAGCGCACCACATACAGCGCGTAAGGCAGGCCCAGGCCGTTGTCGTTCGCCTCCAGCGGCCAGTAGACGGCCGGGGCGGCGGCCTTGTAGGGTCCGTCGTTGCGCACGTCGCCCGCCACACCGATCACTTCGAACCAGGGCTGCTTCGATTCCTCGCGCACCCGCTTCCCGATCGCCGCTGCCGGCCCGCCCCACTCCTCCTGCGCCAGCGCCGCCGACACCACCACCACCGGCCGCTGCCGCTCGATGTCGGTCCAACTCATGTCTCGCCCCGCCAGCAGCGGGATTCCCATGGTTCGAAAATATTCCGGCGCCACCGTGAAATACAGGCGCATCGGCAGCGCACCGCTCGGCATCAAGTCCTTCCCGTCGACCAGGAGCTCGTCCCAGTTGTGCCCCTCGCCCAGCATGGGGATGTCGCTGGCGAACGAAACCCCGCGCACGCCCGGCACCGCCGCAATGCGGTCGGCAATGGCGTGCTCTTGCGCCAACAGCGTTTGCGGGTCGGAGATCAGACCCCGCCGGACCAGCAGCCCAAACGTCTGCAGCGTCACGGGCCGCTGAAAGCCCAGTTGTACCGCTCGCAATGCCGCAAACGACCGCAGCAGCAGTCCGGCGCCGAGGAGCAGCACCAGCGCCAGACCCACTTGCGCCGCCACCAGCACGTCGCGCCGCCGCCGCTGCTGCCGCGTGGCCGTCCCCGACCTGCCGGTGCCGAAGACCGCCAGCCCGCCCCCCTGACGCGCAACCTGCCACAGCGGAGCCATCCCGCATGCCAGCGCGCACACCACCGCCAGACCCACGCACATACCGGCCGAGCGCGCATCGAGCCGTACCTCCCCCAACCGCGCCATCCCCGCCGGTACCAGCACCGCCAGCAAGCGCAGGGCACCATCCGCCACCGCCCAGCCCAGCGCCGCGCCGGCCACCGCCAACCATAGGCCTTCCGCCAGCACCGCCCGCAGTATGTCGGCGGCTCCCGCCCCCAGCGCACTCCGCACCGCCAGTTCCTGCCGCCGCGACTCGGCGCGCGCCATAAACAAGTTCATGACGTTCACGCATGCCATCAACAGCACCAACAGCGTGGTCCCGAAGACCGCCCACAGCGCCGGCGCCATTCCGCCCACCACCGCGTGTTGCAGCGGCTCAAAAGCCGGCGTAATGCGCCAACGCAGGTAAAAATGCGGATCGCTGCCCGCTCCGTTGGTCCAGCTGTCCATCCAGAGAGCGATCAGCTGGCGCATATCCCGATCCGCCTGATCGAGCGTCACCCCCGGCCGCAGCCGTCCCAACGCGTTGAACTCAAAACCCGCCAAGTGCAGCTTGTTGGGCACGATGGCGTCTGGGATCAACAGATCAAAATCGGCGCCCGCCAGCCTGAAACCCCGGGGCATGACCCCGGCGATCACCCGTGGCCGATTGTCCACCAGCAGCTTGCGCCCGACCACGCCGGCCGCCCCGCCGAACCGCTGCTGCCAGAAGGGGTAGCTCAGCATCACCGCGCCGTCGCCGTTGGGTGTCTGGTCGGTGGCATTCAGCCAACGTCCCAGCGCCGGCGGTGCGCCCAGCGCCGGCAACACACCATCGGTGATGATCAGCGTACGCACCTGCGCCGGCTCCGCGCCCGGGCTCGAAACGACCGAACTGTCGGGTATCCAAATACCCATCGCCGCGAAGCTGTGGTTGTGCTCGCTCGCGGTCAGATAGAGCGATTCCGACCAGCGCAGCGCGCCCGCTACCGCCGCCATGGCATTGCCCGGCGCTTCCAAACGCAAGGACGCCAAGTGCTCCGGCTGCGGATAATGCAGCGGATCGAGCAAGACCGATTGCACCACGCTGTAGATCGCGGTGGTCGCCCCGAGGCCGAGCCCCAGCGTCAGCACCGCCGCCAGCGTAAAGGTCCACGCCCGCCGCAACCCTCGCCCGGCGTGCCGCACATCGCGCCCCAGATTCTCGAGCGCGGCGAATCCGCGGGCCGCGCGATGCAGTTCGCGTGTCTGCTCGACGCCGCCCAACGCCATCGCGGCCTGCCGCCGCGCCTGGCTGGCGCTCAAGCCCTGGTTCTCCAGATCCTTCGCCATCAGCCGGAGGTGGGCTTCGATCTCGCGCGTCGCCGCCCGCTCGGCCGCCCCGCGCGCCCACAACATTTGCCGCGACCGCGCCCAGAACCGCCGCATGGTTTATGCCTCTTCGCCCAGGAGACGCGCCATTACCCCCGCCAGTTGGTGCCAGCGTCCGGTTTCGGCCGCCAGCTGCCGCCGTCCGCCGCGAGTGAGGGAGTAGAATCGAGCCTCGTGGTTGGCCTCGCTCCGCCGCCATTCGCCCTGAATGTACCCGCGCTGCTCCATCCGCACCAGCGCGGGGTAGAGCGTTCCCTGGTTCAGCCGCATCGCGTCGCCCGAGACCTGCTGCAGACGCCGCGCGATGGCGTAGGCGTGCATCGGCCCCATCGCCTGCAGCGTCCGAAGGACCATCAGATCCAGCGTCCCCTGCAGCACCGCCATCCGATCAGTTGGCATGCCAGTGATCGTCCCATGCAAGCATTTGGCTGTCAAGTTGTGCTCGCACCGGCATGGGGACCCGGGAGGGCGACCCCCGCGAGACGCGCCGAGCGAATGAGCGCGGTGGGCATGCCGCCCGCAGAATAAGGAGGTTGCTGATTTGGTGCTGGAGGGGGGAATCGAACCCCCATGGGGACAAGCCCCGGCAGATTTTGAGTCTGCTGCGTCTGCCAGTTCCGCCACTCCAGCACATCAGTGCAAGTCTTTATTGTACAAAGACTTGCCCACTATCGCCACCACCCGCCTCCTGACCCCCAAAATGCCCGGTGCCGGTTTTGGTGCCGGTTGGATTTTGGCTTTTCCGGCCGTCTTGCGCCCAGCGGTCCAGACGGCGAACCGCAGCCAATTGGTGCGAGGGCGCGAGGTGGGCGTAGCGACAGGTCATGGCGATCGTCTTGTGTCCCATCAATTCTTGCACGTCGCGCAGTCCAACGCCAGCCATGACCAACCGGCTGGCATACGTATGCCGCAGGCAATGCCAGGTGAAATCGTACACGCCGGCCTTGCGGCAGGCGGCATCGAACCACATGCGCGGGCTCTTGAGCGCGTCACCCTTGGCGACACCGTGCCCGCCAATTCCGGCGACCATTACCGCGCCTTGCCCCTGAGTCCGTTCTTTCAGGGTTCGAAACGCACTGAGCGCGGTGTCGTTGAGCGGGATGTAGCGAATAGCGCCGTTCTTCGTCTTCGGGATGGTGATCTGGCGCCGCTCCATATCCACGCAATCCCAGGTGAGCCGGTACTGCTCGCTGCGCCGCATTCCGGTGTGCAGCGCGATTTGGAACGCAGGATGCTCGGCCGGATAGTCCTCATGAATGACCCCACGAAGCTTTTGTTCATCCTGCTTCGACAGCCAGCGCACGCGACCATTGTTCTCGCGGCGATGGCGCACGGACCGAGCTGGATTCACATGAACCTTGCCGCTCTCGATCCCAAGCCGGTAGGCAAGCGACACGAATGCCTTGTATCGGTTGTAGCTGGCCGGGCTCCATCTGCGGTCGCGGCCCAATCGCGTCAGTTCGCGATCAAGATCTTGCGGCGTAATCGAGTCCGCCGGACGGCTGCCGAACAGCGAGATGAGCCGGTCGGCGCGATAATCGCGTTCGCGATCCGTCTGGTGATGCTCACGGGCGTAGGCGGCGGCATCTTCGCAGAGTTCGCGGAAGCTTACGATCTTGCGGCGCAACGTCTCCGGCAATTTTCGCCCCTGGAGAATCTCCGTCTTGCGCTTTCGGTAAAGCGCCACCGCCATGGTCTTCGTGCCCGCTTTTTCCCGGCGGTCACGGCCGTTCGCGTCGGCGTATCGAATCCACCAGATGCCCGACTTCTTGGGACGCTGGAAGAGCCCGCGGATCGGCGTCATTTGGCACGCTCCTTGGATTTCAGCGGGGGCCGGCCGCCCAGCTTGCCATTCTCGCGCGCAATCGCACGCAGCCGTTCGATCCCAAAACGTTCCAGCCGCATGCGGTACGACCTGCGCCCCATCACTGCTGCCGCTTGCCGGATAGCTTCTGTTGTCGCCATGGAATCTATCCTAAACGTTTCGGTTAGTGGCGTCAAATCACATTGCCAGGTGGGCCGTACCGAATCAACTCGCCCAGCGTTCGCCGGTAATGACCGGCACATCGCGCCGCGAGAGTTGGACGACCGAGCTATAGGGAATGAGCGTGCGCTTGCCCAGCTTTCGGAACGGCAGCACCTTCTGCGCCAGCAAGTTTTATATCGTCCGAACGCTGACGGCGAGCAGGCTGGCGGCTTGCTTCTTGGTGACAAGAAGCGGGACGAAAGCTGGCGGGGTTGCTGGTTTCATTGGCGGCCGGCGCGCTCGGTTGCTGCATGGTCATCACCTGCGCCCAGCCTACGGCTGGCTCGATCAGCCTGTCCAATGCCCATTGAGTATCGCGTTATATCCGGTGGTCATTAAAGTCTGGGTTGTGGCCGGTCTTCGGGCTTCGCCATAAAGATTTTTTGTGGTGGTGGAAGATCCACTTGCAACTTTTGTAATGCCAACTGGCTCTAAGGTAATACGCCGCTTCTTGAATGGTGCAGTGCAGTTGACGACGTCTGGACGCGCCTGCCTGTCGCCTGGTAGATCGCGAAAGTATGTTGCCCGGCGTTGAACCGCGCGTTCTGGAATACGTCGTCGCCGTTGCGGAAGAACTACACTTCACACGGGCGGCGGAAAAGCTCCATGTCAGCCAACCGTCGCTGAGCCGGCAGATCCGTGATCTGGAGTCGAGTCTCGGTACGAGGCTATTCGAGCGGACCAAGCAGTTCGTGCGGCTCACCGCGGCTGGCGTTGCATTTGTGCGCGAAGCCAAGGAGGCGCTGCTTCACATCGAACGCGCCGTCAATCTGGCCAAAGCGGCGACCCAGCCGGAGAGCTTCTCGCTAGGGTACTCGCCTTATGTCAGCCGTCGTCTTGTGACCTCAATCCGTGACCTCTTCACGGAGAAGTTCGACCGCGTGCATCTCGCCCTGGCACCGGCACACGGTGATGAACAGATCGAACTGATTCGGAAAGGAACGCTCGACGGCGGTCTGACGCCGCTCCCGGTTGCCGCCGAAGCGATTGCGGTTCAATCGCTAGGGCTTGAACCGTTGATGGTGGTGCTGCCAGAGAGGCATCAACTGTGCCGTTCGAAGGCGCTCCGCCTGCGCGATCTCAAACGCCTCCCGATGGTCGCTGTGATCAGGAAACTCTGCCCGCAGTTGCACGAGCGCATCCACGATGCGTTCATGCGGGAGGGATTCCAGCCGGTCATCAGCGATGAGGTTATGGCACCCGCCGATGCCATTGCCATGGTTGCCGCCAGAGACGGCTTTGCGTTCGTTCACGAGTGCGATGTCGAGTTTCGCTGTCCTGGCGTGGTATTCCGATCTATTGAACGCCAACCGCTGGCGCTCGATAGTGGCATCGTATACCGCCCCGATGGTGCCTCGCCCATCATCCACGCGCTCATTGCGGCGTTCCAGCGGCTACCGCAGAACAGCTTCTCGACCGTTGCGTGATTGCCCTTCGGGCGACGGCCATTATGTCAAGTTTTGTTGCAAAAAACTTGACATAAACGGGCACGCTGGAGCTATGCACACGGCTATTTGCGTCCTGGTGTGTGGGACCATGTGCCGTTCTCCCAGACCATGGCGATGCGTCGGTTACTGGCTGCGACAGCGAGCGCCGGGAGCGAAAAGGCCGCCACGCCAGAAACGACATCTTGGAGTGCGGCCGGTGCGATGGTGATTCGGTTGGTTTGCAGAAAGGCGCGCCATTGGGCGGCGCGCGCCGGCTGTTTTGCATATTCCGCGGTCAACCCGATGGGATCGGGATCGACGGCGGTGTCTCGATGGCGGAAGGTCGCGCGAATGGCCTCTACAAGGGTCGTCCCGTCGAAGCTGTACATGCGGGGCAGAACCCAGAGGTCGAAATAGTCCTTTACCCGGCTGTTCAGCAGCCGGAGATGCGCCATGGCGTGGAGCTTCTCTGCGACGACGGCTTCGCGCGGATAGGCGCGTAGGGTCGGCGAGGGAAAATCCAGAAGCGTGGGGTACTCAATCGTTCCCGGTTCCGGGACGATGACATCGCCGAAACCGATATCAATTTGCATGGGAAGCCGGGCGCCGGCCAGTT
>Ga0134125_10005596_pt1 | contig 14246 bp, 10 predicted proteins | sample KB31751_FD_96464 | JGI IMG/M metagenome (GOLD analysis project Ga0134125, IMG submission 96464) | Terrestrial soil microbial communities with excess Nitrogen fertilizer from Kellogg Biological Station, Michigan, USA - KB3-175-1 | ecosystem: Environmental > Terrestrial > Soil > Unclassified ... | reverse complement strand
CGCCCCCCTCGAGAACGCCATCAACGGCGTCGAGAACATGCTCTACATGTCCTCGGTCTCGTCGTCCGACGGCGTGGTCCAGATCACGGTCACGTTCAACATCGGCTCGGACGTGGACAAGGCCGCGCTCAACGTCAACAACCGCACGAAGCAGATCGAGCCGCGCCTTCCGCTGGAAGTGCGCCGCCAGGGCGTGTCCGTCGAGAAGGGCTCGCAGTCGTTCCTGCAGGTGATCGCGGTGAATTCCCCCGACGGGCGCTTCGACGATTTCTTCACGTCGAACTACGTGACGCTGAACATCCTCGACAACATCAAGCGCATCCCGGGCACGACCAACGTCCAGATCTTCGGCGCGAAGGACTACTCGATGCGGATCTGGCTCAAGCCCGACCGCCTCGCGCAGCTGCGCCTCGCGCCCTCCGACATCATCAACGCGGTGAACGAGCAGAACGCGCAGTTCGCCGCGGGCAAGATCGGCCAGCCGCCCAACGGCGGCGGGCAGGAGCTCGTGTACACGATCACGACGCAGGGCCGCCTCGCCGATCCCAAGCAGTTCGAGAACATCATCATCCGCTCGAACCCGGACGGCTCGAGCCTCAGGCTCGCGGACGTGGCGCGCGTGGAGCTCGCGAGCGCCGACTACGGCTTCATGGGGCGCGTGAACAACAAGCCCGCGACGCTGATCGGCGTCTTCCTGCAGCCGGGGGCCAACGCGCTCTCGGTCGCGAAGGAGGTGGACGGGGAGCTGCAGCGCCTCTCGAAGCGCTTCCCGCCGGGGCTGCGCTACGACGTGGTGTACGACACGACCAAGTTCGTCGAGGTGTCGATCCGCGAGGTGCTGATCACGCTGGGCGAGGCCATGGCGCTCGTCTTCCTCGTGGTGTTCGTCTTCCTGCAGAACTGGCGCGCGACGCTGATCCCGTTCGCCGCGGTGCCGGTGTCGCTGCTCGGAACCTTCGCCGGAATGTACGCGCTCGGCTACTCGATCAACACGCTCACGCTCTTCGGCATGGTGCTCGCGATCGGCATCGTCGTGGACGACGCGATCGTCGTCCTGGAGAACGTCGAGCGCATCATGCACGAGGAGCACGTCGAGGCCCGGGAGGCCGCGATCAAGGCGATGAAGGAGGTGACGAGCCCCATCATCGCGATCGTCCTGGTGCTCTGCGCGGTCTTCATCCCCATCGCCTTCCTGGGCGGCCTCACCGGCGAGCTCTACCGCCAGTTCGCGGTCACCATCTCGATCGCGGTGGTCTTCTCCGGCGTCGTGGCGCTCACGCTCACGCCGGCGCTCTCGGTGCTGATCCTCAAGCGCGAGCACAAGCAGCCGGGCCGCTTCTTCGGCGCCTTCAACCGCGGCTTCGCGACGGTCACCGACAAGTACGAGGACGGCGTCGCGTTCATGATCCGCCGCGGCGGCATCGCGCTCACGCTCTTCGCGGTCATGGTCGCGCTCGCCGGGTTCCTGTGGTGGAAGACACCCGGCTCGCTCGTGCCCGAGGAGGACCAGGGCTTCTACATCGCCGTGGTGCTCCTTCCCAACGGCTCGTCCCTCGAGCGCACCGACGAGATGGTGCAGAAGGTCGTGGCCTCGATCAAGGAAAACCCCAACATCGAGAACTGCGTGGCCTTCACGGGCTTCGACTTCATCGGGGGAGCCACCTTCCGCAACAACGCCGCGACGATCTTCGTCACGCTCAAGCACTGGGACGAGCGCAAGGTCCCGGTGCAGGCGCTGGTGGGCGAGTTCTACGGCCGCACCGCGGGCTTCAAGGACGGGCTCGCGCTCGCCTTCAACGCGCCGCCGATCTTCGCGCTGGGCGCCACGGGCGGGTTCGAGGTGCACCTGCAGAACCGCGGCGAGGGGGGAGCAGGGCGCCTCTCGCAGGTGATGTACCAGTTCATCGGGCGCCTCTCGCAGGAGCCGGGCATCGCCCAGGCCAACACGTTCTGGCAGCCCAACGTGCCGCAGCTCTACGTGGACGTGGACCGCTCGAAGGCGAAGGCGCTCGGCGTGAACGTGGACGACGTCTTCAACACGCTCGCGGCGACGCTCGGCACCTACTACGTGAACGACTTCAACCGCTACGGGCGCACCTGGCAGGTGCTGATGTCCTCCGACGCGCAATACCGCAAGCGCCCCGAGGACGTGGGCGCCCTGTACGTGCGCAACAACCACAACGAGATGGTGCCGGTGAGCGCGCTCGCCACGGTGAAGTTCGTGAACGGCCCCGACACGCTCGAGCGCTTCAACAACCTGCCGTCGGTCACCATCCTCGGCTCCGGCGCGCCGGGCGTGAGCTCCGGGCAGGCGATCGAGAAGGTGACCAAGGTGGCGAAGGAAGTGCTTCCGGGCGACTTCAGCTACGACTGGAGCGGCGCATCGTTCCAGGAGGTGAGCTCGGGCGGCACGTCGGTGATCGCGCTCATCGCGGGCGCGCTCATGGCGTTCCTCATCCTCGCCGCCCAGTACGAGCGCTGGTCGCTGCCGTTCTCCGTGATGCTGGCGCTTCCGTTCGGCACCTTCGGGGCGCTCGTGGCGGTCCAGGTCCGCGGCCTCACCAACGACGTGTACTTCCAGATCGGCCTGGTGACGCTCCTCGGCCTCGCGGCGAAGAACGCGATCCTGATCGTGGAGTACGCGCTCATGAAGTCCGGGGAGGGGCTCTCGTATTCGGCGGCGGCGCTGGAGGCGGCGCGGCTTCGCTTCCGGCCCATCCTCATGACCTCGCTCGCCTTCATCTTCGGCGTGATGCCGCTCGCCTTCTCGAGCGGCGCCGGCGCCGCGGCGCGGCACGCGGTGGGCACGGGGGTCATGGGCGGCATGCTCGCGGCGACGTTCCTCGCGATCTTCTTCGTCCCGTATTTCTTCAAGACCATCATGCAGAGGAAGCTCGACGAGCCGCGCTCGAGCGCCGAGCTGAAGGAGGAGGCCGCGCACCATCGCGCGCTCCACGCCCGGCCCGCCTCCCATGGCGGCATCCGCACCACGCCTCGCACGGAGGGCTCCGATGACTGACCGTACTCCCAGGGGCGGCGCCGCCTGGGCGCTGCTGCTCGTGGCGGTGGCGCTGATCATCATGCTGCTGCAGGGCTGCACCGTGGGCCCCGACTACAAGCGCCCGGACGTGGACCTGCCCAAGGACTTTGGCGTGGTGCAGTCCACGGTGCCCGCACCCGAGAAGTGGTGGAGCCTCTTCAACGACCCCGTGCTGGAGAAGCTCGAGGAAGAGGCGCTCAACCACAACCACGACCTCGGCGCCGCAGCGCAGCGCATCGAGCAGGCGCGCGCGCAGCTCTCCATCGCCCGCTCCGACCAGCTGCCTTCGGCCGGCGTGGAAGCCACCCGCACCCGCAGCCGTGCGTCGTCGATCGGCGCGCTCCCCGTTCCGCCCGAGTTCGTCGAGACGAACGACAACCGCCTCGTCGCGCGCCTTTCGTGGGAGCTCGATTTCTGGGGCAAGTACCGGCGTGCGACCGAAGCGGCTCGCGCCGACCTCCTGGCGAGCGAGGCGGGCCGCGATGCGGTTCGCACCTCCCTGGTTTCGGACGTCGCACGGGGTTACTTCGCGCTCCTCGCGCTCGACCGGCGGCTTTCGGCACTGGAGCGCAGCCGCCAGGCCTGGTCCGAGTCCCTCGGCATCCAGAAAAAGCGGATGGACCTGGGGGCCGTCTCGGAGCTCGACTACCGGCAGATCGAGTCCGAGCTGCGCGCCAACGAGGCGCTGATTCCTCCCGTGCGCCTCGCGCGGGCGCGGCAGGAAAGCGCGCTCGCGCTGCTGCTCGGCCGCTCGCCGCGCGAGGTCTATACCGGCACTGTCGAGCGAGGCGACGCCACGCTGCCCTCCCGCGTCGAGGTGCCGTCCGGAGTGCCGTCCGACCTCCTGCTGCGCCGCGCGGACCTTCGCCAGGCCGAAGCGCAGTTGCATTCGTCGAATGCGCGAATCGGGGTCGCCCGTGCCGCGTACTTCCCGCAGATCTCGCTCACCGGCTTCTTCGGCGGCGAGAGCCAGGCGTTGCGCGACCTCTTCACGGGCCCCGCGCGTACCTGGAGCCTCGCCGGCGACGTGCTGCAGCCGCTCTTCGCGGGCGGGCAGCTTCGCGGCGGCGTGGACCTCGCCGATGCCCGCACGAAGGAAGCCGCCGAGCTCTACCAGAAGGCCGTGGCGAACGCCTTCAAGGAAGTGCGCGACGCCATCACCGCGCAAACCGAGCTGCGCGAAGCGGCGAACGCGCAGGCCGAGCGCGAACACTCCTTCACCCGGACGCTCGAGCTCGCGAGGCTTCGCTACGACAATGGCGCCATCGGCCTCTTCGAGCTGCTGGACACCGAGCGCCAGCTCCTCGCGGCGCGCCTGGACGCCATCGATGCGGAGCGCGACCGGCGCGATGCGATCGTGGAGCTGTATACGGCGCTCGGGGCGTAGAGGGGCGGCGAGAAGCAGACATCGTCGAGCCCGTTGGCCCTCTCTACGGGGGCCGGTCATTGGCGATACACTTTGAGGATGCCCCCAAGCGACGGATCCGCTGCCCAGCTGAGGCACGCGCTGCTGGACCTTCACAAATCGCTCATGGACGCGCAGCGCGTGCGCTACGAGCGCCTGCACGGACGCATCGCGACCAACGGCGAGTTCCTGGGCCTCCTGCTCGAGCATCCCCAGTTCGCGTGGCTGCGTTCGCTCTCCGCGCTCATCGCGCGCCTGGACGAGTGGATCGACGACGAGAAGCGCGAGCCCGAGGAGCTCACGGCGATGGTGGCCGCGCTCCAGGCGCTGGTCGAGCCCGACGGCGCCAATGCCGTGTTCTCGACCGCGTACTGGGCGATCGTGAACGAGGTGCCCGAGGCCACCATCGGGCACGTGAAGCTCTGGCGGCTGCTGGAGTCGGCGCGCCCCGGCGGGGCTCAAGCCGCGGGCTGACGCGCGTCCCAGCAGGCGAGGAGCTCGCGCTCGCGAGCCGCATCGAGCCCGGCTTTCCATTCATGGGCGGGACCGAACCCGCGGCTGAACGCGAGCGTGTCGGCCACGGTCTGCGCAAGCGGACGGAACGCGAGCCCTGCGGCGAGGGCGCGTTCGATCGGCACGTCCATGGAGCCCTCGGCCTGCGGATCGCCCTCGGGCAGCCAGGCCGGCATGTCCTTCCACGGCGCCACCTTCATCTCGTCGAGGAACGGTTCGTCGATCCACTCGAATCGGGCGTCGCTTCCCGAGACTTCCCTGCACGTCTCGAGGAGCGTCGCCATCGGCACGGGCGCCGCGAGGCCGGTGGCGTTGAACGTGCCGGCGTCGGGTGAACCCGCGAGCCCCACCATCCACCGCGCGAGGTCGCGCACGTCGATGAATTGCACCACGCGTCCCGGGCGGCCCGGCGCGGCGACCCGGCCACCGAGGGCCACGCGGTGCGGCCACCAGGTGAAGCGGTCGGTGCGATCGTTCGGGCCCACGATGAGCCCGGGCCGCACGATCACCGCGCGATCGCCCAGGATCTCGCGCGCCGTGGACTCGCAGGCCGCCTTGAGGCCGCCGTACGTTTCGGGCGACCACGCATCCGGAAGGGGATCGGGTGCGGCCTGGACGGGCGAGGATTCCGCGTAGCCGGGGCCTACGTAGACGGAGATCGAGGAGGTGAGCACGTAGCGCCCGGCATGCGGCTCGAGCGCCGCGGCGGATTTGCGCAGGACCTGCGGAAGGTAGGCCGACGTATCGAGGACCGCATCCCACGGGCCCCCGCCGGCGGCGCGCCGCAGCGCCTCCTCGTCGTTGCGATCGCCGCGGATCGTGGGCACGCGCGAATCGGGCGCGGTGCCGCGGTTGAAATGCACCACGTCGTGGCCGGCGGCGAGCGCGGCGTCGGTGAGCGCACGCCCGAGGAAGACCGTGCCGCCCAGGATCAGCATCCTCATCGCGGCGATGGTAGCCCATCGGTGCCGCTAGAATGCGCGCCATGGCGACTTCCACCTGGGACATCTTCTGCCGCGTCGTCGACAACTTCGGCGACGTCGCCGTGTCGTGGCGCCTCGCGCGCATCGCCGCCCGCGAGCAGGGCAAGCGCGTGCGCCTCTTCGTCGACGACCTCACGGTGCTGGGGAAGCTCCGCCCCGAGATCGACACGGCCCAAGACATCCAGAAGCTCGAGGGGGTCGAGGTGATCCGCATCCGCGAGCCCTTCGATTGCCTCGACGTGGCCGACGCCGTGATCGAGACCTTCGGATGCGACCCGCCCGAGGAGTATGTCGCCGCGATGGCGAGGTGCGAGCCCAGGCCCCGCTGGATCAACCTCGAGTACCTCTCGGCCGAGGAATGGGTCGAGGGCAGCCACGCGCTTCCCTCGCCGCATCCGCGCCTGCCGCTCACCAAGCACTTCTTCTTTCCCGGCTTCACCGCGAAGACGGGAGGGCTCCTGCGCGAGAGGAGCCTCCTCGCCCGCCGCGACGAGTTCCAGGCCGACGAGGGCGCGCGCGCCGCGTTCTGGAAGTCGATCGTGGGAGACGTTCCGCCCCCCGACGCGCTCAAGGTGAGCCTCTTCACGTACGTGGGCGCGCCCGTCGAGAGCCTCGCGAGATGCGCCGCCCACAGCGGCTCGCCCACATGGCTCATCGCCCCCGAGGGGCAGGCCGCGACGGCGCTCGACGCGTGGCGCCTGGCGGCGCGGGCGCGCGACTCGATCCGCTGCGTCACGATCCCGTTCCTCTCCCAGGACCGCTACGACCAGCTCCTCTGGGCCTGCGACCTCAATTTCGTGCGCGGCGAGGATTCGTTCGTGCGGGCGCAGTGGGCGGCGCGGCCCTTCGTCTGGCTCATCTACCCGCAGGACGAAGGCGCGCACTGGGTGAAGCTCTCGGCCTTCCTCGCCCGCTACACCGCGGGGCTGGACCGCCAGCACGCGGCCGCCGTCACCTCCCTGTGGGATGCGTGGAACCGGGGCGCCGAGCCCGATATCGCGGAGACGGTGAGGCCCTCGCTCGCCGAGGCGTGGGCCCAGCTCGTCGCCCGGCGCGAGGCGCTCACGGAGCATGCGAAAGTGTGGAGCGCGTCGTTGGCCACTCGTCGCGACCTGGGCGCCGAGCTTGCCGATTTCATCGATAACGTGTTATAATCTAAGGCTTTTCAGGCATTAGTGCAAACACAGGACACGCACATGAAGATCGCTCAGGAACTGCGCAGCGGCAACGTGATCATGGTCGGCAAGGACCCGATGGTCGTGCTGAAGGGTGAGTACAACAAGGGCGGGCGCAACGCCGCCACCATGAAGATGAAGCTGAAGAACCTCCTCACCGGCTCCAACACCGAGGCGGTGTACAAGGCCGACGAGAAGTTCGAGCTCCTCATGCTGGAGAAGAAGGAAGTGACGTTCTCGTACTTCGCCGATCCCATGTACGTCTTCATGGACAGCGAGTACAACCAGATCGACATCGAGAAGGACAGCCTCGGCGACGCGGTGAACTACCTCGAGGACGGCATGTCCGGCGAGGCGCTCTTCTACGAGGGCCGCGCCATCTCCTTCGAGATGCCGACCACGATCGTGCGCGAGGTGAAGTACACCGAGCCCGCGGTGCGCGGCGACACGTCGGGCAAGGTCCTGAAGCCCGCCAAGCTCTCGACGGGCTGGGAAGTCCAGGTCCCGGCGTTCTGCGAGACCGGCGACCGCATCGAGATCGACACCCGCACCAACGAATACAAGCGGCGCGTAGCGGCGTAATAATAAAGGGGCGCTTCGGCGCCCCTTCTTGTTTTCGCGGGAGATTTCATGCGCATCCACAGGATTGCCGCCATCGGCGGCGACGGCATCGGCCCGGAAGTCATCGCCGCGGGCCTCGAGGTGATGGAGACGCTTTCCACCTCCGACGGCGGGTTCCGCTTCGAGGTCGAGCACTTTCCCTGGAGCTCGGACTACTACCTCAAGCACGGCACCTACATCCCGAAGGGCGGGCTCGAGCGTCTGAAGGAGATGGACGCGATCCTCTTCGGCGCGGTGGGAAGCCAGCAAGTGCCCGACCACGTCTCGCTCTGGGGCCTTCGCCTGCCGATCTGCCAGGGCTTCGACCAGTACGCGAACGTGCGGCCCACGCGCGTGCTGCCGGGCGTGAAGAGCCCGCTCGCCAACGCGAAGGACATCGACTGGGTCGTGGTCCGCGAGAACTCCGAGGGCGAATACGCGGGGATGGGCGGGCGCGCCCACAAGGGGCTGCCGATCGAGGTCGGGACCGAGGTGGCCGTCTTCACCCGCGTGGGCGTGGAGCGCATCCATCGCTTCGCGTTCAAGCTCGCGCAGTCGCGCCCGCGCAAGCACCTCACGCTGGTGACGAAATCCAACGCGCAGCGCTTCGGCATGGTCATGTGGGACGAGATCTTCGCCGAGGTCGCGAAGGACTTCCCCGACGTGAAGACCGACCGCGAGCTGGTGGACGCGATGACCACGCGCATGGTGCTGAAGCCCCAGACGCTCGACGTGATGGTCGCGACGAACCTGCACGCCGACATCCTCTCGGACCTCGCGGCGGCGCTCGCCGGCAGCCTCGGCATCGCGCCCACGGCGAACCTGAATCCCGAGCGCGCGTTCCCGTCGATGTTCGAGCCCATCCACGGCTCGGCCTTCGACATCACCGGCAAGGGCGTGGCCAACCCCGTCGCCACCTTCTGGACCGTGTCGATGATGCTCGAGCACCTGGGCGAGGCAGACGCCTCGCGCCGCCTCATGAACGCGGTGGAGCGCGTGACGGCCGGCGGCACGCTCACGCCCGACCTGGGGGGCACCGCGAAGACCATCGACGTCACCAAGGCGGTGCGCAAGGCCATCCTCGAGGCCGCGAAGTCCGGCACCCAGCAACTCTCCGCGCTGCCGCAGGGCGCCGCGCAATGACGCTCAAGCGCGCCACCTGGGAGGCGGGCAGCGTCGTCGTCCTCGAGCACGACTCGAAGATCCTGCGCGGCAACGCGCTGGGCGACCCGCATGTGCGCAAGCTTGCCGTGTGGCTGCCGCCGCAATACAACGAGGGCGCCACACGGGGGCGCGGGCGGCGCTTCCCCGTCCTCTACGACATGGTGGGCTTCATGGGCTCGGGCCTCTCGCACATCGCGTGGCGCAACTTCACCGAGAACATCCCCGAGCGCGCGGCGCGGTTGATCCACGAGAAGGCGATGGGGCCCGCGATCATCGTGCTACCCGATTGCTTCACGGCGCTCGGAGGCAACCAGTACGTGAACTCCTCGGCCGTGGGCGACTACGCCGACTACCTCACGCAGGAGATCGTGCCCTTCGTGGACCGCGAGTTCCGCACGCTCGCGTCGCGCGACCATCGCGGCTGCTTCGGGAAATCCTCCGGCGGCTACGGCGCGATCATCCATGGGATGAAGTACCCGAAGACGTGGGGCGCCATCGCCGACCATTCGGGCGACGCCTACTTCGACTTCGTGTACTGGCACGACTGGCCCAACACGCTGAACGAGCTTTCGAAGTACCGCGTGAATCCCGTGAAGCCCGGGCCGATCGACGTGACGAAGCTCGAGAAGGGCGCCGATGCGGGCATCGACGACGGCCGCGTGAAGCGCTTCCTCGACGCCGTCTGGGGGAAGCCCAAGCTTTCCATGGCCGAGGGGCACGCCATCATGAACCTGTGCATGGCGGCGACCTACGACCCGGACCCGAAGGCGCCCAACGGCTTTCGCCTGCCTTTCAACCTGGAGACGGGCGAGCTCATCCCCGAGCGCTGGAAGCGCTGGCGCGACAACGACCCGGTGAACCTAGTGACCAAGTACCGCAGCCACCTGCAGTCGCTGCGCGGCATCTACATCGACTGCGGCTCGCGCGACCAGTACCACATCCACTACGGCACGCGCATCCTCTCGAAGCGCCTGCATGAAGCGGACATCGCGCATCGCTACGAGGAGTTCGACGACAACCATTCGGACGTCGACTACCGGATGGACGTGTCGCTTCCCTTTCTCTACAAGGCGCTGAAGCCCGCCTAGGCTCGCCCGCTCAGCGGCGGCGCTTGCGCCGCCACACCGAGGGCGGCTTCCCGAAAACGCGCTTGAACGCGGCGGAGAAGGCGCCCGCCGACTCGTAGCCCGCCTCGTGCGCGATCGAATCGATGGGCCGGCGCGTGCTGAGGAGGAACTCCGCGGCCATGGTGAGCCGCCAGCGCGTGAGGAAGCCGAAGATCGGCTCGCCCATCACGAGCACGAAGCGCTCGGCGAGCGCGCTTCGCGAAAGCCCGACCTGGCGTCCGAGCCGCTCGACAGTCCACGGCTCTTCGGGGCGTCCATGCACGAGGGCGAGCGCGCGGCCCACGTAACGGTCGCCCAGCCCCGCGAGCCATCCCTTCCCGCCGGGCGGCAGCCAGTCGATGTAGCGGCTCATGGCCTCGATCATCACGAGCTCGGCGAGGCGCGAACGCTCGGCGCTCGCTCCCACGGAAGGGGCGGCGCTCGCCGAAAGCGTAAGTCCCATCGCGGCGAGCAGGCCATCGAGCACCGGGGTGTTGGAAAGATCGACATTCATCACGCGCGGAAGCGAGGAGACCAGGGGTTCGGCGAGGTGGCGCTCGCACGAGGACGAGATCACGATCCAGCGGGCCCTGGGCCCGTCGCCCGGGATTCGTACGGGCATCTGTTCACCCGCCACCGGCGCCTTCACCAGCGCCGAGAGCGAGCGCGCCTCCGCGTCGAGGGGATTGCCGATGAGGTGCGCTTCGCCGTGGGGGATGAACGCGATCTCGCCCGCCTTCACCGCGACGGGATCGGCGCCCGCGAGCTTTACTTCGCATTGGCCCTCGACCACGAGGTGCGCGCGGGCGATCGAGCTGCTCGCCGCGACCGAGACGCACCACGGCGCCGCCGCCGTCGCATCGAGCGTCACGTGCGCGCCGAAGCGCGAAAGGCGAAGGACTTCGGAGAGGGCGTCCATTCCTTGTCACCCCGGGCGCCGCGATGCGGCGATCGCCCGGGGTCCGATCAGTGGAAGTGCGCGGCCTGGGTATCGGCCTCTTCGGGCAGCTCCGCGTGCACGATCTCGCCCTCGGCGTTGGCGAAGAGGGGGGCGCCGCAATCCTCGCAATACTCGGGGGTGAAGGTGCCGGGGAGCCGGCTCACCTGGGTCACGCCGCACTGGGCGAGCTGCTCGACCACCTCGTCCTGGGGTCCCGGGCGCGCCGTCTCGTCCTCGCGCCCGTAGAGCGGCCACACGACGCCGTGGGCAACCTCGGAGCCGTCGCCGCGCGAGAAGGCGATGCGGTACTCGTCGACGCGCTCCTCGCCGAAACCGGCGACGACGGCGCGCAGCTCGGCCGCCTTGGACTTCAGCGCGTTCTCGAGGAAGGAGACGGCGGCGCGGATGCCGAAGGGGCGCACGCGCCGGTCCGACTCCCGGCAGTTCACGTAGTAGGCGTCGGGCAGCAGGCACTCGAACACGCAGCCGGGAAGGAGCTTCGCGAGCGTGGGGCGCGCCTGCCCGATCCACTGCTCGAGGCTGCCGGTGCGCCCGGCATGGCCCGAGGCGTCCTCCTGCCAGCGAAAGAGAGGCTGCCCGCGCGGGACCGCCGCGCAGGCCACTAGGAAGCGGGTGTCGGCGAGGAGGTGCGCTGTCTCCGGGAGGCGCGCGAAATCCAGGCGCGGAACTTCGCCGGTGATCGCGGCATCGCCCAGGCGGGCCGTGAGCTTGCGCAGCTCCGAGAAGTGGCGCGGCAGCTGGTCGATGGAATAGAGGTAGGGCACGAGCGTCACGCGCGCCCCCTCGGCCAGGACGTGGGCCTGGAGCTGCACGCGCAGCGTTTCGGCCTCGTCGCGCGCGATCCCCCCCGAGGCGATCGCGTACTTCGACCACGCGACGATGGGCGCGGCCACGAGGAGGGCCTGCCAGGCGCGGTCGCCCTGCATCACCGCCACCGATTCGCTCTCACTCTCGACGATCTCGATCAGCGTGTCGTAGGCGCCGAGGTTGGTCTGGTAGAGGTGGTCGAGGGCCCCGTCGATGGGGGCGTCGTTGCCGTTCTCCAGGAGGCGAGCCACCAGCGTGGACATGCCGGTTTCCCAGAACCGGTCCTCGGTGAGGCTGCCGGAGGCGTTGAGGCCATTGGCGAGCGCGATGAGGCGCTCGGCGTCGCGGGTGAGGCGGGGTGGGGACTTCGCTCGGGTACGGGGCATCCTATATTTTATCGCTACAATCGAAGCGATGTTTTCCCCGGCCATCGCGTTCGTCGACCTCGAGACCACCGGCACCGTTTCCACCGGCGATCGCATCACCGAGATCGGCATCGTGCGGGTGGCCGACGGCGAGTTCGCCGACGAGTGGGCCACCCTCGTGAACCCCGAGTGCAGCATCCCGGAGGAGATCCGGGCGCTCACCGGCATCACCAACGAGATGGTGCGCCGGGCGCCCACGTTCTCCGAGATCCGCCACGAGGTCTTCGACCGGCTGGACGGCCACGTCTTCGTCGCGCACAACGCGCGCTTCGACTACGGGTTCCTCAAGCACGAGTTCCGCCGCGTGGAGATGGCGTTCACGGCCGACGTGCTCTGCACCGTGCGCCTCGCGCGCCGCCTCTATCCCGAGGCCATCGGGCACGGCCTCGATTCGCTCGTCGCCCGCCATGGCTTGCACGATGCGTTCCTCGCCGCGGGGGAGGCGCAGCCCCCCGGGGCTTTCGCCCGCACCGGCCGCCACTCGGCCCTCGGGGACGCGCGCGCCATCTGGCGTTTCGTGCAGATGCTCTACCGCGAGCGCGATGCCGCCGAGATCGAGGCGGCGGTGCGGCGGCTCCTCAAGATCCCGAGCCTTCCGCCCCAGCTTCCCCCCGACGCGCTGGAGAACCTGCCCGAGGGGCCGGGCGTCTACCGGTTCTACGGCGTGAACGACCTGCCGATCTACATCGGCAAGAGCCGCAGCCTGCGCGAGCGCGTGCGCTCGCATTTCTCGGGCGACTACCAGTCGGCGAACGACATGCGCATCTCGAGCGAGATCCGCCGCATCGAGGTCGAGGAGACCGCGGGCGAGCTGGGCGCATTGCTTCGCGAGGCGCGCCTCGTGAAGGAGCTCCTGCCGCTGCACAACCACCGCCTGCGCCGCAAATTGAACGCCTGCTTCGTGCGCCTGCCGGACCTTCGCTCGGCGCCGGAAGTCCTCAAGTCGAAGGACATCGACTGGAACGCGCGCGACCCCGCGGCGCAGGCTCTCTATGGACCCTTCGCCACCCGGCAGCACGTGAAGGCGACACTCGAGGCGCTCGCCGGCGAGCACGGCCTTTGCTGGCGGCAGCTTGGCTGGGAGAAGCGCGGCGGCCCCTGCTTCGCGCGCCAGGTGCGCAAGTGCCGCGGCGCATGCCTGGGCGAGGAGACGCCCGAGCAGCACAACCTGCGCCTTGCCACGGCGCTGGCGCCGCATCGCATCGCCGACTGGCCCTGGCCCGGGCGCATCGCGATCCGCGAGCGCCATCCCGAAGGCCGCATCGAGGAGGTGCACGTCTTCGAGCGCTGGTCGCACCTGGGCACCGCGAGGAGCGAGGACGAGCTGGAAGACCTCGCCAACGCCCGCTTCGAGATCGACTTCGACCCGGACGTGTACAAGCTATTGCTCTCCCACATCAAGCGCCACGGGCGCAGCGTGCGAACGCTGGTCTCGCACACGCAGGCCGAGGCCGCCTAGGTTCTCGCGCCTCGTGCCTCGCGCCTAGAACAAGTCCCGCTGCTCGCTCCACGCGGGCGCATCGTCCAGGCACTCGGGGCCCTCGTTCCTCGAGTTCCCGACCGCGGGGCCGACCGCGCGCAGCTTCGTTTCGCCCGCGTAGGGCGCGAGGAGCGCCAGCGCATCCTTCGTTTCGCCCGTGAGCCAGGTCTCCTCGGCCTCGCGCGGCAGGATCACCGGCATGCGGTCGTGCACGGCGGCGATGGCGGGATTCGCGTCCGTCGTGATGATCGTGAAGGTCTCGATGGGATTGCCTTCGCGCGGCGTCCACGATTCCCACAGGCCGGCGAAGGCGAAGAGCGTCCGCTCCGTGGTGATCGCGTACGGTTGCTTGCGCCCCGGCAACCCCTTCCATTCGTAGAAGCCCGTCGCGGGGACGAGGCAGCGGCGGCTGCGCACGGCGGAGCGAAACGCGGGCTTCGCCTCCACGCCTTCGGCGCGCGCGTTGATCATCTTCGTGCCGGCCGCGAGCTCCTTCGCCCACGGGGGCACGAGGCCCCAGCGGACGAGGGCGATGCCGCGCGTGCTCTCGCTCGTCATTCGCACGACGGGCGCTTCCTGCGTGGGCG